>Ga0209136_1001352_pt1 | contig 16297 bp, 15 predicted proteins | sample SaaInl0LU_22_DNA_FD_184640 | JGI IMG/M metagenome (GOLD analysis project Ga0209136, IMG submission 184640) | Marine microbial communities from expanding oxygen minimum zones in the Saanich Inlet - ESP_90LU_22_DNA (SPAdes) (version 2) | ecosystem: Environmental > Aquatic > Marine > Intertidal... | reverse complement strand
TGATGATTGTCTACAATTTGCGCTGTTAGACCTACTAAAGTACTGGCGTAATTTTAATCCTAAATATCCAAACGCATTTGCATATTTTACAGAGATAGCAAAAAGAGGATATGCAAAGGGTTGGAATAAAATACACCCGGTAAAATACAAGGGTACATTATCAATTGACCGCATCTCTACAGGAGGTGACAGTGAAAACGGTGGAATGTTCAATATTTAATGTCTATAAAAAATCTCAAACCAAGCAATAATTCAGGCTTTATACAAGGATACTTTACACCTAAACATCCAGACAAGTATATCGGCCCAACCCCTATTATCTACAGATCTTCATGGGAAAGAAAGTTCATGATTATGTGTGATAGCAGAGAGGATGTTGTTAAATGGTCAAGTGAACCTGTTGAGATTAGGTACGTATATTCATTTGATAAAAAGGAGCATACATATTATCCAGACTTCTATATGAAAACCAGAGGTGCTGAAGGTGATGAAGAATTTCTAGTAGAAATTAAACCAGAAGCCCAGATTACAAAACCAAAACCACCTACAAAGAACAGCCAAAAGGCACTTAAGTCCTACAAGTTTTTGGCAGAGCAGTACATAAAAAACAGAGATAAATATAAATATGCTAAGGCATGGGCTGAAAACAGAGGTTGGAGGTTTATCGTCTTAACTGAAAAGTCTCTTAAATAATGGGTAAGATTAAACAGGATATTAAAAACTTAAGCAAGGAAGCAGGCAGTAAAACAAAAGCCCGCCGCAGTGCTGAGAAGTGGTTTGATGAAGCGTCTAAATCTATTAGAGATAATGCAGTAGCAAATCATAGTAAAGAATTTAAAATTGGTATGATTCACGTGTTTAGATATGAAAAACCAAAACATATGAAAACATTAGAATGGTGGGATAGAAACCCAGTGGTACTAGCACTGGACCCACATGATAGTGGTACAGATGTTGGAATTAATTTAAACCTGTTACCTGTACAATTTAAAGAAGATCTATTAGATATGTTCTATGATCGCATGGCAGGTCAAATCAAATCTAAAACAGGCAGATCTAAAGAGAATAATGCATTAACACAAGGTGAAATCAAACTGATCTATAAAGATATTAAAAAGTTTTTAGTTCAGTTTGGATTTGATTTTGCAATTAGACAATATGTACCACAATTGAAAAAAAATCAAAAAGTGGTTTCATATGAACACTGGGCAAAGATAGCACTTTGTGATTTCCAAGACCTTTATGGGATTGGTATTAATGAAGTTAAACGAGCCCATAGAGAGCACTTAAAAACGCGTTCAAAAAGAAAAGATATATAAACAGAACATAATAATATAATAGTATGGCAGGATTTACCGATAGAAACGGACCATTGAGTAACGGATCAAGACCTTTTAGCATTTCAAATGCTCTTAAGTCTTTGTCTTCATTTGGTATGCGTTATGATGATCTAGTCTTAAGACAATCACAAGCGATCGGTCCGATGGAGGCCGAAATAGGTTATGGTCAAATGAACCCCTTTGGTGTTGATAGTGATGACATTTATGGTGCATTTGCAGCCATGTCAATGACAGACACCAACCTTAGATCTAATATTCCATTTTTCGACCAATCATATGCTGGTAAAAGAGATGAACTTAGAAAGTTTTCACTTAACGATGAGATAGAAGATATTTTAGACATTCTTTGTGATGAGACTATTGTATATGATGAGAAAAACTTTTTCTGTTATCCAGAAATTCTAGGACTAGATGTTTCAGATGCAGTTGAAAAAGACCTTAACAAATACTTTAGACAAATCTATCACTATTTTGGTTTTAACTCAGACCAATCCGCATGGTACTTCTTTAGAAAATTCTTAATTGATGGCTACTTAGCATTCGAAATTATTTATTCCCCCGACCAAAAGGAAGTTATTGGATTTAAAGAGTTAGATCCAATCACACTTATACCAGGTTACAATCACGACGATGGTAAAAAGGTTTGGGTACAATATAAGGATGATCCAGTTAAAGAGAGAAAATTGTATGATTCACAGATCATTTATATCTCTTATTCATCAATCACAACAGCATCGAGAGTTTCATATATCGAAAGATTAACAAGAGCATTTAACTTGTTAAGAATCATGGAACACACTAGGGTTATTTGGGCAGTGACTAACGCTTCATTTAGAATGAAGTTTGTTATCCCAGTTGGTGGTAAATCTAAGACTAGAGCAAAACAATCTCTTTCTCAGTTGATGAATTCTTATAAAGAATCAGTTGACTTTGATTGGGAGTCAGGTACACTTGCAACTGATGGTAAACCAATGTTACAATTTAGTAAAGAGTATTGGTTACCTTCTAAAGACGGTGAATCACCAGAAATTGAAACTCTTAATAGTGAAGGACCAGATCTTTCAGATACAGAAGCACTTAAATACTTCTCAGATAAATTAAAACACGTTTCAAAAATTCCTTACTCAAGATTTTTATATGAAGATGGTGGTGGAGACTTTAACTTAGCAGCAGATGGTATGATTAGAGATGAGATCAAGTTTGGTAAATTTATCAAGCGTTTAAGATCTATCTTTATGGAAATTTTAGCTAAGCCTATTTTTATCCAAATGTGTCTTAAATATCCAGAGTTTACAAATGATCCACAATTCAAATCACAGATTGCATTGAGATTTAACGAAGAAAACGTATTCTCTGAATTGAAGGACATGGAATTAATGGAGAAGAGATTAGACTTTATTGGTACAATGAGAGATTCATTGATGACAACCAACCAAGAGACTATGGAAGAGGAATACTACTTTGATCAGGAATACTTAGTTAAGAAATACCTTAAGCTTTCTGATGATGAGATTAGAGCTAATGAAGCTGCTAAATCTAAAGTAAAGAAGAAGGAAGCTGAAGCCCCAGAGGCCGAGGATCCATTTGCAATGTAAAGTTTGAATAAAAAAGATATATAAATTATGAAAATTATAAAAACATTTGAAGATTTTATCTCTGAAGATGCGCTAAGAGCAGGAGAAGAGTCAAAGATATTTGTAGATGACTTAAAATTGGATTCAGGTCCAGAAATTAAATCTGCTGAAATCTTAGGCGCAATCACAGCTGCCAAAATAGAAGATGAATTTAAACAATATTTCTATACTGAATACGGCGAAGCTGCATTTGCTGAAGGAGAAATGGATATTTTAGTAGGATATTATCTAGATAAATCGGCTGAAGATGCCGAGGCTGAAAAGGAAGCTGAAAAAGAAGGTGAAGAAGGTGCCGAGGGAGGCGATGACCCACTCGCTGGATTATAATAAGATATTTCAATAATAAAGGATGATATATATTAAAAATATAAAAAACAAATAATATGAGCAATATTAACGATTTACTAATCGTCGAGATGTCTTCTTCTGCCCTGAATGTTACTACGTCAGAGAATAAAGACTATGTACTTGAAGGTGTTTTTGGTCAAATCGATCAAAAAAATAGAAACAACCGTATCTATACGGAAGCTGAATATGTTCCTCAAATTGAGGCATTACAGGCTAAAATAAAGGCTTCTAAGCTTTTAGGTGAATTAGATCACCCTGCACAATTCGACATTTCATTAAAGAATGTATCTCATGTTATTGAGGATTTAACTTATGATAAAGAAACTAAAGAAGTTAGAGGTAGAATCAAATTATTAGATACTGATGCTGGTCGTCAGGCTAAAGCATTAGTTGACGCTGGTGTTCCTTTACAAATTTCTTCTAGAGCTGCCGGGGTTGTTGAAACTAATGGCCAAGTTAAAATCAAACAATTATTCACTTATGATTTAGTTGCTGACCCAGGTTTTGAAAACGCTGAGTTAAAGAGAGTTAACGAATCTTATGGATATGAGAATGATGGTCTTTTGTCAATTTATGAAATTAACAAAAAACCCGAAACTTCACTAGAAACTATCGACACAATCGAAAATACAAACACACAAATAAAAGAAAATAAAAACATGGCAGAATTTGTAAAATCTGAGGATTTCAATAAATACTCTGAGTATTTAGCGAATGAAATCAAGACACTAAAAGAGTCTATCGAAGCCAAAAATGAAGAAGCTTCAGAAGACAACACAGTAGACAATCTAAAAGAGCATAGCAATCATATCGTAGAAAGCGTTAATAAATTAACCGACTATGTTGATTATGTTGCTACTAAATTAGATGAGTCTATTCAATACACAGAGCACGTTGCTGAAAAAGCAGATCAAGGTATCTCTTACTCAGAATCATTAGCTGAAAAATTAGATCAAGGTATCTCTTATACAGAACATGTTGCTGAAGCAGTTTCTAAAGTTAAAGATTTCGCTAACTATTTAGCTGAAGCGCATAACGAAGGAGCTACATCACACACTACTTTATTAGAGTACGTTGAATACTTAAAAGAAAACTTACAATCAGTTTCTGAATATGCTGAATATATTGCTGAATCTTTAAACGAAACAGTTGAAGTAGAGGTTAACGCTGAAGCTGAAGAAGAAAAAGAAGAAGACGTAGAAGCAGCTGACAAAGTTGAAGGTGAAGAAGTTGCTAAAGACGTTGTTACTGAAGAGGAAGATCCTGCAAAAGAAGCTGACGAAGCTGACGACACAGAAGAAATCGAAAACATCGGTGATAATTCAGAAGAAGGTGCAGTAGCGGCTGACGGTGAAAAAGCAGGTAAAGATGTTGAAGAAATCGAAGGTGAAGAAGTTGAAGCTGGAGATAACTCAGCTGAAGGTGATGTCGCTGGCGAAGAAAACGGTGAAGAAGCAGAAGATTTAGAATCTGACGCTAAAACATCTGATTCAGAAATCGAAGACGAAGTTGAAGCTGCTGAAGCAGGTGAAGGTGAAGAAGAAGCAGAAGGCGAAGAAGGAGCATTAGATCCTTTAGAGGCTTACAAATCAGAAATTGCTTCTAAATTAGACAAGTTAGTTGAAAATGCAACTAAAAAAGAAAATGAATCACCATCTTTCTTTAGAGTTGTTTCTTCTGCAACAAGAGAAAAGTACAACACATTGACTGAATCTGCTAAGACTGAAGTTAGAAACACAGTTTCTAAAAGAGGTTTTATGACAGAGTCTGAAATTGTATCTTTAATGAACAATGCACAACTTATCGTTGAAAGCGCTGGATCACAGCCTGCATTTATTGCTCTTATGCCAGCAGAATACACTGAAGCATGGACTAATCTATCTGAAGCTAAGCAAAATCAAATCATTGCACAAGCAAGATACCACACATTAAATACCGAATACCAAGTTGCTAATTTCTGGCAAACTAGAGATCTAAGAGATACTAGAGTTGAAATGGAAAAAGTTGCAATGGTTAGTGAATCAAAAACTGAAGAGCCAAAATCAACTTTAGGATATGATGTAACTGGTATGGCAGATGCGTTCAAAAAGAGATTTAACAAATAATCAAAAGGAACACTGATATATAAATAACATTCGACGATAAGGGCGACAGAAGCAGAAAGCCCATTGAATGTCGAGTTTTTAACTAAACAATAAACAAAAACAAAAAAAACGATCATTAAAAATGGCAAATTTATTAAACGAAGCTGAGATCAAGAATACATGGGCACCGATCATTTCGGAAGCTACAGGTATCAACGAATCTAGCAAATTAGCGTGGATGTCGACTTACTGTCACAATCACAAACTATATGAAGACGCGAACATCATGTCTTTATCTAACAACCCTGGCCCAATGAACTTAACAGGTATGGGTGCAGTATCTTTCCCTGCAGGTGCTCCGGCTAACGGTGCAGCAGGTGCAGCTACTGGTTCAGGTGACAAAGCTCCAACATTATTGCCTTTGGCAATGCAAGTTGCTGCTCAAACTATCGGTCTTGACTTAGTACCAGTAGTACCAATGGCTGGTCCAATGGGATTATTGTCTTACTTAGACTTTACTTACGAAGGTGGTACTGTTGCATTAGGTGCAACTGCTCCAACTTACATCAAAGCTGATAAAGTAAAGGCAGGTGTTGTAACTATTCCTGCTGCTGCAGGTAACGCTGAGTACGTATTCGTAGGTGCTTCTAGAATTGATGGTAAATCAATCTTTAAAGTAAACGGTACATTAGTTGAAGACAACGTTGCTGCTGACTTAGAAGCTGCTAAAACAGGTGCTGGTGCAACTGTAGAATTAGTTGCTGCATTAGAAGATCACATTCCTGCATTCTCAGGTGCTGATGCTAATGGTAAGCCTCTTACAAGAGCAGAAGGTGAAAGAACTGCTGACAAAGTTATGGGTCTTTCTTTATTCTCTAAGAGCGTTGCTGCTGAAACTTTCCAAGTTGCTGCTGCAGTTACAAGAGAGCAAGTACAAGATCTTAAGCAATTCGGTGTTGACGCTGTAGCTCAAGTAGAAGCAGTATTAACTAACGAATTAACTCAATCTATCAACAACCACATCTTAACTAAGATGAGAGCTATCGCTGAAGATGGTATTACTAAAGTTATTTTAGATTACACTCAAGGTGGAAACACTTACGGTGATGTTAACAGAAGAATCCTTACTCACGTATTGGCTGCTGCTAACTTAATCGCTAACAGAGGTAGAAGAGGTGCTGGTAACTTCGCTGTAGTTGATGCAAAAGTTGCTTCAGCTTTACAAGGTGTTGCTGGTTTCGTACCAAACCCAATGGCTAACACATTCAATCAAGTTGCAGGTGCAATCTACCCAGTAGGTTCAGTTGCTGGTATCAATGTTTACACTGATCCAAACTTAGCATTCGAAGGTGATATTAATGGAGAGCACGAAATCCTAGTAGGTAGAAAAGGTGACGGTAACGGCGCTGGATTAGTATTCATGCCTTACTTAATGGCTGAATCAGTTCAAGCTATTGCTGAAGGAACTATGGCTCCTAAAGTAGCAGTTAAATCTAGATACGCTCTAGTTGAAGCTGGTTTCCACCCAGGTACACAATACCAAAAATTCAACGTTAAAGGTTTACAATTGTAATCTAACGTAGAATAATTAATATGAAAGGCCATCTTCGGATGGCCTTTTTTTATGTTTCATAATTTAGGAATTAAGTGGGATATATAATCTATTAACATAAACTAAACTTAACAAAATAAAAAACGTTATGAAATTAAAATCAAAATTAAAACTCTACGAAGAGTTCACAAAAAGCCTACTAAATGAGGCAGCAAACGATACAACACCAACGGATGTTGCTATTGATCAAACCACAGCACCTAATGCTGGTGAAACTATTAGAACTGAAGTAATTAGAGACGTTGATACTATTCTTACTAACTTAATCGAATTATCTGATAGAATTGGAGAAAACAATGAAATCGAAATCGAAGAGCTTTATGAAGAATTATTTGATTTAACAAACATGTCACACATCAATGAAGGTATACTTGATTTTATCAAATCTCCAGTCAAATTTATGAAGATTAAGAAAAATCTAAAAATGTATCAAAAAGCATTAATTCAACAAGCAATTAACGATGTTGATTTCATGAAAAAGAAACAAGCTTCTAAAGAAAATCCTGATAAAAAAGGATTGGCAACATTAGATGCTGCTAATAAAGCAAAAAATCAAGCACTTAAAGATCAACTTGATGCTATTGTAGAAAGAATGAATGAACTAACTAAAGGCGATGAAGGTTTAACTAAAGTTGCGGCTATTGGCAAAACTAAATCAAAATTAGCTGCGGCCAAAGTAGTTATGAAAGCTACCTCAGGTGAAGAAGCTAAACAACTTAAATTAGAAATCGATACTTTAGAAGATAGAATTGCAGATGATGAAAAATCATTAAAAGATTATGCAGCAAAACAAGGTCCTGCTAAAGACGATACAGATACAGAATCAGATGATCAAATGGACGGTATTGAAGCTGATGGTGACAAAGAAAAAGAGAATGCAGCTAAAGCTAAAAAGGATGCCGCTATTGCAGACCAGCAAAAAATTGTAGATGCAGCCAAAGCTAAAGTAGATGAGGTACCACAAACAGCTAGTGATGTAGATAAAGCTAAAGCAAAACTTGCTTATATGGAAACCAAATTAAAATTAGCAACAATCAAAGAAGATGATCAAGAAGTGATTGACGGATTTAAACAAGAGATTCTAGATCAAAAAGAAATAATTGCTAAAGAACCTAAAGCACCTGCAAAAGACGGTGAACCTGGACAAGAAGGTGAACCTGGACAAGAAGGTGAACCTGGACAAGAAGGTGAACCTGGACAAGAAGGTGAACCTGGACAAGAAGGTGAACCTGGACAAGAAGGTGAAGTAGACACTGAAAAATTAGATGCAGCTGTAACTAAAGCTAAAGAAGCTAAAGATAAATTACCAGCAGACGCTAGTCCAAAAGATAAAGCTACTGCGGATATAGCAGTGTTTACAGCAGAAATTGCTGCAGCTAAAGCTAAAAACGATAATGAAAAGGTTACAGAACTTACACAAAAATTAGAAGCCGCTAAAGCTACTGCTGCATTAAAACCAGTACCAGCTCCAGCAGCACAAAACGCTAGTGTAGAATTAGATTTATCATTTGACGCAGCACTTGTTGAGGCATCATTAAACGGTTTAATGGCATATGATGAAGAAGAAGATGGATATAAATATTTAAAGCAACAAGCTAAAAAATTAGGTGTTAAAATATCTGTAGACAAAGATCCATTCGGAGATGGTTACGATGAATTAAATTATAGTGGTGATAAAGCAGCCATTCTAAAATTAGCTAGTATATCAGGTCATGACCAAGATATTACAGGCGGACCAGATGAAGGCGGTTATTGGATTACTGAAACAGTATCTGATAAACCTAAAACTATTGAATTAAATGAAGGTATGTCAATTGCAGAGAAATTTGCAAGATTGATGAACAAATAATTAAAGAGAGCGCTTAGCGTTCTTCTTTGCAAGTTTAAGAAACTCCTCTCGTTCTGCGAGCAGGAGTTTTTTACATTTCTTGCGAAACTCAATTGAACTTTTTAAGATACGACTATCAATCATAGGAGCTTTTAACACATCGTGGTATTCTGGATGGACAAAGTTTTCCAAATCAAAATTCATAAATTTAGCCTTAATATGTTTAAGACTTATTGCACACTGCCAATCCACAGTATTACAATTATCATATAGTGTAGCTAAATCAACTAGGACTTCATTAGTGTGATCCCAATATTTTTTAGTTAGTACAACACTTGCAACCGGTGGTTTTTGCATTCTTAGTACACACCCAACAAATTGATCATCATCAGACCATCTTCTAATATGCCTGTGCTCTACCAGGAACTTTCTAAAGAACTTTGATAATGGCGCAAGTATAATACCGTACCTATTGCGCGGGTTTGCACCAGTGGTTCGTTTGATAGTAATGTGTGAGTATGATCTTGCCATATACTATATTTATCTATGAAACATTTTACAGCTAATGCTATATAATAGGTAAACATATCGTATACATGAAATCAGTAAACCAACTTTTTACAGAAAAGTACAGACCTTCAAATTTAGAGGAACTTATATTGCCTGAGCGTGTCATGAGTAAATTCAATGATGGCTTAGTTCAAAATATGTTATTTGCAGGCTCACCGGGCACAGGTAAAACATCTTGTGCAAAGGCAATCGTTAATCAATTCGGATTACCTTATCTTTATATCAATGCATCAACCGATACTTCGGTTGAGGTTATTAGAACCAGAATCACAGACTTCTGTTCTACAGTTTCCATTATGGATAAACCTGGCATGTTTAAAGTAGTTATCCTAGATGAGGTCGATGGTGTGTCAGATCAATTCTTTAAAGCACTTCGTGCAACAATGGAAACATTCTCGAGTAATTCTCGATTTATCGCAACCTGTAATTACATCAATAAATTACCAGATCCAATCTTGAGTCGTTTTGAAGTTATTGACTTTGACTTTGACAAGCAAGAAGAAACTGAATTAACTAAGAAATACATCAAGCGAGTTTATGAAATTTGTGGCAAAGAGGGTATGACCATCGAAAAGCCAGCGCTTGTTGAATTTGTTAAGCGTAATTTCCCAGATCTACGAACTACTTTGAATAAGTTACAGGGCTATAAAACACAAGGTACTGCAAATATCACAGCAGAAGATGTTAAGAAATTCAATTCGGTCTATAAAGATGTATTTGAGTTAATCTTTAACGAAACAGATCCAGTTAAAAACTATCAAACACTTGTTGGTAATTATGCCAATCGAGTAGATGATGTGTTACAAACTCTAGGTGCAGAGTTTATCGAATATATCCAGCAGGAAAAAGGTCAATATATAAAACATATACCACAAGTTATTATAACTGTCGCTAAACATCAGGCCCAAAGGGTACATGTTATTGATCCAGTAATTACGATGTTAAGCTGTGTATATGAGATACAGAGTATAATTAATTCATAAAAAAGTAGCAAATAATTTTTTAGTCTCAATATTTTTTTGTATATTAGACTAAATAAAGAAACATAAATATGAAAGTGGGAAAACACACATTATTAATAGACGGTAATTATTTTGTATTCAGTAGACTATTTGTTTTACCAAAACCTAAAACAGGTCAACTGTTGGGTGATGATAAACAAATATCCCAGTTTATGAGAAAATTAGCCATTGACTTTGCATCAGAGATGCGTAAGTTAAAAATGTTCGTGGACGATGTAGTCCTAACAGTCGATTCAAAATCATGGCGTAAAGATCTTTACCCGGAAGCTGACTATAAAGGTACTAGAAAACAAAGCAGTGATGTAAACTGGCAAGGAGTATATTCGGTATATGAAGAATTCCAAAAGATTTTACAGGCTAAGGGCGTTACAGTACATCAAATCCAGGGTGCAGAAGCAGATGATGTTATTTTTGGTTGGTCAACAGCTCTTAATAACAGAGGTAAATCATGTATCGTATGGTCGGGTGATAGAGATCTTATTCAATTAGTAAACTATTCTAAAACTAATGATGCACATACTATTTGGTATTACAATACTAGGAAGTCGTTATATGCATATGAAGGTTTCGAAAGAGATATGAATGCATCCATTGCTAACGATATGCCAACAGATGATTTACTTTTCAATATGGGCGGTGAACATATGACCCGCGATGCGTATCAAACTAATATCTTGTCATGGGTCAAAGATCTTAAGATTGAAGTAACTGAAGTTGACTGTGATAGATTTATCTTTAATAAGATCTTAATCGGCGATAAGTCCGATAATATCCCATCAGTTGTCACTTGGCAAAAAGAAATGAAAGGTGGTAAGCTTAGAACTTATTCTATTACAGAAAAAATGGCTGATACTATTTATGATCAGTTTATTAAAGAGCTAGATAATTTTACTATCGAGTACTTGTTTAATACAGAATACAAGAATAAATTAACAGACATAATCTATCGAGTAGTTGGTCATGGCAATCTAAATCTAATTAAATCTGCATTATCTAATAATATTGCATTGATGTTATTGCACACTAAAACTATTCCAGATTCTATTCAAGAGGCAATTTACAATGCCATCGATAGAGATTGGGAAGGTGCTCTAGAAAACACCGATCAATTCATGGATATGGAAAAGATTCTTGAAGGCACTGATTGGCTTAAAGATAAAGTTGGATTTGGAGTAGATGCGTTTGCTGGAATGGATATTCCTAAAGAAAAGACTACCAAAAAACCACCTATTAAATTAGTTGGCAAAAAAACAGAATCTACCAAGACTGTAGAATTACCGAGCACTAAAAAGTTATTCTAATGACACTGGAAGACCACTTACAAATTGAAGAGATTTTAGCAGAAGCAAATGCGTATGGTCTTAAGTCAGAGGTGGCTCAAACTGCAGCACAATTTGCTAAAGAAGGCTATTCTAATTTAGATGCACACGCGTTGGCATTTAATGAGTGGATAAAGTAAACTTTAGCCACTTTTAATATATAATATTTATGTTAGACGAAACAAAATTATTTGATTTCGTGAAGATTATGTTCACGAAACCAGACCAATACAATAAACTAAAAAATCACTCAAAGAAGCGCCATCATTTTATGATCAACCGATTCTTTGCTATTAAGTACCCATCGAATGCCAATATGTTTAACGTAAACGGTATCGGTGGTGCTAATGTAGTAGAATCTTGGTCAATGGTTGCACAAAGATTTAAGGGTGTTCCAATGTGGTTCTATACCAAGACAAAAAAAGCAGCTAAACAGGAGGTTGATAAATATACTCCAAGCGATGCTTCAATTGAATTGTACTTGTCCAAGAATGAAATCGGTATGAGAGAATTTAATGAACTTAAACAGTTCGCTAAGGCAGATTTATTCGCAGATTTACAAAAAATTGAAACACAGATAGATGTTTACAGAAGGTAGAGATACATTTTCAGAAGTAGTTGACATTACGTTATACAAATATAATTCTATAGATGTTAAGATATGGGGGTTAATCCGCAGAGATGCTCACAATAAGAAATTAACAGAAGACTCTTATTTGATTCCAGTAAAACAAATGCAACAATATTTAGGCAAATGGTTTTCGTCTGAAATCAATAGATTCCAGTCGGTTAGCGACATGTCTATTCACAAAGAGGCAACTTCGGTCTATTTTATTTGGCAAATATTACAGAATACTCCAAATTTATTATGGATTAAAGTCAATCTAAATAAAAATGTGAATTATAATAGAATAGTTAATATTGATCAAATTAAAACAATTAGATATAATATTAAAACCATTCGAGGTAGTTTAAGACTTTTTGATTTGTTTGCTACTAGAGAACTAAATATAATTAATGATATTTTAGAAAGGTGCCATGTTATGGACCGAACGCAAATGTATAAGGTAATCAAGTTAAAAACTTTCATGTCGATACTAGATGGCTTTTTGTCCGAAGATAGTGCAGGTGAAACATTTGGTATAATAAACAATATTATTCAAAAATTAGAACAGTATGAGGCAGACGATCCAGAGATGCTTTTAATCACCGATAGAAACTCGGATATATAAATAAAAATAAGACGAGTTCGTCACGATATTAATGGTAAATAATTTTACAGCAGATCAAATAGGTGATTCATTCTACGCTAAGCTAATAACTCCTTATGAAGATACAGTAGGTGTTAATTTATGGAAAGTAGTAGTTGGTGTAAGCTCACCTAATACTATAGGTAGTCTAAGCATGACTACTGGTAGTACTGTTGTGGTTGGATATAGAACCAATTTAGATCTAATACATGGTAGTAAAATTATTGTAGGTAATGTAGAATATGAAGTTGATGCTATTATTGATGCTAATACTTTTACTATAACTGAACCTGCACCAATTACCGGTACTGGTCTTAAATTCTATAAACCAGTTGATGCTAATAACTTTTTTGACTATCAGTTTAAATGGTCACAAGAACCAATTGGTAGTGAAGGCGGTGTAATGTCTGAATATAGACCGCTTACACTTGGAACTGGACCTTCTGATTTACTAGGCCTGGTATTTGATCCAACTAAACCGCTTTGGATCACAATAGGATTTACAGTTAATCGACTTTCTACTGCACATTCATTATCTTTATTAAGTATTGAGTTTGTTAGACAAACTGAAGCAGGAGAGATTATATCATGCCCCGAATATTGTACAGATTGCACAGATCCATATGCAATGAATGGTTGTGCTAATATTGTAGTCGCATGTGATGAGAATTTGTATAACCCATATGCTTTACAGAAACCGGCTCAATTATACAAACAAATCACAGATTTATCAACCAGCATTTTTGGGCATCCTGTAAAATATTTTAGAGTAGAACCAGATCAGAGATCAAGAGACGTAATCTTAATGGAGTATTCACTTTATAATGTAAAAGAAAGCGGTGAATTTAAAATAATGGTTCCGGATAATGAGATGCCATCTCATAATTTTGAATTCAATATGTATGGTATGGGATTTGAAGATTTCGAGATACATGTTACTAGAACTGAATTTGAATCAGCATTTGGTACAGGATTACACCCTAGAATGAGAGACTATCTTTATTTTCCATTAATGAATAGAATGTATGAAGTTAGTGCTGTTACTTTTGCAGATGAATTCAATATGGAACAAACATATTGGAGAGTAATGCTCAGAAAATATGAAGAGAGAACAAGTACTATTCAAACAGATACTGTAGTCGAACAAGAATTAGATGATTTAATTACAGGAATTGACGAAGTGTTTGGTGAAGAAATTCAACAAGAATATGCTCAAGTTGCAAAGCCTGAACAATATCAAACAATATTTAGCCCAGTTGGCGATGGTATAAGAGATAGAATACATAATAGTCTTTCTATATTAGATACTGAAATTAGAAATAAATGGACTATTATTAGTAAGAACACTTATGATCTTAGCAGTATTAAAGATGTTGGTATTGAAGCTGTAGTTTATAAAAGAAAATCTGTATTAGCAAGTAATGATAATATGGCAGTTACTTTATGGTTTAAACCTAATTTAACTACAATTAATTCAACGGCTACATTATTAGATGGTTTGATTGATAGCAAAGGTTTAAAGTTATCGACTACTAAAGATCATGTAGTTGTGCAGTTAAATGGCGATACACACAATGTAGCATACGATGCTCCAATTACATCCGATGCATGGTACGGTCTAGTCTTTAATCTAAATAATAAATACAATCAAATATCAACTAACGTATATAGATTAGAACCTGGTAATAATTTTATACCTTCTAATTCAACACAAGAAAGTATTACTAGCATAGCTAATAGTACAATAGATATTTCATCATATGGTTGGTCTACTGACAAGCAATGGGCTCTTATGCCAGGTCAAGTGAAATTAACTAATGTTAGGTTATTTAAAAAGCCAATCGAATTAGAACAAAGACTCAATGTATTACAGCAATATGTTGTTAGGGATAATCAATTAGCAACCGTTATTGACAACGCAGTTCCTTCTATTCAATTGAGACGATATAATCAAGCAAGATAGTCGCATCTGAGATAGGTTGATATATAACCTATAAATAATACTTTTATGAGCGAAGAGAAGAAAAAGAATATATCTGAACAAGCGGATCAAATCCGCAGAGAGTTAGATGATTTAATAGGAGATACTGGAATGTTGGACGTTGAAAGCGATCCGGTGGATTTACCAATGAAACAACCAAGAACTGATCTGGCTCCTAGAATCAGTTATGAAGAATTAAAGTCTAATGCAACTAAGAAGGCACAAAAGACTATAACAGCCCTTATGAAATTTTATCTCGATGCAGATATTATTGAAAAGGACGAGTATATTGCCGCAAAGAAAAAGATGGATGAAATGACAATGAGTTCATTGATCTATCAATTGAATGCTGGTGAGAGAGCATTAACCACACTTTTACAAACAATCGATGACGGGGAATTAGCACCTCGTATGTTTGAAGTACTTGCTACTTTACAGAAATCAATGTTAGATATTATCAAATCACAAACAATGTACCTAATGGCTTCTGAGGAGTCTACGAAGCGTATTGCACGTGATATTGAAATCTATAAGAAAAGAGATGATGTCAAAGAAATTGAGGCTTCGGGCGGAGATGTTAGAGATAAAAATATCCAAAGAGGTACTAAAGATCTAATGGCTGCAATTCAAGCAGGTATTAAAAAAGAGGCCTTAGAAGATATTGAAGATATTGAAGAAACTACAGAAGAATAATGTCAGATTACGTAGGAGATAATAAATGGATCCCGAAAGAAGAAGGGGATGTTGCATCAGAAAAGATTGTTTGGTCTACTAAACAAGTTAATGATCTGATGGTAGCAATGGACCAGGGTTTTAGACCTAAGGTCGCCATGCCTTTTTATGAAGGTAAAAACTTTTTACGTAAAGGAAATATTGTTTTCGAATACACCGATGAGGAGGTTACAGAATTAGCCAGATGTGCTACTGATATTGTCTATTTCGCAGAGAGATATGCAGTAGTAATGACCGATAACGGTATACAGCAAGTAAAACTTAGAGAGTATCAAAAAAGAATGTTAAGAAACTTTCAAAATGAAAGATTCAACATTGTACTTGCATCGAGACAGATGGGTAAAACCGTTACAGCATCCATCTTTAATGCATGGTATTTAATTTTTAATACTGATAAAAACACCTTACTTTTAGCTAACAAATCTGATTCTACAAAAGAGATCATTGATAAGGCAAAAGTTGTAGTTGAGAATGTTCCATTCTTTATGAAACCTGGTATTATCAAATATGACGTTATGAATGTTCGTTGTGATAATGGCTGTAGATTAGTTGGACAAGCTACCACATCTAAAGCAGG
>Ga0209136_1001349_pt1 | contig 16329 bp, 11 predicted proteins | sample SaaInl0LU_22_DNA_FD_184640 | JGI IMG/M metagenome (GOLD analysis project Ga0209136, IMG submission 184640) | Marine microbial communities from expanding oxygen minimum zones in the Saanich Inlet - ESP_90LU_22_DNA (SPAdes) (version 2) | ecosystem: Environmental > Aquatic > Marine > Intertidal... | reverse complement strand
CTTGATTATACAAACACCGTATACCCTCAAGAATTTACTGATAAAACTAATGCGTGTAGCTACGATTGTATTTTTCATTGCAAGCCCTGGGAAACAATTTACACTAAGGATAATGAACGCTATGAATCCTTTGACGCGTCAAAAAAAATTGACCACTATTTAAGACAGACATACGAATCTTTAGATTATAAAATACTTACAGTTCCATTCAATACAATTTCTAAAAGAGCTGATTTTATTTTAAATTCGCTTAACTGCGAATAATGATACATTCAAAAGAAATATTAAAAAAGTATTGGGGGTTTTCGTCTTTTAAAGCTCCTCAAGAGACTGTAATTACAACGGTTTTACAAAATCAAGATTGTATAGCCTTATTACCTACTGGTGGAGGAAAATCTATTTGCTTTCAAATTCCTGCATTAATTAAAGATGGTGTATGTTTAGTCGTTTCTCCTTTGATTGCTTTAATACAAGATCAAGTAAAACAATTGCAACAAAAAGGAATTAAAGCAACCACAATTCCTTTTCAATCTTCAGAAGATGATATTGTACGGCTTTTTGATACTATTAAATTTAGTAACATTAAATTTCTTTACATTTCTCCAGAGCGTTTACAGTCAAAATTAATTCAACAAAAACTAAAAGAACTTACATTAAGTTTAATTGCTGTAGATGAAGCGCATTGTATTTCTGAGTGGGGGCATGATTTTAGACCTGCCTACAGAAATATTAAAATAGTAAATACTCTTTTTCCAAAAATACCAACAATTGCTTTAACTGCTACTGCTAATAAAAAAGTAATTAAAGATATCATCAAAGTTTTAAATCTTCATGAACCTGAAATAATTAAAAAATCTTTTTTTAAAGAAAATTTAGGATATCATGTTTTACACGTAGAAAATAAGTTCGATAAATTAATTCAAATTTTCACAAAGTTCACCAAACCTGCGATAGTATATGTAAGTAGAAGAAAATACACTACTGAAATTGCTGACTTTTTAAATTCAAAAAATCTTAAAGCCAGTTTTTATCATGCAGGATTACCAAACATAGAAAAAGAAACTGCTTTCAATAAATGGATAACTGAAGAAACACCTATAATGGTAGCAACAAATGCTTTTGGTATGGGAATCGACAAAAGCAATATTGGTTTGGTAGTTCATTACAATTTGCCCTTTAGTATAGAAAATTATGTACAAGAAGCAGGCAGGGCTGGTAGAGATGGTAAAGAAGCATTTGCTATTTTATTAAAAAATGAAAGCGATATTTTACTGCAAAAACAACAGTTTAAAAAAAACCTACCCAGTTTATTAGACATCAAAGAAATACACAAAAAACTATACCAAAACTTTCAAATATCTTTAGGGGAGGTCTCAGAAAATTACTTTGATTTTAATATACTGGCATTCTGCGAAAAGTATCAATTTTATATTCCTATTGTTGAAACAGCATTATCCGTTTTAAAAAATCATCGAATTATTGAATTAGAAAAAAATTATAACCGTAAATCATCTATTCAATGCTTAGTGAATAGCCGTTCGTTGTTACAACATTCTACCACATCAAAAGAAATACGCCAATTTATAACAATATTATTAAGAACTTATAGTGGTTTGTTTAACAACGAAACAACAATTAATGAGTTTTATTTAGCAAATAAAGCAGGGATGAGCTCTAAAAAAGTCATCTATCTATTAAATCAATTAGATAGAAATGGAAGTATTGTTTATAAGAAAGCAAATGCATCAACTAAACTTAAGTTTCTTGTCCCTAGAGAAGATAATGTTACTATTCAGCGATTTTCTAATGAAATTAAAACGTTTTTAATGCAAAAAAAAACAAAAGCAGCTGATTTTTTTAACTTTATAAACAATAAAAACATTTGTAGAAGTATACAGTTATTGCATTATTTTGATGAGAAAAACACAAGAAAATGTGGTATTTGCGATGTTTGTCAACAAGACAAAAAAACTTCAAAAAAAACAACTGTAAATACCGTAAAACGGCTATTAAAAAACTACAAAGAATTATCCTCTTACGAAATTAGTATGCTTTTAATGGCTAATGAAAAAGACATTTTAATACATTTGCGCACATTACTAGCAGACGAAAAAATAGCTATAACAGCACAAAACAAATACACTCTAAAATAACAAATAATGAAAGACCTGCGAATTGTTTTTATGGGAACACCAGATTTTGCCGTAGCAATTTTAAAGCAATTGGTAATCTACAATTATAATGTAGTCGCAGTAATTACTGCTCCGGATAAACCTGCTGGAAGAGGTAGAAAAATAAATGAATCTGCAGTAAAAAAATACGCGAAAACAGCGAATCTTCCAATTTTACAGCCTACAAACCTAAAAAGCGTATCATTTATAAATAAGCTTAAAGAATTTAATGCTAATTTGCAAATAGTGGTTGCGTTTAGAATGCTACCAAAATTGGTTTGGCAACTTCCAAAATTTGGAACTTTTAACCTACATGCTTCTTTACTTCCCAATTACAGAGGTGCGGCTCCAATCCATTGGTCTATAATTAATGGAGAAACCAAAACAGGAGTTTCTACATTTTTTATTGATGAAAAAATTGACACAGGAGCAATTATTCTAAAAGAAGAAATTGAAATAACAGCAACAGAAACTGTGGGGACTCTTCACGATAAGCTCATGAACCTAGGTGCTAAGTTGGTTATTAAAACAGCGGGTGTTATTGCTGAAAACAACATTACAACAACACAGCAACCAATTGCAGATGAAAAATTAGCACCAAAATTAACTAAAGAAAATACCAAAGTTGACTGGTCAGCATCTTTAGAAGATATTTATAATAAAATTAGAGGCTTAAATCCTTTTCCTGCTGCTTGGACAACCATTATGAATGACAAGGAACATATAGATGCAAAAATTTATGGAGTTCGTAAAGCAGTCATGTCGCATAATTTTACTGTGGGAAAAATCATTGTATCAAAAAAAGAACTCAAAGTTGCTGTAAAAAATGGTTTTATAATTATTGATGAAATAAAACTCTCTGGCAAGAAAAAAATGGACACAAAGAGTTTGTTGAATGGTTTTTCTTTTTCTGATGTAGCTAAAACAACTTGAATCCTTTATTAATAAGGTTTTACAGTATTTTTTACAAATCAAATTATCTTTATTAACATTTGCCTGTCTTTTATTAACAAAACAAGCTTTTTCTTACACTGAAATTTGTATAAACCCTTATTCCGTATATATTTGTTAAGCTAATAAGCAAAAAATATATTCAATTTAATTAAAAATTTATTTATTATGAACAAGTCTGATTTAATCGACGCAATGGCTGCTGACGCAGGAATTTCAAAAGCTGCAGCAAAAGCTGCTTTAGAATCTTTTACCTCTAACGTAACTTCTGCTCTAAAAGGTGGTGGGAAAGTTGCTTTAGTTGGTTTTGGTACATTTTCTGTATCTAACAGAGCTGCAAGAAGCGGTAGAAACCCTCAAACTGGAGAAACGATACAAATTGCTGCTAAAAATGTAGCTAAATTTAAAGCTGGTGCAGGATTAACTGACGCTGTAAACTAAGCTCTTTAGCCTAAAAATAGATAAAACTCTCTTTACCTGTAAAGAGAGTTTTTTTTTTGAATTGTTTTTCCTTATATTTAGAGTAAAATGATATTATTTTGAAAATACAAAAAGGGTGTTTACTAATTGCAGAACCCTCTATTTTAAATGACTCTTCATTTAAAAGAAGTATTATATTACTTACGGAGCATACTATAAAGAACTCTGTAGGATTTATACTGAATAAACCTTTAGAATACACGATGAATGATTTGATACCAGATTTAGAGTGTTATTTTCCTATTTATCAAGGTGGACCGGTTGAGCAGGACAATTTGTATTTTATACATAAAATTCCTGATTTATTGCCTGATAGTATAAAAGTTTCTGATCAAATATACTGGGGTGGTAGTTTTGAATCTCTCAGAGAGTTGTTAATGAACAACAAAATTACAACAGACGACATTCGGTTCTTTTTAGGTTACTCTGGTTGGGAAAAACATCAACTACAAAAAGAAATGAACCAAAATTCTTGGTTCGCTACCGATAATGATTTTGATAACATTCTTGCTAGTAATGAGCAAACGTTATGGAAAGATAAACTAATCCAAAAAGGAGGTGACTATAAGCTATGGTCTAATGCCCCTAATGATTTTAATCTAAATTAGATGCTATCCTGTTATTTGAAGTATTTTAAAATTTTTTGCTAACTTTTTTCCAAATTCAATTCCAAACTTTTTCTTTTTGTATTGACTTACAGGTTGAACCCCCATTATTGTATTGGTAATAAAAACCTCATCAGCTTTTTGAATTTCGAAAGGAGAAATTTTTGTCTCTTCTAATTTATACTCTTTATTTTTTTTTAAAATTTCAATAATTTTCTTCCGTGCTATACCTTTAATACACCCTTCTGACAAAGATGGTGTTTTAATTGTATTTCCTTTTAAAACAAATATATTTCCATTGCTAACTTCTGCAACACCTTTATTTTCATTAATTAAAATACAGTTATCAAGTTCGTTTTCTTGTGCATAAATACTAGCTAACGTATTAATAATTCTATTATTCGTCTTAACTGTCGAAAGTAGACCTGAATAATTATAGAAATCTTTAAAAATATCAAGCACATAAGCCTCTTTAAGTTGATAATCTGTTTCAGCAACTTCAATTAAATAGTTAACTTCATTGTTTTGGGGAGTGTAAAACCCTCCATCTTTTCTAAACACGGTCAGTCGAACTCTAAAAAAAGAGCTATTACTTTCTCTTGAATAAATTGTTTTAGCTATTTCTTCTTGTAGAAACTCTAGAGTAAATTCCAAAGGAATTTTCATACGAAGCATTCGCATAGAAGCCATTAATCTAAAATAATGATCCTCCCAAAAAAAAACTTTGCTTTTATTTGCCTTTATTGTTTCAAAGATAGCGTCGCCATATTTAAAACCTCTGTTATTTGTAGTAATTTCTGTTTGTCTAGGAGTTAACAACTCTCCATTTAAATTAACCATTTTCACAAATTCTCCTGCAAAATTAGGCTATTTATTATAATAATTATCATAAAAACACCCAACATTTTATTGCTAAGTTTGTTATAATTATACTTATAATTTTATGCCCCAATTATATGTCTTAACTCATCTATCTGGTTCTCCCAAAGCTGTTTAGACTCTTCAACCTCATCTTCATCTTCAGCAAAATCTGTAACGATTAGAGACACATCTTTTGTTAAAGGGTCTACTTCTATTCGAATTTCAAAATAAGATTCGTCATCTTCACTTTCTAACCACTTCCAACGGATCCGTTCGTTTGTCTTTTTAGTCAGTAAACTAGCTGTCTCTTCTACACCTTCCCAAATAAAACTAAAAACTTTGCCCCTAGAATTTACTTTGTCTGCAAACCATTCTTGCAAACTTGATGGTGATGAAATGTATTGATATAACATACTTGGTGAAGCATGAATAGGAATTTCTAATTCAAATTTTACTTTATCCATTAGGCTTTAGTTGAGAATGACAATATAAGTATTAATTCCATGTAAAAAAAACGAAAACTGTTGTTGCCAAAATATAAAAACTAATTATATTTGCACGCTCAAAACCTTATGGCGAGGTAGCTCAGTTGGTTAGAGCGCAGGATTCATAACCCTGAGGTCGGCAGTTCAAATCTGCTCCTCGCTACAAAAAAAGCAGTTACAAAATTTTGTAACTGCTTTTTTCATTATTCCACGATATTTAAGTACTTGTATAACTCAATAACATCTTTGTTTTATTATTAAGCCCGCTTTTTGAGATATACATCTTTATTTATGGCTCAAAATATGAATAAATTTAAGTAATAAAAGATAAAAATATTGCTCATGGCTTCTAAAATTTAGAATTGGTTACTTTTATAAAAAGGCATAGCTCTTTCTCTTGTTTTACAGCAAATAATCAGTACATCGCTGTCTCTTAAAATATACATGGTTATCTCTAAAAGAATTGTTCAAAACCTTTTTCTCTGATTTTTTTTGGTAGCCGTTCCCCTAAGCTGAAATTAAAATTCTATAAAACCTTTAGTATTCGACTTTAATAAAATAACAACCCTTATAAGTCATTTTATAAATAAGCTCCTAAATGTATCGTCTCTTTATCCTCATTGCCATCAAGAGTAAATGGTCAATCAATTTCCTTTCGCAAAACATCTTTTCTTAAAGCACATGGCTCCTTGGTACTAATTTTTCTTGTTGCTATCATATTTTTCAACTGTTGATTACTTTAGATGTATCAACTACTTTCTCTAAAAAACCATCAAGATTTAATTGTACAATTTAAAAATGATAGTATATTTGCACTGCTTTACTGCGAGAGTAGCTCAGTTGGTAGAGCGTCAGCCTTCCAAGCTGAATGTCGCCAGTTCGAACCTGGTCTCTCGCTCAAAAAAAGGATGTTTTAAAAACATCCTTTTTTTTATTTTCTATACTCAATTTTTTTCTCTTTCACCCCTGTAAAAGCAGTTGAAACACTATTAGTTCTAGTATTATACTTTGAAACTTTACACCTATGATTTGAACAATATATTACCTTTAAAGAATTCAGTAAAACATTCTACCTAAAGAGAGTTGTAACTGCAAAAAAACTAAAAAAATCACCTTACAATACCCTAGGGAGGTTCTTTAAAAGTTAATGCTTCCATGAAGAACAAAACACTATTTAACTAAAAAACCCCTCTAAAAAAGGGGTTTGGAATTATACGGTAAAAATGAAAAAATTATTTATTTCTCATTTCTTTATAAATAGGTCTTAATGCATCTCCTTTTGTTGACATTTCTAAAGCATCATAAATATTCAAAAGGGTTCTAACAGTGTCAATATCCCGACCCAAAGAATCTGCTTTTTCTAAATATGGTAATGCAATTTTATTAATTGCATTCATCTTTTTTTCTAATGCATTGTATTTTTTTGCGTTAGAAAGATTTTCATTCATTTCATCTACAATAGGAACTCTTTTATTTAAGTATGCAAAACTTAAATTTAAATATGCATCTCTGTAATCCGACTTTAATTCAATAGCTCTTTTGTAATAACTTATTGCTTCATCGTACTTTTCTGCAGTTCCATTTACAACACCTAAATTATAAAATAGGGAAGGATTGTTAGGATCTAATTTTACAGCTTCTTGCATCAACTCTTCAAACTTATCCATTCGCTTCAAATCAATATACATTTGAGCTTCTGTCATCACCAAGTTAACATCTTCTGGACTTTCTTTTCTAGCCTCTTCCAAAGCTTTTATCGCTTCCTCTGTTTTACCTTGCGTAACAAGAATATATCCAATGTTTTTTATAATGTTAGCACGTTTGGATTCTGTTAATTTTTCAGAAGGTTTTTCATACTGTTGTAGTTTAACAAAGGTATCTCTATCTTTCTTTGATCCAAAAAGATCGTTTTTTCCTGTTTCTTTACTTACTGCATAATATTGCGTAACTATTCCGGTATACTTTAAATCCTTTAAATCTCTGTAATGTTTTAAAGCAGTGTCGTAGTCTTTAGCCAAATAAGAACTAACTGCTGCATTAAACAAATACGAAGTATCTTTTTTACTTAAGCTGTATGCGAGAGCAAATTTATTTGAAGATTTTTTGTAATTCTTTTCTTTATTGTAGGCCTCTGATGCATCATTTATTAAGTTATTCAGTATTCCATGAAACATTGGCTTAGCTAAAGAAGTATATTTCTTTTTACCAGTTTCATTTTCGAAGGCGAATATTTTTTTGTAAGTATTTGCAGCCTTTTCCAAATCACCTACTTTTTCTAAAGCTTGACCTTTTAAAAATAAGTACTTTCCTTTATACTTGGATTCGAGTACGGCTTCTTTTTCTGCTAGTGGCTTTAAAATTTCTAAAACTTCTTTATACTTTTCTTTTTTAAACGCTTTATCTGCTGCTTTTACCTCGTTTTTTTGAGCAACAATAGCTAAAGAGAACATAGAAAGGATAACACCTAAAATTTGTTTTTTCATTGTTTTAAATATTAATTTATACATTTTCATTTTCAATATGATCAATATCTGCAGCATTTTCATCATCTTCATGAACTACTTTTGCTACAGCAGCAATACTATCAGAATCTTTTATATTAATTAATTTTACACCTTGTGTTGCTCTTCCCATAACGCGTAAATCTTCAACAGCCATTCTTATGGTTAGTCCAGACTTATTGATGATCATCAAATCGTTAGTGTCATCAACATTTTTAATAGCTACAAGGTTACCTGTTTTTTCAGAAATACTTAGGGTTTTAACGCCTTTACCTCCTCTATTGGTTATTCTATAATCTTCTAAACTAGAACGTTTACCGTATCCTTTCTCTGCAACTACTAAAATATTACTTTCCATGTCGTTTACAGCAACCATTCCAATTACCTCATCATTCTCATCTTGTAAGGTGATACCTCTAACTCCAGACGCTGTTCTTCCCATTGGACGGGTTTTTGCTTCTTCAAAACGAATGGCTTTTCCAGATTTTAACGCTAACATTACCTGGCTATCTCCAGTAGTTAATTTTGCCTCCAATAGTTCATCTCCTTCTTTAATAGTAATCGCATTTATACCATTTGTTCTTGGTCTTGAATACTGTTCTAAAGAAGTCTTTTTAACTTGCCCTTTTTTGGTAGCCATAATTACATAATGGCTATTGATATAATCTTGATCTTTCAAATCAGCAGTCACTAAGAAAGCTTTTACTTTATCGTCTTGTTCGATATTAATTAAGTTTTGAATTGCTCTTCCTTTGGTGTTTTTACCGCCCTCTGGAATTTCGTAAACCCGCATCCAAAAAACCTTACCTTTTTGAGTAAAAAACAACATGTATTGGTGGTTGGTTCCCACAAACAAATGCTCTAAGAAATCTTCATTCCTAGTAGTAGCTCCTTTTTGACCTCTTCCACCTCTGTTCTGTACTTTATATTCGTCTAGGTTTGTTCTTTTTAAATAACCTGCATTAGAAATTGTAACTACAACTTTAGTATCAGGAATCATATCTTCAATACGCATATCTCCACCTGCATACTCTATGATAGATCGTCTTTCATCTCCATATTTTTCTTTAATATGAATCAGTTCATCTTTTATAATCTGATAACGTCTTGGCTCGTTTGCTAAAATATCTTTTAAATCTGCAATTGTTGTTAAGATTTCGTCATACTCTGCTCTTAATTTATCTTGCTCTAAACCAGTCAATTGACGCAAACGCATTTCTACAATTGCTCTTGCTTGAATTTCTGTCAATTCAAAACGTTCGATTAACTTTTCTCTGGCTTCATCGGCATTTTTAGAACCTCTAATTAGAGCAATTACCTCATCAATATTGTCTGAGGCAATAATCAGACCTTCTAAAATATGTGCTCTAGCTTCCGCTTTTTTTAATTCAAATTCTGTTCTACGAACAACAACTTCGTGTCTATGTTCAACAAAATAATGAATCAACTGCTTTAGGTTTAATTGTTCTGGTTTTCCATTAACTAAAGCAATATTATTTACACTAAATGATGTTTGTAGTTGTGTGTATTTGAATAATTTATTTAAAACAATATTTGGTATTGCATCACGCTTTAAGACGTAAACAATACGCATTCCTTTCCTGTCAGACTCATCACGAATATTAGCAATGCCTTCTAATTTTTTATCGTTAACTAAATCAGCAGTTTTCTTAATCATTTCTGCCTTGTTAACTTGGTAAGGGATTTCAGTTACAATAATACATTCTCTCCCTTTTACTTCTTCGATATTTGCTTTAGCACGCATAACTACGCGTCCTCTTCCCGTATGAAAAGCATCTCTTACACCATCGTAACCGTAAATAATACCTCCTGTTGGAAAATCTGGTGCAGTTACGTGTTGCATTAATTCGTCAATTTCAATATCTCTATTTTCTATGTAAGCAATAGTTCCATTGACTACTTCTGTTAAGTTATGAGGAGCCATATTAGTAGCCATACCAACAGCAATACCCGAAGCTCCGTTAACTAGTAAATTAGGAATTCGAGTTGGTAGAACTGTCGGCTCCTTCAAGGTATCGTCAAAGTTTAAAGAATGATCTACAGTATCTTTCTCGATATCTGACATCATTTCTTCAGAAATCTTCTGCATTCTAACCTCTGTGTAACGCATTGCTGCTGGAGAATCCCCATCAACAGAACCAAAGTTACCTTGCCCGTCTACCATCATGTAACGCATACTCCAATCTTGTGCCATTCGCACCATAGAGTCGTACACAGAAGTATCTCCGTGGGGGTGATATTTACCCAACACCTCACCAACAATCCTTGCTGATTTTTTATATGCTCCTGTAGCCTTAATTCCTAATTCATGCATACCATATAAAACACGTCTGTGAACTGGTTTTAAACCATCTCTAACATCCGGCAATGCCCTTGAAACAATTACAGACATCGAATAATCGATGTAAGCAGCTTTCATCTGCTCTTCTATGTTAATAGGAATTAATTTTTCTCCATCTGCCATAAATAATGCTATTATTTGGTTAATTGTAATTTTTAAATCAAGGCAAGATACTATTTCTATAAATTTTAACAAATAAAATCTCATTGTCAAGAGATAGAGTTATCAACATTATTTTAATAATTTTAACCTATTCTCTAATCCATAAATGAGTTTTCTTTTGTAATTTTAATGCATGGATATTTTGTCATGCGAAAAACAATGGCATTTTCTTTGTAATAACTGCTACAAAGAAGAAAAATAATTTTTACATCAAAAAAGATAGAAAGAAATATGGACGATAATTTTTCACCAAAAGTAAGAGATGTAATCACATTCAGTAAAGAAGAAGCTTTACGATTAGGGCATGATTTTATTGGAACAGAGCACCTACTACTAGGACTAATAAGAAAAGGAGAAGGTAGAGCGATAGAAATTTTAACAACTTTTGATGTTGACTTGTCTTTGTTAAGAAAAAAGTTAGAACAGTTAAACCCTGCTAATCCTGCTTTTATACTTGGGACAGACAAACCAAACTTGCGTTTAACTAGACAAGCAGAAAAAGCTTTAAAAACAACATTTTTAGAAGCAAAACTATATCAAAGTGAAGCTATTGACACCGCTCATTTGCTACTGTGTATTTTACGTAACGAAAACGACCCAACTACAAAACTCATGTACAAATACAGTGTAAATTACGATGAAACAAAAGCACTTTACAAACAACTTCATGTTGAAAATATAAATGAGGAATCAACGATAAATCCTGTTGCAGAAACTTCCTCTGATGATGGCAATGCAGAAAAATCAAATCCCCTCGAACAGTCAAAGAACGTAAAGGGCATGAAAAAGTCAAAAACTCCAGTATTAGATAATTTTGGAAGAGACTTAACACTTCTTGCAGAAACTGGAAAGTTAGATCCTGTTGTTGGTCGACAAAAAGAAATTGAACGTGTTTCTCAAATTTTAAGTAGAAGAAAAAAGAACAACCCAATGTTAATTGGAGAACCTGGTGTTGGTAAATCTGCTATCGCAGAGGGCTTGGCTTTACGAATTGTAGATAAGAAAGTTTCTAGGATTTTATTCGACAAAAGAATTGTGTCTTTAGACTTAGCTAGTTTAGTTGCTGGCACAAAATACAGAGGTCAGTTTGAAGAGCGTATGAAGGCGCTAATGAATGAATTGGAAAAAAATAGTGACATCATTCTTTTTATTGATGAAATTCATACCATTGTTGGTGCTGGTGGAGCTACAGGATCTTTAGATGCGTCTAATATGTTAAAACCTGCATTAGCAAGAGGAGAAGTACAATGTATTGGTGCAACTACACTAGATGAATACAGAACAAATATCGAAAAAGATGGAGCTTTAGAACGTCGTTTTCAAAAAGTAATTGTAGACCCAACCAGTATTGAAGAAACAATTCAAATTTTACAAAATATTAAAGTTAAATATGAAGAGCATCACAATGTAGATTTTACAGATGATGCCATTGAGGCTTGTGTAAAATTAACAAGCAGATACATGACAGATCGTTTTTTACCTGACAAAGCCATTGATGCATTAGACGAAGCAGGTTCTAGAATTCATATTACAAACATTGTCGTTCCAAAACAGGTTTTAGAACTAGAAACTCAGTTAGAATTGATTCGCACACAAAAAACTAAAGCTGTTAATGGGCAAAAATACGAGGAAGCTGCAAAATTACGTGACGATGAAAAAAACATGGAAGCTGCTTTAAATTCTGCTCAAAAACAATGGGAAGAAGCTTCTAAATTGAATAGAGAAATTGTTACTGAAGATAATGTTGCAGAAGTAGTTTCTATGATGACAGGTATTCCTGTAAATAGAGTTGCTGAAGCAGAAAGCCATCGTTTGCATGAATTACCTCAACTCATTAAAGGAAAAGTAATAGGTCAAGATGTTGCAGTTACCAAGGTAGTAAAAGCTATTCAAAGAAATAGAGTTGGACTAAAAGACCCCAACAAACCTATTGGTTCATTTATATTTTTAGGACAAACAGGTGTTGGTAAAACACAATTGGCAAAAATATTGGCGAAAGAGTTGTTTGACTCAGAAGATTCTTTAATTAGAATTGATATGAGTGAGTATATGGAGAAATTTGCGATTTCTCGTTTAATTGGAGCACCTCCAGGTTATGTTGGCTATGAAGAAGGAGGCCAATTAACAGAAAAAGTTAGGAGAAAACCTTATTCTGTAGTTCTTTTGGATGAAATTGAAAAAGCACATCCAGATGTATTCAACATGCTGCTTCAAATTCTAGATGATGGTTACATTACTGATAGTTTAGGAAGAAGAATTGACTTTAGAAATACGATTATTATTATGACTTCTAATATTGGCGCTCGTCAATTAAAAGATTTTGGTGGTGGAGTCGGTTTTGGTACTGCTTCGAGAAAAGAACAAGAAGACGCTTACGCAAAATCGGTTATTGAAGGAGCTTTAAAGAAATCTTTCGCACCAGAATTCTTAAATAGAATAGATGATGTTATTATTTTTAACGCTTTAGAAAGAGAAGATATCCATGCAATAATAACAATTGAATTGGCAAAACTTTTACATAGAATAGACGATTTAGGTTATACACTTAAACTAAGTGATAACGCTAAAGAATTTATCGCAGACAAAGGTTTTGATAAAAAATATGGCGCAAGACCTTTAAAAAGAGCAATTCAAAAATATATTGAAGATGCCTTGGCCGAAGAAATTGTAAAGTCAAAGTTAACAGAAGGAGATTCTATTTTGATGGATTTAGACGAAGTTACTAATGAGCTCGTAATAGCTATCAAAAAAGCCGAACAAAAATCAATAGAAATACCTAAAACAAAATAATAATCTAAACCTATAAAATACCCTAACATTTTACTTAAAATGTTAGGGTATTTCTATTAGTAAATTTACAAAATTCCATTGCTAAATTTTGTCTGATTTTTTGGAAATTTCACACAGGAAAAAGTTTTGTAACTATTCGATGTAAAGAAACTAGAATGATAAAAAAAATATACCTATTTATTTTCACAACAAATCTATTGATTTCGTGTGCTCAAAGAAAACCTAAAGACTTTATTTCATTACAGGGTAATATTGAGAACAATAAAGAATCATCAATTGCTATTGTTACAAGAACAAAAATTATCAAAGAGATTGAAATCAAAAAAGATGGTAGTTTTAAAGATACTTTAAAAGTTACCGATGCTAATATCTATACCATACAAACAAGTGTAAATCAAAGAGCTCCCATCTATTTAAAAAACGGCTTTGATTTAACTTTAAAAGTAAATTCGGAGGACTTTTTTAATACTTTTTCTATTGAAGGAGATGGGGCTGATAACACAAATTACTTTTTAGCTCAATCAGAGTGTATCGATAAAATTGGAAACCCTAACAGTATTTTTAATTTAGAGAAAGATGCGTTTACTAAAAAAATCAATTCTATAGAACGTCAATTTGATAGTATTTTAGCTTTTTATAAAAATTTAGACAGCACACTTATTCGCATGTCAAAATTTCAAAACCAGCAAATTATAAATTATTTCAACCAAAACTATGCTTCTAAACAATTGTTAAAAGAAGGATCTCCTTCTCCTGAATTTGAAAATTATTTGGATTATAAAGGAGGTAAAAAGTCACTCAGTGCTTTTAAAGGAACATATGTATATATTGATTTGTGGGCTACTTGGTGTGGTCCTTGCATTATGCAAATTCCTTTTTTACAATCTCTTGAAAAAGAGTACCACAATAAGAAAATAGCTTTTGTGAGTATTTCTACCGACGAGACTAGAAGAAGTGGAGGTTCTTGGGAGGCCGCTGAAAAAAAATGGAGAGACTTTGTCAAAGAAAGGGCTCTAACAGGTATTCAACTTTGGGCTGGGCAAGATATTTCTTTTCAACAAGCTTATCAAGTAACAGGAATACCTCGATTTATTTTACTTGATAAAGATGGTAAAATAATTGACGCTAATGCACCAAGACCTTCAGAACCAGCATTAAAAGAACTTTTAGAAACTTTAGATTTATAAGTTAAAACTCATGAAAAACTTATTAATATAGAATTTAAACCCTTTAAATTTAACGTTAGAAGTTATCGTAGAGAAAACCAATACTTTGTTAAAGAGCCAAATTAAAAAGCTACTTCTGTTCTGATATTTAAAAAAACTAAGCTAAAACCATTCAATTGCTTTTATTTCCTTACAACAAACCTCTAAGACTTAAACCAAAGTATGCTAGAAAGTACTTTAACTGCTAATGGAAAATCACTACTAGGGAGAAAGTAATCAAAATAGCTATTCAAAATTAAATATTGATAATATATAACTCAACACCTCATCTCAAAAAAAAGCGAAATTCAATTAAGAAGTTCGCTTTTTTATAAACAATTCTGTTAGTTTTCCTTATAAACACCCATGTTAGAATATTTATCCATTCGCTGCATCACCAAATCTGCAATTTCTAGACCTTTAATCTCGTCAAATGCCTTTAAAATTTGATTTTTAACAGCCTCAAAAGCACCATCTCTATCAGAGTGTGCGCCACCAATCGGTTCTTGTATGATCTCATCAATTAACTTTAGATTTTTCATATCTTCTCCTGTTAATTTCAAAGAAGCTGCTGCCTGTTGTTTGTATTCCCAACTTCTCCATAAAATAGAAGAACACGATTCTGGAGAAATAACAGTATACCAGGTATTTTCCATCATATAAATTTTATCTCCAACACCGATTCCTACAGCACCTCCAGAAGCACCCTCTCCAATAACGATAGATATGATTTGAGTCTTTAAACGACTCATCTCTAATATATTTCTAGCAATAGCCTCTCCTTGTCCACGCTCTTCTGCCTCTAAACCAGGGTAAGCACCAGGAGTATCGACAAAAGTAACTACAGGAATACCAAACTTTTCGGCCATTTTCATTAAACGTAAAGCCTTACGATATCCTTCAGGATTAGCCATACCAAAGTTTCTGTATTGTCTTAGTTTGGTATTGCTCCCCTTTTGCTGACCAATAAACATAAATGATTGATCTCCAATCTTCCCTAAACCACCGATCATAGCCTTATCGTCTTTTACGGTTCTATCTCCATGTAATTCCATGAAAGTATTACCACAAAGCGCTTTTATATAATCTAAGGTATAAGGTCTATTTGGATGCCTTGACAGTTGAACTCTTTGCCAAGGACTTAAGTTTTTGTAAATATCTATTCGTGCTTTATCAAGCTTTTTCTCAATTTTTTTACAAGTTGCAGAGACATCAACATCACTTTCTTCTCCAATAATTTTGCATTTTTGAAGTTGGTCTTTTAGCTCCTTTATTGGTATTTCAAAATCTAAATATTCCATTTTGTAAAAATTTTGATTTCTTTTTTTACATTTTAACTGAACGACAAACTTAACTAAAATTTAAACGCTCTCGATAAAAGAAGTTATTTTTTTATTGGTTTTCTTTTCTGATTTTTTTCTTGGAGCAATGTCTGTTTTTTACAACTCCATTTACTAAAACTAATACTAAGATAACAAAGGCTCCAACATAAAAAGCTGGTTTCATGTACTCTTTTTCTCCAAAGATTAACAAAGCAAGTAGTATCGCGTAAACAGGCTCTAAATTATTAGACAACACCACTGTAAAAGGGGAAACAACTTTCATTACTTTAACAGCTATAATAAAAGCAAATGCTGTACAAACACTGCTTAACAAAAATAAGTACAACCAATCTTTTTGTGGTAATTGAAAAAATGCTATTGAAAATTCTCCCGAAAAAAAGAGATATATTGTTAATACCAAAAAACCAAAAAAT
>Ga0209136_1001347_pt1 | contig 16345 bp, 18 predicted proteins | sample SaaInl0LU_22_DNA_FD_184640 | JGI IMG/M metagenome (GOLD analysis project Ga0209136, IMG submission 184640) | Marine microbial communities from expanding oxygen minimum zones in the Saanich Inlet - ESP_90LU_22_DNA (SPAdes) (version 2) | ecosystem: Environmental > Aquatic > Marine > Intertidal... | reverse complement strand
CTTTTAACTCTTTTTTCTCTAATTACACTATCATTAGAAATACTAATAATTTTTTCATATTCTTCTATTTGCAAACTATCAACTCTGGTAATAACTGTCTTGCTGTAACCATTTCCTGCAGGTATTTCAAAAACACCTTCCCTAAATCTATTAGCATCTATTTTTTCTGATGAACAGGCACTAAATAAAAAAAATGAAGTTAAAAGGAAGAAGCATAAAGTTTTAAGAGTAGTTAAAAATATTCCAATTTTAAACTCCCAATTCCAATTCTTAAAAATATTTTTGATACTTATCATTCTTTATTTTTTAATCACTTATAACTTCCAACTAAAACTATATTCCTGTGTAATTAGCAGGAGTAATTGCTTTTAATTCTTCTTTAATTTCTGATGAAACTTCTAGAGTATCAATAAAATTTGCAATCGATTTTTGATTGATTTTTTCATTCGTTCTTGTTAAACCTTTCAAGGCTTCATAAGGGTTTGGATATGCCTCTCTTCTTAAAATAGTTTGAATAGCCTCTGCCACAACAGCCCAATTATTTTCTAAATCTTGTTCAAACTTTTCTTTGTTTAACAATAACTTATTCAATCCTTTTAAGGTTGATGTAAAACCAATAATAGTATGTCCAAATGGCACACCAACATTTCTTAAAACAGTACTGTCTGTTAAATCTCTTTGCAACCTAGAAATTGGTAATTTAGCAGAAAGATGTTCAAAAATAGCATTGGCAATTCCTAAATTCCCTTCAGAATTTTCAAAATCTATTGGGTTTACTTTGTGTGGCATTGCAGAAGAACCTACTTCACCTTTTTTAATTTTTTGTTTAAAATAATCCATAGAAACATAGGTCCAGAAGTCTCTATCTAAATCTATAATAATGGTATTTATACGTTTTAAACAGTCAAATAAAGCAGCCATATGATCATAGTGTTCTATTTGAGTTGTTGGAAAAGAGTGTTGCAAACCTAATTGTTCTTGTACAAATTTACTTCCAAATTCTTTCCAATTAATAGCTGGATAGGCAACTTTATGTGCGTTGTAATTACCGGTAGCACCACCAAATTTTGCAGCATTTGGTATGTTATTTAATAAATTAAATTGTTCTTTTAAACGCACAACAAAAACTTCAACCTCTTTACCTAATCTTGTTGGAGATGCTGGCTGACCATGCGTTCTTGCTAACATAGAAATGTCTTTCCATTCAATTACCAATTCTTGTAGCTTTCCTAAAACTTCAAAATATTGTGGTATATACACATCCTTTAAAGCTTCTTTTATAGAAAGCGGAATTGCTGTATTATTAATGTCTTGAGAGGTCAATCCAAAATGGATAAACTCTTTATATTTTGGTAATTTTAAGGTATCAAATTTCTCTTTGATAAAATACTCAACAGCTTTTACATCATGATTGGTGATTTTCTCAATATCTTTAATTTTTTGAGCGTCTTCAGTAGAAAAATCTGTATATATTTTACGCAAATCTTCAAAAAGAGAAGTATTAAAATCTTCTAATTGTGGTAAAGGTATTTCGCACAAGGCAATAAAGTATTCTATTTCTACACGAACCCGGTATTTTATTAAAGCTTCCTCAGAAAAATAGTTAGCAAGTGATTCAATTTTACCTCTGTAACGTCCATCAATCGGAGAAATGGCATTTAGTTTTGTTAAGTTCATTTTTGTTGTATTGTAAGCAACAAAAATAAGCATTAAAACACATTTATTAATAGCTTTTTAAATGTTTTTCAATCAATTTTACAACATGTTTTCCACGAGCTTTTGTGCCTTTACTTTCGTGTATTATTTTGGTTTCAATAAGGTGTTTTAACTCTAGATGAATCCATTCTTTTTCTAAACCAAATAAGTATAAGGTATTCATTGTGTAGGCCCTAACTGCAATTTTTTGTGGTGTAATTAACCAATCAAAACCCGTTTCTACAATGGCATCTATATGAACTAAGGTAAGGATTTCTTTTGTTTTATTTACTGATTTAGCATAATATGCAGTTGCCAAATGTTCGCAAATTTTTGCACAAGGTCTAATGGCGCTGTCAAATTTTAAGCTGCTTATTTTGCTGGTAAATTCCTTTAAATAAGGTAAAATAAAATCTAGATTCTGGTGTGTGCAAATCCATTCTAATACCCAAGCAGCTTTTATAGAAATTTTTTTATCTATCCAAAATGTAATAGTTATCAATTCTTCAAACAAAAAAGGTTGCTCTAATACAATATTTGCAATTCTTTGTCTGTTTTCTTTTTTAGCAGTTTCTAAATTATTTAACTGCTCTAAAAGATACAATTGATTTGTTTTGGACACTATTAATGTATATTTGTATAAAAATTATTTTGAAATGATAAATATAAAAAGACTCCTTTTTATTTTTACTTTTTTTACTTTTTATTTTTCAAGTATTGATTGTAATGCTCAAAAAATAAATCAATTTGACAAAAACAAAAAGAGAACAGGTGTTTGGAAAAAGTATTATCCAAACAAAAGAATACGTTATACGGGTCAGTTTAAAGATGGTAAAGAAGTTGGTGTTTTTAAATTTTATGACATTACCACCACTAAAAACCCAGTAATTATAAAAACATTTTTCGAAGATTCTGACTCTTTATTTGTGCAGTTTTATACATTTAAAGGACAAATAAAAACAGAGGGAGTTATGTATGGAAGACAAAGAGTAGGAAAATGGAAATATTTTTATCCAGATGGTACTTTAATGTCTAAAGAAAATTATAACAAAAAAGGTCAATTACATGGAGAGCAATTGGTGTATTATCCAGATGGGCAAGTAACTGAATATGCAGAATATAAAAATGGCTTATTAGAGGGTGTATCTAGTAAATACTCAAGTAAAGGTGTTTTAATAGAAGAAATTACTTATAAGAATGGCAAACCAAATGGGTTGGCAAAATATTTTGAATTGAATGGCAACTTAAAAGAAACAGGTATTTATAAAAATGGTAAAAGAGTAGGCAAGTGGCAGTATTATTTAGATGGGGAAATAGCCACAGAAAAAGATAAAAAGAAGAAAAATACTTATAAGAGAAAAAAAGAGCATTAGGTTTTAGTTGGAAGTTAGAAGTTAGAAGTTAGAAAAAGTTGTTTAAAATTTTCATATTAGAAACTATTACATCACAGAAACCAATCCTATTATCAATTCTTTCAATCCTTATAAACCATTTCTAATTCGTATCTTTGCACCTTCAAAAATAGAAAATGAAACGAGTAGTTGTAGGCCTTTCTGGTGGAGTAGATTCTAGTGTTACAGCACATTTATTAAAAGAACAAGGTTTTGAAGTTATTGGCCTTTTTATGAAAAATTGGCATGATGACTCTGTAACCATTTCTAACGAATGTCCTTGGTTAGAAGATAGTAATGATGCAATGATTGTTGCCGAAAAATTAGGTATTCCTTTTCAGGTTGTAGATTTAAGTGAACAGTATAAAGCGCGTATTGTAGATTATATGTTTGCAGAATACGAAAAAGGAAGAACACCAAATCCAGATATTTTATGCAATAGAGAAATTAAGTTTGATGTTTTTATGGACATCGCCTTAAAATTAGGTGCAGATTATGTGGCAACTGGTCATTATTGTAGAAAAGGAGAAGAAATCATCAACGGAAAACCAGTTTATAAATTATTAGCAGGTAAAGATAACAACAAAGATCAATCTTATTTTTTATGTCAATTATCTCAAGAACAATTGGCAAAAGCTTTATTTCCAATTGGTGAATTAACAAAACCAGAGGTTAGAGAAATTGCTAAAAAAGCCGATTTAATTACTGCAGAAAAGAAAGATTCTCAGGGTTTATGTTTTATAGGAAAAGTTAGGTTACCAGAGTTTTTACAACAAAAATTACAGCCTAAAGATGGCGAAATTGTAACTATTCCTGCTGATTTTTATCAGTACACAAAATCGATGCCAAATTTTGAAAATAAAGAAGCCGAATTAAATTATCTTGCTACAAAATATAGCTATCAAAAAGAAGATGGTAAAGTTGTAGGCAAACATAATGGTGCGCATTATTTTACAAAAGGCCAACGTAAAGGTTTAAATGTTGGTGGTACAAAAGAAGCTTTGTATGTAATTGATACAAATGTGGATACCAATATTATTTTTACTGGAGAAGGTAAAAACCACGCTGGTTTGTATAAAAATGTTTTGTTTGTTTCTAATGAAGAAATCCATTGGATTCGTGAAGATCTTATTTTAGAAGAAGGAGAAACCTTGCAAGTTGAAGCCAGAATTCGTTACCGACAATCTTTAGAAAAAGCAACTTTATATAAAGTTGCAACAGGTATGTATGTTGCGTTTGAAAGTAAACAATCTGCCATACAAGAAGGGCAATTTGTGGCTTGGTACAAACACGAAGAATTACTAGGCTCTGGTGTAATTTCTTAATTTTTTTTTTACCTTAATTAAAGTAGTATTTTTATATTTCATTTAAAGAACTATGAAAAAATTTCTACTTTTTTTAATTTTTATTTACAGTACAACTTTTTTTGCACAACAAGAAGACGCTTGGTTATTTTTTAAAGACAAACCAAACGCTGCGGCTTATATAGCAAACCCTTTAACAATGCTTACTCAAAAAGCAATTGATAGAAGAGGAAAGCAAAATATTACTATAGATGAAACAGATGTTCCAATTCATCAAAGTTATATTAATAACATTAAAAATTCTTTAGGAATTACTGTTTTAGGAAAATCTAAATGGTTAAATGCATTACACATTCAAGGCACACAAACAGCTATAAATAGCCTAAAAATAGATTTTACTTTTGTTGAAAGTATTTACTTTGCAGATAAAACTTTAAATACATCTAATAAAAGAACTTTTCAAAAAACCGAAGCACACCACCTAAATAAATTTAAAAATACCGAAGAAACTTTTAATTATGGTGTAGCAGAGAGTCAAATTAAAATGTTAAAAGGAGATTTTTTACATACAGAAGGTTTGACAGGTAAAAACCAAATTATTGCAGTGATAGATGCGGGTTTCCCGAATGTAAATACCTTAGCTGCTTTTAAACGATTAAGAGATAATAATCAAATTTTAGGAGGCTATAATTTTGTTGATAGAAATGCAAATTTTTATACAAGACACAATCATGGTACGAATGTTTTATCTACTATTGGAGGCTATTTAGAAAATCAATTTGTAGGTACTGCACCCGATGCAAAATTTTATTTATTCATATCAGAAATTGCAGAAACAGAAACAGTTTTAGAAGAAACCTTGTGGGTAGAAGCCGCTGAAATGGCAGATAGTTTAGGGGTTGATGTTATTAATACCTCTTTAGGGTATTCTACTTTTGATAACCCAAAACACAATTACAGTTATGCTGATATGGATGGCAAAACTACTTTTATTTCTAGAGGAGCAGAAATTGCTGCCTATAAAGGTATTTTAGTGGTAAATTCTGCTGGTAATGAAGGTACTAGTACTTGGAAATATATTTCGGCTCCTGCAGATGCAGCTTCAGTAATTACTGTGGGTGCTGTGGATATAAATGGAAATATATCTTCTTTTAGTTCTTTTGGACCTAGTTTTGATGGTCGCATAAAACCAGAAATTTTAGCACAAGGAACAGCATCAGCAGTTATAAATCATCAAAATGGTAGTATTGTAAACTACAATGGTACTTCTTTTTCATCGCCAATTATGGCTGGTTTAATAGCTTGTTTGAATGATAATGAGGGGTTTCTTTTAAAATCAGCTAAACAACAAAATACAAATTTTAATGCTTATTTAAAAGAAGCTCTGTACGAATCTGCAGATAGATTTAATAATCCCACAGCACAACATGGTTATGGTATTCCTAATTTTGAAACAGCTTTATATAAATATATTGGCTCTACTGGTTCTGTAGAAGATCGTTTTTTTGAGAATTTAAAAATTGTTCCAAACCCAATAATAAATACTTTTAAATTTGAAGGATTTAAAGAGAGTTTACAAGATTTTGATATTCAAATATTTAATGTTTTAGGCAAAGTAGTTTATCAGCAACAAAAATTAACAAAACCTAATTTAGATATATCAACCTTAAAAAAAGGCTTGTATTTGTTAAGAATTTCTAGGAATAATTTGCAGAAAACCATTAAAATTATAAAACAGTAATGCAAAATAAAGTTAGTAACTTATTTAATATACAATACCCAATTATACAAGGTGGAATGGTATGGGTTTCTGGTTACAAATTAGCATCTGCAGTTTCTAATGCTGGTGGTTTGGGTTTAATTGGTGCAGGTTCTATGTACCCAGAGGTTTTAAGAAAACACATTCAAAAATGTAAAAAAGCAACTAAAAAACCTTTTGGGGTGAATGTACCTATGCTTTATCCAGAAATTCAAAAAATTATGGATATCATTGTAGAAGAAGAAGTGAAAATTGTTTTTACTTCTGCTGGCAATCCAAAAACGTGGACATCTTACTTAAAGAAAAAAGGGATTACTGTAGTGCATGTAGTTAGTTCTGTAAAATTTGCTTTAAAAGCACAAAGTGCAGGTGTAGATGCTGTTGTTTGTGAAGGTTTTGAAGCTGGAGGGCATAATGGAAGAGAAGAAACTACTACTTTTACTTTAATACCTATGGTAAAAGAACACCTTAAAATACCTGTTATTGCTGCTGGTGGTGTGGGGTCTGGTAGAGGTATGTTAGCAGCTATGGTTTTAGGCGCAGATGGGGTACAAATAGGAAGTAGGTTTGCAGCAACAGAAGAATCTTCTGCACATAAAAACTTTAAACAAACCATTGTTGATGTAAAAGATGGCGATACACAGCTAACTTTAAAAGAATTGGCGCCTGTACGTTTGGTTAAAAACAAATTTTATAATGAAGTACAAGAATTGTATCAACAAAAACCAACTTTAGAAGCTTTAAAAGCATTATTAGGTAGAGCACGTGCAAAAAAAGGAATGTTTGAAGGAGATTTAGATAATGGAGAGTTAGAAATAGGCCAAATTGCAGGTTTAATTCACCAAATAAAACCTGTAAAAGAGGTTTTTAACGAAATTATTGAAGAATTTAACGAAGTCAAAGCCTTTATACATAAGCTTTAAGAGATTTAATGAAAAGAAAATCAATATTTTACATTTCATTAACATAATTGGTAGTATATTTGCATTATAATAAACGTTGTTAGTAAATAAACTGATAACACAATAATTTTTTATAATGAATAAAGGTACCGTAAAATTTTTCAATGAATCTAAAGGATTCGGATTCATCACTGAAGAAGGAACAAACAAAGAACATTTTGTACACGTGTCAGGATTAGTTGACGAAATTCGTGAAAACGATGAAGTTGAATTCGACTTACAAGATGGAAGAAAAGGATTAAACGCAGTAAACGTAAAAGTTATATAACAATATATTACTAGTTAATTTTTTATCTAAAAGCCTATCAAAATTTGATAGGCTTTTTTATTTACGTATTTTTGAAATCTTATGATTGATGGAAGGCAAAGAAAAAATATTAAAATTGGATTATTTGTAGAAGTTATACAAAAACCGCATCAACTTTTTGGGCAATTAACCAGTGGTAAGGTTGCTAAAACACTCTCCAAATCACCAAGTTATCCTTACGGAATAAAAGTAAAATTAGAGTCTGGTATTGTTGGTAGGGTGAAAAATATAGTAGATTAATTACTATTCTAAAGGTACTTTAATATGGTATAATTTTCTGCTTTTATTATTCAGCTTATTTTCTCTTAACCAAGGGTTGCGTATTTTTAACTCTTTATAATTCATTCTAAAACCTTTTGCAAATAAAGCTAAATTACTAATAGCAGTATCTACTTTAACGGTTCTACTTTCCTCTAACTGATATAAATCTTTTTCTTCAAAAACAAAACCATATTTTTTAGGGTTTGTTATAATTTCTTTTAACGCTAATATTCTAAAAACATATCTTTCTGTTTCATTGGGTAAAAGCGCGTCGTAATAAGAACTTACTTGTTGTGTTTTTAATCTTTTAGAAATTCCGTAATTTCCAGCATTATAAGCAGCAGCAGCTAAAGTCCATGTTCCTAAACGTTCTTTAGATTTTTTTAAATATTCTGCAGCAACTTTAGTAGATTTTTCAATATCATATCTCTCATCAACATTACTGTTTATTTCTAAACCGTACTCTCTACCTGTTCTTTTCATAAAGTGCCACATACCTGCAGCACCAGCAGAAGATGTTTCATCTATAAAACCACTTTCTGCCAAAGCCAAAAATTTAAAATCGTCTGGTAAATTATATTTTTTTAAAAGAGGTTCTAAAATTGGAAAATACTTGTTAGCTCTTTTAATTAATAAGAGACCATTAGATTGCCAGTAAGTATTTACCAATAATTCTCTTTCCATTCTTTCTCTAACATCTGGTATTTCTAAAGGAACACGCTCACCAGCTAAATTTAAATTTTCTGGTAGTTTTAGAGATTTTATTTTATAGGTTTTATGCGTTTGTGTTTCAGGTTCTTTAGAAGTTTCGCTATCTTTTTCTAAATGTTTTTTGCTGATAGCATTATAGAAAAGGACGGTTACAATAACAACACTTAAAAAAGAAAAGATACGTTTAGCTGTTTTCATATTTTTACAATAATTTACCATAAAAATAAGAAAACACCTTTGGTTTAGCAAGTTAATATGTCAGCAATAATTTTAGATATTTTTTTTGCTTTTGTTAAAATCATTACATGATTACCTTCTTTAATTTTAATTGGATTTTTGATTCTTTTTATTGGAAAAACAGTATCCTTGGTACCATGAATGTGTACTATATTTTTAAGAGGATTTACTTGTTTCCACTTTAAAACATTATAGATAGCCCACTCTAAATACATCTTATCTCTAACAGATAAATATTTTTTATATAACGTTGCTTTTTTCTTTAGCGACTTTCCTAAAAAGTATTGTGCATAATCCTCAAAATTTTCTACAAGTTTCGTTGGAAATAACTTATAAACTTTCGTGAATTTGGCTAATTTAAATTTTTTAGGAAGTTCATCTTCATTTTTAATACTAGAAATGATAATTATTTTTTTAGGATTGACAAATTTTGCCATTTCTTGCACCATAATTCCGCCAAAAGAAACACCAATTAAAACAGCCTCTTTTTCGGTTACTTTATTGCTTAATCTATAAGCATAATTGCCAATATCTTCTTTTAAAGCAAGTGGTTTTATCCATTCTAAAAAATGTAAAGTATATTTATCTGGATCTAAATCTAGGTTTTCAAAAATTTCTGGACCAGCTGCCAAACCTGGAACAAAATAAATAGGAGTTTTTTTCATATTTATTGTTTTATCTAAATATATACATCAAAATAGGTGTTATATATTTTTATAAACTTAAATATTTACAAAATCTTCTATAAAATTAAAACGAACAATTCCATCATCGTCTATGTTTGTTAATTTTATTGATTGTAAAGTGTTTACTAATTCAGGATTCCATGGTGTTTTTACTTTTACATAATTTTCTGTAAAACCATGGATGTACCCTTCTTTGTTTTCACTTTCAAAAAGTACAGTTAAAATATTTCCTAATTGAGATTCGTAAAATGCACGTCTTTTTTTAGCAGACAAACCACGCAACATTTTACTGCGTTTTGCACGTGTTTTTTTAGGAACAACACCTGCCATATTTACAGCCTCTGTATTAGGCCTTTCTGAATATGTAAAAACGTGTAAATAAGAAATATCTAATTCGTTTAAATAATTGTAGGTTTCTAAAAATAATTCATCTGTTTCTCCAGGAAAACCAACAATAACATCTACACCAATACATGCATTTGGCATTACTTGTTTAATTCTAGCAACTCTATTTGTATAGGTGTCAGATAAATACCTACGCTTCATTTTTTTTAATAACTTGTCTGAACCAGATTGTAAAGGAATATGAAAATGAGGTACAAAAGAGTTAGATTTTGCTACGAAATTAATAGTTTCATCTTTTAATAAATTTGGTTCTATAGAAGAGATCCTTAAACGATGAATGCCATTAACTTGATCTAATTCTTTTACCAATTCTAAGAAAGTGTGTTCGTGCTTTTTGTTGCCAAACTCACCTTTTCCATAATCCCCAATATTAACACCCGTTAAAACAATTTCTTTAATGCCTTTAGAAGAAATTTCTTTGGCATTATTTAAAACATTTTGCAAAGTATCACTTCTAGAAATACCTCTAGCTAAAGGAATTGTACAATACGTACATTTATAGTCGCAACCATCTTGTACTTTTAAAAACGCCCGAGTTCTATCGCCAATAGAATACGAACCTACATAAAAATCTGCATCAGAAATTTCACAAGAATGTACTTCGCCAACATTATTTTTAGATAAATCGTTGATGTAACTAGTAACGTTAAACTTTTCTGTAGCACCTAAAACCAAATCTACACCATCTACATTTGCCAATTCTTCTGGTTTTAATTGCGCATAACAACCCACAGCAATTAAAAAAGCATCCTCATTTTTTTTTAAAGCATTTTTTACAATACTTTTAAAACGCTTGTCTGCATTGTCTGTTACAGAGCAAGTATTTATCACATAAATATCTGCTTTTTCATTAAAATCTACTCTATTAAAACCTTCATTTTCAAAATTACGAGCAATGGTAGACGTTTCAGAAAAATTTAATTTGCAACCTAACGTGTAAAAAGCAACTTTTTTATTCGCATTCATTTTGTTAAATTTAGCATTTGCAAAAGTACAATAATATTCATGATTTTTGAAACAGAAAGATTACTTATTAGGGCTTTAGATGTATCAGATTTAAACGCCTTTCATACATTAGAGAGTAATACAGAAGTTTTAAAATATGCAACAGGTTCTGTTTAAACATTTGCAGAAAAAATAAGATTGAATGAACTAAATTAATCAACAATAAAAAAACAACTATTTCCAATTAATTTTCGCTACAATAGGAAAATGGTCAGAGTGTTTGATATCAAAAGTCTTAAAACTATTTGTTATACTATTTTTATCCGTTAAAATAAAATCAATTCGCATCGGAAACCAATAGTTAAATGTTTTGCCAAAACCTTTACCAGCCTCTATAAAAGCATCTTTTTTATCTTTAGAAATTTTATGATATAACCAAGAATAGCTTGTGTTATTAAAATCTCCACAGATTATTTTTTTGCCTTTCCAGGTTTGTTCGTGTCTTAGAAATTGCTCTGTTTGTAGGGCTTGTTTTTTAAAAGCATTAGCAACTCTTTCTAATAATTTTTCTGAATTTGATTCGCCAAAATTTTCTTCATTAGGCTTAATTCTTAAAGATTCAAAATGTACGTTATAAATTCTGATAGTATCTTTTTGTTTTAAAATGTCTATAAAAATAATGTTGTTTCCTTCGCTTTTCAAATTTAACGAACCCGAATTTATAATTTTGTATTTAGAATAAATTGCCAAACCATATTTTTTACTTTTTGTGTTTTTTTTGATGTATTGGTAAGGATAATTGATATCTATTTTAGAGGTTTGGTAATATTCTTGTACTGCTAATATATCTGGATTTTTCTCTTTGATAAACGCAAAACCATTTACAGTACTATCTTCTCTTTTAGAAAACAAGTCAAAGGTTTTTACATTGTAACTCATCAACTTTAAATCTGAGTTTAAAGAGGAGTTTTTTCCAGATAGTTTGTAAAAGGGAGTCATTATCATCCACCCTAAAATTAAGATCAGAAAAGATAAAAGAAATTGCTTTTTTAATTTGAGTAGCCAATAAATAACAAAAAATATATTTACAATTAAAAGTACAGGTACAAAAAGGCTTAACACTGCAAAATCTGGAAATTTTTTTGGTGAAATGTGTGGTAATAAAAAAGATAAGAGCAATAATACAGCTAGTAGGCTGTTTATTAAATAGAGAATTTTATCTAAAAAGGTTAACTTTTTCATTTACTTTTTGCCTTGCTTAAATAAAAATTCCTTCTCAGCTTTTGTTAATGTGTCATAACCAGATTTGCTAATTTTATCTAAAATAGCATCTATTTGTTTTTGGTTAGGAGCCTTTGTTTTGGGGCTTGATTTTTTGTTTTTCGACTTATAAACATTTTGTAAGAGTTTTTCTTTTCTTTTGAATAAAGAAAAAAGGCTACCCAAAAGATCTATTTTTTTGTTACTGGCCTGATTAACATATAAAAAACCAAACAAAGCGCCTCCTAAATGTGAAAAACTTCCACCAGCATTAGGACCAATTAAACCAATTAAATCGAAAGCCAACCAAATTGCTGCTAAATGCCAGACTTTTACAAAACCTATAAACCGAATGCTTATTTGATAATTAGGCATATAGGTAGCCAACCCTATAAATATGGCAGAAACACCTGCAGAAGCACCTACTAAACGAGATGAATTGCCTTCAAATAAAGGAAAATAGTTCTGGCTAAATAGATAAAAGATACCACCAAAAACAGTACCTAAAATGTAAAAGTTTAACACTTGTTTTTGTGTAAAGTACTGAATAAATAAATTGCCGATAAAATACAAACCAATCATATTAAATAATAAATGTATAAATCCAGAATGTAAAAAACCGTGGGAAACAATTGTCCAAGGTTTTGTAAGTAAATTGTTAAAATTATCGTCTAAAGAAAACCATTGTATAACAAAACCTGTTTGTCCTTTGTACAAACCTTGTAAAACTGTAATTAGCAGTGTAAAAGCAAAAACACCTATATTAATATAGATTAATTTCTCTATTATACTGCCTGTTTTAAACTTGTATTTTATCTTGTTTATAAAACTCATTACTATTTTTTAAATTGATTTTTCTTCCAATAATAAGCAATTATAAATCCAATTAAAGCACCACCAATATGTGCAAAATGTGCAATATTGCCAACAGAGTAACTGGTCATTCCAAAAAATAAATCACCTAAAATCATTAAAGGAATAAAATATTTTGCGGCAATTGGCACTGGAAAAAAGATTAATGCTAGTTTCGTATCTTTAAAATACAAGCCAAAAGCGACTAAAACTCCGTAAACTGCACCAGAAGCACCAACTGCTGGAGTATTGAAAAGCATTGTAATCTTATTAAATTGCTCTTGTGAAATAGCATTTACCACTCTTGCATCACTTGTGCTTCCTTTTTCTAGTATAGTGAGTATTTCTGATGGATTTAAACCAGCATTTATAAAGAGTTCGTAAATTCCATTAAACTGATAATAATTAACTAATGTATAAATTAAACCTGCACCAATACCTGCAGAAAAATAGAAGAAAACAAATTTATTTTTACCCCACATTTGTTCTAGAGGAGTTCCAAAAGCCCATAAACCATACATGTTAAATAAAATATGCGCAAAACTACCATGCATAAACATATGGGATACATATTGCCAAATTCCAAAATGTTCATTTTCAGGAAAATGCAAAGCCAAAATATTTGTAAAATCTAATTGTAAAAACTGAGGAGCTACAAATAAAATTACATTTATTATAATTAAGTGTTTTATGGCTTCTGTTAGTTTCATCATACAATTAACTATTAAATAGGTTGTCTATTTGGTGTAGGGTTAATGTTTTAAAGGTTGCTTTTCCAAAAGGAGAAACACTTGGTTCTTTGCAAGAAAATAAATCGTTTACCAAACTTTCTTGCTCTTTTTCAGATAATAAAGTTCCTGTTTTTATAGATAATGTTTTTGCAAATGATTTTGCCATAATATCAAAATGACTAAAACTACTATCTGGTACTTCTAAATTGATCTCGTTTAACAATTCTTCTAAAATAATGGTAATTTTACTTTCGGTAACAGAAACGGGTATTCCTTTTATGGTAATACTGTCTTTGGTAAATTCGTCAAAAGAAAAGCCAGCATTTTCTAACTCTGTTTTTATGGTGTAAATCATTTCTATTTCTGCCGAAGAAAAAGATATTTTTACAGGAAATAGTAATTGTTGGCTGTTGGCTTCTTTTACAGTAATACTTTCTAAAAATTGCTCGTATAAAATTCTTTGATGTGCTAAAGATTGATTGATTAAAACCGCACCAGATTTTATCAAACTCATTACATACTTACGTTGTATTTGAAATGTTTTCTGCGTTTTTTCTGCTTCTTGATGTTCAAATAAACTTTCTGTAGTGGTTTGAGAAGTATCTACAGAAGTGTATAAAGCCTCCCAGCTTTCTGTTTGTTTTTCTTTTTTAAATGTATTGCTAGTATCTTTTGGGTTGCTTTCTTTAAAAGGATTAAAATCTGGGTCCACAGAAATTTTGGGTACGGATGCAGTTTTAGATGTCGATTTAAAATGATAAGGAGTGTCTAAATTAGCATCTCTATTAAAATCTAATACTGGCGCTACATTATATTGTCCCAAACTATGTTTTACAGTAGCTCTTAACATGGCATATAATGCTTTCTCGTTATCAAACTTTATTTCTGTTTTTGTTGGGTGAATATTAATGTCTATAGTATTTGCGGGTACAGTTAAATATAAAAAATAGGAGGGATGTGCCCCTTGTTCTAACAAACCATCAAAAGCATTTACAACTGCGTGATTTAAATACGAACTTTTGATAAATCGGTTATTTACAAAAAAGAATTGTTCGCCTCTTTTTCTTTTAGAAAACTCAGGTTTAGCAACAAAACCTTCTATAGTTAAAATATCTGTAGTCTCGTTTATAGGCACTAATTTTTCATTCATTTTACCGCCAAAAACAGCAACAATACGTTGTCTAAAATTACCACTTTTTAGATGATATACTTCGTTATTATTGTGATGTAATAAGAATGAAATCTCTGGATGTGCCAATGCTACTCTTTGAAACTCATCAATAATATGGCGTGTTTCTACAGTATCTGATTTTAAAAAATTTCTTCTAGCAGGAATGTTGTAAAACAGATTTTTTACTGCCAAACTAGTCCCTTTTGCTGTAGCAATAAAATCTTGAGAAACTATTTTACTACCTTCAATTTTAATGCAAGTACCTAATTCTTCCTCTGGTGTTTTTGTTTTTAGCTCTACATGTGCAATTGCAGCAATAGATGCTAAAGCTTCACCTCTAAAGCCTTTGGTACATAAGTTAAATAAATCTTCTGCTTTTTGTATTTTAGAAGTTGCATGACGCTCAAAACTCATTCTTGCATCTGTGGCACTCATCCCTTTGCCATCATCTATAACCTGTATTAAGGTTTTACCAGCATCTTTAATAAGTAATTTTATATTGGTTGCACCAGCATCTATAGCATTTTCTAATAACTCTTTTACAACAGAAGCAGGTCTTTGTACTACTTCTCCTGCAGCAATTTGGTTTGCAACATGATCTGGTAAAAGTTGAATGATATCTGACATTAATTATTTTATGAATATAGATAAATCAAAATCTATGATATATAAAAAAATGAAAACCAAAATACTAATAATAATTATTAGTGTTTTGTTTACACCTTTATCTGGTGTTTTTAAATCTTCTAAAGCATCATTAAATTTGCCTTTAAGCCCTTTGTTTTTTCCAGCAGTTTTTCTAAAATAATCTAATTTATGCTCAATTTTAAAAGGATTTCCTTCTCCTTTATAATATCTTGGCTGGTAATTAAATTTTTTATTTGTTTTTTTTAAAAATCCCATAATTTTAAAAATAACTGGTAAATAGAAATAAGTCTAAATTAATTTTTATACCAATTTTAAAAGCAAATCAAATTTAAACAAATTAAAGGAAAATGCCTAAGATAGATGTAAAAAGTATTCTTAATTTATTACAAAAAAGAAGAAAGAATTTAATCTAGCAAACAAAAATAAACTAGTTTTAAAAACCAATACTTTCTTTTTGTAAACCTGTGTTTTTTATAGCGGCCATTTTTACCGCGGCCACGGCACATTCAATTCCTTTATTACCTAATTTTCCACCAGATCTATCTAAAGATTGTTGTTTGGTATTGTCTGTTAAAACACAAAAAATTACGGGTACATCATACTTTACATTTAAGTCTATAATACCTTGTGTAACCCCTTCGCAAACAAAATCGAAATGTTTTGTTTCTCCTTGAATAACATTACCAATAGCAACAATTGCGTCTACATTTTTAGACTGAATCATTTTTTTACAACCATAAACAAGCTCAAAACTACCAGGCACATCCCAAGAAATGATGTTTTGTTTGGTTGCACCGCAATCTAGTAAAGTTTCTATGGCTCCTTTTTTTAAGTTTTTGGTAATTTCAGGATTCCATTCAGAAACAACAATCCCAAATCGAAAAGGTTTCGCATTTGGGATTGTAGCTTTATCGTAATAAGATAAATTTGTTGTTGCCATTTTGTTTATTTTTTAGTAATCAGTTTACTGTATTTAGTTAGTTTAGATAAAAACTAATTGCAGGTTGCTTACTGTCTACT
>Ga0209136_1001339_pt1 | contig 16399 bp, 32 predicted proteins | sample SaaInl0LU_22_DNA_FD_184640 | JGI IMG/M metagenome (GOLD analysis project Ga0209136, IMG submission 184640) | Marine microbial communities from expanding oxygen minimum zones in the Saanich Inlet - ESP_90LU_22_DNA (SPAdes) (version 2) | ecosystem: Environmental > Aquatic > Marine > Intertidal... | reverse complement strand
TCGTATTCTTCCATTGGATCACGAACGATGATACATGTTGTTTGACACAACTTGAGATATACTTCACAGGACAGGACAAGGCGAAGACCTTCATGTCTCGTGTACTGGATCCCGTGTACAACGTATCTGACGATGCGTCTGGGCGTCTAATTAAACTCGTAGCATTCGCTCTGTGGATGCTCGTACAGGTTCGACTTGGACGTATACACACCATAATGGCACTTAAAAAGTAATCACCTTGTATACATACATGGAGGCAATCAAGAATTCCAGGCTTATCAACAAGGAGAACTACGTGAACGAGATTGACAGGATTTACACACGAATCGACGAACTTCAAGACAAGCTTGAAGATGTTGACGAAGATGATGAAGAACACGTCAACCAGGTCAAACTTGAATTGTATCCCGAGCAGATCGAACTTCTTGAAGAAAAGGCTGAACGTCTGAAGGAGCGTTTCGAAAAGGATGAAGAACGTTACGAGGAAATTCTTTCTGAACTCGAAAAGACTGAAACGACTGAATACAATATGAAGTATCTTCAGTCTCACCCAGATCCTCACACTGAACTTGATTCAATTGTTCGGTCCATTACTCAGGTTTTGGTAAACCTGAATGAGTCGAATGAGTGAACACTCACCTTGAAACTGTAGTGTATAATCATACACAATGCGTCGGCTATATCATGTTGACGATCGTAAGGAATGTCACTGATGTACTTACCCGCTATAGATACACTTCTCTCCTTACGTTGTTCATAGTCAAGATGACTCATTCCAAAGTGTCGATGGACACTCAATGGTGAAACAAGAACAACCTTATCCATATATATGTAGTGTAACAAACTTTCAATGTTTGTTAGACCAGCAGGAGGTTGACGTTCTATGAGCACGGTGTCAGCTTCTTTAAATAGATAGTCGTAATCGGATAAAAATAAAGAGATGATGACTGCTGTGTCATTCGTTTTACCTATATATTTGTATTCACCCAGGTCAACCTTCTTTATATAGTCAATCGTGATACAGGGACCGTCACATGTTGCCATGACCAATCCCATATTTGTGTAGCCTATGTCAACCCCCAATAATTTCATGGCTTAATATAAAGATGAAGATTAACTATAAGCTCGTCAATTCATTGATTCTCCTTTCGATTCCCGTCATCATGATCTACGCGATCGTGAGGAATCCCGTTGAAGTTGAAGTCCCAGTACCCGTCAGGGTACCAGTGAGGGTACCCGTCCGAGAAGTTCGTTCCCCAGAGTACCGAGGTCCTCCCATCAAGAAATACAAACCCGGTCATTTCCAACAGATTGGTATTTTGACAAACGAAACGGGTGAGACACTGCCCCTGTATGGCCGGGAAGTTCGTAATCGCCGTGATAGGTACCATTATCACACGACCACACAGGGTGATCAGGTGTACCCCATCCCAGTATCGATCGATGGGCGTGAATGTACCGAGGATATCGGTTGCCCCGAACTCTATGGTGGTGAAACGGTTACAGTCTTTGGAAAGGATACACCATTCACGGTGAAGACGTACCGGACGGACAATTTTTTCTAATCAAATCGAATTCTCGCATGACAAGTGAGTTTCCAGTCTGAGCTAAAAATGCTTTGATCTTTAACAGTTGTAGTATCGTGTCGTCATCCAAGTGTTGTAAAAAGCGTCGCTTCGCTTGAATGTCGTCCAGTTGACTATTCTCTTTCTGTCCCTGTACATAAGGCCATGTGTGACGTCGTAGTTCATTCAATTCGCCTCTCAAGTTTACAAGTTCTGGTAATACAACTTCTCGTATGAGACGATTCGTTTCTTTTAGATCGTCAGTGTAAGACATGATTATAGGTCGTTTATTTTCTTTATAAATGATAAATGGAATACCAAGACCTCAAGAAGAAGGTGAAATCGATGGGGGAACGGGTCACTAAAGATGTCAGGGGTAAACGTGTTCGTCTCACGATTAACGAACTTCGTAAGAAGGTTAAGCGTGACATGAAGAATAGAGTAAATAACGCGAGAGAGACAATCGCTATGTGTAAGTCGATCGTAAGTGTAGGTGGGAGACCTGCACCCCCGCCTCCACCTCCACCTCCAGGCGTCTCTAAGAAGCCGGTTGTCAACAATAAGCGAGCTAAACTTATGTCCGAACTAAAGGATGTTCTGAAAAAGAAGGGGCTTCGACAAAATTAATTGTTCGAGTTTGAGTTTGAATTATTGACGTTTACTGGAGGATACTTTTTTATATTACGCTTCTTGAACAATTTTCGCTTGAGAGGAGTCCGAGCCTTGACTCCAGCCTTTTTAGAGGCTTTCAGAACTCCTGTGAGAACTCGCTTGTTGTAAACGTGGTTAATCTTGTTGTTGTTACCCACGTTTGTCTGCACATACACCCGTTTAGAGGCGGGAATGTTCCTTTTATTAGCCTCCATCACGTTTTTGTTTATGAATTTTTTGACATTCTTGTTCAGCTTATGGGGTTTGTTGTTTGAGTTCGCATTGGAATTGTAGTTCGAGTTCGAGTTCGAGTTCGAGTTCGAGTTGAAGGAAATGGCTCGGCGAACGGGTTCCAGGTTATTGGAACGACGAACTCGTCTCCCACGGATGACAGGGCTATTATCGAAATAGCTACGAATTTCTGCCCACCCGTACTGATTATCATTGTTTCTCGATCGCCTTGGACTACTCATAGTTACTTATAACCGACATTTTTATGAAAATATGATACCAAATCTTTTCGTCATGTACTTCTTCGCTAGTGGTAAAGAAGGTTGACTCCACAATAACCATCGTGACCAGAAACCAGCTGTCGCGATACCGTTGATGCCCCATTTTTCCTTGTCACTCCGGTTGACATTCAACATTCGCTTATGAATCGTCTGATCAACGGCTGGAACATTTCCACCATGACGTTGAACATATAAACGCATTCGTGTAGGATCCTTATGGATCGTGTAATCAGAATAGCCTCGACCACCAAAGTCAACTTCACGACCATCCTCGAGGATCGCCCTGAACTTCTTTTGGGGGTTGGGACTCTTGATGAGTCTGACCTTCATTACTATAATTAGACAAGTTTATTCTGCTTGAGGATGATGTACGCAAGCATGAGAACCTGGACGACCTGGAATACAGTGAGGCCGAAGGGCATCTTGGGGACGACGAGCAGCGTCTGGACCTTCTCCTTAAGATCCTCGATTTGGGGCTGGTACTTTTCACGACGGTAATACATTTATATACCCTGAGATTTTTTATGCACCGTTACAGGCACTGCAATAGTTCTCGACAAGCTTCTTTTCTTTACCACGCTTGATCAGGAAGATGTGATCGTACATGTGAAGCAGAGTCATCGCAGTGACAAGTAAAATAGCCGGACGGTTACCTAAGTTCTTCGTGAATACGAGTACAGCGACCAGAATCGCGACGATAATCGTCTGTGGGACGGTGAGAAACATTTATAGTAGACGGAGAAATTAAATGAAATATTGCACTGTCACGAGCTATATGTCCAAGGGTCCACGTGTAGTGAGTGATAATATATGTTGTTCTGAAAGACGTCTTCTTCGAACCCTTTACATGAAATGTATGAAGAGTGGTAAGAGACCCCACCAGTTTACACCATGGCTTCATAGGAAATATGGCCAGTTGATCGTAGAACGAAAGACGGTGTATGGAGATGGCATTTCCCTGCCGTGTGTCTTGTGTCGAAAAACCCTGGATAAGCATGGTGTTCGATGGTGTGCCCATGATGGAGATAAGTGGGTGGATAGTGTTTTGTGTATTCCGATACCTTCGCGTTCGACGAATAAACAAAAGAGGATGTTAGGATTTAAAGTTTAATCAAGATGTTTTCTACACACTGCCTCATACATGTCACGACCACCGATGAGTTCTAATTTGAGATCTGACACAATGCGTTTAGTAAATGGCCCGGGTGTACCGTTGCTACATGTCATGCACAGTGCTGACAACTTTGTAACGTCGCACGCGAGTGGAATACAGTCGATGAGTTCTCCAAACTTTCTCTGGAAAGAATCCGCATCAAGACCAGCAAGGATGACATCCTTCTTTAGAAAAAGACAGAACTCAACAAATTTTTTGAGACGAGGGAAAAACTGCCCCTCGTCGATCGCTACGATGTCCGCGTTTTGGAAAGCTGATCGTTCTTCTAAACTGAAGAGGTCATGCACCTTGTGACAGTCGAAGTGGACATTGTCGTGTGTCTTGAGGACTTCATCAGGGGACCGCGTATCCTTGGCAGAATTGACGACTATGATATTCTTATCGGTAACCTTTAGACGCTTAAGTCTGCGTATGAGTTCCGATGTTTTACCGGAAAACATATTTCCCATAATAATCGATAGACTCATTTCTTCCTAGATATTATAATCTTGTATTTTTTATATGAGTGTAGACATTCATGCAGCCACCATCATGGGGCACCAGGGATACTACAATCCCAGGACTGGACGCGTCAAATTTGATGGATGTATTTACTCTAACATACAAACAGCTATAAAATATCTACGACTCAAATAACTTCGACATATACTGGGCGTTCAGTACCTATTAATGACAGACCAACCTGTAAAATTCTTCGAGCGAAGTGTGTCTTTACTTCGATGGTACTATCTTCGATATATTTTCTTGAATTCGGTCTATGATGATCCAGAACTTTCTTCATAGATAGAACACGTCGGAGAGAAACTCGGTTACACCGCGTGGTATTTATTCTCAATTTCACTCGTTCGTCTAAGCACCATATACTATTGAACATAGAATCTAGGCGTTCTGGTGTAGTTTGATCTGTTATCGAAATCTTACACGTTCGCATCCTGTTCTTTCTTGAGTTTTTTTAAACGCTTAAACTCGCGTGATAATTCTACGATGTTAGCAACGAATAGACTGGTACATAATAGTATGGTTTTGGTACTTATGTGCATACTCGAAAATACACTTTTTTCTTTATCCATTATAAGATGCCCCTGAGCGATGCTCAGATTACCAAGAAGGTTGGGGAACTGCGTAAATCTGAGGGTCGGATCTACGCACCTCTCAAATATTTCAGGGGACTCACCACCCTCAAGGAGGTTGAGACCCGCTACAAGAAGATGCTCCGGAAGGACTACAAAGATTTCAAAACGGACAAGGGACAGAAGACAAAGACCTCTTCCTACACGCAAAAGTTTAGAAAGATGTATCCGGGAGCCAAATCTCTCCCTGAAATTGCTAAGGCTACTGGCCTGCCTCTAAAGACCCTCAAGACGGTGTACAATAGGGGGCTCGCTGCGTGGAGAACCGGGCATCGTCCGGGAGCCTCTCCACAAGCGTGGGGGTATGCGAGGGTACACAGCTTCGTCACGAAGGGGAAGACGTACTACACGGCGGATAAGGATTTGAGGTAAACCATTTTACAAAATTCTAAAAACTGATTCGTGCTCATCGACATTTTCATCGTGTTAATCATGGTGCAAACGAATTGTAAGTTCCCTCTTGTATATCCCTTACTTGGTTCAATCTGGTCAGGACTTATATTATACAAAAATCTATGATTACTTTCACCCGAAAATGCACGTCTAACAATACCTTCTGTTTGTCTCTGATGTGTCATTTTCAAACCCGAAAGTGCACACAATCCATTCTGATTATGATATATCTCACACCATTCATCAAGTGATAAATCAAATGGTATTTTATTTTTTTTAGAACGATATTTTGCACTTCTGTAAACCTGTGACAGATAATTTCTGGGGCTTTTTGACAGGTGTATATTTTGAACGAGGGCGTTGCAGTTATTACAAATACTCCTATAACAATATCTTTCCTCACCATTCACCGATTTGTAATTGTCTTTCCTAAAATTAGAGATCGGTAAGGTGATTTCACATCTCACACATTTATTTTCTGATAGTAATTCAATAGGACGACTAATGAAACACCCGTCGGGTCCACGTTTTCCCATCCTTAAATAAACATTCACTTAAAGTCTTTAACATCGATTAAAACACAAAACGACACACACGCTCATAGATACTAGGTGTCTTCACTGGCTCGAGTGCGAAGATTTTACCCACAATGGCTCGATTCTTCTCGGATTCACTCGCCATCTTGTCCGAATGTTCTTGGGGGGCTGGGCTATGGGGTGGAACTCATACTCACATGAAACTCAAGCTTGTCCCCAAAACGACACTTGAGAACCTCAAGGTACGTGTCAAGGCTACAAGGAGGAGATCCATCTTCATAGACCATACCTTGAGGAGTCATCAGGGTTTGTTTGTGGTCGTGCTTGAAATGGTTGTCGTACCCATTATGGTCGGCAGTTGTGATGGGTCGGGTCTCATATCGTCCCGAAGCGCGATAAGGAACAACTTCAAAGGCGATGACGGGGTGCTTGGCTATAATCACCTGACCATTGTCAATCTCCTTGAGAGTGAAGGTGAAGTAACCGGGTTGAGCGTTAATTATGGACATGTTTGTAAACTTAAAAATATGATGAATAGTACATTTACTTAGGTTTCATTACAATCTAATATTCTAGGAAGTCTGTAAAGGTGACGATATCTTGGTCAAGTATAGCTTCTGCGATGTCCGTGAGTTCTGGGGGGAGGTCATCCAGTCCCAGACAGCTCTCGTTGAAGACTTCGACCATGCTCATGTCTCTATCCTCAAAATAATAGAGTAGATCTCTGAGGGTCTTATCATCGATGGTCTGCATGGCTTTGCAAAACTTTTCGCAACAGAATGATGATCCGTCGAGGATGTTATTCTTGATGTATACCTCAATATCGTCGTCTTGACCAGTGTAAATCTCGTCAGATAACATTGTACAGTTCATGAAGACACCGATACCACCTGCGACTTCGCAGAGAAATTCTCGTTTGCCGGCAATTGCGGACATGTTTGTTTGTTTTTCTTAAAAATTACAAGGTTTTGAGTTTACTTAGGTATTAACTTCGACACAAAGGACATCTACTATTTACTGATTTCATCTCATCCTGTCTATCATATCTCCTATTGCATTCCTCTTCGTATTTGCGAATTAATGGATATTGTTCGAGAAATGATTTGGGTGTATAATCCAGACCCCCATATTCCTCGTATTCTTCTTCAATATCTTTCGAATAGGGGAAATCTGGTTCATCGAAATCGGGACCGTAATAACAATCGCGAAAACACCCGATACAAATCGCATGCTCACATTTTGGTAGTGTTATTCCTCTCTTTGTTTCAAAGCAAACTGGGCATTCAACATCGTTTTTGAATACCAATTCTTTACGAAACATCACAGCACAATTCAAACATAAATCGGGATCGCCACCATCTTCAAGATAACTATTTGGGTGGGCATGAGCCCATCGAGGAGGCTGCATTTCACCACAAAATTCAAAATTTTTACATGGTTCCGAATCTTCACTCATTTAAAGGGTAATTGCCTGTTCCTTTTAAATGTCTGACCGAATCTCTTGGGACGACTACTTCATGCAGACTGCTGAGCTTGCATCGGTTCGGTCTCCGTGTGAGCGACTCAAAGTGGGGTGTGTCCTCGCGAAGAACAACCGCCTCATCAGTATGGGTTACAATGGGTTTCTAGGTGGGTGCGAACACAAGTCCATTGTAAGGGATGGACACGAACAAGCGACGATTCATGCAGAGATTAACGCAATCACGGATGCGGCGAAGAGGGGTGCCTCCATTGATGATTGTGTGGCGTACGTGACACATTATCCATGTCTCAATTGCTACAAGGCTCTAGCGAGTAGCGGAATCAAAAAGGTGTATTACAAAATAGACTACAAGAATGACCCAGTGGTGGAAGAGTTGGGATACGGGGTAGATGTGATAAAGCTTAACGCCTGACTTTCTTCAGTCCCTCTTCCTCGAAGATGAGATCAATGCACTTGATCTCATCTTTGGTCCACGGAGACGCACCATCAAATGCTTTGAGAAATGTGTACATAGTGTTTTTCTCACAACTCAACTTCCTGTCGAGATCGATTTCAGCACCCGGTATAAGCCATGGCCAGTTGTTAACACGAAGGCGAATTGTTTTGAACGGTTCGCCATCCGACTTAATCCGAATACCACCTTCTTTAATAGGTTCAGGTTCAAATTCGTGGTGAGGCATAGCATTGTTCATCTTTTCAATGATGTTCATCACATTCCTCATGGTGAACGAATCACCAATCTTGAACGTGGGACCGTCTTTGTATGTGTGAATAACCGGGAGAGGCATTTTTGTATATTATGTGACATTCAGAATACTCACTTAGGTTGAATTTAAAGAATACAACCACTTTCAAATCATAATGGATCCGTCCAATATTCCGAAACATATCCTGCGTATCATCCAAGATAGGGAGTTACCCATGGACAAGAAGATGGTCGCCTTCACGATGCATATGCCCAGGCTACCCGATGATCCCAGAAATGATCGGGTATGGGAAGATAACCTTGATGTTGGAAAAAAGATTAAGCAACTCATCGATGACGGTAAAATTTCGTTGGGGAAGATGGATAAAAACTTCAATCTCGACGTGGGGGTTTGATGGCCCACTTATTATTCTTTCTGAACTCTTCATGATCAATTTCCTTGATCCTGAAAATGTTCATCAAAAACTTTTTGATAGGATTCATGGTGACATTCTCTTCTGGTTCATCCATAGATGGGAAGCGACGTTTCCCTTCTCCGGGTGCATCAGTTGGTTGGACAAACTCGTCGTTCCTTTGAGCCTTCGTACGGATAAGTGGTCGTGTGGATATCGTTTTGAGAGTAAACATGACTTTGTAAACGAATAGACTTAAAACTTTAATAGCTTCATAAAGTATGAGATGCGTGGCAACCTTTTCAGAAAATAATCTTTACAAGATAAAATTGGTAAAGACACGTCAAAATGTCCTCGAAGGCATGTACAAACGACCAAGTGTGGCAGAGGTTCGACCAATCAAGGAAAATCTGAGACTTCGTTTACGTTTCACAGAAGCGATCAAAGAAGCACAGGAAAAGTGTGAAATAGATAAGAATTCGACGGAGTGTCATTGGGCCTGGTACGAGGTTGATGAATTAGAAGATTCTATACTACGTCTATATCCCGATAGACTGTAACAATGGGAGGATCGTCATCGTATCCATAATAACGGATCGATATTCCGAATAATTTCGTCATCTCCGGATTAACCTTTTCATTGATTTCCTTTTTCCAATTTCTTATGGTTGTCTGAAAGTATTCACATCCGTTATCTGAAAATACACAGATACGCATGAACGGTGTAGTACGTAGCTTTCTCATATATTCGTATACAGCTTCTGGTAGAGGAACGGTCCTATTGTAAGATGAATTAAGTATATCTATGACGTAGTATCCATGTGCGTCACAGATCATATTGACCTGCATAACAGGGAATCCTTTGATATAGGCTTCAAAGTCGGCATTACTGGGCAGAGTCGCAAATATAGGCGTATTCTGACATATAGTCCCATCATGGTGGCCGATGCCGGGGTGTGTATGAAACGATATTTCCGAATACCAAACTCTTTCAATCTCCGGAGACTCGACTCGATTATGCTTTTTCGATGTCGTGATATCTGGTTTACTAAAGTCAAAGTTCCTGTACTTGATATTACCGGCAAATTCCCATTGTTTGGAAGAGGATAACTTACTCACCTCTTTCAAATCATGCACAACTTTACGAGAGAGTTGTATCCTCTTCCGTCTTATCATCATAGACGGACGGACGACCCTGTTTATCATTGATAGTTTATATAACTTTTTTTTTAATATAACCTAACCAAGGAAGACCCGCGTGAAATGTATCGAGTGGAAAACCGAAGTTCAACCTGTACGCAATTATACGAGATGCATCTAAAAAGGAATTATTCAGAGCGTTAAAAAAATTTGGATGTGAAATCCGAACAACTTAAAAGATTGGGTCTTAAGATGAACATTTATATAAAGAGGTTTTTCATCATTATAAACCTAAGTAAAGAAGACCCATGTGAAATGTACATCATGAACATGCTTACCGAACTCAAGAACCTCATCAACGAGCACACCTACCTCAAGGATCTCTGCAAGGAACAGGCTAAGAAAATTGAACAGCTCGAGAACCTACTCAATGAATCCAGGAAGGACTCCCTCTTTGAGACGACTGCTCGAACCAAGACGCACACCCTAAACAAGGATATTGCCGAGCATCTCAAGGAACTTGGTGAGATGACATCTGACTTTTACAAAGCTGCGGCGTACAACACGGCTGCGGATATCATCGCCACTCTCGACTTTGAGGTGCAGAATGGTGAGAGCCTCCTCGAGATTAAGGGTATTGGGAAGGGTATCGCCACCAAGGTTGACCACTTCCTCGACGAGTACTTTGAGGACTCTGAATCGGTTGCCTCCAACGAGGGTCAGATTCTCGAAGAATCAGATGACGAGTTCTTCGTTTCCTACAACAGTGAACTCGCCGACGTTCTCGACGAGCTCGCCTACCATGAGGAGGATGAGCACAAGAGTGCGGCGTATGATCACGCTGCTCAGATCATCGACCGACTTCCGTTCGAAGTGACCAGCGGCAAAGAACTCGCGAAGGGTCCCAAGAAGGTGAAGGGTATTGACAAGAGCATTGCCAATGTCATCGACGAGTTCCTCTCGACTGGCAAGGTGCAGAAGCTCGAGATGCTCGAGAAGGGTACCTCCACCAACGAGGAAGTCGCACACGCTCTCGATGATTATGCTGACAACCTCGAAGACCCCTTCAAGGTTCGTGTCTATAAAAAGGCTGCTGAATCTATCCGTAATCTTGACTATGACGTGACGAGTGGTGAAGAACTTATGAAGGGTCCCAAGAAGGTCAAGGGTATTGGCAAGGGTATCGCACACAGGATTGATAAGTTCCTTCAGACTGGTGAGATGAATTAAATCCAATTGGCTTTGGCCTTGACTTTTTTCCATTTGGGTTTCTTCGTGAGACGTGAGAGTAGATATACATAGAAGAGTAGGACACCCATCTTCCTTTAATAAAGAAATGAAAATTTTCTCAACATATACTAAACAATGACTCCAGTACTCGTATCTGTAGACAAGGCGGGCGATCTCAAGCTCGGTGCGAAAAAGTGCCGTCTCTACAAGAAGGATGAGGTGGTGAAGGTTGCCAAGAAGTATGGCATCAACACTGAGAAGAAGACTGTCCAACAGCTCTGTGGTTCCATCAAGGCGAAGGCGAAGAACAGCATGAACAACGTACCTCTCGCCAAGATGTACCCCGAGGCTGCGAAGAAGCGTACGGCTGCGAAGAAGCGTGCGGAAAAGAAGGCTCTCGATAGGAAGATTGCCGCCAACTTCGTGAGGAACATGACCACCAAGATTCCCGCACCCAGACCCAAGCCACGTAGCCCCAGTCCAGCCGCCGTTGCGCGCGCCAGGGCTAACATTAAGAATATGGTAAATAAACGTGTTTCTTATATGAATTCGGATACCACGAAGAAGATCAACCAGTCGTCTCCTCGTGCAGTGATGCGTATTGCTCGGGAACTCCGTCGTCTTCGCTAAGATCGTTATAGACCTTCTCCTCGGTGTCGTAGAAGGCTTCGCTGTCTCCAATCATCATCTCCTTAACGGTCTCGTATAGGACTGTGGTGAGGGCAAACTTGTAAGCGAGAAATCCCACGAAAGTAGCTCCATAATCAAAGTCAAACGCGAAAGGTGCGTTATTCCACGACACTTCAAAAGCAGCGGCACACAGCGGTGCCAAAAACTCCTTCTGAATTGCCGAATTTTCAAACTTGTCCACCCTATCCGATAGAAGGGTCACATACGCGTACGACGCGGCGGCTCCCAAAACGGCCGACACACCTTGGTCTGCCCCCTGAGTGATGAAGTAGGAAGCACTCAGAGCCGTACCATATCCAGCTGTAGACCTCTTGAGGGTTGTCTTGAGACGGGAGTATTCAGTGGGGACGACGGGCTTGACGAACGCGTAAGTGAGGGACATATTTAGAATATACAGTGTTCAATTCTTTATTACAAATTGTAATGAACTCGCAAGTAATCTTGGCGAGCCTTCATATCTCTGATCTCAATCTCCAAGTTCCTCTTCAACTCCATGACTTGGTGTTTCGTCATTTCGATTCGGTGATTTTCAAACATCTTATAGTCCTCATAAATTTTACGCTCAAACTTTTTGCTCACGAGTTCTTTACGTTCCGGTTGTGATAGATGAGTAAAATCTGTGAGTCGAACATAATTCTCAAAGGTGGCTTCACTTGAATCGGTATCTTCGAAAATATTGGTATCGAAAATTGGTGTATGACTCGTGAAATGTTTCATGGCAGCCTCCTTGACCTTCTTGGTGATTCGTTGGATGGGCTTCAACGTCCTCAATTTAGCATTGGCAACTCTCAGATCACGTACCAATAATCGAAGACCTTCATCATTTTGAGCCCATTCATCATACCACCCGGGATGCCACGAATCATCTTCATCACTTTCACTCTCACTTTCAGAGTCCGAATCACCGAAATTTAGGACAGGGGCGAATGGAACACCGCGGTTATCAGTCACTGGTGGATCATCATTCTTGGGGATGTTATCATGAACTTGTTTGAGGTTGTCACACATTTCCAAGTAGGTGCCTTCGGGGATCATCTTGGAAATGTCGTCTAGACATTGCATGAGACTGCGGAGATTATCCATTTTTATATATTATTTCTGACAACTTCAATTCCACTTAGGTTTTCAACTTTTTGATTGCGGCTGCGATAAAAAACATGATCGGTGGTACAGAAAAGGAACCAGCCGTTGTCATGAAGGCAGCACTCGCATCTTCAGGTGTTTTGATTTCACCATTAATGACCTTTGAAATAGAATTCTCCATCAGTTTATCAACTGTAGTATCGATGGGTTTCACGATGAGAGGTATCGCGAGGAGTCCTACGATCGTGGGTACAAAATGTAAGTCATCATTCGAAACAATGTTTGCGGATAGATTCACAATCACCCGGATGATCGATCCGGGCCAGAAGACGGAAGCGAGCATCTGCCATGTCAGAGTTTCCGTGGAAATTCGGAGAGTGTCAATGATTTTGTCTTCTTCTTCGGCAGCATCAAACGCCTTCTGTCCCTTGTCGATCGTGTCGAACATGACATAGGATGCGGCGACACAGTAAGATGCGGGAAGACCCCACTCTGGGAGATACGATGTAAAAGCTTCACCAAGCTCATTCGCGTACCCCATGTACCGTAGGGAAGTTTCACGGTAAGGGTCAACATTCTTATATGCTGTAGCGTATACTTTAAAACGCTTCGTGTGTTTTGGTGTGAGTATTGGTCTGCAACTAGCTAGAGCTAACATTGTAAGACACGCGTGTTTAAACTTTATATCTCCTGTAGATTGTCGTTTGAGTCTTCGAGCCAATATAAACGTTTGACGATCGCATCTCTGTACCGACTTCTAAAATCGTTTTCGAGTTCCATGTACTTTTTACATAATTGGGTAACAGTCTTTTTATCGAAATGTCCAGGGTCCACGTCATGAATCCGACTATAATGTCTCAGTACCCTCTCACGCATGGGTTTGGATGTGCGGCGTATGGGTTGATGACTAGACAATTCACCTTCGAGATAGTTTATCTGTAACTGATTAAAGTCACTGTCGAGTTCAATCGATCTGTCAATATAATAGTTATTGAAATAACTGACGACACGCTGATCGTCACTCATGGGGATGATATGAAAATTATCATAGTCGAAAAACATAACTGGATCACTCCGTTTATTGTAGGCACTCTTCAAGTTGTTACAGATTTCCAGGTAATCACCCTCTGGTAAGACCTTTGAGTGTTTATCTATTAGTTGCATAGCCTTCAATAAATTTTCCATGCTTAATCTTTCTTATTTTAATTTGTCTAAGTAACTTAACGAATGTACAACAAGTCTGAATGTCAGACTGGTATTGTTCATATAGGGTATGGAAACTTTCACAGGGCACACCAGGCGATGTACATTCACGAGTACATGAAGGAAACTGGAGATCTTCGTTGGGGTATCGTAGCTGTTAACTTAAGAAATGAGGGTTTCAGAGAGATTGATGACTACATATTGAAAACACCATCGAAATACATGATGATTAGATCACATCTTGACTACATCGACTGGACCAAAAATAGGACGATCGCGAAACATATGCTTACTTTACCCAGTGTTCATCTCGTCACTATCACGGTAACAGAGAGTGGTTACGCACCAGGGTCCCCACTTTTTGAATACTTGGCATGTGGTCTTCGTAATCGTAAAAGTCCTATAACGATCCTATCATGTGACAATATTCGCCAAAATGGTCTCGTTCTCGAAACACAATTTTTAGCGTATCTATATCATACCAACCAACACGAACTCGCTGTGTGGGTCAGGGAAAATGTCAAGTTCCCTTCGTGTATGGTCGACCGCATTACACCTCGAACGACGGACGCACTCCGTCAGGAAGTCGAGAATGTATTCCCTGGTCATGGTTCAACTGCTGTGCAAACTGAAGAATATACACAATGGGTCATTGAAAATAAGTTCGCTACAGACTTCCCCGATCTGACCAAGGTTGGTGTCGTCATCAGTGATGATATTGGACCCTACGAAGAGACGAAGATTAGGATTCTCAATGGTGGTCACACATCACTCGCCTATATTGGTGTTCTCTCTGGTTACACGACATTCGATCAGGTTATGAATGACCCATCACATCGTAAACACTTCAAACAGCTTCAACGAGAAGAAATTGCCCCCTCGATTGACACTGAACTACCCTTCGATGTATACGACTATATCGATACTGTCGAGGAGCGATTTTCGGATGCGACGAACGTCGATGAGTTGGATAGAATCTGTATGGATGGGTTCACAAAGTTTCACACCTTCGTGGTACCTTCTCTCCGGAAGTGTCTCGAGCAAGGGAAACGACCTATACACATCTATAAGAGCATCGTGGCATGGTACATATATTCGAGAAGGTTTGCTAGGGGGTGTACAAAAATCCGATACAACGAACCAAATTGGACTTTACTTGAACCCTTGTTGAGAGATGGGGCTATTGACGCATTCGTGTGTTCGGAGCGTTTATGGGGAGATATACCAAGAATATACATTACATTTACTAGAGACCTGAAATCCCTGTTACTCTCTCAAACCTATGAGAAAGAAATTGACTTGCTAACAGAAATGAGCACGTAACCTGTCAACTTTCTGTATCGCCTCAACTTCCTCGTCATCATCTTCGCATGCTTGGCAAGGTGTGTCAAACATGTGACAGGTGTGTTCACCATTTTCAACCATCTCACGAACATCGGGGTCGTGCATGATATCATCATCGTCATCGTCAGGTGGATCCAGTACAACTTCTTCATAATCGACGCGTGTGACCTTTTGGGACGTGAGTTCCCTGACACGCTCTCGAAGCCTTTTGATTTCCCTGTCAAAATCCTCTTCGGTCCAGTTATCAAACTCATCTGGGGAGGGCTTCATCTCAACGAAAATACCGGGAGGGAGTGGATGGCTTCGGGTAGAACCCATTTTTTTCTTGAAAATATAAATTCTGAGCCTCACTTAGGTATGGAACACGTACGAAAAATCATGGATATCATGGATGATGAGATGTTCCCAACAAAGAGAGAGTGGGTGTATGTGAAGATATGCAACGAACTAAAACAAATACATATTCAATTACAGGAATTATCTAGACTAAAACAACTACACGCACCAGGGACGATAGATCCTTCCGCGTGTATTGAAGTACGATCACTCCCTAGACCTGACCCCTCCGCACCGCCCTACCATAATACCTGAAATCACGTTGTGCGAGTGTTCCCCTGTGCACAAACCACATGAGTTCCTCACATCCATGCGTTTGGTTAAGTTCTCTCCAATATAGGTTAGATGCTTCTCGAATCTGTTTATAGATTGCTAATTTCAATTTATCTGTTGGATCTTTTTCGTGTTCTTCGAAGGCGTCTCGGAGAGCTTCCGTACTTCTGATCCACGTGTGGCATTTATTGAATGCATCTGATGTCATGATGAAATCTTCACCAACCACATCAGGTGTAACAAGTAATCGATCCCTGCTTTTGTACATTTCTTTCAGTAATCGACACATTCGGATATAATCACCTTCGGGTATTTTATGGGAGTTTTTATCGATGAGACTCATAAGTTCTTCCATTGTTTCTTAAAATTACAAATGTCCCTATTCACTTAGGTTTCGGACCACTCTTCATGTAACTCTCGTAAGAATTCATTTAAACCTGGGTACTCAACTTCCCTCCATCGCTGATGAAGCTGTTCTCTTTCTCTCTGAGCATTGGTATCGGGATCACTCGGTAAATGTAGGGGTTGGTTCTGATTCAACAAGAACGATGGTGGCTT
>Ga0209136_1001337_pt1 | contig 16414 bp, 9 predicted proteins | sample SaaInl0LU_22_DNA_FD_184640 | JGI IMG/M metagenome (GOLD analysis project Ga0209136, IMG submission 184640) | Marine microbial communities from expanding oxygen minimum zones in the Saanich Inlet - ESP_90LU_22_DNA (SPAdes) (version 2) | ecosystem: Environmental > Aquatic > Marine > Intertidal zone... | reverse complement strand
TGTACATCAACGCAGAAGAGTTTTCTGGCACTGCTCGTTGGGCTGATGCTGCTGCTCACGCTGATATGGTGATCAATAGTGGTGAATTCAGTCTTGAGTCTGATTTCCACGATAACTTCTCTGCTGATAATGCTGGTGGTTCAGAGCATGTTTTTGTTGTTCCTAATGTTTCTGCACAAGGCGGAATGGGACTTACATTTAACATGAGAACCATGCACTATAACCAGTTGCCATCCTCTCCTTGGAATGGTTTCTGTACGCTTGCAGACTTCTACAATACGTTTGATACCGCAGATGCTCGTCACGACATCTTCTTGGTAGGACAGCAGTACGACAACGACGGTAACGCTTTGACAGATCGTCAAGGAAACCCATTGAGCTTTACGGCTTCATTACCGGGTATTACGGGTGCGTCTGAAACGGATGGTATTCGCGTAGTTAAGTACGGTATTGACCCTGCAGAGTCTGGTGGTGAATCAGGAAACGATTACGTTATTATTCGTTACTCTGACATTATGCTTATCAAAGCAGAAGCGCTTTTACGTCAAAGCGATGAAGCCGGTGCTTTGAGCATTGTAAACGATATCAGAGCTCGTGCGGGTGCTGCGGCACGTACATCATTAAGCCTTGATGATCTGTTAGAAGAGCGTGGTTTCGAATTGGCTTGGGAAGGTGTAAGACGTCAAGATCTTATTCGCTTTGGCAAATTCACAAACGCTTGGGAATTAAAAATAACTACTGGTGAAGACTATGTAAAACTATTCCCTATTCCAGAATCAGCATTAGGAGCTAATCCTAATATCGATCAAAACCCAGGTTACTAAGATTATCTGTAACTCTGAAACGTTGTTTTGCAAAGGGGCCCGCACGGAAGTGCGGGCTTTCTTTTTTATCTTGTCCCCTCTTGAAAAGTAGATGCATGAAAGGCTTTTATTCGCTTATTTATCTCGGGTGTTGCACCCTTCTCTTTAACTGTAGTTCTGAAGCACCCGTTGAAGCACTGTTCACAGAAATGGACAATGCTAGAACAGGTATCACCTTCGTAAATGAACTCCAGTACGATAAAGATTTTAACGTGTTCAACTACCGTAATTTTTACAACGGAGGCGGTGTTGCCGTGGGTGATGTAAATAACGATGGTTACGTGGATTTGTATTTCACGGCAAACCAGAAGTCGAACCGATTGTATTTAAATAACGGCGATTGGACCTTCACCGATATTACAGAAAAAGCGGGTGTGGGCGGCAGTCAAAGCTGGTCTACCGGCGTTGCAATGGCAGATGTCGATGGAGACGGTTTGCTCGATATCTACGTTTCTAATTCCGGAGACATTAAAGGGGATAGCCGGGCCAATGAATTTTTCGTTAACAACGGAGACGGTACCTTCCGAGAGGAAGCGGAACGCTGGGGTATCGCGGACCAAGGGTTGAGTACACATGGTGTGTTTTTTGATTACGACCGGGATGGCGATTTGGACCTTTATGTGTTGAACAACAGCTACCGTGCAATTGGCACATTCAACCTTGAAAAAAGTACGCGCGAGATAAGAGATCCTGAAGGGGGTGATAAACTGTACCGTAACGATGGAGACCGTTTTACGGATGTTAGTGAGGCGGCTGGTATTTTGGGCAGTGAAATTGGCTTTGGCTTAGGAACCACCGTGGGCGATGTCAACGGTGATGGCTGGCTTGATGTGTACATTTCTAACGATTTCTTTGAGAAGGACTACCTGTATATAAATCAAGGCGACGGCACCTTTAAGGAATCCCTTGAGGAACACATGCGGCATACTTCTTTCGCCTCTATGGGTGCGGACATGGCTGATATTAATAACGACGCAGCTGTGGATGTGTTTGTCACGGATATGCTGCCACAGGGGGTGCGGAGGTTGAACCAAACAACGACCTTTGAAAATTGGGACGTGTACCAAAATAAATTGGCCTGGGGATACTACCACCAGTTCAATAGGAACATGCTTCATCTGAACACTACGGCGGGCGATTTCATAGAAATTGGTCAGTTAAGTGGCGTCGAAGCAACAGATTGGTCGTGGGGTGCGCTCCTCGCTGATCTCGACAATGACGGTTGGCGGGACATTTATATTTCAAATGGTATTGCGCACGATTTAACGGATCAAGATTACATCAACTACATCTCGAATGAAGAGGTCATGCGCTCCATAGTAACCGAAGATGGGGTGAACTATAAGGAGCTGATTGATTTAATGCCTTCCAAACGCATTCCTAACTATGCATTTAAGAATGTCGCTGAAGGGTACAAATTTGTAGACCGTGCCAAAGAATGGGGACTTTCTAAACCAAGCCACAGTAACGGTTCTGTATATGCAGATATCGATAACGACGGGGATCTTGATTTAATCGTAAATAATGTGAACCAACCGCCTTTCTTGTGGCGAAATAACGCAGAGATCATACACCCCGAAAACCATAGCATTCAGCTGGATTTAAGGAAAAAAGGCGGTCATACAATTGGTGCAAAAGTCTATGCATATGCGCAAGGAAGTCTTTACTACGCAGAGCACGTTCCCATGAAAGGATTCCAAAGCTCTGTAGACCCGCGCATACACTTGGGTATTGGCGCGCATACGGTGCTTGATAGCGTCGTAGTGGTTTGGTCCACCGACTCTCGACAGATCTTGCTTAACGTAGCCGCAGATAGCTTATACACCCTTCAAAATGAAGGCGGGCACCGAGCTTCAATAAAAGTCCCGTTACCACAGCCTTTGTTTGAAATGAACGCTACCTACGGCATGCGTGCGGAAAACAGCTACAGTCAATTCAACGAAGAGCGTTTATTGACCACCATGTCTACAACAGAAGGCGCAAAATTGGCACTAGGAGATGTCAACGGCGACGGTTACCAGGACATCTACCAATGTGGTGCTGCAGGCGCGCCGGGACAGCTCTTCTTTGGCTCGGATTGGTACGGCTTTGAATTGGCCCTCCAACAGCCTTTTGACGAACATGCTGCAAGTGAAGATACCGACGCTGCGTTTTTTGATTACGATGGGGACGGCGATCTAGACCTCTACGTTGCTAGCGGTTCGCTGGAATTCACCGCAGGTAGTGCTGAGCTGTTTGACCGATTATACAAGAATGATGGGCGCGGCAACTTCCGCTACGATGCCAACGCCTTACCAGAATTAGGACTGCCCACAAGCAGCATTGCCGTTGCTGATTTTGATCAGGATGGGGATTTAGATGTGTTCTGTGCCGTTCGCGGGATTAAAGGTCGTTATGGCGTGCCCGCAAGCAGCTTATACTTAATGAATTACGGGAAAGGTTTGCTCCGAAATGAGCGCCAAACCACTCGTGGATTCAATAGAATTGGCATGCTGACCGATTGCGACGCCGGTGATCTCGATGGAGATGGGGATTTCGATCTGGTGGCTGTAGGTGAATGGCAAGGCGTAAGAGTGTGGATCAATGATCAAGGCGCCTTTAATGAACGTACCCTAGACATGGGTCTGGATCACAGTCAAGGCCTATGGAATACAGTTACGTTGGAGGATTTGAATAACGATGGCCAATTAGATATTATCGCAGGGAACTTGGGAGAAAATTGTCGCTTAGAGGCCTCCGTAGAAAAGCCAATGGCACTCTTTGTGAATGACTTTGATGGCAACAGTTTTTCTGACCCCGTTCTTTGTTCGTACTGGGGGGACACCCTCTTCCCACGTGTACTGCGTCACAATTTGATCAGTCAAATGCCGTATTTGAAAAAGTCTAATTTAAAATATGCCGATTATGCCGGGAAAAGCGTCTTCGAGGTTTTCGATACCACCCAACTCGAACGCAGCGCGCTAATGCAAGTGCAAACGCTGAGAAGTACCGTTTTCTTCAACAGAAACGGCCAATTCGAACACGCTCCTCTGCCGCTGCGCGCTCAGATCGCGCCTGTATATGCCATCAAAGCAGTAGATGTAAACGGTGATGGTATTAAGGACCTCGTGCTGGGCGGCAACCTTCACGAAGTGCAGCCGGAATGGGGACGCTACGACGCATCAAGAGGAACCGTTTTGTTAGGTACCGCTAATGGTGATTGGGACGTAGTTGAAGCCCATAAAAGTGGACTCAACCTTGACGGTCAAATACGCGACATCCAATCCTATGAACGCGATGGCGCATCGTACCTGTTGTTTAGCCGACTGAACGGACCAATGGAAGAATACCGAATAACTAAATAATGCGTCTCTCTGCATACATAGCCGGAATACTTCTGCTCGCGGGCTGCACTGCACAGGATGAGATGCCAACGTTGTTTGAGGAACGTGCTGCTGCTTCCGGAATCACTTTTCGCAACGACCTTGCAGAAGATGAGCATCAAAATATTGTCGACTACCTCTACTTTTACAACGGTGCAGGGGTCGCAGTAGCTGATTTTGACCAAGATGGATTCGAAGATATTTACTTCGTTCGCAACCAAGGAGCGAATGAATTGTACTGGAATAAAGGGGATTGGCAGTTCGAGGAAGGCGCAACTGCCGCAGGTGTTTCCGGGATTTCTGATTTTCAAACCGGAGTCACTGTTACGGACATCAACGCAGACGGTTACCCCGACCTTTACCTCAGCGCTGTAGAATACCTGCATTGGAAAGGACGAAACGAGTTTTACTTAAACAACGGAGACGGCACTTTTACAGAAACCCGATTGATCGACGGAATGGATGTCGTTGGCTATGGCCAGCAAGCGCTTTTCTTTGATGCAGATAATGACGGCGATCAAGATCTTTATGTGCTGCGTCACAGTGTGCACCCCTCAGGCGCATACAACAACGCTTCGCAACGCACTGTTCGCGATGCAAAGGCAGGCGATCTCTTTTATTTAAATACAGGAAGCGCAAGGCAGCCCGTGTTTGAAGACCGCTCCGAAGATTGGGGCATCTTAGGGTCGCAGATTGGGTATGGACTCAGTATTGTAGCGGAAGATTTTAATGCCGATGGGTTTCTAGACCTCTTTATCGGAAACGATTTTCACGAAAACGACTATTTGTATTTAAATGATCGTGGTGCGGGCTTTGAATTGGTCACCCAAGCGAGTTTTCGCGCAAACAGTAAGTTCACCATGGGCGTTGATGCAGGCGATATGGACGGAGACGGTTTGGCCGATTTATTTACGCTCGACATGAAGCCTTGGGACGAAGTTGAACGCAAAAATGCATTGGGTGCAGCACCGTTTCATATTCACAAATACAAGCGCGGTCAGGGTTACGTAGAACAATTTCCAAAAAACAGCTTTCACCTGAATGCAGGAAATATTCCACGAAAAGGGAAAAGCGCATTGCCTGTTTTTGAAGATGTTGCCGCTTTTTTCGATGTGGAAAGCACAGACTGGAGCTGGGGCGTATTGATGGAAGATTTCGACGGCAACGGCACCAAAGATATTTTCATAACCAACGGTATCAAACGCCGTCCTAACGATCTAGACTACATCCAATTCTTAAGTGACGGCGGTGGCGCTACGGCGGTCGATGAAGAAATTTATAAGAAGATGCCGCCAGGAGCGGTGGAAAACAGGGCGTACAGCAACCACATTAAGGATGATTTTGCCTATGAATCGGCGCTTATTGAATCCTCTGAGGCGTGGGGCCTGAACTACAAAGGCACCAGTAACGGAAGCGCCTACGGAGATTTTAACAACGACGGAAAATGGGATCTCGTGGTAAACAATTTGGACGGTCCCGCTTTGCTTTATGCTAACGTGTTGGGAACCTCCTCAACTATGGTTGACTTTGGAGGATATACTGTAGAATTCAAAAAACGAAGCGGTGCGCTACCGCATTGGAATTTAGGCACTCGCGGATGGCTCAGTCACAGTTCTACTCGAAGAATCGCGGACGATTTTGGCGGATCGATCTTAGTGAATTGGCCCGATGGCAGTAACGAAGTTTTCACACTTGCGCCGGGCACGCTCAATAGACTGCGTCCGGGAGCGGGTACCACAATGGGGGTGAAAACGGACGTGACCCTGCCCTTAAAATACAACAGCGCTATCCCCGATACGCTACCGTTTATGCACGAGGAAGACAGTTATACGGCTTTCATTCAAACGCCTTTATTGCTCGAAGGTGTCGATGAAATGGGGCCCGCTGCTGCAGTGTTTAATGGCGCACTGCTGGTGGGAGGCAGCACAAACAAGGCGCCCGTTTGGATTACACGTTCTGATGGTCACTGGGATACCACGAAAGTGAACGCAGATAAAGAATTTGAAGATACTGATGCTGCCGTGATCACATTAGGTAATGGCACACCTGCTTTACTGGTGGTAAGCGGAAGCAGCCAAAGACCCAACAGTAGCCAACAACAACAAGATCGTTTCTATACCACCGCGTCTTCTAGATCCCCTGGCACCGTCATTGCTGGTCCCGGAACCAATGCAGCTGCAGTTGCTGTTTTGGACATGAATGGAGACGGTATTGACGATGCATTTGTTGGAGAACGCTGTGTTTGGAACGACTACGGCGCCGCCCCAAATCACGCCGTTTACTTTGGTAACGAAAAGGGTGGCTTGGACTGGGCGCTGCAGGATTGGACCGCACAGCTAGGGATGATCACAGACGCAATAGCAGCCGATTTCGATGGAGACGGTAAAAAAGAATTGGTCATCGCCACAGATTGGGGGAGCGTTCAAAAAATAAACTTCCAATCAGGCACCCCTGAAATCACCAAACTCACCGAAGCAGGACTTTGGCGTCATCTGAATGCAGGAGATATCGATGGAGACGGCGATCTGGATCTGCTCGTTGGTGCTGTAGGTGAAAATCACGGCATCGCTCTTAATCAGGAAGAACCGCTCGAATTATGGATTAAGGATGTCGACCATAACGGTGACCGAGATTTTCTTTACAGTTACGTAAATCAAGGTATTCGCTATCCCCTTTTTGGACGCGATGCGCTCATCAAAGAGAGTGTACAATACCGGAAGTCCTACTTAAAAAATAGATCGTTTTCCGGTAAACCTTTTGATGAAATGTTCCAGGACGAACTCAAAGGAGCGCAAAAGTTGAGTGTCGGGTCAACGGCCAGTTTACTGCTTCAAAATCAATCGGGCAACTTTGTTCCCTATACCCTGCCGAACCACTGTCAACGGGCGCCGCTTACTGCGAGCAATTTCCGTAATGGCGCTTTTATAGTGGGCGGGGGAACGGATGCCTTTCATACCAGTATTGGTACCGTCGAAAATATGTGCGGATTCGAAGTATCCTGGGGCGAAACGGGATTGCAAAGCAAACGAATCGCCTATGTATTACGCGGTTCAGTGGCGGAAATGGTGGCCTTCGAAAACAGGCTCGTTGTGCTGATGAACGACGGCCCGGGAATCGTACTTTATTAAGGGGAATCCTAAGACATTTTGTACCTTTAATCCCTATGAAAACAGCACGTTACAGCAGCTTACTGCTAAGCATCGGATTGCTCTTAACACAATGTACTTTAGACCCGGAGTGCACTTGGGAGGATTTGTACCCGGAATTTGAATCTTACGTACATTTTGATGACGTCGAAGGGACCGATTTAACACTCATAGGTCCCGAATTTGATCCCTCCATAAATCTTTACACCGGCTACGTCATTAGAACCGATTCTGCGTACGATGCCTTAACTGCCTTCTCGATAGACGAAAATTGTCCCTATTGCATCTATCCCGAAATAGACTTCAGCCAATACACCTTAGTGGGTTTCCCGCTCGAAATTTCGTGTCTTGCAACCAACTACGTTAAACTCTCTGCTACTTCCGACGGCTGGCAGTATTCCTTAAAAACAGCAGATCAAACGCAGTGCAATCAACTGCTTTGCGATAATTTTGGGTTCAATTGGATCCTTTTGCCAAAATCAGCCGATACAACAAACATCGCTTTTGAAGTAGGTGTTGCTCGATACTTTTGCGACTGCTAAACTGCTGCCATGAACAGACTATTCCCATCACTCACTGTACTATTTGTAAGTTTCTTTCTCGTACAATGTGCGCCGAAAGAGCCCTACACGGATCATTCTCGCGATCTACAAAACGAATTCGAGGCCATTACACAAATCCTCGTACACGATATTTTTTCGCCCCCAGTAGCTGCTCGAGTATACGCCTATACCGCAACCGCGGCCTATGAAGTCGTGGCACAAAGCCATCCTGATTACCGCTCGCTGAACGGACAATTTCACGACTTTCCTGCTGTACCAGCAGCACCAAACACCACAGAATACATGCCTGAAATAGCGGCATTACAAGCCGCAGGAAAAGTGGCAACGGCATTGGTTTTCTCTGAAGACCGCATGCAGCAGCATATGGATGAGGTGATGACGAAATTGGTCCAAAACCACGGAAAGGAAGCCGTCTCAATCTCACAAGCCTATGGGGAGATCGTCGCAGATTACGTTTTGAACTGGGCAAAAGGCGATCATTACAACCAGAGCCGCACCTTCACGAAATACGAAATCAACGATGATCCAATGCGCTGGAAACCAACGCCTCCAGATTATATGGACGGCATTGAACCACATTGGCGAAACATCCGAACCCTAATTATGGATAGCGCGCAAATGTTTAAGCCAGTGCCTCCCCCCACGCCCTCTATGGATACTGCTTCTGTGTTTTACCGCGATCTCATGCAGGTATACCATACCGTAAACAATCTAGATGACGAGCAAACGGCCATCGCTAAATTCTGGGATTGCAATCCGTATGTAAGCGTTCATCGCGGCCACGTAATGCTTGCCACTAAAAAGATTACTCCCGGAGGTCACTGGATAGGAATCACGGGTATTGCATGTCGAAAAGCCGGTTTAGATTTCTTCCGTACGGCAGATGCCTACCTTCGTGCTTCGACGGGACTCTTTGACGGTTTTATTTCCTGTTGGGACGAAAAATACCGCTCAGAATTGGTCCGTCCTGAGACGCTGATTAACGAGAACTTTGATGCGCAATGGAAACCGTTGTTGCAAACACCGCCCTTTCCTGAATATACCTCCGGCCACAGTGTAATTTCAGGTGCTGCGGGTGTCATGCTCTCTGGAGTTTTTGGTCAAAATTTTGCGTTCCAGGATTCTACCGAACGGCCATATGGACTGCCTGATCGCTCTTATCCAAGCTTTACCGCTGCGTCCGATGAAGCAGCCGTCTCACGATTATATGGAGGTATTCACTACATGCCTGCCATCGAAATAGGCGTCTCTCAGGGACGTTCCTTAGGCGCTTACATTGATGCTACTTTAGTTACGTATACCGGCAATGAATAAACCGTTTAAATGGGCGCTACACCTAAATTTTTTTGTGTTCGCCATCTTGCTGAATAGTGTCGGAATCGTCATTCTTAAGAGCATCAATAATTACGGCGTCAGCGAAATAAAAGCAAGTACGCTAGAGCTGTTCAAAGACATGCCCATTGCGATAATTAGCTTTGTCTTTGCGAGTTTTATCCCCCGAATTGGTTACAAGCGCATCATGCTTATTGCCCTGGGCATAGTCTCACTAGGTTTAATTCAAATGTACTTTGGCAACAGCTTTACTTCCTCCCAGATCTTATTTGCTTTGGTGGGATCGACTTTCGCTTTAATTAAAGTCGGTGTCTATGGCTCCATGGGCCTTGTAACTACCGGAGAAAAAGAACACAATGCTTTGATGAGTACGGTCGAGGGTACTTTTATGTTTGGAGTGGCCTCTGCCTATTTTCTTTTCCCTGCATTCAATACCCCCGGAGAGCCGAATGCGTGGCTAAATGTGTATCTGTTACTCATTGCCCTTGTCGTTCTTGCAGCGCTCTTTTTAGCGCGTATTCCGGAATTACCAAAACCAGAATTAAAAGTGAGTTTAGCCCAAGAGTTTAAGGCCATGTTCGGACTCATCGTAAAGCTGCTTGTTATCGTATTTGTCATTTCTGCCTTTTTCTACGTCATGGCGGAGCAGGGTATAATGACTTGGCTTCCCACTTTCAACGAAAAAGTTTTGAACCTAAGTGAAGACAATAGCATTCGTATGGCGAGCATACTGGCGTTAACTTTGGGCGTTGGCAGGATTCTCGGTGGACGATTATCAGAGCGGTTCCATTGGTCCACAGTGCTGATTGGAGCCATCGTAGGGGCGATGGTGCTGGTTGCCTTCGTACTGCCCCAAGCGCTAGATGCAGAAGTTCGAGACGGGGGAATTAGAATTTTTGGATTGCCACTTATCGCCTTCATTTTTCCCCTTGTAGGCCTCTTCATTGCGCCCATCTACCCGCTCCTTAACAGTGTCGTCTTAAGCGCATTACCTAAAAACTTGCACAGCCCCATGACGGGACTTATCGTTTTATTTTCAGCCACGGGCGGTACGTTGGGATCGCGCATTACCGCCTACTTCTTTGAACAACTGGGCGGGGGTGCTTTTTACTTCACCTTAGTTCCAATGTCCCTTTTGTTAGTTGCTGTATTGTTGCTAAAACGCTTGACCGCAAAAAGCTGATGGAGCGCGTCGAACTACTTCTTGAAGAGCTGTTTACGGACCTTCACGTGTCCGGTATCTGGTCCGATGAAAAGTACATTTCCGACGCCCAACTCAACGCACATCCCAAAACGATTCTTGCCAAATACCGCGAAGAAAAGGGTGCGCCTGAATTTTCTTTACAGCGCTTTTTTGAAACGCATTTTACGCCCAGTGCCACTGAAGAAACGGGGTTTTTCAGTGATAGTAACCGAACGCCTACAGCGCACATTCAAGCCCTCTGGCCCTTCCTCCACCGGGAAGCCGTCAGGGAAAACCAGCGTTCTACCAAATACCCCTTGCCCTACAGTTATGTCGTTCCGGGCGGGCGTTTTCAAGAAGTTTATTACTGGGACAGTTACTTTACCCAAATAGGGCTTTTGCTCGACGGTTACCACCAGTGGGTCGCAGATCTTCTAGACAACTTCGCCCATTGTATTGACCGGTTTGGGCACATTCCAAACGGAAACAGAACGTATTTTCTATCAAGAAGTCAACCTCCTTTTTTCAGTTTGATGGTACACGCCTATGCGGAACAGTCCGCAGAACCCTTAAACGTGTATCGGCGCTATTTACCGGCATTAAAAGAGGAATATGCGTATTGGATGGCGCCCCACCGAAACCGCCAAGGTCTTACCCGGTATTGGGATGAAGAAAATAGCCCACGCATAGAAATGCTTAAAACCGATCTGAAGTGGGGATCGACGGCACTAAAGCGGCCTAATTTCTATCGACATCTTCGTGCAGCGTGCGAAAGCGGGTGGGACTTTTCCTCGCGTTGGCTTGATGGCAACGGCGGACTGGAAAGCATACAAACATTAGACATTGCACCCGTAGACCTTAACAGCCTCCTTTATTTTCACGAGACCCTGCTGTTTGATGTTACCGGAGAGAAATGCTATCAAACGGCAGCAGAGAATCGTAAAACCGCCTTACAGACGGTGTTCTATACCCGCCGTGGATTCGAAGACGTCTTTTTCAAAACCCTTGAGGGTACTCATGTCCTTTCAGCGGCCAGCCTGTTTCCGCTTTTTGTGGGTGCGGCAACACAATCCCAAGCGGATTTTACAGCTGAAAAATTACAAACAACATTACTGCAAAAAGGAGGTCTAAGCACCACAAGTTCTCATACGGGCGAGCAATGGGATGCGCCAAACGGATGGGCGCCATTGCAATGGATTGCAGTGCAAGGCTTAATGAAATATGGGCATGAGGAATTGGCCAAAACGATCGCGCAGCGGTGGATCAAAACCTGCGATACCATCTACCACGCGAAGGGCAAATTCGTCGAAAAATACAACGTGTACGAGCCTGAAAACCTCAGCAAAGGGGGTGAATACGAAGTGCAAGACGGCTTTGGCTGGAGCAATGGGGTGTACCGAGCGCTAACTAACTTCTTAGCACAATCTTAGCCTAAGATCCGGCAATAGGCGATCTAAAAACGCCCACAGCCAACTCTGCCCACAAGATTAGAAAGAGGAGCACCAGGGCAATGATCCAAGGAATGCTTTTAGATTGAGGCAAACGACGCCACAATACAAAAACACTCGTGTTGATCGCGAACAATAAAATGCCCGCAACTACAAAATCAAATCCTGTCCAATGGACTTCATCGCTGATACGCGTTCCAATCAACGGCACGGACAAGAGCGCAAGGGTAAGAATTAGCGGGCGTTTAATTACGGAACTACGTTTCACTGTCGTCATGGGGCATCCGTTATTAAGTCAGTTAAAGTTATAAAATATCGATTATTCTACATTTTTATTAAAAATCGCCCCAAAACCACCTCCTGACGCGAGGCGGATCTTAAACACATCTCCTTTTTTAAATGTCTTGGTTTCGATGGTCACGGCGTACGGGTTGCTTTCCCAATGCGCATCGTCGGCATCACGGTAAATTTCGGCAGTATAAGTGACGCGTTCTTCAAGGAAGTCAAGGTCAATGTTCAAAGTGCGTTCCTGCTCGGCATTCACTGCACCTAGGTACCAATTTTGGTTTTCCTTCGGAGTACGTGCCCAAGCAACGAATTGGCCCACCTCGCCAGCAAGAGGAATGCTGGTCTCCCAGTCTACCGCAACGTCTTTAATAAATTGCAACCAGTCTAAATGTGCTTGGTAGTTTTCAGGAAGGTCACACGCCATCTGGATTGGAGACGGAACGACAACGTACAATCCGAACTGCTGTCCGATCGTGCTACGAACACGATTCTCACCCTCTGGGCCGCTCTTGGTTTCGAGCTTAAATACACCTGGGGTGTAATCCATAGGTCCACTCAAAAAGCGTGTAAATGCCATCGAAGGAAGGTGATCAACAAAGTTACCACCCTCAATGCTCCAAGCGTTAAACTCTTGACCACGCGCCCCTTCGCGAGCCACCCAGTTTGGCCAAGTACGCTCCAAGCCCGTTCCTTTGATCGGCTCATGCGTATTGACAGCCACCTCGTACTCGAAGGCGCGCTGCACGGCGTTGTTGTAATGGTTCACCATCCACTGCCCGTGGTGGAATTCACCTTTGGGCAATAGCGGACCTACATATCCAGATTTTACCAAATGAATATCGTTCGACTTCATCAAGGCATACGCCGTATCCATCTGCTGGTCATAGGTGCGTGGTGCTGCTGAAGTTTCGTGGTGCATCACCAAGCTCACGCCCTTACTCTTTGCGTAGTCCTGAAGCATCACTAAGTCATAATCCGGGTACGGCGTTACAAAATCGAACACTCCTTCACGATCGTCAAACCCAATCCAGTGCTCCCAACCGGTATTCCAACCTTCCACCAAAACTCCAGAGAACCCGTGTTCTGCAGCAAAGTCAATGTACCGCATGGTATTTTCATTCGTTGCACCGTGCTTGCCATGCTCTTTACCATCCGCAATCCAGGTCCCCATGTCTTGAGTCATGCCGTAATCCCATGTGCTCTTGCCCATGTGCATTTCCCACCAGATTCCTACATACTTCTGCGGCTTGAACCAATCTGTAATGTCTCCCATCACATTCGGCTCATTCAAATCATACATAAAATGCGAAGCTAACAGGTCCGTCGCTTCGTCTCCAATCACCGCCATTCTCCAAGGCGTTTTGAATGGCGTAGGAATGGTCGCTTTGTTTCCATCTGCACGACCCACGAGAGAACTTACAAAAGAAGTCTCCCCTGTTTTCTTCAACGTCATTCCTGAATAATTTACAAGCGCAGCCTCGTGAATGCTCATGTGCGTTCCGCTATCAAAGACAAACGTGACCGGCGTACTTACACTGTTTTCTACGATATGCGTAGCAGCAAGATTTGGATGATTCGCTTTGCTGAGGGCATTGATCTCACTAATTCTAGTGTGATTCACAGGGTGCTCGTAGATTTCCCAATCGCCTGGGATCCAATGCGCCATCGCATCTGAGGCGAGGTTAAATTCGGAGCGTTCGTTCGCCACAATCAACTCCCCTTCTTCCATCGCAGGAATGTCATAACGGAACGCGTAACCGTCATTCGATACACGGAAAATAATGCCCAATTCACGACCCGTTTCCGTCTGCACCACGCGCACCGTCATCTCATTACTTTCCGCCTTAACGGTCTCGTTGGCACCCCATTGCATAGTGTAGTTTTCCTCGACTTTCTGGACGTCAATCGTCTTTACTTTAAAACCTTCAAGCAGGTCTTCTGCATTTGCAAAATCGAATCCTAGCTTTGATTTCTCGACCAATTCCTCCCCGTCAAAACGCACCGCATATTCTAATGCGCCCGTGGCACCCAAATCTACCTGGACCTGGATCGCCCCATCTGGGCTGCTCACAAAGTGGCCTTCAGGCTGACATGCCGCAAAAGCGAGCGCGATCAGCGCTAAGATTCCTTTTTTCATACTATTTGTTTTTGGAGTCGGTAATCTTTGGTTATGCTAAAATGAGCATGCGCACCCTGCGGCGCGATCAGCTCGTGTTCTCGTTCTAAAACGCGCTGGATAAACGCATCCACCACTTCCCTATTTCGGGCAATTCGTGCTTCCCTAGTATCCTCAAAGGTATGTTGGAAGAAGACTGCGGTCTCATCATCTTGAACCCTGTTCAGCACATACGTTCCTTCGATCACAATCGCATCAAGCTCAGCTACAGCAACTTCCGTCCACTGTTTTTCGTCCCGTTCCCAATTCATCACCGGAACCCTCAGCACCTGAGTCTCCCCATCCGTAGCTTTTTCTAAACACTGCTGCAACCCCTCAAAATCCACTTCTTGCGGACCAATCCACGAAAAATCCGCTACTCGTTTGTTGTGATTTTGCCTTGGTGGCAAGTGAAAAAATTCATCCTGGGACAGCAGCAAAGCACGCTTACCCCGCGCCTCAAGCTCAGCCACGATGGCCTTGCCTAAAGTGGTCTTTCCACATCCGCTCTCACCAGCAATCTTATAAATTTTCGTCGGTCGCTCGTTGATAATCTCTGTCGCCAAACCACGCGCAATGCGTATGGTCTCTTCTACATCCATCACCTTCGGACGCTCAAAAATGGACTTGAACGTTGACCCTCCAGCCTGAACGGCAAGTAAATAGGAAGCAGCGGAGAAACACAAGCTGTGCACCCCGCCCGGCTCAAGGTCGCGATACGCATAATACTCAGCGAACGGATGCGCCGCCATGGAATCGTTTAGAAGCGCCTCATAGGCGTCAAAAACACCAAAGTCGTCCTTGCCCAATTCCCGCAACATCGCCGCTGCAAAGCCCTGAGTCAGCCCCCAAACGCCACCGTTGTGAAAATGTCCCGGGTGGTTTTTAAAGGCATAGGAATAATTCGTTTCTATCGCACCCCAGAGCGGATCACCTGGCGCAATAATTGGCCAGTGTGCAGGCATTAAACCCTTTTGCCAAGGACCTTTTTCATAGCGCTCAAACACCTTATTCATGGTACTTTCTGAGGCCGCACCGACCAAAAAGGCGATGCTCAAGCCCAGTGCATCTAAGTGGTTATTCAGCGCCCCTGGTGTGAAGCTCATCAAAATGCGATCACCGCCTTCAAGCTGAGCAAGTCGCTCGTCCTGCGCCGCAGTAAAAAGGTGCGGTGCATCAGCCGGCTCACCAAAAAAATGACATTTGATGGACAAAAGAATCTGCTCAGCTTTGAGCGCGTAACCCTGATGGCTCCATAGACGCCCAGCCTTGCGCAGCATCCAGTACCGCAAGACATTGTTCAGAAGGATGTAGCCCTCTACGGGGTATTCATCGGCCCAATTACTCGAAGCCGGCGCATACATCAAATGTTTGTTGTTAAACTCCCAGCTGTACGCTCTTTCTTCAATCACTTCGAGCTGGGTAGCAACAAGTTTCTCGAGCGTTTGGTCTTCCACACGCTCCAAATAACTCAACGCCGTTATGCCCCACCAAAAAGGGCTATCGGTTCGGCCTACGGGACCGCCATAGCTGGTGCCGGTCTTTTCGAATTGGTCTGAGAAACTAACGTTCGAAGGAAATACACCGCGATCGCCCACTGCCTCTAACAAGTTCACGATGCTCTTGTAAACGGTCGGATACAAATCTTCACGCTCGCCTGCGAGTACCGCTAAGGCCGTTATAGCGCTATCGCGAGACCACAATCGGGCATAGTTGTCTTTATCTTGTGCTGTAGCTACAAAACCAAATGATTTTGCGCTAGACTCCAGCACGGCCCATGCCGCGGATTCTAATTCGTGCGTTCCTTTGCTCATGAAAGGTGATGTGAGTGAGTTAACCCCACCAAATTAGTGAAAAAATCTTGTAAGTGTACTTTTTACACTAAAGGGCGTCCAGGAGGAAAAATAGCGATGCAATACTGGCCGATCCCATCTCCAAGCTACGCGGATGAATGGCATCAATTCGATCGCGCGCACTGTGGTGAAAATCGAAATAGCGCTGGCTGTCTGGACGGAAGCCAATAAAGAAATTATCATGGCCGCGCAGTGGGGATAAATCGGCTCCTCCTCCACCT
>Ga0209136_1001333_pt1 | contig 16447 bp, 24 predicted proteins | sample SaaInl0LU_22_DNA_FD_184640 | JGI IMG/M metagenome (GOLD analysis project Ga0209136, IMG submission 184640) | Marine microbial communities from expanding oxygen minimum zones in the Saanich Inlet - ESP_90LU_22_DNA (SPAdes) (version 2) | ecosystem: Environmental > Aquatic > Marine > Intertidal... | reverse complement strand
AGCTTTGACTAGTTCCAAAGTACAAGTGTTTAATGCCGTGAGCATCAGCACGTTTTTTAATTTCTTCTGCAGGCTGTACACCTACAACAAACAAAGTTTCTTGCCCATACATTGCAGTCTGTTCAACTTCAATACCAGTAAAATATACTACGTCTTGTCGTTCTTCAGTGTTTAGTCCCATTTGATATAACCTCTACTGTAGCCATTAGGACGATTTAGTCCATCATTAAATGCTTGTTGCCATTCCATACTTCTATTATACGCTCTAGTCCAGAAGTTGTCAACAACTAATGAGTTGTTAGTGATCCATTTTTCAGCACACACCATTGCATCAATAAAACATTCTGCTCTCGGACTAGGAAAAACAATAGTACACGCTTTCCAAAGTAAGTTGCCATAGTCGCTTGTTAATTGTTTTTGCACTCCTAATACTAGCAATGCTTCGTTGGTGTATTCAATAGCATCCAACACGTCGATTCTTGAACTTAAATCTACAACAACATCGTAACTTCCGACTGGCTCACTTTGTAAAGTGTCGCCCCACAGCTCTCGATTGTAGTTCCCTACAACATCAACAGTTTCGAACTTAATATCAAGCAGTTGTAAAGTCTTGTATACAATTTGTGCAAGAAAGCCGCTGCCTAAAATAAGACAGCGTTTATGTTCTCCTGCACGTTTCTTGATTGCTTCTAATGGTTGCATTACAACATTAATGCCACAGGCAACAGGTTCCAAAATATATTTTGGATCAGCACTTGGCACAACTACAAATTCATTTGCTCTGCAATTATAATAGTCTGCATACGCAGGTTCGCCTCGAGTTGCCACATAGTCACCGATCTTAACGCCGTCTATTGACTCTCCCACTTGTATAACAACACCGAGGCCTTCATGTCCTTGCATATTCAGAGGAAGCGGACCGAAGTTGCCCAACATCATTTCTAAATCACTGCGACATACACCGGTCATCAGTGCCTTAACTTCTATCTCGTTGGAGTTGTGTGCAGGCTTGTCCCACTCAATTTCTTCAAATACACCAGAGCCTGTTGTTTGTAGAAGTTTAACTTTCATAGTGCCTCTATTTGTTTGTGAATCCAAATGTCCTGTTCAAGTTGTTCTTGCCAGAACTCATTGTTATTTAGGTTATCAACAGCATCTTTAATCATATTATAGTATGCACTTTCAGGACACCATCCTAGTTCTACTACAATGCTATCGTTGAATGATACACAACTTTCTTCTTTGGTCATATCTCGCCAATTTGCTTCAAGACGCCATTTTTCGCCATACTCCAGTACGCTATAATCATCTACATTATGAGTACCTTGATGATTGATAACACCATAGTCTGTGCTATCAATTTCATCTAGTTGCCACTGCTGTTTGCTAAATTGTTTACTTGCAGAAGTTTTACGCCATTCAGGATTCATTGCAATATACAAACTTAAAAGATGTGGCATTAAGTCTCTACTTACACCACCGTATGCAAGTTCTTTGTTTGTAAACCAACTACCTGGATTTGGAATACAATTTTTTCTAATCCAATTAATATTTACTTTTTGTCCAAGTGCCGCAAAAGATTGCATTTTTAAAATGTTGTCTCTCCACATATTATTTTTTACCATCATAATACGTGTATTGGGAAAGCTATCGCAAACAGTTTTCCATTCAGCACTATTTTTAAATCCTGGCTTTTCTACAAATACAACTTTACTATAAGGCGCAACCTGTTGTGTAATTTCTTTATGTGTAAAGTTAGGAGTACACACATTAACAGTGTCAAAGTTGCCATGAAGTTCCAAAGCATCTTCAACACTTGTAAAGTCTGCATTTTTGTCAAGACTAGTATCGACAGTTACTACTTCAGAGTTTAAACTTGTTAATACTGATTTGTATAGTTCGCCTATGCCCATTCCTATTACAAGACTTTTCATTCTTCTTCCGTAACCATAAAGTGAACTTTTACAATACCGCCTTTTTGTTTTTTAACATAGTATTCGAGACCTGCATCTCTAAATATTTTTCTAAGTTCATTGATAGTAGGATCTTGTTTCATTCTAAACCTTTTTGTACCAAGTATGCGTTAATACGATGCATTTCATCTTTGAGATAAAGTTTCATAGTTTTCATACGTCGAACTTCTTCGGTAACATATGAATTATTATACATTGATTCTATCTCGTTGTCAAGTTCTCTATGCTTACGCTTTAGTTCGTCATAATGTGCTAAGAGTTTATCTTTAGTTTCATCAAAGTTGCTCATCTTCAAGTTCCTCTAACTTAGTTTCGTCTAGGTCTTCTTCAGTAGATTCTTCTACTTCAAACAGTGCATCAAAGAATGTTGAACTGTTTACTGTCTTTTTACCAATAGCACCTCGTGTTCCCGGTATTGACATCCATAGTTTTGAATATTTTTCAATGACTTCTAAAGACTCCTCTCTAGTTGTCTTTGAAAAGATTTCGTCCATTACGTCTCTGACTAGTACTCTATCAAACTGTTCTTGTACAAGCATCTTAGGTATAACGCCTGCGTCATACTGTCTATTAGCTTCTTGTACAGCATTGATGTGCGTCCATACGTTATGACCCATTTGAATAGCATAACTAAAGCTATCCCAGCTCGTTGAGTCTTTCTTGCGAACAATTTGATTACCTTTTTCGTCAAGTACAGGTTGATCGTTCTTGTCAAGTTCAACTTCGCCCGCACTTACTTTAGGTACACCAATTTTATTACGATCACCTTTTTTGTATGTGCAGATATCACTTACTAGCAATCCGTCAGTTAGTGGACTATCTTCAAACACTTTAAAAATACCATCTTGTGTAGTAGCGTCTTTGAATGTTCGTGCATCAGTAGCATACTTTAGTTCGTCTACACTAGGCAACATTCTATAGGTCCATTTACCACGATCTGGTGTTTCGTTAGAAGTATAAACTTGTCCGTTTGCAGTTGCTAAGAACGGACTTGCACAGTCAAAGGTAACCATAAATGTCGGGTTATAGTACTTGCGTACAGCCCGTTGTACGTCTGTTAGCAAGCAAGCCCACTCTAGTTTACTTGTACCAAGGAAGTGCATTACATCGTGTACACCGCTTTGTAGTAAGCCATCATAGTGCAGTGCTACAATGCGCCTGAGCAACAAGTGTACATCGCACATGTTTTGTCCACCCATTGACCAACCGTTAAAGTGATTGTCTGGGTACTTAACTGGATCGCAATAGTCTTTCATTTGCTCGTACCAGTCATCAGCGTCTGCATGATTCTCACCTTGCAGAACGTTTAGGAACTTACAAGCGCCAGTTCTATGCTTCATCCAGTAGTCATTGTTAATGCGAGTTGCTTTAACTGCTTCGTCATATGTACTAATGCCAGTAGCTTTTGCACCTGCTGGCGAACGTGCGACCCACGCCGGAATATCAAGTATCATTCCGTAGTCCATGTAAGCATCCATCCAACGCAATACACCATCACGTTTCTTTTGTGCTTTAGGACAGTTAGGATCTTTCCAATCACCTTCCCAAACACCCTTACCAATCTGGAAGCCACCTGAGTCACCTAGTAACCAAGTGTTCTCTCTATCTCTGTTACGCACCATGTCTTCCTTAGGTACATGCTTATTAACATCTAAGTCAGCATGTCCTGCAGAATAGAGCGTCCACTTGTATGTGAACGCTCCTTCTTTGGAGTTAAGATAATTAAGACTTTCAATATTGTTTTGAAAGTTTGCCGGAATGCGACTGTCGGGAACATAAGGACCATTAACAGGATCAGGATAACGTTGCTTGCCTACATATGTAGCATAGAAGCCACTAAGTGCAGGCAAGAAGTGTGCGTAGTCTTGTTGTGCTGCTGTTAGGTCTTTATTCATATTATTTGCTCTGTGCTGGAAGAATGTAGTCGTATGTTACTAAACCTGAATCTATAGTAATTTTCATTGCGCCTTGATCACTAATGCTCATAGTAGCATCGCCGTCTAGTCTAAGAATTGCTTGCACTTGTGCTATTGGCCAACTCCATGTGTGTGCAAGTGTACCTTCTACAGCATTTTGGAATACAAATTCACCTGCGTGTGTACTTGCATCTCCAAAACTAAACACTAAGTCATTAGCGCCGCCGGTATTTTTAGTAGTTACACTAAATGTAGGCTCTTCTGAATGTGCAGCACTCATAAGTTTTAAGCGTTCAATACTTGATACTGAAGGACGAAATTCTACTGCCCAAGCTGCACCTTTAAACTTAACAGTCTTCAACTTCTCTTCGATGATTGCTTTGTTCATAAAGCGATAGTCATTTTGAAAGTCGCCTGTTGCGTTTTCGAAGTGAATGTGTGTTGGAATTGTTTCGCCGTTACGCTCTGCTTGCACAACATCAATTTTAGCATCTTTTTGATACTCTGGATTTTTTAAGTGTAAGTTAAGTTTGTCTAGATTGGGCATACCAAATGTGCCTACAAACTCGTTTACAGGGGTGTGCGCTTCTGCACTTAAGATTACACTACGATCTTCTGCCATTGAATCAATTGCAGTTCTGTCTTCGTTAGTTACTTTTACCAAGCTTAAGAAGCCTAGTGCGTGAGTATGTGCTACTACGTCTTGTAAGATATCTTTCATATTACCTTTTCTCCATTGAATAAACTTATTATATTGCCATTATTAGCGTTTGTCAAGAACTTTTCTACCGTGTATTTAGGTTTAAAGCCCAGTGCTTTCATTTTTTCTGTGTTAGCACATGTCCAACTTCTCTCTCCTGGGGTATTTAGGCGGACTGGAATATCTGGCGCAAAGTCTTGTACCTTTACAGGATTTCCAGTGCCAATATCAATTGTACCATTGATATGTTCTTTTGCTATTAAGATTTCAATTGCATCTAATATATCTTCTAGATGAATAAAATCTCTATAGTGTCTAGTTGTGTATTCTAGTGTGCCATTACGCAGTTTGTTAAAGAACATATTTTCTCGTGGACAGCTATCCGAATACACTGTATGGAAACGCATACCTAGTGTGTTAGGATAACGTGATGCTAGTTCTTCTAATACAAATTTACTTGCTGCGTAAGGGTTCAAATCGGGCTCGTAAGCACTCGAACTGCTCGCATATAGTATACGTGTATCTTCGTAACGATCAAATAGTCTACGACTTGCATCAATGTTATTACGCCAGTACGCTGCTGGATCTTTTAGACTTTCACGCACACCGCTCTTACCAGCAAGATGTATAATTAAATCAAATTCTTCTTTAAAGTCACAGTATAATAAATTTTGGTCTGCACCGTCTTTTAAATCAAAACCGATTACTTGATTATTTTTGCGAAGTCGTTCTAATAGTGCAGAACCTATAAAGCCTCGATGTCCCGTTAATAGTATCTTCATAATGATATTCCTTGTTCCTGCGACCAAGTTAAATATTCCCATGTGTTGCGCCAACCTGTGACATGTCGTTTAATATCTACAACTTGTGCTAATGGATAGTCATTGCCGCCTTCGTGCATAGCATCGCCAAAGAAATATAATTTATCTTTTTTATTAAAGTCTTTTATAATTTGACTCTTATCAAATCCTTTTGGACTAATATCAATACCAGTTTCACCACCTACTTTTGCTTCTAGGTCAGGAAACATTGTATTAAACGCATCTGCAATTTTTTTACGCTCGCCGTTCTGTTCTTCAAATGCTACATATGCCGCACGTTGTTCTGCATCTGCATTGCGTCCTACAACACTAAAGTTTACCATACCGGGACGTTCTTCGATATGATTACCAGTGCGAATGCTAAAATCACTTTCATATTCACAACTAATTAAAAAAGTTCTTGCAAGGTCAGGAAGTTTCCAATCATTAGTTTGAATGTTTGCATCCTTTTCCCATACATCGTTGCCGTTACATTGGTAGACACGTTTACATAAGTTGTAAGTTGGTTCGCTAATTTGTTCTACTGTTTTTGCTTTGTCACTACCAGTAACTAAGTAGACATCATTGGTTAAACAAAACATATTAAAGAACGCTTTAAATTTTAAATCAATAATACCTCTGCTGGGTGTTAGTGTTCCGTCTACATCAAATATAAACTTATTCATTATATTAACGCTCTACTAGCGGCTGTGTACTTTGACTGTCATGATAATCGCCAGATTTATAATAATCTCGTGATGCTTCTTCTTTTACCATAATGTCGCCTCTCATACGATATGTTACAATTTCTCGACGAACAACACCTTCGGTGTCTCCTTCAAATGCGTTCTTAAATGGTCCTTCAGTCATTAGTTTGCCTTTCTGTTACTCTTACTCTAAGATCACTCGAACTAAATCTATGATCTCGTTTGTTAAAGTATAGATCAATGTCACGTTTACGGCATATGTCTTTGCCTGTGAACTCTTTGTCTCTATACTCCTCTCCTAATATTCTAACATCAATATGATACATTGTCAAGATATCTTCTAGATCTGCTTCTGTACCATAAGGAATGATTTCGTCAACATAACTAATTGCTTTAAGTTGTGTGTAACGCTCTACTACAGTTTGTATAGGTGCGTTCTTTTCTGCACGATCTACACTAGGATCTACTTGTAAGCCGCAGATCAAATAGTCGCAGTGTTCTTTTGCTTCACGCAACATTTGTACATGTCCTGCATGACATAGATCAAATGTGCTACAAGTAAATCCTACTTTCATTGCATATACTCCACTAACTCTTTTAATTTCTCAATTAGTTCTTCGATAGTATTTAGGTCCTGCTGGCTTTCTGTATCAATTTCTAGTTCTACTTTTATTTTCATATTAGTCTCCGAATTCAAACAAACTACCAAATGTTGTGTGCGACTTAGTATCCTCAAGTGGATAGTTCAACACGCCAATCAAGTTGTCTAACTTATTATCAATAATAGTTTCTGCCATTGCTGCATCGTCAAATGGCAATTCTTTGAACCAATCAGGAATACGTAGCTCGTCTGTTGGATAAGCGACACTTGTATAGCCTAGCGGGTTCTGTTTTAGTTTACAAACAATAACTTTCATACCATCAACAATCTCTTGTGAGTATTTGTCACCGTTCATGCGTTTTAGTGTATTCCAGTTAAGACTTGCTCGAACGTGTCCGGGCATGTTAGCTTTACCTTGCTTCTCTTCTAAGCGACGATAATGACCAACTTTGTTTGCACGTTTGGGCGAACCTTTTTCCCAACCAGGTCTTGCACTAAATTCCTTACGGAACTCTGTAATACGATCTAACACTTCTTGTTGCGGAACATCTGTAAGTACCATAAGCAATAGCTCACTTAGAAACTTTTGCATAAACACAGGAGTGTCTGATCTACGCAAGTCTAGGCCCATTGCTTTTACTTTGCCTGGACTTCCTTCTTGATCTGTTCTAAAGCCTTCGTTGTCGGTTACTAGTGCTGCATAACGTTTCTTAGTAATGTACAAGCCGCTACGTGCAACAATTTCTCGACCAGCTGCAATAACATCTGAACGACTCTTTGGACAGTGAAACGCTTCTGCCATAAACTTCGGAAACGTTGTATTTGCTTGTTCACATACTTGATCGTATAGTGCGATTGCTTTTTCAGGAGACCACTCAAGTTTACCGCTTTCGATATCATCTTTAAGCACGGGCCAAGCACTAAAGTAACAAGAGTCTGTATCACCGTAAATCATTGCTTTACCTACATGATCATATTCGCCTGTAATAGTCTTGTTAACTTCTGCACTCATGTGTTTAACAATCTGCCTACCAGTTAGCGTTGTACTTTGTCCGATACGTTTATCAAAGAATCTACAACCTGGGTTAAGAATCGCACCATACAAACTGTTCAAGTTAATCTTCTTAACCAGCTGACGTTTATCCCAATATTCAATCTCAGCTTTGTTCTCAGCTTCTTTGGCCTTCTTCAACATCTTCTGCATGTCTTTACGTTCAGCATACCAGCGTTTAAGAATACCTGGAATAACACCTTCAAACTCGGTAGTAAATATAGTACCATTAGCACTGAGCATCCAAGGCATGTGACTGTTAAATATAAGTTGATAAATCTCTGCACCTGAAAGTACATCCGAACGTCCATCTTCCCAGTCAATAGTAAGTGCAACGTCTCTGCGTTGTTCCATGACCATGTCATACTCTTCGACGTTAAAACGTCCTTCCCAGCTACCTGCAAAGCTCTTTTTCTTTAGTGTCATGTCTTCATGCACTCGACTATCGCTAATCTCAGGACGTATTTGTCCAATGATAGTTTCAGGAGCCATATTCAGCGCACGAATCACTGACGGATACAGTGAGTTCAAGTCCATTGACGCTACCCACTTGTGCAATCCCTTCTTAGGAAATGCAACATAAGCACCAGCTGCTTGTGTATTTTCTGTATCGTCTCGGCCTCGACGATTAGGAACTTGTAAGCCTCTGTTGTGTGCTTCGTTAATAATTCCTTGTTCTGTAACAGCTACAGCGCCCATTGTTGTTTGTAGAAGTACAGTGTTCTCGTGTGCAACTGTGTTACTTAGATCAATAAAGCGTAGTTTCTTGTCTAGTTTGTCTAGTAGTGCAGTATCTTGAATGTTATATTCAATAAACTTACGGAAGTCATTGTTATATAGTTGATCCAGTGTTCCTTCATACGGAACTTTGTTTTCACCTACTTCAATCTCACCGATTGCATCCAGTCGATATGTATGACGTTCTTCGTATGTGTACTTGCGATACAGTTCTAAACTGTCCAAGTGTACACGACCTACTAGGTCAAACGTAACTGCTGCCTTGCCGTACTTTTCATAGTCACGCTTCTTGGGCAACTGTCCCCAAAGACAAAATCGTCTTGTGTCATCTTTACTCAGTACACGAGCAGTTCTGTTTACAGTGTATGGAATATCATAACCTTCACTGTTCCAACCTGATAAAATATCAGCGTCTTCGATCAGTGTTAAGAAAGTGTCGATCATGTCACCTTCTTTTTCAAACAGCATTACATTGTCAATACCTTCAAGCTCTGCTTGTGCTTGCTCCATAGTAAGTGTCTTAGGCGGAACAGCTAGACAGATCATTGTTTCTAGCCACTGTAAATAAACAGATATAGAAGTAATAGGCATAAACGGATCTGCTGGATCAGCAAAGCCGCGCTCTGGATCAAAGTCCGTCTCAATATCGAAGAATGCAATGTTTAGTTTAGGAGCATCTTGATTAAGATAGTTCTCACTTAGACACTGGAAGATTGGATTGATGTCGCTTTCGAAAAGTGTCTTATCTCTGTTGATAGCAACTTCTTTGCGAAAGTCTTTTGTGTTCTTACACACAATGCGAGATAACGGATCGCCATATACGCTTTTGTATTTGCCCTTAGGGTCTTTGTAGTAGAAAGTATACTTTGCACTGTATTCAGTGTAGTGTCTCTTTCCGTCGCGTCTTTCTACGACACGAATAATATCTTGATCGCGATCAAACATCGCGTCTACGTATGGCATCTAATTTTCTCCTTCGTTGCTTATGGCCAACTTAACCTTCATACTTGCTCGACAATCGTCATTGAGCGTACTATTACTTATTAGAACAACAATCCCGCAACATAAATTACGGTTAAGCCTGCGTTCATTACTATAAGACTTTTTTCTTTCCATAAAATACCTACAAGTATCCATAGACTGTTACTAATAATGAATGCCCAAATGTACAAAGGGTAAACATTAAATGCGGCTAGTGTAGCGGCTGTCAGTAAACATACTGTAGCCACCCACGCCAACCATTGATACGGTTTTACCACCATAGTGCTGCTACTCCAAATCCAAATACATTTACTATAGCAAAGTATCCAGTTAGTAGCATTACCCAGGCTGCACCACGTCTGTAAGCGGCATAGCACTGTGTAACACTACCTATAAAGAAACCTGGATATACTATAAGCATATTAGGGTCACTTGCTGTTAAAGCAAGGGTTAGACTGGCATATACTGTGAATACAAAACTTACTAATTCAAAGTAAAACGCTGTTTTATCACTGGTATAACTATCTACCCAAAAAGACTTAATTTTTTGCATTTATTTGTCATAACCTAAAGTTGTAACGATTGTTTCAAGATCGTCAAATGCATCGTAATGTTTATCCCAATCACGTTTAAGTGCAATTTTAATAGCTTTGTTAATTAATGCAGGCTTAACATCTAGTTCTTCTGCTACTGCTTTTACAGTTTCTTTAAGACCCATATTAAGATCTTCAACTTCTTGTAGTACAGTTACACCTTCACGTACTAGACGTTCAAGCTTTGCTTTTTCTTCAGGTCCATAGGTACGATCACTCATAGTATTCTCCTTGTGAGTTTATATTGTTGTTACTATTATATGGTATATTTAGACAGATGTCAAGCGTTATTTTACAAAAGCGCCGATTCTACCATGTATGTCTGGGTAATCACGATAACTATATCCTTCAGGCGGTGTTGTATCCTCGCCTTTCCATACTGGGATAAAATGATTGATATTTCCGTCGAAGTCTTCGTTGCGTCTTAGGTGTACTTCAATAAGTTTTTCACCTATGAACTCGCAGTTCATCCAAGGATGATGTTCAACTAATTTATTTAGTAATGCGGGAAACGTGAATTTCTTGTCATCTCTGCGCCAATCAGTCCACTTTGTAAATGTATCTTCAGGTTTTTTACCTTGTACACATAGCATTTGCTTGCCTTCAAAATAATCTATGCTGTAATGATCACCTTCGAAAAACTCGCACCAAAAGTGTCCTACTGGAAGATGCATTGTTTCTTGTTCGATCCAAACCTTTTGAGCGCCTAGTCCTAGTCCTAACATGTTAACACAAGGGCGTACAATATAAAAGCCCGGATGCGGAACATCAAGTCCGACCGGGCCACTATTATATTTTAATTTACGTGCAAGTATTAGTTTGTCCATAACCCAAATATGATTTGGATTTATATTTTTCCAAACAAAGTCTTCAGCACTATCTTCCATTTACCTTATAAAATCTCATCGGTTAATTCGCATTTCTAGTCTACCTAAGTATTCGAGTAAGTCTTTTGCGCCGTCTACTTCTGCTTGCGAAAAGCCGCCATCGGTGCCTTCGTCGACAGCAGCTTGTAAATCTGCTTTAGGATAACCTTGATTAGAAATAAGTCTTCTATACAGTACTTGGACTATTTCGTTTGGAGTATCATTTTCAACCGCATCTTCAAGACGACTTACGTTTTGTGGATTTAAATCGCTGCTTAGTGCCTCAACTGCTTGATAGTAAGTATTAGGTAAACCCTGAACAAAAGTATTTGTAGGATATTTTTCACTCCAGGCTTGCATTGCTGTTGCTTGACGTTGAACGCTATCATCAGCACCCTGGGGCTGTTGTGGCCTATTAGGAATTGATGTATCTATGCCTGTATCAGTTGTTGTTGCTGCTGCTGGTTGATTAGGATCTTCGACACTATTTGGTTGTATTGGCTGTTGTGGGCTATTTGTATCTATATTAGGAGGCGTATTTCTATTAGTTCTAACTTCAATATATCTTTCGACAGCTCGAATAAAAGCCTGAATTAGCTCTTGATTTTCGTTTAATTGTGTTAATTCAAAAACTTTCATCCTCTAATATCCCTTAGTTGCTGTTGTAATCTTGGTGTTAGTAAACCAAATGCCTCTTCATCTTGTATTATGTCGTCTAGCATTGCATCTAATTCTTCCTCAGACATGTTGTCAATGTTGCCAATTTTATCAACAAACGCTTGTGCTCTCGCTAGTGCTGGCGGATTTACATTTGATGTTGCCCCAGGTTCTGCTGTATCGTTTGATGGAGATACTGCTTCTGGCTCTGCTTGTGCACCTGTTTTTGGAGATCCATCTGGATTGTGTGTTGCAGCATACTGTCTATCCCATGCTGCTCTTGCATAATCACCTTGTACTCCACTGTCGGTAGGACGAGGTTCAACTGTTTGTCCAACATCTGCAGGATCTGGTCTTACTTGCGATAGTGCAGCTCGAGAACCGTCGGCTTCTGGTCCGTCACCTGTAGGTTGTGCTAATTGTGCTGTATATTCGTTTTGAGTAGGTAAATTAGGACCTGCTCCTCGACCTGAACTTACTTCGTTGCCATCAGCGTCATATGTTCTATATCTTCTACCTTGTCCGCTACCTGTAACTTCTTTGTATGCAGCACCTGTACCTGCTTCTGGTGCATCTCTGTTCACTTCATTTGGATTTGGTTGAACTGGTGATGCCGGTTCGTCAGCCGGTGCTTCCAATGCAGCCTTAAGGGCATCAATCTTTTCTTGTACTTGTGCTTTAGCAGGCTCTGGTAAATTACCTACAAGTGCTTCGTACTTTGCAATAAGTTCTTCTGCTCGTGTACGTTGTGCATCGTCTAATGCTTCAAACAGTTTGCCTTCTACAAGACTAATCAAATGTCTAAAGTCAATTGATGCATTTTGCTGTGGAGCATCTGCACGTCTTTGTGCTACTTCAGCTGCTCCATCTCCTCTGCCGCCTTCCGGGCTATTGCCAGCCGCTGCAATTAGATCGTCCATTTCTTTAAGATCGTTACGATATTCTACAATCTTACCAATAGTTTCTGGGCCTGCATCGCCGTCTGTCGTTGCGCCAAATAATCTTTGGAATTCTTTTACAGCACGAATAGTTCCGTTACCGTACTTGCTGTCAACGCCGTTAGGATCAATGCCCATATCTGTTAAGAACTGTTGTAGTTCTTCAATAGCTGCTGTTTCGTCTGCATCGTTAGCAAGACCACCTTTTCCTGAACTTGCAAATGCTTCTAATGAACTTGATGTTGATCCTTCACCTGGGTCAACTCTAGCATCTTGGTCTCCACTATCTGCACTTACTTCAGCTGCTGCTGGCGGCGGAGCTGTATTCTGTGCCGCTGCGCCACTATCTGCTGCTGGAGTTACTGCTGGAGTAGTGTTTAATACTGTAGAAATTTCAGGTTCTATAGTATCAAGTCTTTGTTTAAGCAACTCTTGATTTTGCGGAGATATTAGATAGCCCTGGTCATCTTGAAAGTCGACAATTGCTCTAAGGTCAGCATATACATTTCTTAATTCTTCTGCTTCTTGATCAGAAAGGGCTTCGAATAATAATGCTGATTTATCAGATTCTGACAAATAACCTCTTATACTAATCGAAATACTTTCGGTCATTTGTCTTACAAGCTCTTCTAAACGTCGAACTAAATTGCTTGCTTTTTGGTTGAGCTCACGTTGTTTTGCTTGATCTCTAAAATATTCTGTTCCGTCTGACAAGCGAAGATTTCCATTGCTTGCTGGTGGTGAGTCAGACGCTCCGTTAGTTCCTGATCCGTTATCTGCACTATCAGCATCTAGCTCTGCACCTGTTTGAGGAGCGTCAACAGGATTACCGTCAGCGTCTACTTCTACAGCGTTGCGGCCGGTACTGCCATCTAAAAACTGTTGGAGTCTGTTGTCGTCTTTGTAGTATACTTTAACAATGTCTTCACGACTATAGTTATCACCACCGTTGCGCAATTTAGTGAATAACTTAAATGGGTCTGAATCATCAATATTAAAGTTAACTAACCCACCATTGTCTTGTACTCTGCGTACAGTCTTCCATATATTATTTTCAGCTTCATTTAATTTATTTAAAAGTTTTCTAAAATCCATCATAAATACCTATTATTTTTTAATTTTTAAATTTTGTTCTTGAAGTTTTAAACTTAATATTTGTTTATACTCAGTACCTTCTAATGTTGGATCATTCTGCTGATTAAAATTTTCGTCATACTCTAAGTGGTGATAGACACTACTAATATAGTCAGAAGCTTTAGTAATTTTAGCCTGTACCCAACCTTCAAGGCCTTCGGCTTCGCTGACCCCTTTTAACATTTCGTGTAGTTTGATTGAATACTTTGCTAGTTTATATAGATCGGCTCTAGCCATTTGTACTTCGTGGTCTTGTTCAGCTCGTTGAGCTAAATCAGCTAAGCCTTCTTTGACTTGTGACTTATTAAATTCGTTCTTGCGCATTAGAATACTCCGTTAAGTTATAACTTATTGTAGTATTTATCATCACGAAGGAGTATTAGTGTCTTTTTTCTTTTTAGGTTTTTTACTGCCCGGAGCTCTACTTATAGTACCGATACCACCGCCTACGAATCCATTACCACTGCCCATACTACTTGCAACACTGCCTGCGCTTGTAGTTTCGCTGATACCCATCTTTTTCAATTCTTTTGCAAGTGTATCGCTCATAAAGTTGTCAAATGTTGCCTGTTGTCTGCGTGTTGGTTGTTCGCCTCGGCGTATTGCTGCAAGGCCTGCTTCTAATTCTTTTACCATATTTGGAGTAACTGCAACTCCTGGTTTAAATGCATTACGCACATCGCCTACTAAGTTACGTAAAAGCCCTTCGTTCATGGCCTTATTCTTAGCATAGCAATCACAATGTTTGCAATCTGGTCCACATTTACATTCTGTTACAGGCTTACCGCAACATGCGTCTGGACACATTTCAACTTTTGCTTCTAATAGTTCACTTATTTTCATTGTATTTTCTCCAATACTCGTTGCGCTCGTTAGTAGTTGCTCTACGTGCTTCGTGTTCTTTATACTTTTTTATATAATGACTAAGTGTCGTCTCTTTCATTTAGTATATCCTTCATTACGCTGGTTGCTGTATCAGTAAAGAAGCGTGGAGCAATTGCATGTATAACAAGAGCAGGCACTAACAACTGTAGTCTTACAGCAGCTTTGAGGGCATGACCCATATGTTGTAGGCCACTTTCACCTTGCTTTTCTAAATGTAGTTTGCATTGCTTACTGAACATTATTTTTGTCTTCCTGCTTTCATATTCGCACACCAATGTAACATTTTAGCTCTTTCGCCGCTTGCGTTCTTAGCACGTTTGCGTAATGCTGTAACTGATCCATTACAACTAGCACCTGAACGTTTTACACGCCCTGGTCTGCTTCTACCACTTACTTTACCGTCGGCAAAGTTTTCATTGTACTCAGTTGTCAACACGTCTTTAGCAGTTTTCTCAGCATCAACACCTTGTGGGTGTTTAGGGTTAATACTAACTACATTACCGTTCATTAATTCACTAACATTAGCACTACGACCTACTTTATCTAATACTTGATGTAGTTTGTCTTGTGGATCGTAACCGCCTGTCTCGTAACCTTTTTTTCCACGCACTTCTATGCGCTTCTTTGTTTTAGTATCCATGATGTGTAATACATCAATTTCTTCGTCACGCTCTAATTTTAGTTTGTAACCTTCAGTAAGACCAAGATTAAACAACACGTTAGTTGACTTGCCTTTAACTTTTTTACTTAGTGTAGGCGGAACACCGTCTTTGTCTACAGTATTGCCAAACTTAGCAGCTTGTGTTTTAATTTCGTTTGGGCCTATGTCGACAGTTGTGTTAACGCCTTTTACAATTCTACCATCTTCGTTTAGTATTTCGTATATTTTCATTTTTTACGACCCCTAAAGCCTTTAGGCATATTCTCGCCTGTCATCTTAGGCAATCCAAACCAAAGTTCAAACCATTCTTTGTCACCTGGTTTGATATTGTCTTTGCGCATCTTCTTAGCATTTGCATTAGCAGCGTCACTGATGTTCTCAAGAGTATACTCTGTGTAACCTTTGAATTCGTTTACACCTGCTAGTTTCTTTATGCGCTCTAGTTCGTCCACGGAACTAGTCTTCCCAAATTTTCGCTAGTCTATCACCCATTGCTCTAATCTTTTCAGCTTCGGATGCATTGCTGTTTTGTGATACTGCATCGGTATTTACTGATTTTGCTTTAGGAGTATTCATTACTGTTTTTTCGCGACTGCCATCTGTTGCACTATAAATTTGATCTGTATTTACTGGTTTATACATGTTCAATTACCTTTTCTTCTTGTTGTGTTGTGCCCATGCTATTGCATATGGAGCACCTTCATCATCTGGAAATTCTTTTTTAAGTGCTTTAACTTGACGTTCTCTACCGGGAGGAGCATCTTCTTGTTTTTTCTTTTCGTCGGAACTATGACCAAAAGTTTTGTGAACCAGCTTGTCTAGTTTACGGTGAAATTCATCTTCTTCGTCTTCGCTAGCATCTTCCAATGCATGTCTGTCTATTGCTGCTATACGATCTTTTGTTGCTTGAGAATGATTTGGCTTGCGAGAAGGATCGAAATCCTGCGGAAGTGCAGCAATCACTTCTTCTGGTGATAACCCATATACATTAAGTGCTGCTTGAACGATGTCTGCTGGCTTTTCAAACTGTTGAATACGACCTAATGCATTTATTGCATTTTGCTTATTTTTTGGAAGTTTTGATTTCTGATTTGATCCTGTATGTTGTAAACTTTGCACCCAACTACTAATATCTTCCTCGATACTTTCAGCAGGCTCTGTAACACCTAATGCTTTATTAAGAAGTTGTGTAGCTGTTTCTGCATTTCCTGGATACATTAATTCAGCGGCCTGTAATTTGTCTTCG
>Ga0209136_1001316_pt1 | contig 16520 bp, 12 predicted proteins | sample SaaInl0LU_22_DNA_FD_184640 | JGI IMG/M metagenome (GOLD analysis project Ga0209136, IMG submission 184640) | Marine microbial communities from expanding oxygen minimum zones in the Saanich Inlet - ESP_90LU_22_DNA (SPAdes) (version 2) | ecosystem: Environmental > Aquatic > Marine > Intertidal... | reverse complement strand
GAAAAATCTGCAATCAAAAGAGGAATGGTTATTACAAGACCAGGTACAATTAAGCCTCACAAAAAATTCAAAGCAGAGATTTATGTATTGAAGAAAGAAGAAGGAGGAAGACATACTCCATTCCAAAACAAATACAGACCTCAGTTTTACCTAAGAACTACTGATGTAACTGGAGAAATTTCTCTAGAAGCAGGAAGAGAAATGGTAATGCCTGGTGATAACGTAACAATCACTGTTGATTTGATCGTTCCAGTTGCAATGTCTAAAGGACTTAGATTTGCAATCAGAGAAGGAGGAAGAACAGTAGGAGCAGGTCAGGTTACTGAGATTCTAGATTAAGAATTATACCAATATAATAGTTGACAATTCCAGTCTTATATAAGGCTGGAATTGTTTTGCTATTTTTACGGGTGTAGCTCAGCTGGTAGAGCACTGGTCTCCAAAACCAGGTGCCGGGAGTTCGAGTCTCTCCACCCGTGCTAATGAAAGAGATAAAGTTGAAATAAACTTTAATGTTTATTTGAAATAATGAAGTACGAAGACAAGAAGTAAATCTTTAGGACAAGGATGTTTCTTCGATTTAAACTGAATAATGTGTTTATTCACAATAACAGACTAGAAATAGTTTAACAAATAAGAAATGGTTAAAATTAGAACATACATACAAGAAGTAGTTTCTGAACTATTTGAAAAAGTAACATGGCCAACTTGGTCAGAACTTCAAAACAGTGCGTTCGTTGTGCTTATCGCTTCAGCGATAGTATCTGTTCTTGTTTGGTTAATGGATTTTACTTTCGGAATAAACGTTGGAGGTTGGAAAGGTGTATTAGGATTTATTTACCAATTTATTGGATAACCTTATGAAGTGGTATATAGTAAAGACCGTAACAGGTAAAGAAAAGAAGTCAAAAGAATATTTAGATATTGAAATCGAAAGATTGAATATGTCATCATACATTGGTCAAGTAATTGTTCCGATGGAAAGAGTTGTTCAAATTAAAGACGGAAAAAAAATAGTAAAAGAAAAAAGTTTGTTGCCGGGTTGTATAATGGTTCAGACAAATCTTCAGGGTGAAGTAAAGCACCTTATAAAAAGTATCCCAAATGTAATGGGGTTTCTCGGACTTGAAAAAGGAGGTGACCCATCTGCATTGAGAGAAAGTGAAGTTAACAGAATTTTGGGTCATGCTGATGATTCAATTGATCTGGAGGATCAAGCAACAATTGATTTCCAAGTTGGAGAAAGTGTAACAGTAACTGATGGTCCTTTCAATAAGTTTGATGGAATTATTGAGGAAGTTAACGAAGAAAAGAAAAAATTAAAAATCATGATAAAGATATTTGGTAGGAAGACTCCTGTTGAATTGAATTACATGCAAGTAGAAAAGCAATAATTAATTAAAAGATGGCTAAAGAAGTAAGTGGTTTAATTAAACTACAAATCAAAGGAGGAGCTGCAAATCCTTCACCACCAGTTGGACCTGCACTAGGTGCAAAAGGTGTGAACATCATGGAGTTCTGTAAGCAGTTTAATGCTAGAACACAAGATAAACCAGGGAAAGTACTTCCTGCAGTTATTACAGTATATTCGGATAAGTCTTTCGATTTTGTAATTAAAACTCCACCAGCAGCTGTACAATTATTAGAAGCAGCTAAGCTTAAATCTGGTTCAGCAGAGCCAAACAGAGTGAAAGTTGGAAAAGTAACTTGGGATCAAGTGAAAGCTATTGCAGAAGACAAAATGCCTGATTTGAACTGTTTCGTAATTGAATCAGCAATGAGAATGGTAGCTGGAACGGCAAGAAGCATGGGATTAACAGTACAAGGGACTCCACCATGGAGCAATAATTAATAATAAATAATAACAAATGTCAAAAGCAAAAAGAGCAATTTTGGAGAAATATGACTTGGAAAAGTCTTATTCTTTAAAAGATGCGAGTAATTTAATTAAGGAAATTACGACAGTAAAATTTGATGCAACTGTAGATGTAGCAATCAGGCTTAATGTTGACCCAAGAAAAGCAGATCAAATGGTAAGAGGAAGTGTTTCTCTACCAAATGGAACTGGGAAAGATATGAAAGTTTTGGTATTGTGTACTCCTGACAAAGAAGCAGAAGCTAAAGAAGCTGGTGCAGATTTCGTAGGATTGGACGAGTACATCGAAAAAATCAAAGGAGGCTGGACAGACGTAGATGTAATCATTTCTACTCCGAACGTAATGGGTAAAATTGGTGCTTTAGGAAGAATCCTAGGACCAAGAAATTTAATGCCAAATCCAAAGACAGGAACTGTAACTATGGATGTTGCTAAAGCCGTAAAGGATTCAAAAGGAGGAAAAATTGATTTCAAAGTTGATAAGTTTGGAATTATTCATACTCTAATAGGAAAAGCATCTTTTTCTGGAGATAATATCTTTGGAAATGCACAAGAATTGATAGATACAATTGTAAAGTTAAAGCCAGCATCTGCAAAAGGGCAGTATGTAAAGAGCATTTTTATGTCATCTACAATGAGTCCGAGTATTAATGTGGACGTAAGTTCTATTTAAAAAAAACAGCAATGAATAAAGACGAAAAAAGCAAACAAATAGCATACTTAACTGACAAGATAAGTAATGCAAGTATCTTTTATTTGGCTGATACATCAGAATTAAGTGCTGATGAAACAAGTAAATTGAGAAGAAGATGTTTTAAAGGAGAAGTTTCTTTAGAAGTAGTTAAAAATACTTTGGTAAAAAAGGCTCTTGAAAACATTGAAGGAAAGGACATGTCTCCATTTTATGATTTATTGAAGGGTCAAACTTCTTTGATGGTAAGTGAAAAAGGAAATGAGCCTGCAAAAATCATTAAAGAGTTTAGAAAGAAAAGTGATAGACCTATTTTAAAAGGTGCTTTTGTAGAAGAAGCAATCTTTGTAGGAGATGATCAAATCGATACCTTAGTAGCTCTTAAATCTAAAGAGGAACTTATTGGAGAAATCATTACACTTCTTCAATCACCTGCTAAGAACGTTATTTCTGCCCTTAATTCGGGAGGAAGTACAATTGCAGGTTTAGTAAAAACTTTAGGAGAACGTTAAAAAGAAAGTTTCTTGAGTTCTGTTAGTTGTAACGGATGCTTCTCTCAAGAATGATTAAATAAATAGAATAACACACAATAAAAAAATAAAAAATGGCAGATTTAGCAAAATTAGCAGAAGAATTAGTAAACTTAACTGTAAAAGACGTTCAAGAATTGGCAACAATCTTGAAAGATGAGTACAACATTGAGCCAGCAGCGGCAGCAGCAGTAGTTGCAGGACCAGCAGCAGGTGGAGCTGATGCAGCAGAAGAAAAAACTGAATTCGATGTAATCTTGAAAGCGGCTGGAGGTTCTAAGTTAGCAGTAGTAAAATTAGTTAAAGAATTAACTGGTTTAGGATTGAAAGAAGCGAAAGATATCGTTGATGGTGCACCAAATACTATCAAAGAAGGAATTTCTAAAGACGAAGCTGAAGGTCTTAAAACTTCTCTTGAAGAAGCTGGAGCTGAAGTTGAAGTTAAGTAATAAGTTACTTCAAAACACTAATGGTTTAGGTGCTTTATGCATCTAAACCTTTTGTTGTTTCTATAAGAACCATTTTTTTATAGAGAGTAACAATAAATGGTAAACTGGTTTTAAGCAACTTATAACCAGTGATTAAGCTAAGAGTTTGATCAGCAAGATTTAGAATAAAAGGATTTAAATCAACAATTTTACATGGCTAATATAAAGTTCGACCCAATAAGAGTAAACTTCTCTTCGAATCACAATAAATTTGATTACCCGGATTTCTTAGAAATTCAATTGGAATCATTTACAAACTTTTTTCAACTAGAAACAGCACCCGACAGAAGAGCGGACGAAGGTCTATTTAAGGTGTTTAGTGAAAATTTCCCAATTACGGATACAAGAAATCAATTCGTACTGGAATTTATCGATTATTTCGTGGATCCACCACGTTACTCTATTACTGAGTGTATCGATAGAGGATTAACTTATAGTGTTCCTCTTAAAGCAAAACTAAAATTATATTGTACTGATCCAGAACACGAAGATTTTGAAACCATTGTTCAGGATGTATATTTAGGAACAATTCCTTACATGTCTCCAAAAGGTTCATTTATCATAAATGGAGCGGAGCGTGTAATCGTATCACAATTGCATAGGTCACCTGGTGTTTTCTTTGGACATAGCACTCACGCTAATGGTACAAAATTATATTCTGCCAGAGTTATACCTTTCAAAGGTTCCTGGATAGAATTCGCAACTGATATCAATGATATCTTGTATGCATATATTGATAGAAAGAAAAAGCTTCCTGTAACTACTCTTTTGAGAGCAATTGGATTTGAAACAGATAAAGATATCTTAGAAATTTTTGACCTTGCTCATGAAGTGAGCGTTAGTAAATCAGCTAAGAAAAAATTAGTTGGATCTAAATTAGCTGCTAGAGTTCTTAAAACTTGGGTTGAAGATTTCGTTGATGAAGATACTGGAGAAGTAGTTTCAATTGAAAGAAACGAAGTTGTATTGGATAGAGATATCGTATTGACCGAAGAGAACATTGATTTAATCATTGAAGAAGGAGTTAAAAAAATAATTATTAATAAGGAAGATATAACAGCTTCTAACTTTTCAATTATTTACAACACGCTTCAAAAAGATACATCGAATTCTGAAAAAGAAGCAGTTGAACACATCTATAGACAACTTCGTAATGCTGAACCGCCAGACATCGATACTGCAAGAGGAGTAATTGATAAATTATTTTTCTCTGAAGCTAGATATGACCTAGGTGAAGTAGGAAGATACAGAATTAATAAAAAATTAGGTACTGATTTAGGAATGGACCAAAGAGTCTTGACTAGAGAAGATATCATTAATATCATTAAGTATTTGATAGAACTGATCAATGCAAAGGCAGAGATTGATGACATTGATCACTTGAGTAATAGACGTGTAAGAACGGTAGGAGAGCAGTTGTACAACCAATTTGGAGTGGGACTTGCAAGAATGTCAAGAACTATACGTGAAAGAATGAACGTAAGAGATAATGAGGTGTTTACACCTGCAGATTTGATTAATGCAAAAGCATTATCTTCTGTAATCAATTCATTCTTTGGAACTAATCAGCTATCTCAGTTTATGGATCAAACGAATCCATTAGCCGAGGTGACACACAAAAGAAGACTTTCTGCCCTTGGACCCGGTGGTTTATCGAGAGAAAGAGCAGGTTTTGAGGTGAGAGATGTTCACTACACACACTACGGAAGATTGTGTACGATTGAAACACCTGAAGGACCAAACATTGGACTTATTTCTTCTTTGTGCGTTTACGCAAAAATTAATAAACTTGGATTTATTGAAACTCCATATTGGGAGATTGAAAAAGGAAAAGTACAGTTAGAAAAAGGACCAATTTATTTAAGTGCAGAAGAGGAAGATAATACGATTATCGCTCAGCTGAATACTGAAATTGACAAAAAAGGAAACTTTAAGACTGACGAAGTAAAAGCTAGACTTGAAGGTGATTTCCCATTGGTAGACCCGAGTACTTTGAAGTACATGGATGTAGGAGCTAACCAAATTGCCTCTATTGCTGCCTCTTTGATTCCTTTCTTGGAGCATGATGATGCCAACAGAGCCCTGATGGGATCTAACATGCAGCGTCAAGCAGTTCCTTTGTTGATTCCTAACTCTCCAATTGTTGGAACAGGAATCGAAGGATTGGTTGCAAGAGACTCAAGAACTCTAATTAATGCAGAAGGAGATGGTGTTGTTGATTACGTAGATGCTGAGAAAATTATTATCGAATACGACCGAACTGAAACTGAAAAATTAGTTTCTTTTGAAGGAGATAAGAGAGAATATAACTTAATTAAGTTCCAGAAAACGAATCAAAGTACTTGTATTAACTTGAAGCCATTGGTTAAAGTTGGTGAAAAAGTTAAAAAAGGTCAGATTTTATCTGAAGGATATGCAACTCAAAAAGGTGAATTGGCAATTGGTCAAAACTTGAAAGTAGCATTTATGCCATGGAAGGGTTACAACTTTGAGGATGCAATTGTAATTTCTGAAAGAGTTGTGAGAGATGATATATTCACTTCACTTCACATTGATGAATATACAATGGATGTGAGAGACACTAAACGTGGATTAGAAGAGCTTACCTCTGATATTCCTAACGTAAGTGAAGAAGCAACTAAGAACCTAGATGAAAACGGAATCATTAGAGAAGGTGCTGAAGTAAAAGAAGGTGATATTTTGATTGGTAAGATTACTCCAAAAGGAGAATCTGATCCTTCACCAGAAGAAAAATTATTGAGAGCAATCTTTGGTGACAAAGCTGGAGACGTAAAAGATGCTTCATTGAAAGCTTCACCATCATTGAGAGGTGTTGTTGTGAATAAGAAATTATTCTCTAGAGCAGTAAAAGACAGAAAATCTAGAGCTGCAGATAAAGCATTGTTGTTAGAAGTGGAAGCTGAATACAACAAAGATTACGCTTCATTGAAGAATGTATTGATAGAAAAGTTATTGAAATTAATTGACACGAATAAGAGTGCAGGAATTTTCAATAATTATAAAGAAGAAGTAATCAAGAAAGGGATTAAGATTACGGCTAAGAATTTGGAGAAAATTGACTTTACTATTATTAGTTCAGAAAATTGGACTTCAGATGCTGAAATCAATGCAAACATTGCAACGTTACTTCATAACTTTAGTATTAAAGCCAATGATTTACTGGGTGCATTCAAGAGAAAACAATTTAAAGTAACTGTTGGTGATGAATTACCAAATGGAATCGTAAAACTTGCAAAAGTTTACATTGCCAAGAAAAGAAAGCTTAAAGTTGGAGATAAGATGGCGGGTCGTCACGGAAACAAGGGAATAGTATCAAGAATCGTTAGAGACGAAGATATGCCTTTCTTGGAAGACGGAACACCAGTAGATATTGTATTAAACCCACTTGGGGTACCATCAAGGATGAACTTAGGACAGATTTATGAAACTGTATTAGGATGGGCTGGAGAAAAACTTGGAAAGAAGTTTGCAACGCCAATTTTTGATGGAGCTACAATTGATCAAATAAACGGATACACAGATGAAGCAGGAGTTCCAAGATTTGGAAAAACTTACTTGTATGATGGTGGATCTGGAGAAAGATTTGACCAACCAGCTACTGTAGGAATCATTTACATGTTGAAACTAAGTCACATGGTTGACGATAAGATGCATGCTAGATCTATTGGACCATACTCATTGATTACGCAACAACCTCTTGGAGGTAAAGCGCAGTTTGGTGGACAAAGATTTGGAGAAATGGAGGTTTGGGCTCTTGAAGCATTTGGAGCTGCTCATATTTTGAGAGAAATATTAACAGTAAAATCTGATGATGTTTACGGAAGAATGAAAACGTATGAAGCTATCGTAAAAGGTGACAACATACCTGAGCCAGGAATTCCAGAATCATTCAACGTATTGTTGCATGAGTTGAAAGGATTAGGATTGACCCTTACTTTAGATTAATTTTTATTACACATTTTAAAATAACTGTAACCTATGTCATACAGGAAAAATAACCAACAAGAACCTCAAAAGTTCAATAAAATAACCATTAGTCTATCTTCTCCAGAAACTATTTTGGAGAGTTCGCATGGTGAAGTACTGAAGCCAGAAACAATTAATTACAGAACATATAAACCAGAAAGAGATGGTTTGTTTTGTGAAAGAATTTTTGGTCCAGTAAAGGATTACGAATGTTACTGTGGAAAATACAAAAGAATTAGATACAAAGGAATTGTATGTGATAGATGTGGAGTAGAAGTAACAGAGAAAAAAGTGAGAAGAACAAGGACTGGACACATTCAATTAGTAGTGCCAGTAGCTCACATCTGGTATTTCAAATCGTTACCAAATAAAATTGGATACCTTTTGGGATTACCAACAAAAAAATTGAACCAAATTATCTATTACGAAAGATATGTGGTAATTCAGGCTGCGGGAACAATCAATGCAGAAGGAGAACCAGTTCAATTTATGGATTTCCTTACGGAAGAGGAATACTTAGATATCCTTGAAAAACAACCAAAGGAAAGTTTACATTTAGATGATACTGATCCAAATAAATTTATCGCAAAAATGGGAGCTGAAGCTCTTTACGATTTATTAAAAGGATTGGATTTGGATGAATTGTCTTACAACCTAAGACATCAAGCAAATACTGAAACATCACAACAAAGAAAGGCCGAGGCCCTAAAAAGATTGCAAGTTGTAGAAGGAATGAGAAATTCTGTGAACAAAGCAGTTGAAAACAGACCTGAATGGATGATCGTAAAAGTTGTTCCAGTAATTCCACCAGAATTGAGACCACTGGTTCCATTGGATGGAGGAAGATTTGCAACATCAGATTTGAATGATTTGTATAGAAGAGTTATTATCAGAAACAATCGATTGAAAAGGTTGATAGAGATAAAAGCTCCAGAGGTGATTTTGAGAAATGAGAAGAGAATGTTGCAGGAATCTGTAGATTCATTGTTCGATAACTCAAGAAAATCGAGTGCAGTAAAAGCAGACGGAAATAGACCATTGAAGTCACTTTCTGATTCCCTGAAAGGTAAATCTGGACGTTTCAGACAAAACTTACTTGGAAAAAGGGTAGATTATTCTGCACGTTCTGTAATTGTTGTAGGACCAAGTTTGAAATTGCACGAATGTGGAATTCCAAAAGATATGGCGGCTGAGCTTTACAAGCCTTTTGTAATCAGAAAAATGATTGAAAGAGGAATTGTAAAAACTGTAAAATCTGCAAAGAAAATAGTAGATTCTAAAGATCCAGTTGTTTGGGATATCTTGGAAAATGTATTGAAAAACCACCCAGTTCTTTTGAACAGGGCACCAACTCTTCACAGACTTGGTATTCAAGCTTTCCAACCTAAATTAATTGAAGGAAAAGCAATTAGACTTCACCCACTGGTTTGTACAGCATTTAATGCCGATTTTGATGGGGATCAAATGGCGGTTCACTTGCCACTTTCGAATGCGGCAATTCTTGAAGCGCAGTTATTGATGCTTGCATCTCACAATATTTTGAATCCTGCTAATGGAGCACCTATTACGGTACCATCTCAGGATATGGTATTGGGTCTTTATTACATTACAAAGCAAAAAAGATCGACAGAAGAAGAAATAGTAAAAGGAGAAGATAAAATATTTTATTCTCCTGAGGAAGTAGTGATTGCATACAATGAAAAGAAATTGGACTTGCACGCAACTATCAAGGTAAGAACGCATGACATGGAAAAAGGTCAAGCTGTTACTAAATTGATAGAAACTACTTGTGGAAGAGTATTATTTAATGATTTAGTACCAAAAGAGGTAGGATACATAAATGATGTATTGACAAAAAAATCATTGAGAGATATTATTGGAAGAGTATTAAAGATTTGTGGAGTTTCTCAAACTGCAGATTTCTTGGATCAAATTAAGGAAATGGGATACACAAATGCCTTTAAAGGTGGTTTATCGTTCAACCTTGATGATATTATCATTCCAGTAGAAAAAGATATCTTGGTAAACAAAGCTCAGGATGAAGTAACTGATGTAATGGAAAATTACAACATGGGACTTATTACAAACAATGAGCGTTACAACCAAATTATTGATATCTGGACGCATACAAACTCAAGGTTGACGCACATTTTGATGGATCAATTGAAGAATGACATGCAAGGATTCAACTCAATTTATATGATGTTTGATTCTGGGGCAAGGGGTTCTAAAGAGCAAATTCGTCAGTTGTCAGGAATGAGGGGATTAATGGCTAAGCCGCAAAAATCTGGGGCAACAAGTCAACAAATTATTGAAAACCCTATTCTTTCTAACTTTAAGGAAGGACTTTCTGTACTTGAGTACTTTATATCTACACACGGTGCCCGTAAAGGTCTTGCCGATACAGCCTTGAAAACAGCCGATGCAGGTTATTTGACAAGAAGACTTGTAGATGTATCTCAAGATGTTATTATCAACGATGAAGATTGTGGAACTCTAAGAGGGATAAATGTTACTTCATTGAAGAAAAATGATGAAGAAATAGAATCTTTGTACAATAGAATTGTTGGTAGAGTAAGTGTATTTACATTAAAACACCCAAAAACTGAAGAAGTTCTTGTTTTAGAAGGAGACGAAATTACTGAAGAAGCTGCAACCGCAATTGTTGAGGCGGATATCGATGAAGTAGAAGTAAGATCAGTATTGACGTGTGAATTGAAAAGAGGAGTTTGTGCCAAATGTTACGGACGAAATTTATCAACTTCAAGAATGGTGAAAGTAGGAGAAACTGTTGGTGTAATAGCTGCACAGTCTATTGGTGAGCCAGGAACACAGTTGACATTGAGAACTTTCCACGTAGGGGGTACAGCTTCTAACATTGCTGATGAAAATAGCTTGCAAGCAAAGTACGAAGGTAAATTGGATATCGATGAGTTGAAAACAATCGAAACTAAGGACAAAGATGGAAACGAACTGACAGTAGTAATTGGAAGATCGGCAGAAATGAAAATTCTTGACCCAAAAACTGGTATAACTTTAGCTACAAATAATATTCCATACGGTTCTTTCTTGAAGACTCCAAACGGAAGCAAAGTTTCAAAAGGAGACGTAATTTGTACGTGGGACCCATATAACGCGGTAATCGTTTCGGAATCTAAAGGTTCTATTTCATTCGAGAACATTGAAGAAGGAATAACTTTTAGAGAAGAGGTAGATGAGCAAACAGGATTTGCCGATAAGGTAATTACTGATTCTAAGGACAAGAAGAAGATTCCGGTAATCAGAATTATGGACTCTAAAAAGAACGTGATCAAGAGTTATAACATTCCAGTAGGAGCGATTATAAATGTAGATGACAATGAAAAAATAGAAGCAGGACGTATTCTTGTGAAAATCCCGAGAGTTTCTGGTAAAACAGGAGATATCACAGGAGGTCTGCCAAGAATAACAGAGCTATTTGAAGCACGTAACCCTTCTAACCCTGCGGTTGTATCTGAAATTGATGGAATCGTATCATTCGGTAAAATCAAGAGAGGAAAGAGAGAGATAATTATTGAATCAAGAACTGGAATTGTTAAGAAATATGCAGTTTCACTGTCTAAGCACATCTTAGTTCAAGAAAATGATTTCGTAAGAGCAGGAATGCAATTGTCTGATGGAGCTATAACTCCTAAGAGTATTTTGGAAATTAAAGGACCTACAGCTGTACAAGAGTATATCGTGAACGAAGTTCAGGAGGTATACAGACTTCAAGGGGTGAAAATTAACGATAAGCACTTTGAGGTAATTGTTCGTCAAATGATGAGAAAAGTTGAAATCATTGATGCTGGAGATACTAAATTCTTAGAAAAACAAGCTGCTGATAAAATCAAATTCTTAGAAGAAAACGATAGAATTTGGGGAATGAAAGTAGTTGAAGATGCTGGAGATTCTGACGTATTAAAAGCAGGTCAAATTATTTCGGCAAGAAAACTAAGAGACGAAAACTCAAACCTAAAAAGAAAAGACGCTCAGTTGGTAACTGCAAGAGATGCAGTAGCTGCAACTTCTCGTCCAATGCTTCAAGGTATTACTCGTTCCTCATTGCAAACTGATAGTTTCATGTCAGCGGCTTCCTTCCAGGAAACTACAAAGGTATTGAACGAAGCAGCTGTAAAAGGAAAAGTAGATTACTTAAAAGGATTGAAAGAAAATGTAATCGTAGGACACTTAATACCAGCAGGTACTGGAATGAGAAAATACGATAACATGGAAGTAATTTCAACTTCAATAAATGAACCGGCTGAAGTAGCTGATGAAGTTACAGAAGAAACTGAAGCATAATTTCAATTAATATTAAATTAAGATTGCCTTCTCGAGATTTCGAGAGGGCATTTTTTTTATCTTTATATTCAAAACAAACATAGTATGGAAGAACAAAAACAAGATCCAAATCAAATTAATATAGAATTATCAGAAGAAATGGCTGATGGAATTTATTCCAACCTTGCTATTATTACTCATTCTCCAGCAGAATTTGTGGTAGACTTTGTTAGAATGATGCCAGGAACCCCTAAGGCAAAAGTGAAATCGAGAATTTTACTAACACCACAACACGCCAAGAGATTGATGAAAGCGTTGGTAGATAACATTAGTAAATATGAAAACCAACATGGAGTTATCAAAGACATTGATAACGGTAACCAGGGAGGAGGTATTCCAATGAATTTTGGAGGACCTACTACACAAGCATAGATTCATGGAAAACAAAACAGTAATTAGGGGAGTGGCTTTAATTCTTTTTGCTATTCTTTTTGGTGCTTTCTTGGCACATAGCTTGGAGCAAGTTTTATCACCCAAACAACTCATTTCTTTCGAAACCGGAGTGAAGTACCAGTTTTATTCTGGTTTTTTTCTATTCATTTTGGGATTGAACCGAGAAAAGTTTACTTTTTCGATAAATTGGGTTGCTAATTTATTTTTTTTAGGTAGCTGCCTATTTAGTTTTTCAATTTACTTATTGAATTTATTTTCTGGAAGCTCGTTCACAAAAATTCTTGGTCCTATTACACCTATCGGTGGCTTGCTTATGATTGTGGCACTCGCACTATTTCTTTTTAAGTTGATGAAGCCCAGTAAAATATGATTTTTATCATTGAGCTAAAAGTGGAAAACTAGGATAGTTTGTGGAAAAACAAAATTAGTTTCTTCTTTATTTACAGGAATTAGACTTAGTTTTGTACTCATAATATAAAAATCACTTTCATGGATGAATTAGGATTAGTACCTAAGACCTCAAATTTAAAAGAAATAGGACTGGGAAACATAGATACCGCATTTTGGAATCTAACACCAGCTGACTTAACTGAAGAGACCATTCTCCGAGGACAAGGAGTTTTGTCCGATACAGGAGCACTTGTAATTAATACAGGTGAGTTTACAGGAAGATCACCAAAAGATAGATTCGTAGTGTGCGATGAAAACACCGAAGATTCTGTGTGGTGGGGTGATATCAATATTAAATTTACCCATGAAAACTTCGATAAATTATACGGAAAAATCACAGCTTACCTCACTGGTAGAGATGTGTATGTAAGAGATGCTTATGCATGTGCTGATGACAATTACAGATTGAACTTACGGGTGGTTACTGAATTTCCATGGTCTAATATGTTTGCGAGTAACATGTTTTTAAGACCAAAGAAAGAAGAATTAGAAAATTTTTCGCCAGAATGGCACGTGGTGTGTGCTCCAGGATTCATGGCAGTAGCCGAAGAAGATGGAACTAGACAACACAATTTTGCAGTAATTAATTTCACAAAAAAGAGAATTATTATTGGTGGAACTGGTTACACAGGTGAAATAAAAAAAGGAATTTTCTCTGTATTGAACTATGTGTTGCCACACGAAAAGAAAACACTTTCGATGCACTGTTCTGCGAACGTAGGAAAAGATGGAGATACTTCAGTATTTTTTGGTTTGTCAGGAACAGGAAAAACAACTTTATCTTCAGATCCAAACAGAAGATTGATTGGAGATGATGAGCACGGTTGGTCAAAAGACAGCGTTTTCAATTTTGAAGGAGGTTGTTATGCAAAAACAATTGACTTGACTGAGGAGCAAGAGCCACAGATTTACAATGCCATCAAATTTGGTGCTATTTTGGAGAACATTGGTTTCCAAGAAGGAACATCAACTCCTGATTACAGTGATACTTCTATTACTCAAAACACTAGAGTTTCATACCCAATTCACCACATTGATAACATTATGGTTCCTTCAAAAGGAGGAATTCCAAAAAATATCTTTTTCTTAACTGCTGATGCATTTGGAGTATTGCCCCCAATCTCAAAGTTAACTCCAGGTCAAGCTATGTATCACTTTATTTCTGGATATACTGCAAAAGTTGCAGGGACAGAAGCAGGAGTAACAGAGCCCCAAACAGTCTTTTCTGCTTGTTTTGGTGCGCCATTCTTGCCATTACATCCTACAAAGTATGCTGAGATGTTGGGAGACAAAATTGCTGAATCGGACGTGAAAGTTTGGTTGATTAACACTGGATGGTCTGGTGGAGAATATGGAGTGGGAAGCCGTATTAAGTTGAAATATACAAGAGCAATGATTACTGCTGTCCTAGAAGGAAAGCTTGACAATGTAGATTACACAATTCACGAAGTATTCGGATTGGCAATGCCAAATGAATGTGAAAACGTTCCTACCGAAATGCTTCACCCAAAGAATACTTGGTCTGACAAGTCAGCATATGATGCTAAAGCAAGTAGTTTGGCAGGTAAGTTTGTAGAAAATTTCAAAAAGTTTGAATCTGCAGCAAATGCGGAAATTATGGCTGCAGCTCCAAAAGCTGATGCTGTAACTGCATAATCAGATTAACTTATACAATAGAAAGAGTCTCAAGAAATTGAGGCTCTTTTTTTTGAATAGATTATAGGTGTGAGTGATCGTGAATACTGTATATGCTGTGATTAAATTATCTAGTGTTTAAATTTTCGTAAAGACTTTTTTTATCAGTAAAAACTTGGTAATGAATGGATTCTTCTTTCCTATGTTTCTATAGCACAAATCGTTTTGGTAATATATTTATTGGGAATAAAAAGGTTTACTTTTGGAGTTTTAAATACAAAATAAAGCCTCCCGAAATTCGAAAGGCTTTTGAAAAATCATGCATTCAATTATTTAAAACACAACTTTAAATTCTACTCTACGATTTAGAGCTCTTCCTTCTGGAGTGTCATTTGTAGCTATTGGATTAGCAATTCCATAACCTTCTGAGGTCAATCGCGAAGCATTTACACCTTTGTTTACTAAATATTTTTTAGCTGCTGCAGCTCTTGCTTTAGATATACGCAAATTACCCGATTCACTTCCCGTATTATCTGTGTATCCGTTAATAGATAGGTTATAAGAGGAGTTCTTTTTCATGATTTCGGCAATATTATCAAGCACTAAATAGGATTTCTTTTCTATTACAGAAGAACCTGATTTGAAGAATAATCCTTCCATGGCTTGCACCATTACTTCCTTCACTTCTTCTTTCACTTCTGGACATCCGCTGTTAGACGCTATACCTGCTTCGGTAGGACATTTATCCACATTGTCTGCAATGCCGTCACCATCAGAATCAGGACAACCATCATGCTTTGCCAATCCTGCAATATTAGGACATTTGTCCTTGCTGTCTTCCACACCGTCTCCATCTTTGTCATCTAATTTCTTAGGACAACCTCTTACAGTTCCAGCTTCATTAGGACATTTGTCTAGGTTATCAGGAATGCCATCGCCATCGGTATCGGCACATCCTTTGTATTTTGCTAATCCAGGAGTTGAAGGACAAACATCATCACTGTCTTTTATTCCATCTCCGTCAGAGTCTGGACAGCCGTTGAAAGCAGCCAAACCTTTTGTGGTTGGACAATCATCTTGGTTATCTTCAATTCCATCTCCATCCTTGTCGGAAATAGGCAGTTTTGCTCCAAAATTGGTATGACCATCAATTTCATATTGGTCAAATCCTCTCCATTTATTTGTATGGTTATCCACTAATACTGGAATCCATCCCAAAGCACCTCCTCCTAAAACTAAATTTCCAACTACATATTTAGGCAAAACTTCTCCTTGTAAAGTGTAGGAAGTTGTGGGGTAACCATTCAGCTTGTATTCGATAGAATGTTCTTCAGTTGTTTCAAGAGGAATTGACAGGGGAGAAGTTCCTACTTTTTTTCCATCAACAAAAACTTCTGCACGAGGTGGTTCGGTGGTAAAGGTTACTTCTTGTAGCGTATCTTTTCTTAAAATAGTGGCGCAGCTTGTCATTAATAACGCCAGCATAAGCATGGGGAATAGTTTTTTCATCTTAGTTTAATTTCGGTTATAATTCAAATTTAATAAAAAAAAAGCAGGTCACAAAGTGATAGTTTTTGTAATTTTAAGAGTTATGAACAGATGGAAATACACGTTAATTATTTTGTTTGCAGGATTTTATTCAGCAATTTTAGGACAAGAAGATGTCAGCATCAAAAAAATTAGATTTGGAATTGATTTGGGTATTGGCTTTCCTAACAAGCAGTATGCTCAGTTTTTGGATGGTTCACATCCTTTTGGAGTAAATAGGATATTGACTAATCCACAAACAAGACAGCAATTGCAAGATAAGTTGGGATATCCAATTCAGGGCTGGGAATATTCAAGAAATAATGAATATCCGGCTTCTTTTTTTTCTGGTGTTTATTTGGGGTTTGATATTAATCCTTCTTTGTCCGTAATTATGAAATTTGACATAGGTATTATTCGTTTTTCTACCCCATTGGTTATTCAATTGGACAACCCAAGGAACTTTACAGGTGAGTATGAGCAAGCACAAGTAAATGCTCGCGAAAGAAGATTTGGGTACAAATTGGGAGTGCAAAAGAACTTTGAAATACAATCCAAATTAACCTGTTACATTTCTCCTG
>Ga0209136_1001312_pt1 | contig 16548 bp, 17 predicted proteins | sample SaaInl0LU_22_DNA_FD_184640 | JGI IMG/M metagenome (GOLD analysis project Ga0209136, IMG submission 184640) | Marine microbial communities from expanding oxygen minimum zones in the Saanich Inlet - ESP_90LU_22_DNA (SPAdes) (version 2) | ecosystem: Environmental > Aquatic > Marine > Intertidal... | reverse complement strand
ACATGGGAACCAGTAACAGTTACACTACGCGACGATGTAGCAAACAATCTAACAAAGCTAGTTGGTCGTCAACTACAGACACAGCTAAACCACAAAGAACAAACTGGTCCAGCATCAGGTTCAAATTATAAGTTCGGTATGCTAATTGAAACACTAGATGGTAACTCAGGTGCACCAATCGAACAGTGGCAGTTAGAAGGCTGCTTCCTAACAAATACAGATTATTCACAGTCAGATTACTCAGTTTCAGATCCAGTAACTATTTCGCTTACTCTACAGTATGATAACGCAGTATTCACAGATGACAACATTATGCCAGTAGCTAACCAGTTCACAGGCGGCATCGGCAGTGGTTCTCTAGGCGAATAATAGTAACCTAAGGTTTAAATAATGGCTGATATAATCAGAGATAGCAGCGGAGCTAGACAGAAATTCGGATTTGGTGGGGAACCAGGATCTGCAATTTCGTCTGCTCCAAAGCTAACCAATCAATGGTTCTTAGAATTTAAGACAACAGATGGAAAAAATGCAGAAGAATATTCTGCGTATGCTAAATCTGTATCTCCGATTACTATTCAAACACAAACACAACCAATCGATAAGTACGGTAGACGCATTTATGTACCAACACGTGTTGAATTTCCAGAAGTGAGTGTATCTCTATATGATAAAGTAGACGGCTCTACAATGAGTTTCGCACAGGAACTATATAAACGCTACTTTAAAAATCAAGACATGAATGTTGATACCGGACTTGCAAATGAATTAAATTCTACTACAAATTCTGGTAGAAAAATAGTAGACGCAGATTATGCATTCAGAAGTTTTTCATCTGTTACAATCTATCACTGGTTCGGCGATCAGAAGAACGGTGGTCATGCACAACGCATTGTTCTTGTTAATCCAGTAATTACATCTATTACATTTTCTAATAGTGATTACGCAGTTAGCGAAGCCAGAGTTATTGACATAACACTACAACCAGAGAATGTAGTATTTGGTGCTATGGAAACTGAAGCAGCAATTCCAAACTGGATGAATTTGGGTATTAGCTCTGAACAACAGGCAAACTCACTAGCTACTGATCCACTGGCGGGTGTAAATGACACTAAACAGCAAGGAGCAGACCAGTATACACTGCCTAGGTCTATTGGCACACAAGATCCTGATGTTAGGCCTGCGCAACCAGCAACACAAACACAAAGCGAAAATTATGTAACAATAGGCGGCGAGAAATATATTCCTGGGCAGTCAATGACTGAAAACCAAGTTGCCGCAACTGAAGTTAGAATTGCAATGGGCAATGAAGTGTCTGGACAGGAATTAAAAGATTATAATACTGGTAAAGCAAGACGTGATGCACGAATAGAAGAAGATAATCGACTTCTCAATACAGATCCTAGAACTTTAGGTGCTACGGACCAGGAACGTAGAAAAAAAGCGGCACAACAAAGACGTGTAAATGAAATAAACAAAAATAAGTATCCGGATTTTTAACAATGAACATTGATATTATTGTAGCTCAGTTAGTTAAAAAAGGTTTCACAGAATCACGTGCAAAGAAACATGCAGGTGAAATAATACGTGTGGCGAAACAATATAACGTTACGCCAGCATACTTGATAGATCAACTATCAAACGAATTCAAATTGAACGATTTAGGTTCATTCTTAATTAATAGCGCATTGCGATTTGGTTATAAAACTGGCACAACGTCCGGATCTGAACCTAATAAATACATCGCAAGAGCTATTATTAAATGAGTAAATATCACCAAGGTAAATATAAAGTAATGAACCCTGACAAATATGCAGGGGCAGGTGCTCCTACATTTAGGAGTAGCTGGGAATTAACCTTCATGCAGTTTTGTGATAACAACCCTAATGTCTTAGCATGGGCAAGTGAACCAGTAAGAATTACATACAAGCACCCACTAACCGGCAAGTTAACATCTTATGTTCCAGACTTTATTATGACATACTTAGATAGTAGCGGCAAGAAACATGCAGAATTAATAGAGATTAAACCTGCAGCACAGAGTAGACCCGATCTTGCACGAAAACGCGGAGAAGCACAACAAGTAGTAGTGAACTATGCGAAGTGGGAAGCAGCAACAAAATGGGCAAATAAACGTGGCATGCGATTTAGAGTTATCAATGAAGGCGACATTTATCAGAACACTAAAAAGCCTAAGCCAAAAACGCCGAGGAAGAAGAAATGACGAAGAAGCTAGAAGAAACATTTAATATCAATCCAATCGAAGAAGAAGAAAAAGTCGAAGAAGCTCCTACTATTGAAGAAAGTAGAGACTTAACTGAAATCTTATCAACCGAGATTAGCACAACTGAAAAGATTGATGCATCACTTCCAATGGTTCAAGGTCTAAATGAGCATGACAAAGACATGGACGATATTCATCAGAAAGCTATCAGTACATTCGAAGAATTGATTTCATTGGGGATGAATGTAGAAGTACATGCTGGTGCAAAGCTAATGGAAACGGCAAATCAAATGCTAAAGACTGCAATGGAAGCAAAAGATAGTAAAGTAGATAGAAAGCTAAAAATGCTAAATCTACAATTACAAAAAGCAAAACTTGATTTAGCACAAGATAAAGAAGATAAAAAGTCTAAAATTGATGATGAAATTGAATCTGAAGGCTCGGTAGTTCTGGATCGTAACGAATTATTGAAGCGTCTAGACCGGGCACAGAATAAAATTGACAATTCTGATAAATAAGAATAGCACATATATTGGAGACACCAATGAAAAGTTTTAAAGAATATTTAACAGAATCAGTTAATGAACACAAGATGACTCTACGTTTTGCATCAGAACTAGAAGATAATGATGTTAATCGTATTGAGCGTTTCTTAGGCAAGTATGACCTAAGAACTATCTCTAGCGTTTCAACAACACCAATTACAAAGAACCCAATGTTCTTTGATGATGTAGAGAACACAAAAGTTTCTAAAGTAGACATTACTACTGGATACCCAATGTCAGCAGACATTCTACGCCAGCAACTATCTGACTTACTTGAAATGAATATTATGCATATCGCAGTACACCCAGAAGGTTGGGAACCAACTGAAGAAGTTGAAGAAGACGGCGATAAGAAAGCACTACTTGACACTCCAGAATATGGCGATGAGTCAGACAACGGCAAACATTATGGTCGTACTTTTGTAGACAACTTCTTAAAGTCACTTTCAAAGCGTGAAGATCACGACAAAGTAGAAGTAGAGAATGAATTATCAGTAAAAGCAAAACGTGATAAAGCATCAGACATCATGTCATCAGATGACGAAGCAAGCGACTCAGTTATTTCAGGAGATGAAGAATGAAAAAGCATTTCAATCTAACAACAACAGAAGACAACGGTAAAGCGATTACTACAACTAACACAAGTACAGAGTATCCAGAAGAACTAGTTCGTATGCTTGCTCTTGCAGGTCAAGGTATGCCACAAGTAGCTCCTGCTCCAGTAGCAGATGATTGCGGATGTGGATGCGGCGAAACACCATGTGGTTGTGACGAAGCAGTTGAAGAAGAAATGGATACAGAATATAAAGCAACACCAGCAAATGATGAGCTTGACTTAGATGACTTCTCAAAGAAAACGGCTAATTCTATTTCACGTCAAAAGAAAACACTAAAGCCAAGTGCAGGTGATAACCCACTTGAGTATTCAGTAAACGAAGATGACATTTATGAAGCACTAATGGCAGACTTTGATCTAAATGAAGATGATTCATTCAGAGACAGAGATAACTTTGTTACTGCATACATTGGCGCGGCAGAAGAACTAGCTGATGATGAAGAATTCGAAGATGGACACATTGACTGGAGTTCTGAAGGAATGGCAAATATGGAAAGAGATGCTGAATTGTTTTTTTCTAAAGCAGAAAAGCTAATGCAAAAAACAGGCGGTGATCCAAGACAGCACGGTACTGATTTTTGGCTAACTCGTAACGGACACGGAGCAGGCTTCTGGGATAGAGGCTATGGTGATCTAGGTGACAAACTAACAGCATTCGCAAACAAATTCGGCGAAGTACATGTGTACAAAGGCGATGACGGCAAAGCATACGTTGATTAATTAAACGCTCTACCGACTGAGCGGCCCTAAAAGAGCGTCCCAATGGGGCGCTTTTTTATTTGCATACAATGATAAATAATATTATAAAAATATTGTAAAACGACTTAGGAGTTATCTCATGGCAAATAAATTCAGAGGCACGACTTGGAATAATGCAAGGTTCGGTCCAAAAATACAAATAAGAAGATCAATTGACTTGGCAGAATTAGGAGACCTTGGTGAAATAACTGAAAATTCATCAGATTTACCAACAAGTGGTGCTGCGCATAGAAAAGCAATCGGCGGATCAACATCTGCAACACGGGGCTATACAGATTTACAAGGGCTATTTGATGCAGTGGTAGACAACCAAGATATGGGTGTGATCACAGATGCAACAACTGCACATCGAATTTGGAGTTCAACAGGTGCAATCACAGATGTAGTTACATCTGCTCCTTCTAATATTTTGCCGATCCCGCAATATCCATTCGTATCACGTAATCTTTCGAGTGCAATAGAGTATGCTGGTCAAAATTATTATTCCACAAAAACTGGATACGGGCGACATTTTTATCAGTCTGGCGGAACGATTACCAGAGCCAAACAGGCTGGTTTTGCTTGGGCATTAGATGGTTCTAGATTCTATATGTATTCCACAGACGGATTTGCAAACTACTATAACTTGAATACGCCATACGATGTAACCGAGATCGTTTCAGAACAAAACGGCGGCTATTTTGATGGCGCGTCTGCAAAGACTTTTTATGATGACGGTACGAGAGCTTTAGCGTATTCTAACTATCCAAATGGTGGCAGTTGGGCGTCAATGCTCAGATTGACAGAACCAAATGATCCGAGAAATTCTAATGTGATTCTCAGCGAGGGTACGAGTTTTGGAACGTCATCTATCAAGCATTCAAACCTATCTAGCTTAAAAGCAAGACAGATACGGGTGTCCCAGGACGGTACAAAATTGGCAATGGCATTTAGTCAGCAGGTACGTATTTGGGAAAATAAATTTTCTAGAATTGGCATGTCTTCTTCTAATTATGGCACTAGTTTTGCAGTTTTTGATATAACAACGCCATGGGATCTGTCTACAGTGTCGATGGATACTCTGAGTAGCTTCCGAACTCTCGGAGGCTACCGATATGACCCATATAATGGCTATTGGGCGGAAGATGGTAGTTTTGTCATCTTCGGGAATGAACAATTCCCAATGACAACGCCATGGGATCTGTCTACAGTACAACCAGCAATTTATATGCAAAGTTGGCCAGGGGGCGGACATCCTGATGCAGGGGGACCTGTCATATCTCCAGATGGAAAATATGCGGTTGGTGTGCCGTCGTCGCCTTCAAATGCCACTTATTTCCATGTAGTAGAATTTGGAGACACGCCACTTTTTGATAATTAATTAATACTCACGTGTTTAATAAAAGAGCGTCCTTAGGGGCGCTCTTTTTATTTGATAAATATACTTACAATTAAGTGAGTATATAATTAAAATGGCAGACTTAACAAAACGCGCATATCAGAAAACAGAGTATACCAATGAACAATTACTAGAACTTAGTAAGTGTATCGATGATCCGTATTATTTTCTTAACAATTATTTTACAATTCAACATCCTACTAAAGGTAGTATGATTTATAAAGCATATCCATATCAAGACGAACTTGTAAACTCATATCACAATTATCGCTATAGTATTTCAATGCTTGGTCGTCAGATGGGTAAGTCTACCACAGCGGCTGGCTACTTGTTATGGTATGGCATGTTTGTACCTGACCAAACTATCCTTATTGCAGCACATAAGTATTCAGGTGCGCAAGAAATTATGCATAGAATTAGATATGCATATGAATTATGTCCAGATTATATCAGATGTGGAGTTGTATCATATAACAAAGGATCTATTGAGTTCGACAATGGTTCACGTATCATTGCACAAGCTACTACAGAGAACACTGGGCGTGGTTTGTCTATCTCATTGCTTTATGCAGACGAATTTGCATTCGTAAGACCTACGATTGCTAAAGAATTCTGGACTTCTATCTCTCCTACACTTGCTACAGGTGGTAAAGCGATTATCACATCTACACCAAACTTAGATGATGACCAATTTGCTCTTATTTGGCAAGGTGGACTAAAGACATTAGATGAGTATGGGAACAAAACAGATGTTGGAGTGAACGGGTTTAGAGCATATAAAGCTATTTGGAATCAACACCCTGACAGAGATGACCAATGGGCATCCGAAGAAAAGGGACGTGTGGGGACTGAACGTTTTTTACGTGAACATGAATGTGAATTTGTCGCATTCGATGAAACTCTAGTAGATAGTATTAAGCTATCACAATTTAAAGGTATGGAACCTCTTAAAAAGACTGGGCAAGTACGTTGGTATGAACCAATTAAGAAAGATGCAACTTATGTTGTTGGTCTTGATCCTAGTATGGGAACTGGTGGCGACAATGCGGCTATCCAAGTTTGGTCTTTACCAGAGATGAACCAAGTTGCAGAATGGATGCATAATAAAACTGATATGCGAGGGCAAGTTAGAATATTACATGAGATGCTAACTGAAATAAGTGATGAGATGAGATCATTGGGGAATAAATCACCAGAGATATATTGGTCAGTTGAGAATAATACACTAGGAGAAGCTACTCTTATACTAATTGAAGAAATGGACGAAGATAAGTTTCCAGGAGAGTTTTTACACGAACCTGCGAAGCGAGGACATTCACGTTCTGTGCGTAAAGGATTTACTACTACACATAAAAGTAAAATCACAGGTTGTATGAAGATGAAATCTTGGATTGAATCTGATAAGATGACACCTCAAAGTAAAAACTTAATCAGAGAGTTTAAAACGTTTGTTGCTAAAGGTAGAAGTTATGAAGCTAAATTAGGAGAGACTGATGACTTAGTATCAGCTACATTGTTATGTGTTAGACAGATACAAGTTATATCAAGATTTGATGAGCAATATGAAAGTTTACTCGGAGAAAGTTTAGACGGCGAAGATGACTATGATCAACCACTTCCTGTAGTATTTTGATAAATACTAAAAAGGAAACATTACTATGGCTATAAATTATAACAACATTGCTGAAAAGACAATGAGAATCATACAAGGATATGGGTTTCAAGTAAAGATGTTTGATTCATCAAATGGCAAAAGCGTTGCGGATCCAAGTGATGCTAGATACTTTTATGTAGAAACACCAAATATGATGGTGCATCTAAATGATGATTCAGAAGAATTAAAACTTCATCTCGGTGAACACACTGACATAGATGAAAAAAATATAGATAAGCTAATCAAAACTATGCGAACTATTGCTAGAACAAATATGATTGACTTTGATATCAGAACATTCGGTAAGCATATTGAACCAAAAAATTATGCATATGAAATTGAAAAAAACAAGGAGCAGACTATGAGTGACGTATTTAACGAGGGTTTAAGCCCATTAGAAGGTTCATCACGCACAAGTCGCCAAACACTAGAAAATGTACGACTAATCGTTAAGCATCGTGCGCCAGTAAATGAAGAACAACGTGGTTCACGTTCACGTAACATTTCAGCAATCTTTATTGAGAATGCTGATGGCGAACGTTTTAAGTATCCACATAAACATTTGAATGGTGCAAGAGCTATGGCTAGACACGTTGCACATGGCGGTGTACCAAGTGATATGGTTGGCGAGGCGATTATTGAACAATCAACAAATTTATCAAAACTAAAAGAATTCATGAACGTAGTGAACAAGCAAGGTCTTGTAAACGAAAACAATCGTTCTATTGTTGCTAATGTAAAGCAAAAGATGGATTCTATTAAAGAATCAATTAAGCGAATTCAAGGCGCAAAAGGCTACACTTCATTTGTAGAATCACTAGCACTAAATGAAGCTGGCGATGAGAAAATGGTATGTAAAGACTGTGGCGATGAGAAGGGTAAACCAACAACTGATTGTAAGCATGACTGTCATGATGATAATGGTTCTCATTGGGTTAAGAAATCAGAATTATCAGAAGATGCAATTGCAGAGTACGTATCTAAATTCACAAAGTCATCATTCGAAGAATCACTAAAAGATATTCTTCCGTTAGTTCACAAAGTGAACGAAGAAGAAATGGAAAACAATCGTGCAAATCAAATTGACCGTGTAAAAGAAATTATCATGGGAGTCGATAAGAAAACTGGTGAGAAGAAAAATAAAATCTCATTCCCAGCAAAGGGCGAAGTATTCGACATGGATAAAGTTAAGAAGCAGTATGCAGAACCTAGAGATGCAAAGCAAGCAGCAGAACAAAAATCTTTAATGATTGCTCTACAATTCGATGACTTGGCAGACCGTATAGACGTTGATACGATTGACGATAAGAAGCGTAAAAATAAAGGACATGATAGAGCAGCAGAACTATCAAACTTCCTACGTGACTTCGGAGACGATGTTCGTAATAATCCAAAAGCACTAGATAAGCAAAAAGTTGCTCTAGCTGGATTCCTTCTTAAAATGTCTAAACAGTCAACAGAATCAGTAGAAGAAACAACAAGTATTGAAGAAAAGATGGAAGCAATGATTGCTGAATCATTCTCAAAATTCGATATTATGTAAATCACTACACTAAAGTATAAGAAAAAAGGGGGCGAAAGCTCCCTTTTTTTATGCAAAAAACACTTGACTTTGCTAAATAGATGTAGTAATATAAGTACATGCTCTAGAGAGGATGTGTTGATATTCATTAAGGCACAAAAACTAAAGCTAATATAAATCTAACATGGCTAACATAGGCTAATATAAAGGAAAACTACAATGGCTACACTAGCAGAAATCCGTGCAAAACTGCTTGCACAAGAAAACAAAGCAGAAACTAATTCAAATCAATCACGCGGCTCAGATGCACTATACCCGTTCTGGAATATGGACAACGATAGTACAGCGACAATCCGCTTTCTCCCAGACTCATCAGCAGACAACGTATTCTTTTGGCGTGAACGTCAAGTGATTAAGATGCCATTTGCAGGTGTTGTAGGTGGTGAGCAAAAACCAATTCAAGTACAAGTTCCTTGCATTGAAATGTGGGGCGACACATGTCCTATTCATGCAGAAATTCGTCCATGGTTTAAAGATCCATCTATGGAAGACCTAGCACGTAAGTACTGGAAGAAGCGTTCTTACATCTTCCAAGGTTTTGTAGTACAAGACCCGATGAATGAAGCAACGCCAGAGAACCCGATCCGTCGCTTCGTGATTGGTCCACAAATCTTTAAGTTGTTGAAATCAGCATTGATGGATCCAGATATGGAAAATCTTCCAACTGATTACGATGCGGGTACAGACTTCCGTTTGACAAAAACACAAAAAGGTCAGTACGCAGATTATTCTACATCTAACTGGGCTCGTAAAGAGCGTTCTCTGAATGAAGAAGAGCGTTCAGCAATCGAAGCCCATGGTCTTTCAGACTTGAATGATTTCATGCCAAAGCGTCCTACACAAGACGAAGTGAATGTTATCATGGAGATGTTCGAAGCATCTGTTGATGGTGAACTATATGATCCAATGCGTTGGGGCAACTTCTTCAAGCCATATGGTTTGGATGTACCAGAAGGTGCAGAGCCTAACAATTCATCAAGTTCATCAGCATCAAAAGCAGCACCTGCTCCTCGTCCAGCTCCAGTTGCGGCGACACCAGCTCCAGTAGCGGCACCAGTGGATGACATCCCATTCAAGTCGAATGAGGAAGTAGCTGCAGAAGCAGTTGCAGTTGCAGCTCCAGCGGCAACAGCGGATAGCGGTGCAGGCAAAGATGCATCAGACATTCTTGCAATGATCCGTTCACGTAAATCAGACTAATTTTAACTAGTCAACTTGGGAGGGCGTTACCGTCCTCCCCTTTTTCACATAATTTAATGGAGTTAGACTATGGCAAAAGCATTTGATGCGTCAAAGTTTCGTAAAAGTATTACAAAAGCAGTCCCAGGAATGTCTGTGGGCTTTCGTGATCCAGACACATGGATCTCAACAGGTAACTACTGTCTAAACAAGTTAATCTCAAATGACTTCTATAAAGGTATTCCACTTGGTAAAGTGACAGTACTTGCGGGCGAGTCTGGTGCAGGTAAATCATATATTGCATCTGGTAACATTATTAAGAATGCACAGGATCAGGGTATCTTTGTGGTTCTAATCGATAGTGAGAACGCACTAGATGAAAGTTGGTTACACGCACTGAATGTAAGCACAGAAGATGATAAGCTACTGAAATTGAATGTAGCTATGATTGATGATGTTGCTAAGATTATTTCAGACTTTATGACAGACTATCGTAAAGAGTACACAGATACACCTGACGAAGAACGTCCTAAGGTTCTGTTCGTACTTGATAGTTTGGGTATGATGTTGACACCAACAGATGTTAATCAGTTCGAAAAAGGTGAAATGAAAGGCGATATGGGTCGTAAACCTAAAGCACTATCAGCACTTGTTCGTAACTGTGTAAACATGTTTGGCGATTTCAATGTAGGTATGATTGCAACGAATCACACATACGCATCACAAGATATGTTCGATCCAGATGATAAAATTTCAGGCGGTCAGGGCTTTATCTATGCATCATCGATTGTTATCGCTATGCGTAAACTAAAACTTAAAACAGATGAAAACGGTGTAAAGACATCTAAAGTGCATGGTATTCGTGCCGCATGTAAAGTCGTTAAGACACGTTATTCAAAACCGTTCGAAAGTGTACAAGTAGAGATTCCATACGAAACAGGTATGTCACCTTACTCGGGTCTACTAGAATTCTTTGAAGCAAAAGGTCTACTAGTCAAGCAAGGTAATCGTCTAAAATATACTACCAAGACTGGTGAAGAAATTCTTGAGTTCCGTAAGAACTGGACTGATGAAAAACTAGACCAAGTTATTGCAGATTGGAATACAGAAGACTTAGATGCAGAAGTAAATGGTCTTGAAGCACTAGAAGTTGATGCTAACGGAGAAATCATCCACGATGAAAACTCTGAACTTAATGAGGTGTAAAGAATGACTAAGTACTACTCAACAAAGACTTATGGTCACAACATTGGACTATCGGCTGTTTTTAGACAGCCGTTAGCACACTCTCATTGTAAGTTCTTGCATGGGTATAGCTTACAGTTTAAGTTTATTTTCGGTTGCGAAGAACTAGATGAACGCAATTGGGTAGTAGACTTCGGCGGACTTAAACCGCTAAAGAAATGGTTAGAGGATAGCTTTGATCATAAAGTAGTGGTTGACAGGGAAGATCCTTTGTTGTATAAGTTAAGTGAACTAGAATCATGTGGACTTGCAGAACTTACATTATTTGATGGTGTAGGTGTTGAGAAGTTCGCAGAACATGCACATAAATTTGCAGACCAACTAGTTCGTGAAATGACAAATAACCGATGTTACTGTGTAAGCGCAGAGTGTGCTGAACATGGAAGTAACTCAGCAATTTTTGAGGCATAAAAAAATGGCAGCAGTAGACGCAGAAGTAATTTTTGATATTTGGGAAGCGTTCAAGCCTCTCGTCCCAGCGAAAGAGCGCATGGCGGCGGCTGAACGTTTGATTAAACTATGTGATGATGTAGGTTTTCAGAAAACAGATATTGCAGAAATGACAGAGAACGATAAGATTCTTGAAACTGCGTTTGATATTTATTTTCAAGATGATGAAGATGAATTTGACGAAGACGAAATGGATGACTACGAATAATGAGTTGGTATCGTAAAATTGTCGCTGACTGGAACTCCATTCCAGCTTGTCTAGATCACTTTGAAAAGGAACTAGTAGAAGCACGATATGAAGTGAAAGTACAAGGCAATATTGAAAAGAACGCTACTGAACTCCCAGCATACGTAGAATTCCGTTTCGGTCAGTTACAGGAAATAGAAGCAATTCTAGAACATCTAAATATACAGTTACGTAAAAAGAGAAGTGAATATTTACGTAAGTATTTAGAAAATTACAACAAAGCACTTAGTAGTAGGGATGCTGAAAAGTATGCAGATGGCGAAGCAGAAGTCGTTGCTATTTCAGAACTTATTAATCAAGTTGCTTTAATGCGCAATCAATACCAGGGTATTACTAAGGGATTTGAAATTAAGCATTTTCAATTAAGTAATATTATCAAGCTACGTGTAGCTGGTATGGAAGACGCAGATATAAACAATAGATATTAAGATACACGCAATGTTGTTAAATACATTGCAATTTCGGAGAAGAGTATAAATGGGAATTCAAGTAGTCAAACGTGACGGTGACAGAGAGGAACTAGACCTAGAAAAAATGCACAAGGTCGTGTTCTTTGCATGTGACGGTATCGCTGGCGTATCACCAAGTGAGGTAGAAATTAAATCTCACATTCAGTTTTATGACGGCATTACAAGTTCAGAAATTCAAGAAACGCTGATTAAATCTGCAGCAGATTTAATTAATGAAGATACGCCTAACTACCAATGGGTAGCGGGCAATCTTGTAAACTATCATTTGCGAAAGATGGTATATAACAGTTTTGAACCAGTACATGTTTTAGACTTAGTGAAAAAGAATGTAGAGCGTGGGTTCTATGATCTATCACTACTTGAAGATTACTCAGCCGACGAATGGGAAGTAATCAATAACTATATTAAACATGATAGAGATTTTAATATTTCTTATGTTGGTATGGAACAATTCCGTGGCAAATATCTAGTACAAAATCGTGTAACTAAAGATGTATTTGAAACACCGCAGATGGCTTATATGTTAATTGCCGCTACGTTGTTTTCAAATTATCCTAAGGAAACACGTATGAAGTGGGTAAAAGATTACTATGATGCAATTAGTAACTTTGATATCTCACTCCCAACTCCAGTGATGGCAGGCGTTCGCACGCCACAGAGACAATTTTCCTCCTGTGTTCTAATTGAAACTGGTGACTCGCTTGATTCAATCAATGCGACATCTAGTTCAATTGTTAAGTATGTCTCACAGAAAGCTGGCATAGGTGTTAATGCCGGTGCTATTCGTGCGATTAATTCTCCGATCCGAAACGGAGATGCGTCACACACTGGTGTTATCCCTTTCTATAAAATGTTCCAAGCGGCTGTTAAGTCATGTTCACAAGGTGGTGTTCGCGGCGGTGCAGCAACTCTGTACTATCCGCTATGGCATCTAGAAGTGGAAGACATGCTTGTTCTAAAGAACAACAAAGGTACAGAAGACAACCGTGTACGTCACTTAGACTACGGTGTACAATTTAACAAGTTGATGTATGAACGTCTAATGACTGGCGGCAACATCACTCTATTCTCTCCTAATGATGTTCCGGGACTATATGAGGCATTCTTTGCTGACCAAGATAAGTTCCGTGAACTATACGAGAAAGCAGAACGTAAGACATCTATTCGTAAGAAGTCAATTCCAGCAATCGATCTATTCTCTGCATTCATGAACGAGCGCAAGAACACAGGTCGTATCTATTTGATGAACGTAGACCACGCTAACGATCATGGGTCATTTAAACCTGAGTTAGCTCCTATTCGTCAATCAAATCTATGCTGTGAAATCAATTTACCTACAAAGCCACTAAATGACTTGAATGATCCTGAAGGTGAAATTTCATTGTGTACATTAAGTGCTATCAATTGGGGTAATATTAAAACACCAGCTGACTTCGCTAAACCTTGTGAATTATCAATTCGAGGTCTAGATGCACTATTAGATTATCAAAAGTATCCAGTTCTTGCAGCACAGTTATCGACTGAAAAGCGCAGACCACTGGGTATCGGTATCATTAACTTTGCTTACTGGTTAGCTAAGAATGATACAAACTATTCAAATCCAAACTTAGAGTTAGTTGACGAATGGGCAGAAGCATGGAGCTACTACTTAATCAAAGCATCTAACACTCTTGCGAAGGAGCAAGGCAAATGTTCTGGCACAGACGAAACACGTTATGGTGATGGTGTAGTTCCAATGGACACCCGCAAGCTAGACGTTGATGAACTTACTCCGTATGTTGAACGTCAAGATTGGGCGACATTACGTGCAGACTTACAAGAGCATGGTATTCGTAACTCAACTGTTATGGCTCTTATGCCAGCAGAAACATCAGCACAGATTAGTAACTCAACAAACGGTATTGAGCCTCCACGCTCACTAGTGTCAGTTAAGCAATCTAAGCATGGTGTTCTAAAGCAAGTTGTACCGGGCATTCACAAGCTAAAGAACAAATACGAATTACTATGGGATCAGCAGTCACCAGAAGGTTACTTGAAGATCATGGCAGTTCTACAGAAATATATTGACCAGGGTATCTCAGTAAACACTTCATACAATCCAGTATTCTTTGATGAAGAAAAGATCCCTATGTCAGTGATGCTACAACATCTTATCATGTTCTATAAATACGGTGGTAAGCAGTTGTACTACTTCAACACATTCGACGGTCAAGGAGAGATTGACGTATCGAAACTAATGGACGAACCACTAGCACAATCTGTCATTGATGATGAAGATTGTGATGCGTGTGTAATTTAAAACGAGAGAGAAATAAATGTCAGTATTCAATTCAAAAAACAAAGCAGATCATACAAAAGCACTAGCATTCCTAGACCCAAATGGTGGGGTTGCTATTCAACGTTTTGATATGCTAAAATATAAACAGTTTGACAAGTTAACAGACAAGCAACTAGGTTTCTTCTGGCGTCCAGAGGAAGTAGATGTAACTAAAGATAGTAATGATTTTAAAAATCTTACAGACCATGAGCGTCATATCTTTACATCAAATCTAAAGCGTCAAATCCTACTAGACAGTGTACAAGGTCGTGCACCAGTAGAAGCATTCGGTCCACTAGTATCCATTCCAGAACTAGAAGCATGGATCCAAACTTGGACATTTAGTGAAACAATTCACTCACGTTCATATACTCACATCATTCGCAATGTGTATTCAGACCCTTCTAAAGTGTTTGATGGCATGATGGATATTGAAGAGATTATGGATTGTGCTGATGATATCTCGGAATGCTATGACCAACTAATTGATATGACATCATACTTCAATCTATTGGGCGAAGGTACGCATACTGTAAATGGTAATGAAGTAGTAGTAGACAAATACGAAATTAAAAAGTTGCTTTATAAAACTCTTATGAGCGTAAATATCCTTGAAGGAGTTCGTTTCTATGTCTCATTTGCTTGTTCATGGGCGTTTGCAGAACTGAAGAAGATGGAAGGTAATGCAAAGATTATTAAACTAATCGCACGTGATGAAAATCTACACTTAGCATCTACTCAAACACTTCTGAAACTTCTTCCAAAAGATGATCCAGACTTCATTCAGATTGCTAAAGAAACAGAAGCAGAATGCATTCAAATGTTTGTAGACGCAGTAGAGCAAGAAAAGCAGTGGGCAAACTATCTGTTTAAAGATGGTTCAATGATTGGTCTAAACACACAACTACTTTCAGATTATATTGAATGGATTTGTTGTAAGCGTATGACAGCAGTAGGACTTAAATGTCCATATCAAACTCCACAAGCTAATCCACTACCGTGGACACAGAAGTGGATTTCAGGTGCAGACGTACAAGTAGCACCACAAGAGACAGAAATTTCATCATACGTTATCGGTGGAGTTAAGCAAGATGTTGACACTAATACATTCGGAGGTATGTCACTATAATGGAACACGTATTTGATAATACATGGATTAGACAAAAACAATTTAAAGTTGCTATGGAAAACGAAGTTATTCACATTCCTTCAACTGCAATCGACCATAAAGTAATTGATGCACAATTACCTGGGTTTATCACGGGTGCAACGGGAGATGATAAGTCTCAATTTATTTTAGATGTTGGCTGTGGTGATGGTTATGCGATGCAAAAGATGGTTGATATGGAGTATGAAAATGTTCAAGGCATCACACTTCACACAGAAGACCATCTTGCATGTAAAGAAAAGGGACTAACTTCACATGTGATGAACTATAACTTTTCTGAGTTAATGAAAGGATTCTTTCATGTAGCTTGGATGCGTCAATCACTACAATTTTCATTTCAGCCATTCTTTACTATGCTAGAACTTAATCGTATTATGCGACTAAATGGCTGGGTATATATCGAAGTTCCAGATACATCTAATGAAGGTGTTCCTCTAGGTACATTGCACCGAGAAACATATGAGCGTATTTTTAAATCAGCGGGCTTTGAAATTATACAAAGTGATAATATCAAATTATCAGTTGGAGATGTAAGCGAATCACATAACTTCTTTGCATTAGTAAAACGAGCAAACGTATCACTTCCGGAACTACCAGAAGAATAAAAACTTAAATTATTTTACAAGTTATTGAAAACGCAGGATTCTTTCCTGCGTTTTTTTGTTGACATATGGATATTCGGATGCTATATTAATTAAGTAATCAGAGAGAAAGAGA
>Ga0209136_1001308_pt1 | contig 16571 bp, 9 predicted proteins | sample SaaInl0LU_22_DNA_FD_184640 | JGI IMG/M metagenome (GOLD analysis project Ga0209136, IMG submission 184640) | Marine microbial communities from expanding oxygen minimum zones in the Saanich Inlet - ESP_90LU_22_DNA (SPAdes) (version 2) | ecosystem: Environmental > Aquatic > Marine > Intertidal zone... | reverse complement strand
GCGGGCACGTAGCGAGAATTGAGCGCAATAGCCCTGTGGAGCTGTAAGTCAGCTTCCGCATCATCGCGCAGCTGCTGAGAGTACACCGTTGAAATATTGAGCACTATTTCCTCTGGCCGCTCGGCACCCAGGGCAATCGCTCTCTCATAGGCAACTATCGCAGACGAAGGCTTACCTGCTCGAGCGAGTAAGTAGGCATAGTTATAGTGGCCGTCAGCGGAGTCTGGCCTACGGTGCAAATAGCCGGCATACAAATCTATTGCGAGATCCAACTGCTTCGGCGTTTGGCACCGCGCAGTAAATGCCTCAAGCACACTAATATCGTCCGGAAGCAATGTCGCCAGTTTATGAAGGGAGTTAACGCTGCCCTGCTCGTCTTGCAGCGCATCACAGACCTTAATCAATCCCCATAAACAAGGCTGGCACTGTTCATCTAGCGCAAGACCCGACTCAAGAAGTTGACGAGATTTCTCAAATTGACCAGTGTTATAAGCTTGCAATGCTCCTTGCAAAATATCGTTAAGAGTCAACACTCGCTCCCCACTGGGTCACGCCACTAATGGGCGTCGCTCATTGCTATAGTGTTTAAGTATTTTGTGTATCTGCCCGAAGTCTCAAGGGACGCCAGCACTGCATTGAGTAATGCATCATATACATCGGAGCTAACCATCCCGATTGGTGAAGCTCAACGATGACACTCGAATCTAGTGCATTGAGTTTCTGAATATTAATTCCAACGTATGTAGCTAAGACTTTCTGTTCATTCGAACCTTCGACATTGTAATTCGCCTGCATTTGATCGAGCACCTTGTGCTTTACGAGCAGATTTACGAACTCGCCGGTGCGTTTGCGCTCTTCTTCGTATTCGCCAACAAATTGCATAACCGCCCTTACTTCCTGCGAAGGTTCTTCACCAACGAAGAAAGGAAACTTCGCCTCTTCTGTTATTGTCTCTCCCGCTCGATCAAGCACGAGTGCACGGCTACCATCTCCTTGTGATGCGAATGCGAAGGGATAGCAGCGTAAATAAGAAGGCACGTAGCATTCTGGATCCCACCGACCGTTATCATCTATGAAAAGATTCCCGTCGCCCGGCAAGCCTACAACTGCCATGGGAACTGGGTTTTCCATACTCGAAAAAACAATAGGATAGTGTCGCTGAGCGCTGCTGATTTCGACCATCGTGAGGGGTATTGCGCGCTCGTTCTTCACAAACTCGAAAGGACGCTCAGAGGGCGTAATTCCAAGAGATCCATGGGACTCGAAGGTTAATATTTCAGGCTGTTTATAAAGAAATTTTTTGCCCGCCATCGACGCCAATGGATTTCCCTGCTGTTCATTTGCCACGCTAACTTCTCCACTATTCTTTTGATTTGTCTTTTGATTTCAACTAAACGAATCTTGCTAAGGCTGATTCGCCTAATCCGCTCGCAACCATCCTGTGAGTGCATACCGAGGTTTTGTCGCAAAAGGTGCGACATAGGACACTTGATGATCACGCGGTACTTTAAACAAACTGCAACTATTGAACGTCGGCACATGGGTCTTGGTAACCTCACGTCCGTCAACAAACTCTAGCATGCCTCCCCAGTGAGGCTCCCACTCTTTAGTGAGATTAATAACAATCGCAAACCTTCTGTCGTCTGCCGTGCTCGCACTGTCGTTGTGCTGCATCAGAAAATGGCCAGGGGCAAATAGCGTAGCCTGTAGTTCGATTTTTCGAATCTGCTCGTCGCCTGTTAGAGTGCGGAAATGCTCAATCGAGTCTGGGCTATTAATCGCCTCTAAGATTGCATTGAGCATGAGCTTAGGCTCCCATTTATTCGTATAAGCATCGATCATGGGGTAACGAAAATAGGCGAACTGATAGTCTCGTTTTGCCTGCTCAATGACAGCGCCATGGAAAGCCTGTCGATCTTCCGGGGTCATTGACGCGAGTTGCGCGGTCGATCTCGTCATGGCCTCTGCCCCATTTCGAAAAGCCAGCTCCCACGTCACCTGTTGATCCAGACAAGTAAAAGTTTCCTCGGCAGCAAATTGCTCCAAGAAATCGGGGATCTGCACGACGCCAGACGCAGCCAATTCATCGCCAAAGGCGGCGTGGTCTATCGAAGGGTTAAGTAACAAGCCCCGGAAATTATGCATAGTGATACGCTCTTAATATTGCTGCGATTATCCGGGTGCTACCATAACATATTGACTAGAAATCAAGAATCCGCAACTCGTGCAATTTGCGGTTGCAGTAGCATCTCAAGCGTTTATCATCTCAATCACCGCGACACGTCATTCGAACAATATGGACTCCTATGCATTCAACTCCCGAGTCAGTGCTCAGACAGTTTGATCTCGCGTTTGCCCAGGGCGCAAACCTCAAAGCGCTCAACCTTCTTCGAACTCTTTGCCAGCTCTGTCCGGAAGACCCTGAAGCGCACCATAAACTCGGCGTCATGGAAGAGGAATTTGGGACCTTAGGTAACGCGCGCCGCGCCTATCTTCGATGCCTCACTCTGGCACCCGCAGTTGCGAAGGCGTATCTCTATGCCGGCTATTGTATGCAGCGGCAGGGAGACGAACAAAGCGCCGTTGAGATTTACTCACTCGGGGCTGATATCGATGAAAGAATTCTTACCCTATGGCAATCAACTCAGCAGTCAGAGCAATCACGCCGTCGCTCAGCTGCGGCCAATCGACTGCTTCGCGAGCACCTGAGCGCGCAGCATTTAAAATCGGTTGGGTCTGAAGTGGATTGCCAACGTGTCGCCTCGGGAATATGGACAAGAACTCACAACCGCGATTATCGCTTTAAAAACGCTCAGCAGATGCCCCAGCTATTCTATCTTCCCGATATTTATGCACGAGGCTTCGACGACGCGAGCGACTGGGGATGGACCCAGACGCTGCAAACTGCTGCGACTGAAATAGAGAATGAACTAAACAATGCGCTGCCCCTAATAAGGGCTCAAGGGCGCCCCTACCTTCCCGCAGGCAGCCAGACTGACGGCTCACTAGCCGCGTTAGCTGGTTCTTTAAACTGGACGGCATTGGATCTCTTCATCGACGGCAGACCAAATAGTGAACTAATACCGCACTTTCCTAAGACGCTTGCTGCACTTTTACAGGCACCACTGTATGGACTCGATGAGAATCCATTCGAAGTGTTCTTTTCTCTACTGCGTCCAGGCCAGCATATCTCACCCCATTTTGGCTTATCTAACCATAGCCTAACCGTTCACTTGCCACTTGTGATCCCGGAAAACTGTTGGTTGCGGGTAGGAGAGGAAACTCGTCAATGGGTGCCAGGAAAAATCACCGTATTCGACGACACCTTCATTCATGAAGCACGAAATGAGAGCGCGGAGGAGCGAATAGTTCTGATTTTTTCAATCTGGCATCCCGACCTTACCAACGCTGAGCGAGAAGCAGTGAAACGCGCTTTCCGATCTAGGCGAGAATGGCTTGCGCAGCGCCGCATACCTTAGAAAAAAGTAGCACTGCTCTTAGTCGATACAACCGGCGCGCTTTAGCGCATCGAATAGCGGTGACAAGTACGCCTCAAACGGCTGCCAGCGCCCGATTCGCTTGTCGCTTATCGTTTCTCGCACTTGAAGTTCGCTAAAGGTAAAACTGCTTGAGACAGTCTTATGGAAGTTCAAGCAGTCATCGTTCCAAGGCAAGCCACAGAATGCAGTTATCCGCTGCCCCGTCTCTCTGGGATTTGCAACGAGCGATTCGTAACTAACATCCATGACTCGCTCGGGAGCTAATGCCACCCAATGATCCATGAGCCTACGCGCATTCGCGTAGGCATGTGCAAGTGAATCGAAATCACAGGCGTAATTGTGACTCTCCGAGAACATTCGAGTGAATATGCTCCAGCAGACATCACGCGGATCACGGCGCATCTGAATTACCTTCGCATCGGGGAATAGCGACAGAATCATCCCTACGTGTTGGAAATTATGCGGCATCTTATCGGTGATGAATTGCCCCGATGCTACGCCACCCTCTCGCTCTTTGAAAAGCGGCGTAGTATCGAAATAGCGTGCCGCGAGAGTTTGCCAGTCTTGATGTGTCAATCTATCAGGGGACACTACTCTACCTGCGGCTACGTCTTTTTGATATTGGCTGACGAGAAAACCTAATGCCTCATTTTCGCCGCCCGCCTCAACGTTCGGAAGTTGAGCTAGCATTCTCTCAACAAGGGTTGTGCCGGAGCGCGGCATACCGACGATAAACAACGGCGTCGCATGACCGCTGGACTCGAAGTTAGGGCGGACATAACTTGGGAACTGTTGAAGAGTGCTTTCACAAGCTAAATCACTCGCTGCAGAATCGTAGCGGTTATTGAGAGCCTTCATGTGTGAATTCTGTGCGGCATTCGCTCTCGAATAATGCGTGAACGCAGTTTCATTGTTTTCCAATCGAGCGTGCGCATCGGCCAAGACATAGGAAATCAACTGCGTCTCGTAAACAGTCCAATCACCGCTTTCTAGACTTTCCTCGATTCGCTTAACGAGAGAAGGCAGCTCATCTATCTGCGCTATTTCTAGCAAAACACTCCAAGCCTCGGCGTTACTCGAGTTTTGCGCAACGGCTGCCTCTGCTGAGCTAACTGCTCGCGAGTACTCGCCTTTAAGTCGCGCAAGTTTAGCTTGCAGCAAATGAAACTCGGCTGTCTCTGCTCCCGCGTCTCTCGCATAGCCCAAATAGATTTCGCATTGATCAATCTTGCGTGCGAGCAGGAACAAGTCGGCAAATTTTACATACTCGGTGATGCCAGGAGTAATCAATTGAAGGTACTGACTGTAGGCAGTAATTGCTAAGTTATAATCGCGAAGTCTTCCTGCAGCGATGGCTAGCGCCTGCGCCACCTGACTGCTGTTTTTATCCGCCTGCTGTAATTGCCTCAGGAGTGCCACAGCTTGATCCCAAGCACCCAGTAAGCCACATGCCTCTGCTCTGATCAGATAACTCGCCTGTGAGTTGTGGGGAAATCGGGCTAGTTGTGACAAGGCTAACTGCGGTTCATTCAGACTGAGTAGCAAGCTACACACATTAAGAGAAAATCCTTCATCTTGGCCCGCACAGTCTGCGGCGTGTGTGGCGAGTTTTGTTGCAGCCAAACTATCGCCTTTGTTGCGCATGCAAATGGCATAGTTATAGCCGATATCCGCAGCATCAGGCTCAAGCGCTAGGGCTTTAGATAAAAAAGATTCGGCAGCGTCGAATTGTTCTGTTTGCATCAACAGTGTGCCTAACCCATAAAGCGCATCTACGTGTTGAGCATCGACCGTCAATTGCTGCCGATAAAGCTGCTGCGCTGTTTCGAGATCACCCTGACGATGGGCTAATTCAGCTTGCTGAACCAATGAATTCATAGTCGATTACGCCTTAAACCCTCTGCATCAATAGTCTTAAGCCTATTGATCTATTAATCTATTAATCTATTGACCTATTGACCTATTGACCTATTGACCTGTTGACCTGTTGACCTGTTGAATAGCCCAATGCTGTGGCATACCATTTACTCGTGCCTGCGCCAATCTGCGTAGAATAAAGTCGCGTCATTCATCAGAGAAGTCGCAAGCTAAAAGCGTTTGAGACTGGGTAGCCTACCGATATGAAAACCAATAATACCTTGTCTCTCTCACCAGACCTACGCGTTAGCCCTTGGGATCAATTGTTTGCCGAGAATGGGCGAGTACATATCCCAAACTTCCTCACCGAGAGCGCAGCCACGACAGTTTTTGAATGCCTCAACAGCCAGAAAACTTGGAATTTAGTGTGCCAGCAAGAAGGTATTCATCAGGATCTGAGTGACAATATCGGCGCTGTCTGGAGCGAGGCTCAGTTAGCAAAATTTACGGCTAAACTGCATGAGCAAGCGCGCCAAAATTTTCAGTATCTTTACAGAACGATACCCATCTACGACATCTATCACAAGCAGCTGCTGCCCGGGAATTTTCTCAACGAAATATTTTTGTTTCTCAACAGCCCCGAATTTCTGAACTTCCTGCGAGAGGCATTACAGATGCCAGAAATCGAATTCGCTGACGCGCAAGCAACCTGCTACACACGCGGGGATTTTCTCACAAAACACGATGACAGCGCGCAGGGAAAGAATCGCCTCGCGGGCTATGTTTTAAATTTGACTCCCTCTTGGAATCCGAACTGGGGTGGCGCACTTCAGTTCTACGATTCGCAGGATAATTGTGTCGACACCTTCTTACCCAGCTACAACGCACTCAATGTATTCAGGGTGCCACAGCCTCATGCAGTTACTTATGTCCCCCCTTTTGCAGACGGCAAGCGGCTCTCGATTACTGGATGGCTCCGCGCTGGCGCGGATCCCGGCTGCTAGCCTCCGCAAAGGCGCTCGCGGCGACCAAAAGCGAACTAGTCTGGCACCACATCGAAAGGCGCTGTTAGCCTGAATTGAGTGGCGTCGCCTTCGAAACCATAGGTACCATGCCAAGTGTATGAGGGGAATAGAACGAGCTGCCCCGCCGTTGGACGAATAATTCTCTCGACAACTTCGCGCTCTTCCAACAAAAGTGCACTTTCGCCAAATTTGATGCACCCTGAGTGACTCGAATCATCGAGCATGGTATTCGGCAGCGAAATATAGCTTGCTGAACTGATCCACCCCTCAGAGTGGACATGGTTAACATGAAAGCCTTTAGGCCTGAGCTTTACAGACCACGACCCCGAGAACGAGAAACGGCGATTGCCAGCCTGAGGTAACCTTCGCAAGAAGGGATGGCTCGCGTCCGGCGAGAATCGATCGAGGTAATTTTCGACAACCTCAGTGAGCGAATCGCGATAGCGCTGAATAACAGGGTTGCGCTTGTGTAATAACCTGCCTGGGGTTTGCGTGCCAATTTTAAGCGTCTGTCTGGATGGCGCGACCTCAGTGTTGTGCATAGCCAACAGGACAGTTTCGAGCTCGCCGAGGAAATCCTCGAGGCCCCGATAGCCAGACGGCACTGGTAACGTAAAGACTGCAATATGGTCTTCGTAGTCTATGAGCCACCGATAGCGGTCGTCGCCAACCAACCGCCAACAAAGACCCTGCAACGCCCACGTAAGCTGATTGTCCGGTGCATAAGACAACAGCCGATCCAAGTCCGCCTGGGCTAGAGCATAATTTTCTTGAATAATATGCAAACGCACTAGATCCTGCGCGACGTCCAGATCGAACGCTTGCCCGAGTGCTTTCGAAAAAACTGCCTGTGCCCGGACATAGTCTTGTTTGTTAGCTAGAAGCCTGCCCTGCGCATGCAACAGTGCAGCGGTCGTCTCGACCGGGAGTGCTTCCTCAAGTTGCTGCAGCGCTGCCTCTTCTCGTCCGATCGCACTCAGAGCATTGATATAAGATAAGCGCAGCGCTGTGTCGCGCGGGGATTGTGCAATTGCGCGCCGATAGCTCTGTTCTAGTTTTTCGTGCTCACCTTTCTGCCAGTAGAATTCATGCAGTGTTTCGTGGGCCAGAACAAAATTCGGATTTAGTTTAAGACTGATAAGATACTCTCGCTCCGCTTGCTCATGCTCGCCGCGCTCGAACAGCGCGTTAGCATAGTTATAGTGAATCTCCGCGTTATCAGGAGCGAGATTTAAAGCGAGCTTGTAACTGTCGATGGCAAGATCAAGCTGTTCATTCAGTTTGAGGCACAGCCCAAGATTATGCCTAGCCGTTACTTGGTTGGGATTTATTTGGAGTGCTCGCTGGTAGAAGTCCTTCGCTCTTTCAAAGTTCTCTAATGCCTTGTGGGCATCGCCTAAACCGGTGAGCGTGCTACTATCGTTAGGCGCCATCGCAGCGGCTCTATCAAGTTCTTCGATCGCGGCCATTGGGTTCACTGAAATAAGTAGCAACCCTAGGTTCTTTCTCGCGTCTCGAAAATTTGGATTTAACTCGAGTGCCTGCCTGTAGTGTTTCTCTGCAAGCGTATCCTTTGCTTGTTTGGCATAAACATTAGCAAGGTTATTGTGCACCTCAGGCTGTTGCGGCTGCCGCGAAAGCGATCTTAGGAAATAATCGGTGGCGTCACCTAGCTGATTCTGATCAGCACACGCCAGGCCAGCTAAATGCAGAAGATTTGGCTCCTCGGGAATTTTCTCGAGCAACGCTTTGATCTTGCCCAGCACGGCGGGGTCATGATTATTTATCGCAGCAAAAAGCTGCCCTAAAAGCTGCTGGAACTGCGCTATCTTATCGCTGACCACGCTCTTTCCTCCATGCAAAAAAAACGGCGGACCCAAAGGCCCACCGTTTCTTACTTCACTAAAACCCTTAGGTTATAGCTTGTAGCTTGCGCTCAAGAACACGCGTGGGCCAAGCAACGAATACGTTGATGGGAACGTGTTGCTCTGTTCTGCCGCAGCACCTACAGGATCAGGCAGTGCGTCAGTTGCGTTCTGTACACCCAGAGTTACACGTGCTTTTTCGTTGAACTGATAAGCAGCGCTTAGGTCGAGGTAGTAGATCGAATCGATCTTCGGTGCAGCGAGTGTGCTCGCATCAACAGAGCTGTTAGCAATGCGGTCATCTTCAACTTCGCCTAGGAAGCGTAACAGACCTGAAATAGTCCACGCGCCAGAGGTCAGCGTTGCACGAGTGTTCCAGCTAACTTCTGTGTAAGGAGAGCCACAAGTGTTACCGAAGCTACCTGCACAGTTGTCGACACGGTCAGCCAATGCTGCGACTGGTGTTGTATCGAACTTGTCGAGGAACGTGCTGTTGAAAGTAACGCTTAGCGTAGAGCCTGCGCCGCCGATACCGAAGTCAAGATCAGTCACGTAGTTTACGTTGACGTCAACACCACTAGTCTCGATAAGACCAATGTTTGAGTTGAGTACGTTCACTAGGCCAACGTTGCCATCTGGACGACGTGAGATCGCCTGACAGAACGGAGATGACGCGTCCTTAACAACGTTGTAGCAGAGGTCGAGTACGTTTGACACGCTGCCGCCGAGAACACTAATCGCGTCTTCGATTTCGATGTCATAGTAGTCGACTGTGATGTCGAGGCCGTCTAAAGGCTGGATGATTGCACCGACAGTGAAGGTATTTGATGTTTCTTCCTTCAGGTTCGGATTACCGCCAAAGTTGCCTTGGATTTGTGAGTTAGCTTGGATGAAGTTACCAACATCCGCTGCAGCCACGCCAGTCGCCTGACAGAGTGCTGCGTCAGTTGTACCGGCATTGAAGCCGTTTGACGCACACGGGTCAGTTGCGCTTGGGAATCCATTGCTCTGGCCTAGGAACAGCTCAGAGACGTTCGGCGCACGCACCGCTTCTTGGTAACCAACGCGGAAGCCGAGCATTTCGACAGGCGAGTAGTTAACTGCGGCAGCGAAAGAGCCAACGTTACCGATGTTTGAGTAGTCTGACGTACGAGCAGCGGCCCATAGCGTTAGCTCTTCAACCATTGGCTGTCCCTGCATGACAGGAACCGAGATCTCACCGAAGAAATCTGCTGACTTGTAAGCACCAACAGTAGGCTTACCGGCGTTAAAGCCGAGAACGTCGCCAGAAGACAGGAAGCTATCCGGACGGAAGCTTGATGAGTCTGAACGGTGCTCATAGCCAAACACTACAGAGACAGGAACGTCAGACGTTGGTAGTGTGAACACGTCACCAAAAACGCTCGCCTGAATGATTTCTTGCTCGATGCTAGTCAGGTTAGTCGCGCCAATGTTAACGAAGTCGATTGCGGCCTGTGAGATGTTACCTGCACCAAAGATGTTGATTGGCACACAGCCGTTAGAGGTGTCCTGACAAGACAATCCATCGTCGGTTACTGCAGCGGCTTGAACAAAGCGAGAAGCCGACACATCGTTGTTCAACACGTTGCTGTTCTCGAGATTCGAGTAGCTGTAAGAAGCATCGAACGACCAAGTATCAGTGATCTCACCAGTCGTGCCGAATAGAACTCGGAACGAGTCACGTGTGTCAACAGACTGACGTGAGCCGTTTTCAACCATGCGGCGACCGATGTAGAGAGGCACGTTGCCATCAGCATTCGGTGTGGCGCTTCTCAGTGCTGCCTGTGCATTAGGACCGAAGAATGGGCTGTTAGGATTTACGAATACAGAAGTAAATGCAGGAGTAGGCGCCAGTTCTTGTGGAACTAAGTTATGCGAGAAGTTCATTTCGCTGTAGACCTCAACGGTGTCAGTGACATCGTAGTGGCCCATTGCCGTTAGCAAATAGCGCTCTTGTGGGAGCTGCAAGAAGTTATCAGGCGCGTAGTTGAAACGGTCGCCTGGCTCCTGCCATGCACGGCCTTCGCCATTCGGATCGAATGTACCTAGTGTGTCGCCGTTAGGCAGTTTAGGTCCACCGAACACACGAGTGCCAGGAACACCTGACGAGCCGCCAGGAACAAGTGCTGGCTTGCCGTTAACAGTGCTATCCAGCAGAGCGTTGCTAGAGAAGTCACGCGCGTCAGAGAACAGCGCTTTACGTGAAAGGTATGAGGCGTAAACAACCGCGTTACCGCGACCTTCGTCGAAGTTACCACCGATAGTGATATCGAAGTTGTAACGCTCAGCGTCGCCTTCGCTTGTGATGTCGTAAAGGCTAGTAATTTCCATGCCTTCGAAGTCATCAACGAGCTGGAAGTTAACAACACCAGCTAACGCATCAGAACCGTATACCGCAGATGCACCGCCTGTAAGCACGTCAACTTGTTTAATTAGCGTAGCGGGGATTGAGTTAAGGTCGACAACGCCTGTTTGAGTGGCTGGAATATAACGGCGACCGTTTACCAGTACTAGCGTACGAGAAGTACCTAGACCACGGAGGTCGACTCGCGCTGTACCGTCACCTGGATTGTTTGAGCTAGCACCGAAAGAAGGGAGAGTTGAAGGCAGTTCGTTCAACTTCTGCTCAATGTTTACGATACCTGAAATCTGGAATTCTTCGCCAGATACAGTTGTAAACGGGCTTACGGCTGAGAGGTCTGCTCGCTGAATGCGCGAACCGGTAATAACGACTTCTTCGATTGTCTCATCTTGCGCGAAGACGCTTGGAGCGATACCCACAGTACCTGTACCAGCGATAGCAGCAAAAGCTACGCTGAAGGCGTGTGCCTTGCGGTTTAGTTTGAACATTTATTGTTCCCCTGCATAGATATAGAGGGCTACTATCGACCTGATCGATAGCACCAATCCTTTAGTTTTAATTGATAAGTAGCGCTACTTTCTAAATAGCGCGTGGCGCGCATACTACATGGGTTTAGGGGATATTTGAATGACTTTGCCGCATTTTGGTCACTAAAAAACACTATTTCGCCATATTTCGATGCCTTGCAGCTTAAATTGCCCTCTGATACGTAAATTCTATGACAATTTCACAAGATTTGATCATATTTTGATCACGATACGTCTGAAAACACCAGTATTCGAGTATGGACTGCCATAATCGGCTGCAATTAGGGCTACATTATCATGGGAATTTGAAGCCAGAACTCAGAGACTAGGCCTCACTGCGGGGAGGTTTACACCAAATAATCGAAACATAAAGAATCAATCGAGAACAAGAAATGTTTATGAAGGCCGGACAGAGAACCTGTAGCCGGCGCCTCGAACCGTCTGCACCAGACGCGCATAATCAATTGTCGCTCCTTCGACCGACGACAGAGCCTTGCGTAGCCGGCGGATATGCACATCGATCGTGCGCTCTTCGAGGTAGACATTGCCGCCCCAGACAGAATCCTGAATATGGTCGCGGCTAAACACCTTTTCCTGATTCATGAGGAAAAATTTAAGGAGGCGAAACTCAGTAGGCCCCATCTCGACTGGCTTGTCTTCGATGGTGATGCGATGGCTCGTGGGATCTAGCTGTAAGTCGAACACCTGCAGTGCCTTGTTCTTCTGTTTATCATCAATGCGTCGAAGAACAGTCTTAATCCGAGCAACGAGCTCTCGCGGCGAAAAAGGCTTGGTGACGTAATCATCTACGCCTTCACTTAAGCCTTGTACTTTATTGTCCTCGCTACTTTTGGCCGTGAGCATGATTATGGGAATATTGGCGGTGAGGTCATCGCGGCGGAGCCTCCGAGCAAGCTCAATACCACTGCCGCCGGGCAGCATCCAATCGAGCAATACGAGATCAGGCTTTTTATCGACAATCGCCACATGCGCGTCGTGTGCGTTCTCTGCGCTGATGCTAGTGAAGCCGGCGAGATCGAGAGTGATGCTCACCATATCGCGAATTGCGGCTTCGTCGTCGACGATCAAAATAGTTGATTCGGACATTACACTCAAACCCTCAGCAAGAACTTCAAACACCCCTACTGTCAGGGCATGCTATCTGGAGACTTCGTCTTCAATACCCGCTGATTTAATCATCAAACTATGACATTTGCGTGACAATGACAATGCAATTCTGCAATGCGCTAGAAGCGATACTGTACCTGAATAGACGCCTCGCGACCGAGATTAAACCCGTTCGTCAGCAAGCTGCCTTGGGTGATTTCGCTGCGGGCATCGAGAATGTTCTTAGCCTTCGCTGTCACCTGCCAGTTTCTGTTCAGCTCTTTAATGAAGATAAAATTAAGCTCGCCATAACCCTCTTGAATTAGATCAGGTGCGCCCTCGATACCTACCTCTGCGATGCGATCGCCGAAGTAGTGGTACAGAAGAGTCGCCGTAGTGCCCGAGTATGGCTCGTAACCGATTTGCGCGTTAAATAAAATGTCGGATTGACCCTGAAGTGCGCGCGAGGTGCTTGTGAGTGAGCCGCGGTCGGCGTCACGAATCTCAACGCTCGAATCTATGTATGACACGTTACCTTGTATGTAGAAGTCTTCCCCTAACGTTCCGAGGAAATCGAGGCGCTTGTACCCTTCAAGTTCAATGCCCTGATTCTCAGCCGATGCTGCATTGATATAGGTCACCTTTCGATCGACCGGGCTGAAAATAGTCGCTTCGATAGGGTCAACGAATTCCTTGTAGAAAACGCCTAGAGAGATGTAATCAGTAAAGTCGAAATACCATTCCCAGCGGAAATCGAAGTTAGTAATCGACGTGATATCAAGATTCGGGTTACCAAAGATCTCTCGACCCGTCTCCGGGTCAATGAACGGTGAGGTCGACAGCTCTCTAAAATCGGGTCGTGAGACCGTCTCTGAATAGGCTAACCTGAACTGGTGGTCATAATGGATATACGTCGCGCTGAAAGCGGGTAGGAATCTCTTTTGTTTAAGCTCAGCGACTGCCGCAGATGTTGGCCGAAACAAGTCGAATGTCGTTGAGACTTGATCAAAATCTTCCTGCCGGCCGCCAAACGTCAATCGAAGCCTGTCGTCGAAGTTAACCTCAACCTGCCCATAAAATGCTTCGAGATTGTTGTTCGCCTTGTAGTTATCTGTGGGTCGCGTCAGCTCGCGAATAAGGAATCCTTGCTCCGTAATATTCTCGGGCGTGAGTATTTCCTCTAGCGGTTTTACGAGCAGCGAAATATCGTTCGCCAGCGGGCCGTTGAAAGCAAAACCGAACCTACGTATTTCTGAATCTCGAGTCTTCTCGGAGGATACGTAGCCGACTTTTGGCGTGATTATCGTATTCAGTGGCCCATAGAACGCCATGGTGAAGTCTAGACCCAGTTCGGAGGCGTTATCCTCGAGCGCATCAAAATTTCGCAGATTGCCATCCACCCTTGAGGAGAATTCTCCCGCATCGTAGCGGTATAGGCGATTGTCTGGAGCCTCACGCGTTGCGGTGATTTCTGAATAGCGCCAGTTAAACACAAATTCATTGAACGAAGGGAAGAAGTGGTCGCCCTGCAGCTGGTGTGAGGCAAGCTCTCGCTCCACCCACTGAATCTCATTAATCTCCACCTCAGATCCCGCTTCGGTATCACCCGTAGTGCGGAAAACACGATCGTCTGTTTTGCGCAGCACAACTGAGGTCAAGCGCACATTGTGGTTCTCATTAAAATCTAGTCCTGCGGAAAAAATACCGCTCACATCGATGCTGTTCTCTGTACCCGTGAAGTCCATGTCTTCCTGCTGAACAAGCCCTAAAGATCCTGGCACATATGTATTGCGCTCTATCCTGTTCGTATCCCAGCTGTTGGAATAATCCAGTGAGGCGAGATAATTGAACTTCATCCCTGTCGAGCCAATGTCGTGATAGTTCCCGAGCGAGGTCGACAGATTGAAATTAGCCGGGGCATCTTCAACGGTGGGTGTGTATTGGTTATTGAAACTTTCGCCGACGGCTTCGAGTTCCTCCTTCGAAACACCGACGCCTGTGAAGCGACTCTTAACTTTTAGCTGGTTATTATTCGCCGTCGCATTTAGCAAAGCTGCCGAGGGTTGGCGATGCCCATCGTCATAGCCCAACCAGTCGGTGCTGCCGCCAGACATTGTTAAACTATCTTTAAATGTTGCGTTATCGATCACGCCGGCCGTGCTCGCGAAAGTCCAAAAGAATTCGTCGGTCGACTTCTTCGTCCGAAGTTGGAGCACACCACCGCCAAACTCACTTGGATAGGCGGCCGAGTAGGTTTTTTGAACCAGCACGCTGTCTAGGATTGCCGTTGGAAATAGATCCATCGGCACTACGCGATTAATGGGTTCAGGACTTGGCAAAATCGCGCCATTCAACAGCGTCGTTGCATAGCGCTCGCCAAGACCGCGAACGTAAACATACTTACCCGACACGGTGCTCAGGCCCGACACTCTTTTAAGGCTTTCAGCAATGTTAGAATCACCGGATCTCGTAAACTGCTCTTCGCCGACAACGTTCGCGATTTGATCGGTTCCGCGTTTCTCGTCAGGCACGAACTGCCCGATGACAGAGATCTCCTCGATAAGTGGCGCATCCTGCTGTGCTGCCGCGATCGAACTAACGGCTGCAGCGAGAGCTGCAGGCACCAACTTCTTACTAAACATGTTTCACTCCGAGAGTTGTCGGTAAACAGATTCAGGTTATGCCTGACTTTAGGAGTGATAGTTTATTGCCGAAATATGACAGCAATATTTCACAGCCGAAATTATCCTGACCAACGACAAAAAGGCGCACGAGGCGCCTTTTTGTGCCTTCAAGTGAGTGGCTACTTGTACCCGGTGAAACTCCATCCCTTCGTCCAATCTGAAGAGTCGTCTTTAATGGCACCAATGTAGTTAACCTTGTCAAAGAAAGAGTCTGAGGGCACGTTCGCCGGGATCGCATTAAGCGCCGACCCATTTACCCATCCATTCGGTCCGCCAAGATCAACGACACCTGAGGTGCTGTTTGTCTGAGCGCCGTACCAATCGGTTGTGCTCCAGAGGCCATCGACAGCGACAAGATCCGCTGCGCAGGCTGAAGTGATTCGACTATCGCGCATCACAAGCGTGCCATTCAGCGTGGCGATTGTTTCACCAGACTGGCGGAAAGTATCCTCGTTCGCAATGCGAATGCATCCTTCATTCGGCGCTGGGTATTCACCGCCGATTACAGCATTCGACAGCAGCATTCCTGTACCCGCCTTTAGCTCAAAAGCATGACCTTTACTGCTCATTCCGGTAGAGAGAACGCAGGTCAAGTTGGAGACTGTGGGGATAGAGCGTGGCGTCGCAATCGGGTTCGATCCAAGGTTATCAGCCTCGATGCAGTTATCACCGCTATTCGTAGAATCGATGAGAACGTGCTGAATCCTGCCAACGTAACCATGAGTCCAATCGAGTCCGTCATCGTCGGTGCCAGTAATCAATAGGTGCTTCGCATCGACCGTACCACCGTAAAATTCGATGCCGTCGTCTGCGCCGTTATGAGTCTGCACAAAGTCTACAACCGTTGCAGATCCGACCCCTTGTAGCGCGAGGCTGTTGAGTTCATTGGTAGGTGAGAACGCATAACCTGCGTATTTAATCTGCACGTAAGTGAGCGCGCCGCTGTTGTCATCATTGCGTGGACTAGTGCCACCACCGTAGGTAGAAACCACGCCTTCACTCGCATCAGTACCTGACTGCGTGTTAAGAGTAGCGCTTCCGCTAATCACAACGCCGCCCCACTTGCCGCGAGTGTTAAGCGCGTCTAATCCGTCAACGTCCAGCTCAGAGGTCATGATAATTGGTTGAGTAGCCGAGCCGTTAGCGTAGAGCATGCCACCGCGGTTGATGGCGAGCGCGGAAGCACTTTCTGCTACAAATACGGTTGTGCCCGCGTCAATTGTGAACTTAACTTTGTCCGCTACCGGCGTATCTGCGTCCTCACCAACGAATACCGTACCGTCGATGTAGTAGCTAAAATTGTTAGTAAGGTGCGTGTCAGTCAGGATGGGGTCGCCGGAGGGAATCTGACAGACCGATTTGCCCGCGAAAGTTTGCCCGGACAGCGCAGTGGTATTAGTCGGGCACGTGGCCGCTGCCTTCGCGGCAATCTTCATTTCCATCGGCGCTGCAGTGTAGGTAATAGTCGAGGCGGCGTTGTCACCGGTGTAATAACCGACGTAGGCCTTGATTGTGAGGCCAGCCAGAGAGGTATCGTTGCCGACCAAGTCGTCCAGCACAGAAACCGATTCTGATGCTGTTAGTGTTTTTGTTACCGTTGGGAGGATCGATGCGCCATCCCAT
>Ga0209136_1001305_pt1 | contig 16591 bp, 16 predicted proteins | sample SaaInl0LU_22_DNA_FD_184640 | JGI IMG/M metagenome (GOLD analysis project Ga0209136, IMG submission 184640) | Marine microbial communities from expanding oxygen minimum zones in the Saanich Inlet - ESP_90LU_22_DNA (SPAdes) (version 2) | ecosystem: Environmental > Aquatic > Marine > Intertidal... | reverse complement strand
GCTTGTGGAAGCGCTGTCGCTCAACGGATAAAAGGTACCTCGGGGATAACAGGCTGATCTTGCCCAAGAGTCCATATCGACGGCATGGTTTGGCACCTCGATGTCGGCTCGTCGCATCCTGGGGCTGTAGTTGGTCCCAAGGGTTGGGCTGTTCGCCCATTAAAGCGGCACGCGAGCTGGGTTCAGAACGTCGTGAGACAGTTCGGTCTCTATCCTCTGCGCGCGCAGGAAATTTGAGAAGACCTGACCCTAGTACGAGAGGACCGGGTTGGACAAACCTCTGGTGTGTCAGTTGTACTGCCAAGTGCACCGCTGATTAGCTACGTTTGGGAGAGATAACCGCTGAAAGCATCTAAGCGGGAAGCTTGCTTCAAGATGAGATTTCCATGACTTTATGTCGAGAGGGCCGCAGCTAGATTACTGCGTTGATAGGCGGGATGTGGAAGTGCTGAAAGGCATGGAGCTGACCCGTACTAATAGCCCGATAACTTGATACAACTTCAAATTTGTGCTTGCGTCCACTGTGTGGTTCTCGAGGTATGGTCGAGAACCGATTAAAGCTTAAGCTTTTTCGATTCACATAACTCAATAGTGTTTCGGCGGCCATAGCGAGAGGGAAACGCCCGGTTACATTCCGAACCCGGAAGCTAAGACTCTCAGCGCCGATGGTACTGCAGGGGGGACCCTGTGGGAGAGTAGGACACCGCCGGACTTACTTTAGAAATGGCCACTCCTTATGGGGTGGCCTTTTCTATTTAAGCATTTTGCTTATAAGGAGCGATCTTGGAACAACGAGGCAAAAGACCAAAGCCCCATGAAGAGGGCCCGATTGGTCGTGGAGAGCGCACCGACAAGGAGCGCCCCGAGTGGCAAACTCGAGTTCAGCGAGTCAAAACTGAGGAGAAGTCGCCGCTTGTACCCTCTGAGATCACTCCAGAGGACTTAGATTTTTCAGTTCGCGTCCAACTGAAGACCCTAACCGCTGAGAATGCGGAGATGGTCGCACGTCACCTAGCGATGGTGTCGTTGCTGATTGAGGACGACCCACAACTTGCACACAAGCATGCCCTTGCCGCCTCCAGGAGGGCAGGTCGGTTGGCTATTGTGCACGAGACCCTGGGCATTACGGCCTATGCAAGTGGTGAGTTTGCCCTTGCAATCAGGGAGCTGCTGACTCACAGAAGACTTTCCGGATCCAACGATCAGCTGCCGCTAATCGTTGATTCCGAGCGTGGCTTGGGTAGACCCGAGCGCGCACTAGAAGCCGTGGTCGGTATTGACCGATCGAAGTTGACCACTGGCGTCAGGATCAACTTGGCTATTGCCCTTTCAGGAGCCCGGCTCGATTTGGGCCAGGCGGATCTAGCTCTGCAAGAGCTAGAGATTCCGGAACTTAATCCAAAGCGGGTTTTTGAACAGTCACCGCTACTTTTCCGCAGTTATGCAGAGTGCCTGCGTGAGCTTGAGCGCGATGGCGACCAATGGGACCAGCTTGCTGATCGCGCCGACAAGGCCATGGCTGAGCACGGCGAAGAAGTATTTGAGCTGTTTGAGGAAATCAAGATTCCTACTAGCGAGGAGTTCGAGAAGAAGCCAAGGTCCGATAACCCCTACAGCAAGCCTGACCGAAAATTTGATCGTGGCGACCGGAAGACTGACCGACCTGAGCGCAAGTACCCGCCTCGGGACGGCGCTAGGCCAGATCGCGGCGATCGCCCGGACCGTGGCGAGCGCCCAGACCGAGGCTCACGCCCAGACCGAGGCTCACGCCCGGAACGCAGCGATCGACCAAACCGCAGCGAGAGGCCGGAGCGCTCTGAGAGACCAGATCGCGGAGCAAGGCCAGATCGCAGCGAACGACCTCGGGGCGAAAGACCAGAACGTTCAGACCGCCCAGATCGTAGTTCCAGGCCTGAACGCAGTTCTGGGCCTCAGCGAACCGGGCGACCTGATCGTGGACCAAGACCAGACAACAAGGGGAGAGGCCCTCGAGGTGCTGGTAAGTAGTTTCGACTCGGTCCTGCTTGACCTTGATGGAGTGGTTTATCAGGGCGAACTTGCTGTTACTAATGCGGTTGAGTCGGTCAACAAGCTTCAGGGCTTGGATATCAAGGTCGGCTACATCACCAATAATTCATCACGCAGGGCTGAGACCATTGCTGAGCAACTGACTTCCTTAGGGATAGCGACAACCCCAAACCAAATCGTTGGCTCCGCCAGGGCGGGCGCAAAATTGTTGGCCAAAAAAATTCCGGCCGGCCAGTCAGTTTTAGTTGTAGGCGGAGATGGTCTTCGGCACGAGGTCTCCGAGTTTGGTTTCAAGGTTGTCGATAAGGCTTCAGATTCTCCGGCCGCAGTTATCCAGGGTTTCAGCAAGGATGTCTCCTGGAGGGAGCTAGCAGAAGCCAGCTTTGCAATTCAAAACGGGGCCATTTGGGTGGCTACGAACCAGGATTGGACGATTCCGCTTGAGCAGGGAATTGCTCCAGGAAACGGGACACTGGTGGGGGCCGTTCATACCGCTGTCGGAATACTTCCCGATTTTGCAGGCAAGCCGTTCCGTCCAATTTTCGATCAGGCGCTAGCTCAGCTGCAGATTCAAAGCCCGATTATGGTTGGTGATCGCCTTGATACGGACATCCGCGGGGCCAGAAAGGCGGGCATGAAATCGGCAGTCGTGCTCACTGGAATCGCGACGCGGAAAGAGCTGCTGGCGGCAAAGCCTGAGGATCGACCTGACTATATTCTTGAAGATTTGTCTGGGCTACTAGTTGACTATGTGGAGCCGAAATCCACCAAGCACGGCGTGAAGGTTGGCCAAGCCAACATCGAATTGCTGGCTGACAAATTGGTTGTTATTTCCGGAGACCCGCGTTCCCTGGATGCACTCAAGGCCGCCTGCCATCTAATCTGGAACTGTGGAAAGCCGATTTACGCCCTTGATGTCCCGCAAAGCCTCTACAGCTAGGAATGAAATTGTCCATTGAAAACCTTTCGGCGAAGCTAGCTGAGATTGAAAAGCTTCCTGTGGCTGAACAGCTGGCCCAGCTTGAAGAAATAATCACTGAGCTCGAAACCCAACTACTGTGAGCGAGCGGCTCGACATTGAGCTGGTAATCCGGGACCTGGCGCGCTCCAGAACCCAGGCCGGTGCGCTGATAGCAGCCGGTAGGGTCACGGTAAATAGCAAGCCGGTCACCAAGGCCTCCCAAAAAATTGAACCTGAGGATTCTGTCGTCGTTTCAGAGGGAATCGATTTTGTTTCCAGGGCAGGGCACAAGCTGGCCCATGCTCTAGAAGTTTTTGAAATTTCCCCGGCCGGGATCTGTCTTGATGCGGGCGCTTCCACCGGTGGGTTCACTCAAGTTTTGCTTGAAAATGGGGCAGAGAAAGTTATCGCAGTTGACGTCGGTCACAATCAGTTGGTTTATGAACTGAAAAACGATCCGCGCGTCACTAGCCTGGAAGGCCAGAACCTTCGCAATTTCACCCTTGAGCAGCTGTTAGAGCACACAGCAGGCGAGCCAGTCAACTTGGTCGTGGTGGACCTGAGCTTTATTTCCTTAACCTTGGTGTGTGAGAAATTGGCAGAGCTTGCAGCAGGGGCGCCGCAGATCTGGCTGATTAAGCCGCAATTTGAAGTGGGCAAGCATTCGTTGAGTGCCACCGGTGTAGTCTCGAGCCGAACTGAGCGCAGGCGAGCCATAGAGCAGGTGCTAGATGGTGCCAGAGCGGCAAACCTGCACTGCCAACAAATCACAGAATCTCCCATTAGGGGAACCAACGGCAATACTGAGTATCTGGCTCTATTCGGTTCTAAGCGCATCGAGTATTCCAAGGAGACTGAGATTATCGAGGCACTGTTTGCGAAGGCGGACTAAGGATTTTCTTTGGCTCTCGAGCTGTTAGAAGTTATCAGCACTGTGTCTTGCTAGTCACTAGTCTTTAATTCTTGGAAAGGTGGGCGAATGACGAGAAACACCCTTGTGGTCTCCTCGGCAGAAACGCGCGCCGACGTCTCCACCACCCTAGAGATTTGCCAGAAGCTGGAAGCTCTGGGCATGACCTGTCTCTTTGCTGAGGAGGACATCAATCGCCTCTCTCTGGCCAGTGATTCTTCGATAGACCCCGCAAAGCTGTTTTCATCCCAACCACTTGAGTTGGTCTTCGTGCTTGGGGGAGACGGGAGCATTCTCAGGGCCGCTGAGCTTTCAAGGCAGCAGGATGCCCCATTGCTTGGCATCAACCTGGGTCACATTGGTTTTATGGCAGAGGCCGAAATGGACGATCTGGACTCGGCTCTCAAGGCGCTTTCTGAAAAGGACTACAAGGTTGGGCATCGAGTGGCTCTCGAGGTTCAGGTTTTTCAAGACGGCAAGCTGGTTTTTGAAAGCTGGGCCCTAAACGAAGTGTCTGTCGAAAAAAGCGCAAGAGAGCGGATGCTGGAGGTTGTGCTGGAGGTGGATTCCAGGCCAGTGTCCTCGTTTGGTTGCGATGGTGTGCTAGTGAGCACTCCAACAGGATCTACCGCTTACGCATTTAGCGTTGGTGGTCCGGTTATTTGGCCTGATGTTCAGGCAATGATGATGGTGCCGATTTCGGCTCACGCTCTGTTTGCAAGACCGCTTGTGGTTGCTCCCGATTCAGAACTTGCAATTGAAGTGCTCAGGCGCTCGCCAGGAGCGGGCGTAATGTGGTGCGATGGCCGCAGGGCGATTGACCTGGGTCCGGGTTCAAGAATCGAAGTCAGAAAAAGTGACAAAGCGGTGCCCATGGTCATTCTCAGCGATGCCCCATTTAGCGATCGCTTGGTCAGAAAGTTTGCTCTTCCAGTCACCGGCTGGCGAGGTCCGGAGGGGTCGGCTTGATCTCTTCCATTGGAATCAGAAACATCGGTGTCATCAGCTCTGCAAACCTAGAGTTGGGTCCAGGTTTTACTGCTCTCACCGGAGAAACTGGCGCCGGGAAAACAATGGTTCTAACGGCACTGGGTCTGCTGCTTGGAAACAGAGCCGACTCGTCGACGGTGCGCACCGGCACCCAGCAGTCCCTGGTTGAAGGTCGTCTGGAAAGCTCCAATGAGGAGCTTTTGGAAAGACTGCAAGGCCTTGGGGCAGACACTTCGGAAGCCGAGATTCTGATCAACCGCACTGTAAATTCCGATGGCAGGTCGCGGGCTGCCATCGGCGGCGCCTCTGTTCCTATCTCGGTCCTGCAGGAAATCTCCGCAGACCTGGTAACCATTCACGGACAAAGCGACCAAATCAGACTGCGGTCGGTTAGCAAGCAGCGACAGGCATTGGATCTGTTCGGTGGCGCGGAGCTGGAATCCGCGAAATCCGACTATCAATCAGGTTTTAGGCAATACCAGGAGCTTCAGTCCAGACTCGAGCGAATGCGCTCCTCCTCGGAGTCCGACCGCTTGAAAATTGAGTCCCTCAAGCTAAAAATTTCAGACATTGAGGGATTATCAGCCGCCCCCGGCGAGCTGAGAGAAATCGACGAACAGATCCACAGGCTCTCTAACGTAGAATCGCTGCGCTTTGCTGCAACTGCAGCTCACGATGTGTTGAGCAGTGAAGAGGACAGCGACGCGGTCCAATTACTTGGAGCAGCTCACAAGGCCCTGGCTAATTCTGCAGATCCCACTCTTCTGGCTCTTGCTGGTGAGCTAACGGAACTGGCAGCAACTGCAAGTGATATTTCCAGCCAGTTGGCCAGCTACTTGGCCGATTTGGATGCCGACCCGAAGGCGCTCGACGAGCTCTTGGGTAGGAAAGCGGAGCTAGTGGCACTCGAACGTCGATATGGCACTGAGATTGACGAGCTGTTGACTGGCCTTCCTGCTCTCCACAGTGAACTTTTGGACCTCGATTCCTCGGATGAGCAGATTGAGAAGCTGGAGATGCAGTTCGCAGCCCTCACCGGCCAATTGGGGCAGCTGGCAAGTCAGCTCACGGCCAAAAGGCAGGCGGCCGGCGCAACGCTTTCTGAAAGAGTCGGTCAAGAACTTACTCAGCTAGCTATGCCCGGGGCAAAGCTGGTGGTCGAGATTTCCGAGAGCGCTGAGTTCGATAATCACGGGAAAGACAAAATTGAATTTCTGTTGGCTGCTCACTCCGGCATTGAGGCAAGACCTCTGAGCAAGGGTGCCTCAGGAGGAGAGCTCTCTAGAATCATGCTGGCTATCGAGCTGGTGCTGGTTTCAGGCACTCAGCTGCCAACAATGGTCTTTGATGAGGTGGATGCTGGTGTTGGCGGGCAAGCTGCGGTTGAGCTTGGCAGGCGCCTCAAGAAGCTCTCCGAATCCACTCAGGTTATTGTGGTCACCCACCTGCCTCAAGTGGCGGCCTTTGCTGATCACCAAATCCGAGTCTCCAAAGACATCACCGGCCAAATTACCGAGTCGTCGGTGGAAGTCTTGAGTGACAGCGAGCGGCAAATAGAGCTGGCGAGAATGCTTTCCGGTACCCCGGATTCAACGGTTGCACTCGAGCACGCAAAAGAATTGCTGAATTCCGCAAAATAATCTAGTTGTCTTGACCTCCTAGGGTAGTTTCAGATGATAGATTGAAGTTCCATGGTGAAACCCTCTGGAACCCCCCGACACATATTCGTAACTGGTGGGGTCGCATCCTCTCTAGGCAAAGGCTTGACAGCCGCCTCCCTCGGTAATCTGCTTCGCGCAAGAGGCGTTTCCGTCGTGATGCAAAAGCTCGATCCCTACCTAAACGTTGATCCAGGGACCATGAATCCTTTCCAGCACGGTGAAGTATTTGTGACTGATGATGGCGCCGAGACTGACCTAGACATTGGTCACTACGAACGATTTTTAGATATCAACCTAGACAGCGCCGCCAATGTGACCACCGGTCAGGCTTACTCGACCGTAATTGCCAAGGAGCGTCGCGGAGAATACTTGGGGGATACCGTCCAGGTAATTCCTCACATCACCGACGAGCTAAAGCGGCGCATGAGGCTGCAGGCAACCAAAGAGCCAATTCCGGATGTGATCATCACTGAAATCGGTGGCACTGTCGGAGACATCGAATCCCAGCCCTTTATGGAGGCGGCACGTCAGGTCAAACAAGATGTGGGAAGAGACAACGTGTTCTTCGTGCATGTAACGCTGGTGCCGTTCCTAAAACCCTCTGGCGAACTAAAGACCAAGCCAACTCAGCACTCGGTAGCAATGCTGCGGTCGCTTGGAATTCAACCAGACGCGATCGTGTGTAGATCTGACCGAGAGCTGCCAGATTCCATCAAGAGCAAGATCTCTCAAATGTGTGACGTTGACCGGGCGGCGGTAGTCACTGCGGCAGATGCATCGTCGATTTATGACATCCCGCAGGTTTTGCACGATGAGGGGCTCGATAGCTACATCATCGATGCCCTGAGACTTGAGGTCAACGATGTCGACTGGACCAATTGGTCTCCGGTGTTGGATGCTGTCCACAGTCCAAAGCATGAGGTGAACATCGGGCTGGTCGGTAAGTACATTGACCTTCCTGATGCCTATCTGTCTGTAACCGAGGCAATTCGAGCCGGCGGCTTTGCCGAGCACGCCAAGGTCAACATCCACTGGATTCGATCCGATGACTGCGAAACCAGTCAGGGTGCGATGGATCAGCTTTCTGACATGGACGCCATTTGTGTCCCCGGAGGCTTCGGAATCCGTGGCATCGAAGGAAAACTCGGAGCGCTGAAGTTTGCCAGAGAAAACCAGATTCCAACACTGGGTCTGTGCCTAGGACTGCAGTGCATGGTGATTGAATACGCCCGCAATGTTGCCGGAATTACCGATGCAACATCAAGTGAGTTCGACCCACAGGGAGCGAACCCTGTGATCGCCACCATGGCTGAGCAGATTGACAAGCTGGCTGCCTCAGACCTTGGTGGAACCATGCGTCTTGGAACCTATGAGGCGAAACTTTTGCCTGGATCAGTGGTGGCTGAAACCTACGGTGCAACCACCGCAAGTGAGCGCCACCGCCACCGCTACGAAGTAAACAACAGCTATCGCGAAGAGATCGCGGGAGCTGGACTTGTGTTCTCAGGAACCAGTCCGGATGGCGAGCTAGTTGAGTATGTGGAACTGCCAAAATCTGTCCACCCCTACTACGTTGCCACCCAGGCTCACCCGGAATTTAAGTCCAGACCAACCAAGCCAAACCCAATGTTCCACGGTTTGATAAAGGCCGCACTTGAAAGACAGAAGCAGCAGCGGCTTTTTGACGAAAACTAGATAGATGCTGCCGCTAGATAACTACCTGCGGCACCTCAGTGTTGAACGGGGTCTCAGTAAAAACACGCTGAGTGCATACCGTTTAGATCTGGGTAAATATCAAGAGTTCTTAGCTGACCACAGCTTGGCAGTTGAAACTGTAGTCACCAGTAGCATCACAGAATTTTCGATGCATCTGTCAGACTCTGGCCTCAAGGCTAGCTCTGTGTCGAGGATCCTTGCCGCGATCAGAGGCTTCCACGCATTTTTGGTGCTGGAGGGGATCCGCGAAGATGATCCCACCAAAAAAGTCAGACCACCAAAGCTTTCGCAGCGACTTCCGAAAGCACTTAGCCAGCAACAGATGCTGGACCTGCTTAGGGCCGCTGGCCCGGAACCTGATGATGAGACTGCTGACCCGCTTCGACTTCGGGATCGAGCGATTGTCGAGTTGATGTATTCAACCGGAGCTCGAGTCAGTGAGGTGGTTGCAATTGACCTGGACGAAGTCGATGATTCTGGCCTGATTCGAGTTCGAGGCAAGGGTGCAAAGGAGCGAGTGGTACCAATCGGGTCATTTGCAATGCGCTCTATTCAGGCATATCTAGTTCGAGCTAGGCCAGCGTTAAATCAGAGTGGCGCAACAGCACTGTTTTTGAATAAACGGGGATCGCGCCTTTCCAGGCAAAGCATCTGGGACCTCGTGCAGCGCTCCGGAGAGGCTATTGGCCTCGATGTTTCGCCTCACGCATTGAGGCACTCATTTGCAACTCACCTGATAGAGGGCGGAGCTGATGTCAGGGTGGTTCAGGAGCTGCTCGGGCACGCATCTGTGGCAACCACTCAGATTTACACACTGATGACAATTGACACCGTGCGCGAGGCTTATCTGAGTGCTCATCCACGCGCGCGGCGGTAGGCTATGCGTAAGAAGTTGGAGGTTTAGGTGAATCTATCGAAGAAGGTGTTCCCTATACCGGCGAAGCTAAAAGAGCACGGGCCGGCAAGGATCATTGCCATGTGTAATCAAAAAGGCGGAGTTGGTAAAACCACAACCACAATCAACCTTGCCGCAGCCCTGGCCGAGTATGGCCGCAAGGTGTTGGTAATTGATTTTGACCCGCAGGGTGCCCTGTCTGTAAACCTGGATGCGGATTACCAGGATGCTCCTACGATTTACGACCTAATGATGGACAGCAAGGCTGACCCTAAGGCTGCCATTCAACAGACTTCCATCGAAAACTTGGACATAATTCCAGCAAACATTGACCTTTCAGCCGCAGAGATGAACCTGGTTACTGAAATGGGCAGGGAGCGGGTGCTGGACGGCATTTTGCACAAGATCAAGAACGACTATGACGTGATCTTTATTGATTGCCAGCCTTCGCTTGGCCTACTAACCGTCAATGCGCTAACTGCTGCCCATGGAGTTCTGATCCCCATGGCAACCGAGTTCTTCGCCCTTAGGGGAGTGGCACTATTGGTTCAGACGGTTGAAAAAGTCAAGGCAAGAACTAATCCGTCACTCGAGCTCGACGGACTGATTCCAACAATGCATGATGCAAGAACACTGCACGCCCGAGAGGTTCTTGAGCGCCTCCAGGAAGCTTTCCCGGGACAAGTTTTCGACACCGCCATAGCCCGCACAGTGAAGTTTCCAGATGCAACCGTTGCTCGCAAGCCAATCACTCAATTTGCTGCAAGTTCAGACGCAGCCGAGGCTTACCGCAGGGTTGCAAGGGAGCTGGTGAAGCGTGGCAGTGCAGCTTGAATCAGAGGTTGATTTCGAGTTACAGCTGGAAAACTTTGAAGGACCGTTTGATCTTCTCCTAAACCTTATTGGCAAGCACGAACTCGACATCACCCAGGTTGCGCTGGCCAAGGTCACCGATGAGTTTTTGAAGTACGTAAAGAAACTCGACAGCAAGCAGGAGATCGAGAGCGCATCTGAGTTTTTGGTAGTGGCTGCAACTCTGTTGGACATGAAAATTGCCAGCCTGCTGCCACAGGGTGAGGCGGTCGATTCCGAGGACATCGCGCTGCTAGAGGCTCGTGACCTGCTTTTTGCAAGATTGCTTCAGTACCGAGCATTCAAGGAGATTGCTTCTTGGTTCAGCACCTCCTTGGACATCGAGAGCGGTCGAATTGCGCGTGAGGTAAGGCTTGAGGAGCCATATCGAAATCTCAGACCAGAACTTCGTTGGAACACCGACCTTGCTGAGTTTGCAAAGATTGCAGAGCTTGCGTTCACACCTAAGGAAATCCCTGGGGTTGGACTCACTCACCTACACGCCCCAAAGATCAGCATTCGTGAGCAGGTCGGGATTCTGGTTGCCAAGCTTCGCAAAACCAACCGACTGACTTTCCGTGAGCTAATTTCTGGAAGCAAGGATCGAGCCGAGTTCGTAGCTAGATTTCTGGGGGTCTTGGAGCTCTATCGCTTGGGAGCAGTGGGCATCGAACAAACTGGCCCGTTTAGCGATTTCGCTGTTACCTGGGAGCAAAGCGATTTCAGCGATGAAACCCTTGCTAGCTTAGGAGGCGATTATGACGACTGATTTTCAACTTAGGGCCGCGCTAGAGGCGTTGCTACTCAGTGCCGAGACTCCACTGAACCTGGTGACCATGGCCGGAGCGCTTGAAGTTCCAATAGGAACCGTCAGCGCCGAGATCGAGGCCCTGGTTCTTGACTACAACCAGGCTCACGACGGGGCCGGTCGCGGCTTTGAGCTGCGCGAGGTTGGCGGAGGTTGGCGCTTCTATGTTCGCCAGAGCCACGACTGGGCTTTGCGGCAACTGGTTGCAAACGAGAATCCGGCAAAACTTAGCCAGGCCGCTCTAGAGACTCTTTCGGTGATTGCCTACCGTCAGCCGATTTCACGTGGCCAGGTGTCTTCGATACGAGGAGTGAACGTCGACTCGGTGGTTAGAACTCTGATCTCCAGGGGCTTGGTTGCAGAGCTCTATGCCGACAGTGACACCGGCGCACAAATGTTTGGAACAACTCAGATGCTGCTAGAGGTATTGGGCATCAATTCAATCGATGAGCTTCCAGCTATTAGTCCCTACCTCCCAGATCAGGATGGCATTGAGTAACTACGACCAAGAACCAGAAAACCAAGAGGGTGTCCGGCTACAAAAGGCGCTGTCTGCAGCGGGAGTTGCCTCCAGGCGAGCCTCTGAGGACCTAATAACCAAGGGCCGGGTCAAGGTCAACGGCAAGGTAATAACTGAACTGGGAAGTCGCATCAACCCGTTGGAAGACAACGTGATGGTCGATGGTAAGCCGGTGCAGATGGATCCAGATCGGGTCTATTTTGCCTTCCACAAACCCAAGGGTGTTGTGTCAACAATGTCCGACGAAAAGGGCCGGGCCTGCCTGGCTGATTACTTCATTGGCATGGATCGGGTTTTCAATGTTGGAAGGCTAGATGCTGAAACAACCGGCGTGATTCTCATGACTAACGATGGCCAGCTCGCAAATCAACTTGCTCACCCAAGCTACGAGGTCGAAAAACTCTATGTTGCCAAAGTCAAGGGTGTGCTAACCCGAGTCGAGATTCAGCGACTGAAAGACGGGGTTCGGCTAGAGGATGGACTAGCTAAGGCGGATAGCGCTCGTATCTTGGATCAAAACGATGCCTTCACGCTGGTGGAGCTTGTGCTTCACTCCGGGAAGAACCGAATTGTACGCCGCATGATGGAGGCAGTTGGACACCCGGTTATTGACCTAACCAGGAAGAGCTTTGGCCCACTGAGACTGGCTAACCTAAAGGCGGGACAGTTCCGTGAGCTTAGTAAGCTGGAGGTTAGTTCCCTGATGCAAGTTGGCCAGGCCGGGGAGAAATCTAGGAGGCGCTAATGGCAATCCGTGCAATTCGTGGGGCTATTCAGCTAGACAGCGATGAGCGTAGCCACCTGCTCCAGTCAACCGCAGAGCTTGTAACCAAGGTTATGCATGCTAACTCGCTTCAGAGCGCCGATCTGATCTCAGTTTGGTTCACGGCAACCCCTGATGTGACAAGTGAGTTTCCGGCTGTTGCAGCCAGGGAACTGGGCTTGGGCGATGTGCCGCTGATGTGTTCGGTGGAGATGGACGTGAAGGATGCCATGCCGAGGGTAATTCGGCTCATGATGCATGTGGAGACCAAGATTGCTCGACCTGAAATTCAGCACATCTACCTGCGCGGTGCTCAGGGGCTCAGGGCAGACCTAGCGCAGTGAGCGTCACGAGCATAAAGGTCGTTGGGGTTGGTTTGATTGGAACCAGCCTCGGTTTGGCGCTGGCACGAAAAGACATCGTTGCGAACCTCAGCGACAAGTCCAAGGTCAACCTAGATTTAGCCATTACTTACGGTGCTGGGAAGAACCTCGACGAGGAGCCTGAGTTGGTGGTGGTGTGCGTTCCACCTAAGTACACCGCACAGGTTGTTATTGAGCAATTGAACCAGCATCCAAATGCTTTGGTTACTGATGTGGCGAGCGTGAAATCGAACATCCTGGCCCAGGTTATTGCAGGTTCACCTGAGCAAGCTGCGCGCTACCTCGGCTCGCACCCAATGGCCGGCAGGGAGGCAAGCGGTCCAATTGGAGCTAGGGCCGACATTTTCTTTGCGAGACCGTGGGTAATTACCCCTCACGATGGCACCGCTCAGAAGCACATAGACACACTGAGGCACCTCGCCATGCAGTTAGACGCACTGCCTGTAGTAATGAGCCCGGTTGAGCACGATCAGGCCGTTGCGCTGGTTTCCCACCTGCCACAGCTGGTCTCGTCGGCGCTCGCAGCAAGACTTGTGGATGGCAGCAAGGAAATGCTCAATCTTTCCGGACAGGGCCTTCGCGACACCACCAGGATTGCAGCCAGCGATCCTCAAATGTGGCTGCAGATTTTGAGCCAGAACGATCAGAAGATCAAGCCACTGCTGAGCTCCTTGATTGAAGATCTGAAGCAGCTCGAAGCAAGCTTTGAAAACCTTGCCGATCAGGATTCTCTTGCCGTTGTTCAAGACCTTATGGCACGAGGAAATTCTGGAGTGGAGTCAATTCCAGGCAAGCACGGTGGTAAGTACTTTGAGTATGAGGTCGTGACTGCCCTGATTGACGATTCCCCAGGCGCGCTGGCATCGCTGCTGGTGTTTGTTGGTGAAATAGGTGTGAACCTCGAGGACATTAGCCTCGAGCACTCACCTGGAGCGCCCATTGGCATCGTGGAGATGCAGGTTTTACCAGAGGTTGCCACAAAGCTGGCAGAGGCCCTTACTGAAAACGGTTGGCGGTTGGCCTAGTGGCGGAAATGGTAGTTGCAGTTGATGGTCCTGCCGGATCCGGTAAATCCAGCGTTTCTAGGCAAGCGGCCAGAGAACTTGGCTTTGGCTATTTGGACACCGGAGCCGGCTATCGGGCTTTTGCCCTGCATCGCTCAAACAATCACGAGCAAACCTTGGAGCACTTGATCTCGGGCTTTGACTACCTGATTTCGTGTGATCCAGACAATGAATTGGTGATGCTCGAGGGCAAGGACGTCACCGAGACAATCAGAACTGCCAGGGTTTCTGCTCTGGTGAGCGAGGTCGCGCGGATTCAAGATGTCAGAAGGCTGCAGTTCGCTGATGCCCGTGAGCGTATTGCAGCCTGCCCAAAGCCCGGAATTGTTGTCGAGGGCAGGGACATTACTACCGTGGTTGCTCCCGATGCGGCAATTAAAGTTCTGCTAACTGCCTCGGAAGCCGTTAGGCTAGAGCGTCGGGGTCTGGATGGACAGGAACCCTCAGAAAATATTCTTTCTCGCGACCGCTCAGACGGGCAGGTTGCAGACTTTATTACTCCAGGGGCAGGCGTCACTCTTCTGGACACGACAGAAATGACTTTCGAAGGCAGCGTGGCTGCCCTGGTAAAAATGATTAGGGAGGTGAGCTAAGTGAGCGATTCAGACAATCTAGAAGAAGCAAAGACCGGTCTGCTCAAGGAAGAACTCGTCGATTACGAGTTGGACCAAGAGGACATTGATTTACTTGACTTAGATCTCGCAGACTCCCCGGAGTCTGGCTTTCACAGCGCTCCTCCGGTTCTTGCCATTGTTGGTAGGCCGAACGTGGGTAAGTCAGCTCTGGTTAACAGGATTCTCGGCCGACGTGAAGCGGTAGTTGAGGACAAGCCCGGCATTACTCGTGACCGAGTGTCCTATAAGGCTGAATGGAATGGCAAGGCAATCACCCTGGTGGACACCGGTGGTTGGGAAATCGACGCCAAGGGCATCGACCTTTCGGTTGCACAGCAGGCGGAGATCGCAGTTGAGCTTTCCGACGGCGTTTTGTTTGTGGTTGACGCAATGGTCGGACCAACTGCTTCGGATGAGCGCGTTGTGCAGATGCTTAGGGCCAGCGGCAAGCCGGTAATCGTGGTTGCAAACAAAATTGATGACCTTCATCTTGAACCAGAAGCGGCAGCGCTTTGGTCGCTAGGCCTCGGCGAACCATTCCCGGTCTCTGCCCTCCACGGCAGGGGAGTAGCTGACCTGTTGGACGCAGCTTTGAAGATGCTTCCAGAGAAGTCAGAGGTTGCCGAAGACCAGTATTCAGGGCCTAGAAGAGTGGCTCTAATCGGCCGCCCAAACGTCGGTAAGAGTTCGCTGCTAAACAAGGCAACTGGCACTAACCGTGCGGTGGTAAATGACCTTGCTGGCACAACCCGAGACCCAATCGACGAGCAGGTTGAAATCGCCGGCAAGATCTGGCGCTTTGTTGACACCGCCGGAATTCGAAAGAAGCTGCATAAGCAACAGGGTGCTGACTTCTATGCAGCACTTCGAACCGCCGCGGCGCTTGAGCGGTCAGAGGTTGCAGTGGTTTTGCTGGACGTAACCCAACCAATCAGCGAAGCCGATGTTCGAATCGTGCAGCTTGGCTTGGATTCAGGGCGAGCACTAGTTCTTGCCTTTAACAAGTGGGACCTGTTGGACGACGATCGTCGTCATCAGCTTGAAAAGGAAATCGAAGCAGACCTTGCTCACGTTGACTGGGCACCTCGCGTAAACCTGTCGGCATTGACCGGTAGGCACCTGGAGAAGTTGGTTCCAGCACTAGAGCTTTCCCTTGAGTCTTGGGACAAGCGAGTTCCAACTGGAAAGTTCAATGCATTCTTGCAGGAGCTGCAAGCCTCCAACCCTCACCCAATCAGGGGCGGAAAGCAGCCAAGAATTCTGTTCGGAACCCAGGCAGCCGCACGGCCTCCAAAGTTCGTGGTGTTTTCAACTGGCTTCCTAGAGGCTGGCTATCGCAGGTTCATAATCCGTAAGCTTCGAGAGACCTATGGTTTTGAGGGTTCGCCGGTTGAGCTTGGAGTAAGGGTCAGGGAGCGCCGGAAAAGGGCGCGCTAGTGAAGCCCGCTTCATCACTTATCAACACCCTCCGAGGCTTTTTGATCGGGACGGCCGAGGTCATTCCAGGGGTCTCCGGTGGCACGATTGCCCTGATCGTTGGCGTTTACGAAACCATCATTTCTGGAATTTCCGATTTTGGTTCTGCTCTCGGGTATCTGGTTCGAGGAAAGACAACCCAGGCCCTAGCTTCGTTCAAGAAGATCCGCTTTGCAGTTCTGCTGCCAATTCTGTTTGGAATGCTGGTGGCAATCTTTGCAGCGGCAGCAGTACTCGAGCCGCTGATTGAATCAGAGCCAGAGTTAGTGCGCGCTGGTTTTGCCGGCATGCTGATTGCCTCCTTCTATGTCCCGGCCAAAATGATCAGAGCATCCGTTAGCGTGACCACCGGCGTGGCCATTCTGGCCGGTGCCGCACTCGCCTTTTGGCTGACATCATTGCCAAATGCTGGGATAGGGAATCCCAGCTGGTGGCAGATAATTTTGTTCGCGGCTCTGGCTGTGTGTGCCCTAGTGCTACCTGGGGTATCGGGTTCATTCTTCTTACTTGCAGTGGGCCTGTATGCACCTACTATCGCAGCAGTGAATGAGAGATCGTTTGGTTACCTGGGGTTGTTCGTAGTTGGCGCTGTAGCTGGCCTGCTGGTGTTTGCAAGAGCGGTTGAGTGGTTCCTACTTCACCACCGAGGCCTCACCCTGAGCCTGATGCTGGGGCTAATGATCGGCTCACTTCGTGCGCTATGGCCATGGCAGTCAGCTGATCGTGAGCTGCTGCCAGTTGGTGAGTGGGTCGCGCCTCTAGTCGCACTGCTGATCGGCTTCTTGGTGGTTGTTTGCACCATAATTGCCGAGCGCTACATCAAGGCACGACCAAACCAATAGACTTTGACGGTTGCTGCAAGGTAACGGGCTGTAGCGCAGCTTGGTAGCGCACTTGTCTGGGGGACAAGGGGTCGCGGGTTCAAATCCCGCCAGCCCGACGGGGTGAGC
>Ga0209136_1001286_pt1 | contig 16735 bp, 12 predicted proteins | sample SaaInl0LU_22_DNA_FD_184640 | JGI IMG/M metagenome (GOLD analysis project Ga0209136, IMG submission 184640) | Marine microbial communities from expanding oxygen minimum zones in the Saanich Inlet - ESP_90LU_22_DNA (SPAdes) (version 2) | ecosystem: Environmental > Aquatic > Marine > Intertidal... | reverse complement strand
ACAAAATTATTTTTCCATACAAATTTGGCGGCAAACTTCCAGGTCTTCATCTTCTGTGACGGAGGGGGTTTCAGTGGTCTATGGGTTGCGACGCATAGCATCCTACTCTGTGAAGATATTTTAATTTCCTTAAATTAGATATTTTTACCGTTACACTTTATGTTAAGTTTAAAAATTCTTTGTAGATATTAAATGTGGCGAGTGTTTGTGATCCTGTACATATCATATCTCATTTTAGGTCCTCATTGGATTTCGTATCTTATACAAAAGAAGCCGTTAAAAATCGTAGACTCTCCGAAAGAACTTTTCAGAAGATCTATATTCATATCTTACATCTCTCTTTTGTACACGTCTTGGTTTTTATACAACCCAAACTTTTCAACACTTATTAACGCACTTATTCTTTCAGGGGCGGCAACACTTGGATTTTACACCAAGTATGGACCAGAAAAAATACCAATGCATATATTTTTAAATATATTCTTGGCAATAAAAGGCTATAAATTTTTAGATAAACAAACAATAACAACAATATTATTAGTAATATTTTATACCGCCACACAATCAAAATTATATCTCCCGTAATATCAGAATGAAAGTTCACATTATCGGCGCCGGTCCCACCGGTATGTCTATAGCATGGGAACTCGCAAAACTTAAGAAACATGACGTAACTATATATGACCGCAAACCAGCGGCGGGTGGTTCTTGGTGGGAACCAGATATGGAAGAAAGAAATCTCCACGCACACAGAATTGTGTTTGATAGGGCTTTTATCAATACAAGAACAATGTTTAGTGAAATGAATATAAAATGGAATGACATGTTTAAAAAGGTTGGAGACGATGTAAATTCATTCTTATTAAAACAATTTACACCCGGTGATTATTTAGCTTTGACTTCTCTCGCCACAAGTGTTATAATGAATCCCGACAAGTTTATGAAAATTTCTCTCAGAGATGCCGTCAAAGGAACACTCTCTAAAACGGGGGAATCTGTGTTAACACACATAACATTAATAATGGACGGTGTTACATGGGATGTTATGTCTGCATATGAATTTGTAAGAAGTTTTGATCACGTCGGGTTATCCAAACAATATACACAAAAGGTGTCAGGTAAGCAAATGTGTGACGCAATGCAAAAAGAACTTCGCAATGTGGGTGTTAAATTTCAATTTAATAAATATTTAACAAATGTCGAATATTATAATGACGAATTCAAGGCTACATTTGAAGATGGAGAAGAAATAGAAAATGATGGTATGTTAGTTTTGTGTGTAGATAACAGCCAGGCATTAAAACTTATAAAGAGTAACTGGGGTCATGATGCACATAAGAAAATAAAGTATAGTACGTACGGATGTATAAATGTTTTGCTTGATTATGAAAAAAACATTACTCTTGAAAATGACCTAAAAATAGCTATGGAAACACCGTGGAACTTGCAACCCGTCGTTCTCGCAGACGGCAAAACTGTATCATGTGTTATATGCGATCTTTCACCCGAAATACTTAAAACAAAGCCCGAAGACATAGTAGAAAATATATTGAAACAATTAAATTTAGAAAAGCCAACGAACAGTCGATTTGCATGGGGGTGTAATTGGAATGGTTCCGAATGGACTTTTGAACAGTCTTCGGGTGTTTTAAGTTTAGATGGCCAGGTCCCATTTTTTGGTAAGAACAGGAATGTCGCTCTCTGTGGGATGATGTCACCTAGAAAAACTCCATATTCTAGCATAGAAGCTGCTATTGAAGTTGGTAAACAATTTGCATATGAAAATTTTGATACAAAACCACCATTAGAAACATTTTTGTTAACACACTTAATAATATTACTTATAGTTTTACTTGTATTAATCATATAATGAAGTTTACCGCCAGTGTTTACGAACCCATGTACGAATACAACGACAAAAAATACATTCGTTTATTTATTTCGGATAATCACAAGGAAATAATTAAACGTATGCATTCGAATAAATGTCACTTACTTACAAATAATATAATAGATAATCCATTAGATGGTAATATATTAACAATTAAGGTACCTTTTCGATATAGGAGAGTGATGTGTGAGGTTAGAGGTAAACCCGTGCAATCTCTTATAAAGGGTGATGATGTAAAGATCGACATAGAATATAAGGGTGTGTGGAATGTTGGTAATCATAGTGGATATACATGGAAATTAACTTCCATTACTTCTCCTTAACTTGTTCTCCTTCGTCTTCTTCCTTCTTTTCCGGGATTTCAACTTCCTTCAAACCAGATTCTTGAAACCCCTTAAAAACTCTCAAAGAGCCCTGAATGCGGAAGATTTCTTGAGTAAGTTCTTCGAGGGCTTGTTCCATACGCTTGATGTTTTCTTCGACGTTAAGAGTCGGCATTTTTATATATTACGATACCATTTTTTCTTTAAATTACTAGGGAATAAATAAATCTTTTACCCGGGAATCATTTCTATCGATTTCGACGACACCTTTTTTTCGAGGTCCATAAAAGTTGCAAGGGATTGAATACTTCTGTACCAACTTTCATCTTGTTGTTTAGTTCGGTGAGCTTACCTATTGTTTCAGATATGTTTATCATATTATTTACAAACATAAAGTTATAGCTCTTTAAATTAATAATGCTCACACGAAGTGGTTACGTGATAAAAGATGGTCCAATTCAAGAATTTAAAAAGGAGTTAACAGTAAGACCTATCATTAATAATGAATTCGGGTTCCCCCCGCCGCCTTTTAGAGTTTATAGAACAACTAAAAATGGAGTCTGTGTTCCAAGATTCTACGGAACTTCTAAGATTGGAGAACCGAAGGATGACAAGAGACCAGAACCAGTCAGGTCCGAGGCTAAGTTCGTTGGACAACTCAGAGACGCCACCCATCAGAACGCCGCACTTGCTGCGGCTCTTAGTGCGGGTCATGGAGTTCTCTCGCTCCCATGCGGGTATGGAAAGACCACCGTATCCTTGGCGATAGCGTGTAAGTTGGGTTATCGCACCATGATTGTTGTGCATAAACAGTTCTTGGCAGATCAATGGAAAGAACGGATTCAACAATTTTGCCCCGGGGCTACAATTGGTATGGTTCAACAAGACAAAAAAGAAGTCGAATGTGACTTTGTGATCGCCATGCTTCAATCTCTTTCACTGAAAGAGTATAATTTTCAGGATTTTGATTCTATTGGTACACTCATAGTCGACGAAGCGCATCATATATGCGCAAAAGTCTTTAGTCAAAGTCTATTTAAACTATGTCCAAAGCATATTTTTGGGTTGTCGGCCACACCAGAAAGAAAAGACGGTCTTACGAAAGTGCTTCATTGGTTTATGGGTCCGACTTTCTTTGCAATAGAGAGGAAAAACCAAGAACAAACAGAGGTTTTTCCGATAAGTTATGAGTGTGAAATGTACAAAAATCCACCACCATGCACACGTTTTGGTAAAGTATCGTTGGTAAATATGATTACGCTACTCGTCGAAGATAAACGTAGAAACAAAATGATTGTGGATTTGATAAAAAAACTTTCAAAGACAACTAGACAGATTTTAGTTTTAAGCGACAGGCGGTTTCATTGTGGATTTTTACACCAATGTTTCCCAAAAAGTTCAGGTCTCTATATGGGTGGTATGAAAGAAGCAGATCTCCAGGAATCTTCTAAAAAGCAAATAATTTTTGCGACTTTCAGTCAAGCTCACGAAGGATTGGACATCGCCACATTAGACACGGTAATTCTCGCAACACCCAAATCTGATATAGTACAATCGATAGGGCGTATCATGCGAGAAACTGAAGGTAAAAAGAACAATCCACAGATTTATGACGTTAAAGATGAGTGGTCAATTCTGGTAGCTATGTTTTACAAGAGAATGAAAGTATACAGAAATGGCGGGTTTAAAATACAGGGTAAGACAATGGACGGTGGCGAAAGTGACAAAACGTTCCCTCAGGGAAAGTGTCTATTTTTATAATCTGCATAATAAATAAATGTCTGGTGCATTAGTTCAGCTCGTGTCTAAGGGTGCTCAAGATGTTTATATAACAAACAATGACGGGGTCTCGCTTTTCAGTTTGAAATATAAAAGACACACCAATTTTTCACAAGCTCCCAAACTTATAAAAACTATAACATCATCGGAAGACAATATTATAAAAATACCAGTTTATGGCGATTTATTAAATGCTGTGTGGTTTGAAGGTGAAGGTATGATAACCAAATTTCAAGGAGCTCGTTTTCATTTATACATAGGTGGCACAAAAATAGATTCACAACCTTTTGATTATATTTCTGACGTATGGCAGAATTATTTAGCTGAAAATTTCGTAAAGGCTATGGAAATTATAAATAATGTCTCAGTTGCAAATAATCATTTTATACCTTTACATTTCTTTTTTTGTGATAATGGGATGTATTTACCTTTAATCGCTTTACAATACCACGAAGTAGAAATCAGAATTGAATTTAATGCAGATATTTCCGGTGTAAAATGTTACGGAAATTATATCTTTTTAGATACGGATGAAAGAAATAAATTTGCAAATGCGTCAATGGATATTATAATATCACAAGTTCAAGAGTCTCAACATGAAATAACCCAAAATGAAACGACACTAGATTTATCGATCATTAACCATCCAGTCAAGAGTTTATTTTTTGGGTTTCCAGCAAAAAATCCAATTATAGATGACGACTACTTGACTTTTGAAACAGCCGACATGTATTTAAATGGTACGGTATTATTTGAAGATATGTCACCACTCTATTTTCATATAGTACAGAACTATTATAATTCACAGTGTGGTATTATAAACTATGTGGAAGATTTTGATTGTCCGATGTATACTCGGTATTACGCTTATCATTTTTGCAAAGATGCATCACAATATAAACCCGCAGGTACTTGCAATTTCAGTAGGTTAGATAATGCAAAAATTATTTTGAAAAATATTACACGTGGCGCCAATAGAATTGATGATAATTATTTAAATGTGTATGCAGTTAGTTATAATGTTTTGCGTATAAAAGAAGGTATGGCTGGAATTTTATTCGCAAACTAATATAAGAATGGGGGTTCCTATAGGCGACGTCGCTCGCGTAAGTCAGGTCTTATTGGCGAGCCTTCAACAGGATCGAATAACAACAGAAGATAGGACAACACCCAGTCTTATAACAGCTGAATCGGTGAACACCACAGCGGTTCAATCTTCAGGAAATGTAGAAACACAAACTGGATTTTTTTTGGGGGATGCCGGTCTTCTAAGTAATGTAAATGTTGGTTTACAGAGAGTTACAGATATAGGAAATGTTACAACTAATTCGATTACAGCGAGTGCTGGGTGTTATGTAAATGGTGTCTCGCTTCATGACTCCAATATCATAGCTTATGATAAAATAACTCTAAACTCGATAAATGTACCGAGATACATGACTAGAACTGGTATTGTGGACACTTGGGGCGGGCTAGGATTTGATATAAGCGAAAACGCACAAACAATTATTTATGGTAGTTCTACCGAAAGGGTTAACGTTATCAAAATAGATTCTTTTTTTAACATCATAGATAACGCAACAATAGTGAACGAAGTGAACGATGCTTTGAATGAAGGATTTGGAGAAGGTGGGGTTGCCGTAAGCCCTGACGGGTTGACAGTTGCGGCCAACGCACCTGATGCTGATGGAGGATATAATGGTTATTTTGATACGGGTAAAGTAATGGTATTTAGATATGATGGCGAAAACTGGAACAAAATCGGAGACACAATAAAACCGGCGCTTGAATATCCATTTTCCACCGAGAATAGAATTAGATTTGCAAATAGTCGTCTCGGAGGTTCTATAGCTTTAAGTAGAGACGGTAATACTATTGTTATAGGTGCTAGCGGCGAAGATAATTATAACGGGGGTAATGTACAACTATCGGCAGGCGCTGTTTACGTATACACATATAACGGTTCTTCATGGTCTCGTGTGGCCGAATTATTTTCAAGCTCTCGCAGCCAAAATAATGCATTCGGGAGTGACGTTTTTATAAATAAAACGGGTAATAAAATTGTAGTTGGTTGTCAAGGTGCACGTGAAGTCTACATTTACAATAATTTATCTCTAGTTCATAAAATAACAAATAATACCGCACCCGAATTTGGTCAACAAGTGGCAATTAACGAAGACGCCACTATTATGGCCACTTCGTCGAACAATGGTCATCATATTTACAATTATAACGGTGTAGAATGGGTGGAAACTTTTTTTTCTGACCCAGTGAACTACCGGGTGAATCCGAACGTTTCAATATCCGATAACAGCGAAGAAATTATTATAAATGGAAAACGTTATTCATACATCAATAATCAGTGGACTTTTTACCGAAACTATTCCACCCGTGCTAAGATAAATGGTGATAGTTACAGAGTCGTAGACTATAAAACGTTTTATTTTTCTACACCTAACCCAACCTATAAACTCGATATTTCTGGTGACGCCAATGTGTTCGAAATGAATGCATTTAGATATTATGGTGACGGTGGAACTTTATCCAACATCGTTCTAGAGGAAAATGTCTCCATTTCTAGTACCAATTATAACGGATCGAATATATATGGAACCAACTCGACAAATTATTACCAAACAGACACCGTCTCGACGAGTGGAGGATATTACACGCACCTCATAGCCATGAGTGGATCGGGGACGCGCGTCGTATTCTCTGTTTATGCGTCAGATTTATTGCCATTTGTATACGATTACGATGGAACTACTTGGTCACAAACGACTCAAATGACGTCGACGGTATATCCATCCAATATCGCGGAAAATGTGTACGACGTTGACGTATCAGACGATGGACAGACGATAGCGATAGCTAGTGGTTATTATTTATACATTTGGAAATACAATGGATCTAGTTGGACAGAGTCGCAATACAACACGGGTGAAGGAACGTACACTTGTCTCGTGAGCGGTGATGGAAACGTCGTGTTGGCCTGTAACACTAATACTCATCTCGTACACGCGGTCATAAACGAAACATATTCGGGTACGTTTACACCGTCTCTCGCCGTAGGAAATGATGATTTAGAATTAGTAGGAATCAATTACGACGGTACGAAGGTCATGCTAGCTAATAATGATTTTTATGGGACAAATCTTGGAAACACTCGGATATTTACGTTCACGCGAAGTGGGAGCTCGTGGTCTCAGCAACATCAAATCGATGTCGGTGGAGGGAACACAAACTCACAATCGTTCAGTGTAAATCAGGATTTTACAGTTTTTGCGTATATGATTAACGGTGGAGCGCTGCGTATATATGAATATGACAATAACGCGTGGTTGCTTAATGAATATGTTGGTCCGAGTGGTTTAAACTCCATACGAGTCGATAAATTGGGCGCACGCATCTTGACGACGAATTACATGATATATAAGAAAAACGGTGCGTGGGAGCATAAAGCCATTTCCGGACCATCGAATGTATACAGAATTAGAAGTGCGAATTCATCTGATCCAGAGCGATCAAGGTTTGTGTTTGGACGGCCGGCCGGTGATTTTGTCGTCAGTGAAATACGAAATGACACTACTTTAAACATAGATGCAACAAATGTCAACATATCGGGCACTCTTACAAAGGCGAGTGGTACGTTCAAAATAGACCACCCGTTACCAAATATGGAATCTACACACTCACTTACACATTCATTTATTGAAGGACCAAAAGCTGATCTCATATATCGCGGTAAAGCTCAACTCGAAAATGGTTCTGTTATTGTAAATATAGACGAAGTTTCAAAGATGACAGATGGTACATTTGAAGCACTCGCTAGAGATATACAATGCTTTGTCTCAAATGAGACAAATTGGGATGCTGTACGCGGAGTTGTAGACGGTAACTCGATCACAATTCATTCACAAAATACCACATCAAACTCGATCGTGAGTTGGCTGGTCATAGGAGAACGTAAAGATAAGCATATGTATACTCTTGACTGGACAGATAACGATGGGCGTGTTGTTCCAGAAAAACTTAAAATGTAGTCTATTAATAGAAGAATATCAATTTTAGAAAATAACTAGATAAAAATCGTTTTTACCAAGTTTACATAAAACAAACAAGGTAAAAGGGACTGTATCTACTTTTGCATAGAATCGGTAACGGCGAGAATTAAAACGCCAACAATAAAAAACATAACAACATAATTACACTCCGACTCTTCTGGACCGGGTGTCTGAACTGGTCTGGACTTGACCGGGCCGGTACGGCGCACTCGGCGCACCGGAGGTTCTTCATCCAAGGGACAGTAACCTATCATTTATATAATATTAGAGATTAATTTCTGTCTTCTTCTTTCGACCCCGGCCACCTTTCTTTTTTTCACCAGCAGACACTGTGACTTCTTTTATTTCACCACCCGTTGATTCACCTGACACAGAAACAATGTCAGAGACGTCATCGTCCGCTGGTATGGTAGTGTTAATTTCTTCCTGTGTCTTACTCAGTGTGGACGTATTCATCGGTGGTGGTGGAGGCATCATGATATTACCCATCAAGCTAGAAATATCTAAGCCTGGGCCTTGCATTTCATAAGAACCGTCTGACGAGGTTTGTGGTGCTGTTGTCGCAGCCTGTTGATTAGCTGCTGTACTTTGAACCGCCTGCATCATGTTGCGCATGAGTTCCGGGTTTTGCTTGACCACGTCATTCATGTTAGGCAAAGACTTGAACATGCTATTTGTCAAGTGGAACATCATAGCGGAACCACCCAACATCATGATAAGCTTGACCTCGGGGCTCACATGCATCTTCGATCTGTATTTCACATATAATTCTTCAAATACCGTGTCATAATCGTCTACATTTTCCATAACTGTTTCTGACCAACCATCGAGATGAATTTCAAATGGGTTATATCTCTTGTTAAGGAATTCCAATCCAGTCACACAAGCAACAAGCATACGTCTCGAAAACTTCACAGATTGTTCAACTTCAATGTTATATGTAATTCTCTTAACCTCCGCCCTGAGATCATCAATCGCCGAGTATGCGTTGAGACGCTTGTTTATAGCCAAACCCTTCTTTTCAAGTCTGGTTAATTTGTTAAGAAGATCCGCTTTCTCTTCATCAACTGAAGAATACCCAGCAGATGGTCTTTCTTCACCAGGGCCACCTCCATAGTGACCGTCATCTTCGTCATAAAAAACAGGTTCATCTTCGTCATAGTCTATCTCTTCTGTAACCTGCTTAGGTGGGGCACTTTGTTTGTCTGGGTTGACAAATGCATCCATCGCTTCTTGCTGCTGTCTGTGAAAAGAGGGACCGGGCGGTCTATTGTTTACTGGTCTTTGCACCCTTTTGGGTTGGGGAACGGATATTTCTATCTCGTCCATGAGAGCTTGTTCGTCTTCGTCAAGTTTCATTACACCGGAACCTTTGTTCAGTATAATTTCCTCGTCCATCTACTCTTTATATTGAAAATATAATTATTACTTTAACACACTTTACAAAAAAAATATTGTAAATATATAAATGTTCAACCTCAACAAAGCCAATCGAAATGCGATTACGATAATTTTCATCCTTATCGGTTTGATTTTTATCTTGACGACTGCGAAGAGTGCTCGCAGACCAGGGCTACCCAATATGTCGAGAACTTCTAATCCGATTGTTCAATTATGAGAAATCTGCGCCGTGGTCACCCGCGTCGTGGTCCCCGCATCGCCCTCACTTTCCCTGGGAACGGCGTTAAAAAAAATATTGTAAATATATAAATGTTTAACTTTAACCGAGCAAACCGCAACGCCATTACGATAATCGCCATTCTCATTGGTTTGATTTTTGTTTTGGCCGCCGTTAGAAGTGCCTACACCCCCAGACCGCTTTTAATTTCCGAAAAGTCTAAGGAATCTATTTTTGACTTAGAGCACCGTGAAGATTGTGTTGCGGGTTCTGAAAAAAATGGTGCTTACTATTCAAAGTCTTTGACACCAGGTGGTGTTTGTGGAGGTCAAAAGCTTGTGAAGGACCATGCCAATTATGAAATCACGGGTGGAATTGGTGGTGTTTTATTCTAAATGTATAATAGTATAATAATGGCTCTCATTACCTCGCCCACTGAAACAATGCCCGATCTCAATTACGAGTATCACACAATTACATTTGATTCCGTGGGTCAGAATAGTTCAAACAACTTTACCGTCTTCTTGAACAATCCGTTAAATAACGTTGTCCAGGCGAAACTTTTGGCGGCACACATTCACACGACAGACCACACCGAACATTGTTATCTTTCTATTGAAGAACTTAACAGTATTTTCAGTGACAGAACTTCTAATGTTTATGAAGGACAGGGGAATATAACAACCGTGCGGGGATCTTTTGCCAGTCTTATTTCGGAAGCTACCAGTCACTCTGGCTCCGATTCGTTGATTGTCTATAAGGATAACTATAACATGGCAACGCAATTTATAAATCCAATTCGTAAAATAGATCGACTTACTATCACATTAAGAAATCAAGCCGGAGAAACTATAAAAAACTCCACAACCAGTGGGTCTAACTTTTTCATTGTCCGTTTCGTTTGCAGAAAACCTAATTTGTAATTTTCTTTTATTATTGTAAAGATGTCATCTGGAATAATACAGTTGGTATCCATAGGAGCTCAGGATGAGTATATTATGGGAACACCGGAGATATCATTTTTTAACTCCACCTTTAAGAGACATTCAAACTTTTCACAGTCCGTTGAAAAACAAACGATTCACGGTGCTGTAAAGAGTAATTCTTTGTCGACCGTGCGTTTTGAAAGAAGTGGTGACCTTCTCGGATATACTTTTATAGCGATCGATGACATGACAAAATCAATTGACATTGATGACTGGACAGAAATCATCGAAAGTGTCGAGTTATTGATTGGTGGGCATGTTGTCGACACACAAGATTCATTTTTTAGTGAAAATATAGCCATTGATACATTGGCACAAAATGTATCTAGAAGTTCCAATGGACCACACCCGGGTACGAGTGCTCGATCTTTCTTTTACCCATTGCGCTTTTTCTTTTGCGAAAATCCACAATCTGCATTACCTTTGGTTTCTCTCGAAAATCACGATGTAGAAATACGAATACGTTGGAAAAATATAAATCCTTCATATAATTTTGAAATATATTCTAATTATTATTATTTAGATAATGAGGAAAGAGCTGCTTTTACATCTAAACCCCGCGATATTTTGATATACCAAGTTCAAAAGAACATCCCATCCATGGAAACGACACAAGAATTAAATTTTAACCATCCAGTCAAATACTTGGCGAGTTCAAATACATCGACTTCGTCGGCTTTGACATCTGTATCAAATAGAATAAAAATTAGTATAAACGGTGTAGATCTTTCACCTTATAAATGGTGTAAGACGCACTTCGTTGATGTTCCTCATTATTATCACACCAATTTTGTTACATCTCCCGATATATTTCTTTTCCCCTTTTGCATAACTACAAGTTTATTACAACCAAGTGGATCTCTTAATTTCAGCCGTATAGAAAATAGCAAAATACAAAGTGAAACGTTACCATTTACAGATGACATTTATGCCGTGAACTATAACATTCTCAGGGTGGAGAATGGTATGGCTGGTCTTCGTTATGCGAATTAAAATGCAGTATTATATAAATGGTAAAGAACGTGAACACTCTTTGTTTTACCGAAAAAATTAGATTTGGTAGATACACAAGTGAAACGCAGCCTGTTAATAGCATTGTAATCAATGCATCCAAACAAGAGTTACCAGATATTAAAAATAGTGGTTTTTACGCTTCGCCAATACGTTACTCGACAAACGAGTCAAACGTGGTTGGTTATAATTCCACGTCGGGTGAAATACTCGATATGGGACCTCTTAATTTGGAAACTATTACCCGCTTTGGCAGCATAAGTAATGTACATACCAAATTTAAATCTCTCGAAGTTGAAAATTTAGATGTCGTAAATTTCAACAAAATAAACATCAATGAAATAAATGATCCAATTTTAGAATTGGGTAAAAGTGATTTAGAAAATCCAAGAGATGTTCGCATTCTCATGACTAAAGGAAAAGAGTCTGCCAACATAGACTATGACGGAGATCTTTCTTTGAATTCAAACGTGATATTATTAAATGGAAAAGTTAAATTATCCAATGATTTATTTGTTCCGGGTAAAATTTATGTAGATAGTTTTGAGTGTGAATATATCGAATCGAAAAAGGACATAAAGGCGGAATATTTACATGGCGATGGAACAAATATCATAAATCTTTCGTACAAACAACTCGGTGACACTTTCGAAGATTTTATGTATTTTAAGAAGGGTTTTGAAGTTCCATGGCTCGCCGGTGATGGTTCCAGGATTACTGGCATCGGCTTAGATCAAATAGATTTAAATACAGAAAAAGATGTTACATTAGGTAAATTAATAACAAAAGATTCGGTGACAATTGATGGATCTTTAAAAGTTTATAATACAGTCAAATTATGTAAAGGTTTGACCGTCAACGAATCTATAAAGGCTGCGTCATTTTATGGCGATGGTACAACTCTTGATGGTGTGGCGCATGAAGTTGACTTAAATGAGTGTAAGAACAATGTACTTTTAATTTCGGAAAAAACAAAAAACAATCAAAATGAAATTGAAATTTTAAAAAATAAAATTGAAAATATATTTAATGACAATGAAAAAATAAAATTATTAGAAGAAATAGTTTATGATAATAATGAAAAAATAAAAGATATAGAATCCGTGAAAGCACACACACCTATCATATCAGAGATCAAAATGAAATGTAAAGGTTACGAAAATACACTTAAACAACTTGCGAACAATATCAAATCATTTGAAGACATGACACCATGGGTCAAGCCATTAGAAAAAGATGTAAAAAATTTAAAAACAAATATTGAAACAATTAATGAAAATATATTTGTACTTCCACAAAAATTTAAAAGTTTTGATAATGAAATTTTTAAAATAAATAAAAATTTTGTGAGAAAAAATATTTTTGAAAATAATATTGAAAATTTAGAATTAAAAATAAATAATGTCGAACAATTATTTTCGATTACAGAAAATCAAAAAAATTCTATAATTTCCATAAGAAATGAGTTACCTAGGATAGACAGTCTTGAAAGAGAAATACCAAGATTTGAACCTCTTGAATCTCTTGTACCGTGTATACATTCAACCGAATCTAACGTGAATACAATACAATCTTTGATACCTCCGTTAGATATTAGAGTCACAACCTTAGAAAACAAACCACTGAAAGGGGATGGTGCGTTGATCTCAAATATTTCACTTCAGCATGTCACAAACTATGGTAACGAGATAAATGGCTCAATAAAAATTAGCGAAAATATTAATACCAAAACACTTACATTTAATAATGTTCCCAAAATCACTTCTAGAACGGGTGAGATAAAATGCATTAACATAAATAACATCGCAGAAATATCTGGATTTGCAAAATCAAACGATAACACGACGGCGGGTAAGCCAGGGGGTATAGTAATAAAAACAAAAAGACCTCAAGGTAAAATTGAAAATAGTGTACTTATTGACGGAAATGGTAAAGTTGCAATTGGTTCCGATAAAGTACATCCATCGGCTATACTTTCTTTAGAATCTAAAACGGGCGGTCTTTTACTCCCAAGAATGACATGGATAGAAATGAAAAATATCAAAAATCCCGAACCCGGATTAATGATTTATGAAGTAGAAAGTGATACTGTCTATGTATACAAAAGATCCGGGTGGACCGCCATGTGTTAAATTAAAATCACCATCTATATAAATGGTGAAAAACGTAAGTACCATTGATAGATCCAACAGGATCAGGATAGGTAAGCACGTTCCAGATGAACAACCCATAAACACCGTGATTATAAATGCATCTGACGAGGTAATTTCACCACAAACTGCTGGGATATTTGTGGCACCTATAAGACAAGCACCTATAACCACTTCAAATACATTAGCCTATATTTCAGAGACGGGTGAAATAATTGATACGGGTACATCACCAAACCAATTCCAGGATTTAGAAAGAGTAGTTATCGAGGGTAACACTACAAGTAACACTGTCGAATTTAGATCGCCCACGACAGCTTTTGTTACAAGTTCAAATGTCGGTATATCCAATTTAAACCCGATACATAAATTAGATGTTGGAGACGAGTTATACGTAGATGAAAGTGGTTTAACAGTTAGAAAGGACGCCCTTATCGAGGGGAACCTCACAGTTTTGGGTGATACCACATTGGTTTCCTCTGAAAACCTTAACATTAAGGATGCAATCATAGAACTTGGTAAAGACAACACAGATAATGATTTTACATTTGATCTGGGTCTCATATTAAATAGACCCGCATCTAATGTAGCCATGGGTTACAGAGAAACGAGTAATGAATTTATCATAGGTTATACACAAAGTTCTGCAAATGAACGCCACATCATTCCAGAAACATCAAATCTTATTGATGTTCGTATTTATGGTGACGTAACAGCGAATAGTTTTATCGGTGATGGCTCGTTTTTATCAAATGTGGTACAAGATACGGATTTAGAATCAAACGTCACAATTCTCCGTGGAGAGATTGCTTCTAATGCGGCAAATGTTATACCAACATTAAGAACAGACCTTCAATCGAATGTGACGATCCTTCGAGGTGAGATTGATTCCAACCTAGCTACAGCAAGGACGGATCTTCAATCGAATGTGTCGATTTTGAGAGATGAAATGGAGGCTAATACTGTAACTCTTCGCTCCGACCTTCAATCGAATGTGTCGATTTTGAGAGATGAAATGGAGGCTAATACTGTAACTCTTCGTTCCGACCTCCAATCGAATGTGTCGATTTTGAGAGATGAAATGGAGGCTAATACAGTGTCTCTCCGATCCGACCTTCAATCGAATGTGACGATTTTGAGAGATGAAATGGAGGCTAATACTGTAACTCTTCGTTCCGACCTCCAATCGAATGTGACGATCCTTCGCGGAGAGATTGATTCCAATCTGGCTACAGCGAGGGCTGACCTCCAATCGAACGTGACAATACTTCGAAGTGAAATCGATTCCAATCTGGCTACAGCGAGGGCTGATCTCCAATCAAATGTGACGATCCTTCGTGGTGAAATCGACTCAAACACAACTATTGTCCGGGGTGAGATTGATTCTAACGTCACAATTCTTCGGAGTGAAATGGAAGCAAATACGATTTCAACTAGAAATGAGCTACAATCTAACCTGGCTTTAAAATCTAATATAGAAAGTCCCATTTTTACGGGTGTAATTACGGGAGACGGTGGTGGTATAACCAACGTGACATTGCAACAAGTTACTCAATACGGAAATACTTCATCTAATACAATTGAACTCACAAATTCAATTTCTTTAGTGACAAGTGGGTATGTTGGTATAAATACGCCTACACCCGAATCAACATTACATGTAGCTGGTGACATACTCGCCGACGGAGATATAACAGCTGTCGATTTTTATGGGGATTCTTTCACCACGAGGTCTCTCACCATCGAAGAAGATATGACTGTTCTAGGAAACCTTGATGTATACGGTAATACAACATATATATCAACTCGTAATCTTTTTATAGAAGATCCTATACTTGGTCTAGGTAATAATAATTCTATTTCAACACTCGATACTGGTATAATACTGTTATATAATGGATATTCAAATGTGGCTATAGGTTATAAAGGTGCAGAAAACAGGTTTATAATAGGATATACATCAAATACACATACAGACAGCCAAATAATACCCGATACATCAAATTCATTGGATGTCCGTATATATGGCAATGTGACAGCTGATGCGTATCTTGGTGATGGTGGTTTGCTTTCAAATATAGCTGCAAATTTGCAGGACATTACAGATAACGGAAACGTTACATCTAATACGGTTCAATTTACAAACACAGACGTCGGAATTGTAGCTGTAGGTAACATTCATGCAAATTACTTTGTGGGTGACGGGTCTCGATTGTCGAATGTAGTTAACGACACGGAATTGACATCCAACGTCACCATCCTTCGAGGTGAGATTGATTCCAACCTCGCTACGGCTAGGACAGACCTTCAATCAAATGTGACAATCCTTCGGAGTGAGATTGATTCCAACCTCGCTACGGCTAGGACAGACCTCCAATCGAATGTGACGGTCCTTCGAAGTGAGATTGATTCCAACCTCGCTACGGCTAGGACAGACCTCCAATCGAATGTGACGGTCCTTCGAAGTGAGATTGATTCCAACCTCGCTACGGCGAGGACAGACCTCCAATCGAATGTGACAATCCTTCGGAGTGAAATTGATTCCAACCTCGCTACGGCGAGGACAGACCTCCAATCGAATGTGACAATCCTTCGGAGTGAAATTGATTCCAACCTCGCTACGGCTAGGACAGACCTCCAATCGAATGTGACGGTCCTTCGAAGTGAGATTGATTCCAACCTCGCTACGGCGAGGACAGACCTCCAATCGAATGTGACGGTGCTTCGAGGTGAGATTGATTCCAACCTCGCCACGGCAAGGACAGACCTTCAATCGAATGTGACAATCCTTCGGAGTGAGATTGATTCCAACCTCGCTACGGCTAGGACAGACCTCCAATCGAATGTGACGGTCCTTCGAGGTGAGATTGATTCCAACCTCGCTACGGCAAGGACAGACCTTCAATCGAATGT
>Ga0209136_1001277_pt1 | contig 16775 bp, 16 predicted proteins | sample SaaInl0LU_22_DNA_FD_184640 | JGI IMG/M metagenome (GOLD analysis project Ga0209136, IMG submission 184640) | Marine microbial communities from expanding oxygen minimum zones in the Saanich Inlet - ESP_90LU_22_DNA (SPAdes) (version 2) | ecosystem: Environmental > Aquatic > Marine > Intertidal... | reverse complement strand
CTATGACGTTGCTTTTCATCAACAACAGCTTTAAAAGTTTCGTTTAAATTCTTAGGAAGGTTTTTAGTAAAGTGAATAATAACATTATTTTCTCTTTTAGTATCTACAATGTAAATAACATCTCCATGACTATCTTCTAAATATCCTTTGTCTCCCACTTGACCACCACCTTCTGGGTAAAATGGAGTTAAATTAAAAACCAACTGATACATTTCACCATCTTTTTTAGAGGTTACTTTTCTATATCTTGTTAGTTTAACATTAGCTTCTAAAAAGTCATATCCAATAAATTCTTCTTCTTTATCTTCTACTAAAATAGTCCAATCATCCGTAGACGTTTCACTAGCAGCTCTAGATCTATCTTTTTGTTTTTTTAACTCTTCTTTAAACCCTTTTTCATCTAAAGTAAACCCTTTTTCAGATAAAATTAATGCCGTTAAATCTATAGGAAACCCAAAGGTGTCGTACAATTCAAAAACTTTATCTCCAGAAATCTCTTTACTTTTTGTATTAGCTATAATAGCATCTAACAAAACTAGACCTTGGTCTAAAGTTCTTAAAAAAGAAGTTTCTTCTTCCTTTATAACGTTTTCTATGAGCTGTTTCTGATTTTTTAATTCAGGAAAGGCTTTACCCATTTTATCAGTCAAAATAGCTACTAACCTAAAAATAAAAGGTTCTTTCTTTTCTAAAAATGTAAAACCATACCTAACTGCTCTTCTTAAAATTCTACGAATAACGTAACCTGCTCCAGTATTACTTGGTAGCTGTCCGTCTGCAATAGAAAATGCTACAGCTCTAACATGGTCAGAAATTACTCGAGTAGCAATATCTTGTTGCTCATTTTTGCCATAAGAAGTGTTAGTTATGGCACCTATTTCTCTAATAATAGGAGAAAATACATCTGTGTCATAATTAGATTGAACGTTTTGTAACACCATACAAAGACGTTCAAATCCCATTCCAGTGTCTATATGTTTGTTTGGTAAATCTTCTAAACTCCCATTGGCTTTTCTATTGTATTGCATAAAAACCAAGTTCCAGATCTCTACCACCTGAGGATGATCTTCGTTTATTAATGTTTTTCCATCTACTTTTGCCTTTTCATCTTTACTTCGAATGTCAACATGAATTTCAGAACAGGGCCCACATGGTCCTTGTTCACCCATTTCCCAAAAGTTATCTTTTTTGTTTCCTTTTAAAATACGATCCTCAGCAATAAACTGTTTCCAAATATCATATGCTTCAGTATCCATAGATAGATTATCTGAATCTTCAGAACCTTCAAAAACAGTAACATATAAGATGTCTTTGTCTATTTTATATACTTCAGTCAAAAGTTCCCAAGCCCAAGCAATTGCCTCTTTTTTAAAGTAATCTCCAAAAGACCAGTTTCCAAGCATTTCAAATAAAGTGTGATGATAGGTGTCATAACCTACTTCTTCTAAATCATTATGTTTACCAGAGACACGTAAACATTTTTGAGAATCAGTTAGCCTATTTTTTTTAGGAGTTCCATTACCTAGAAAATATTCCTTAAAAGGCGCCATTCCAGAATTCACAAACAGCAATGTAGGATCATTTTTACTTACCATTGGAGCAGAGGGTACTACTAAATGCGATTTTTTTTGAAAAAAGTCTAGAAAAGTAGCGCGAATATCTTGAGATTTCATAAAAAAAGAAGTTTCCAACACGTTGGATTATGTTAATATATTTTTAAAATAACGACTTAAAAAAAGCAGTTGTAAAACATTTTGTAAATTTGTCTGTTTATAAATAAACTAGTTTTTCAAATTTATTAAAGCTATTACAAAAATAGCATATTTCACAACATGGCAAAAGTAAAATATTATTATGATGAGGATACGCTTTCTTACAGAAAAATTGCTGTAAAAAAGAGCGATTATTATCGTAAAATACTATTTAGTTTTTTTGGAATATTACTGATTGCTTTTATAGGTTTTATTGGTTTTAGTCAAATTATTACATCGCCTTCTGAACGAGCACAGCAGAGAGAACTAGAAAATTTGAAGTTTCATTTTGAGCTTATTAATAAAAGATTAGAAGAAAGCTCTTCAGTTTTATCTCAATTGCAGGAACGTGATAATAATATTTATAGAAGTTATTTTGAGGTTAATCCAATTCCATTAGAACAACGAAAAGCTGGTTTTGGTGGGGTAAATAGATACAAAGATTTAGAAGGTTTTGAAAACACTACGTTAATAAAAAATATTACCAAAGAAGTAGATATTTTATCTAAGCAAATGGTGGTCCAATCTAAATCTTTAGACGAAATAGTTGCTTTAGCAAAAGAGAAAGAAGATATGTTGGCTTCTATACCTGCTATTTTACCTATTAAAAAAGGGGATTTTTATGTAGCATCTGGATACAAAATGAGGATGCATCCAATTCTGAAAATTAATAAATTTCATAAGGGAATGGATTTTACGGCTCCTAAAGGAACGCCTATTTATGCCTCTGGAGATGGACAAATACATAGAGCACAAAGAAGTTCTACTTTTGGTAAAGTAGTTTATATAGACCATAGTTATGGTTATAAAACCATTTATGCACACTTAAGTAAAATGGTGGTTAGAAGAGGTGAAAAAGTAAAAAGAGGAGATTTAATAGGTTATGTTGGTAGTACAGGACTTTCTGTTGCACCTCATTTACATTACGAGGTTCATAAAAACGGGATTGCAGTAAACCCTATTAATTTTTACTACGGAGATTTAAGTGTGTCTGAGTTTGCAGATCTACAACAAACCTCTGAAGAAAGTCAATCTTACGACTAAACAATTTTATTATGTTTATAGACTTGCCTGAAAAACGTTATTATAAAATTGGAGAAGTAGCCACTGCTTTTAATGTAAATGCCTCTCTTATTCGTTTTTGGGAAAAAGAGTTTGATATTATTACTCCAAAGAAAAATAAAAAAGGAAACCGACTTTTTACTAAAGAAGATATTCATAATTTTAAATTAATCTTTAATTTAGTTAAAGAAAGAGGGTATACTCTAGATGGTGCTAAAATGCAACTTAAAAAAAACCCAGAAAGCACCTTTAATAAACACGAAATTATAAGCAGATTAGAGTCTGTAAAAGCAGAATTACTTCAAATAAAAAACTCATTGTAGTTTCTTGTAGTTATTTTCTTAAAGAAGTACATCTCCTCTGCTGGTTTTTTAAAATCTACAATTGTTGTTATGCTATTTAAAATAGGGTCTAAAGAGCACAGTTTTTTTAGTAAATTTGTAAATAATATAAAAATCAATCCAAAAAAATAAAATTATGAAAAAATGGTTTATCCCTTTAGCAGTCATTGCAGTTTTCCTTTTTGCAGTTTATAGTTGGGCAAAAGGCTTTAATAATAACGCTGTTGTATTACAAGAAGATGCAAAAACAACTTGGTCTAATGTAGAAAGCGCTTACCAAAGAAGAAATGATTTAATTGGAAATTTAGTAAAAACTGTGCAAGGTGCTGCAGATTTTGAAAAAAGTACTTTAACAGAGGTTATTAATGCTAGAGCAAAAGCAACATCTACTTCTATAAATGTTGGTGACTTGTCTGCAGCAAATATGGCTAAGTTTCAACAAGCACAAGCTGGCCTAAGTGGAGCTTTGTCTAAACTATTGGTTTCTGTAGAGCGTTATCCTGATTTAAAATCTAATGCAAACTTTTTAGAGCTTCAAAGCCAACTAGAAGGAACAGAAAATAGAATTAATGTGGCTAGAGACCGTTTTAACGAAGGGGTAAACAATTATAATAAGCATATTAAAATTTTCCCAAATTCTGTATTAGCAGGGATCTTTAATTTCGATGAAATGGATAGATATAAAGCAAATCCTGGTTCAGAAAATGCTCCGGATATTAATTTTGATTTTAATAAAAAAGCAGCCTAAATGTCAAGTAATAACTCGTTTTTAACTAATGAAGATGAGCAAGAAATTGTAACTGCCATTCGCATTGCTGAAAAAAGCACCTCTGGTGAAATTAGAGTGCATATAGAGGCAAAGACAGATAAATCTCATTATGATAGAGCTTTAGAGGTGTTCCATGAATTAGAAATGCACGCAACTAAAGATAAAAATGGAGTGTTAATTTATGTGGCTGTTAACGATAGAAAGTTTGTTATTTGTGGTGATGAAGGAATTAATAATGTAGTGCCTGATGATTTTTGGAACACTACTAAAGACATTATTCAACTTTACTTTAAAAACCAGGAATTTAAACAAGGTTTGGTTGCAGGGATTTTAAAGGCTGGTGAGGAGTTGAAACACCATTTTCCCTGGCAAAAAGATGATGAAAATGAGCTTTCTAACGAAATATCTAAAGGATGACTTTTAAACTAAATAAAGCTTTTTTAAATTATTTTCACAGTAAACAAATTTTTTTATTTGGTGCGTTATTTTTATCGTTTACTTTGTTTTCTCAAGGATTTCAAATACCTAAAAAACCTGATTTTCAAACTAGTGTTTACGATTACATCAATTTACTTTCCAATTCAGAAAAAACAAATTTAGAAGCAAAGCTAGTTCGTTATTCTGATACAACTTCTACACAGATAGTTGTAGCAATTATTAACTCTACAGAGGGCGAAAATATCAATTATTTAGCGGCAAACTGGGGAGAAAAGTGGGGGATTGGAGATGCTAAAAAAGATAATGGTGTATTTGTTTTACTCGCTAAAAATGATAAAAAAGTAGCCATTCAGAACGGAAGAGGTGTCGAATATTTAATGACAGACTTTCAGACCAAAAGGATAATTGAACGTGTTTTGGTTCCTCAATTTAAGAAAAACAATTATTATCAAGGTTTAGATTATGGAGCAGATATTATTTTTAAAACACTTCAAGGCGAATTTAAAGGCACAAGAAAACAATCTAAAAAGAAAGGTGGTAGTATATTTTTAGTAATTGTTGTTATTGTAATTTTCCTTGTAATTTTTAGAGGCAACAAAAACAATAGAGGTGGAGGTAAAAGATTTAGAAGAGGCTCTTTGGCAGATACTATTTTTGATACAATTATTTTAACTAAGGCTGGTAGAAGAAGTGGTGGCTTTGGAGGTGGCTTTGGAGGCGGATCGTCAGGAGGTAGTTTTGGAGGCGGTTTTGGAGGCGGTTTTGGTGGTGGTTCTTTTGGAGGTGGAGGTGCTTCTGGAGGTTGGTAAATTATTTTATATACCTGACATTTCTCTCAAACTTTATGAAGTATTTAAACTCAAAATTCTATAATAAGAATATTCTTAAAAATCGAAGGGATTTGCTTTAAAGGAAAGAATACAATTTTAATTACTGATAAAAGAGCAGGTAGAAAAGAAGGAAATATCTTTGAATATCGCTTAAAGTAATAAGATAAATTTATAAAGTAAAAGTAACCAACCTGCAGCTAAAAACAAACCACCTAAAGGAGTTATTGGTCCCAAAAACTTTAGTTTTCTCTCTTTATAACTAGATAACACTAAACCATAAATTGAGAAAGAGAAAAGTACTATTCCAACAATAAAAGCATTCACAATATAATTGTCAATAGACAGTGTATCATTTAAATTAAAACCTAAAAGAAGCAAAACAATTGCATGATACATTTGGTATTTAACTCCTGTTTCGAAACTTTGTAATTGGTCTTGAGATAGTTTTTTCTTTAATAAATGAGCTCCAAATGCACCTAAAATTATGGCTAAAAAGCCAAAGAAACTTCCAAAAAGTAATGCGTTTACACTCATCTTATTTAAAAATTAAAAACTTGAGTTAAATATTATCGTTATTTTATTGTTTCCTTTGTTAGTGGCTATATTTTTTTCAATGCTATTGGTAACATATAAAAAACACTTCCTCCAAAATTTTTTACTAATTTTATATTGGTAAAATTAACTATTTTAAAATTGACTTTCTATAAAGTTTCAATTCTTCTTGCGTGTCAATATCTATATTGTTGGCTTCTAATTTTGATGATAAAACTTCAGTTTTGTGTTTGTTAATAAAACTTTTAGCACCTTTATCACCATTAATAGTTAAAAGCGATTTAAAATAGGTTTTAGGTATAATCACAGGTACACCAAAGTGCGCTTTATATTGGGTTGCAATTATTTTAGATGGGTTATTCAAATGTAGATTTTTCATTGATGATAGGTATTCTTCATCAATAGCTGGTTGATCTGCCAAAAGAATAAAAACAGCATCAAAATTTAAGGCATGTTCTTTAAAATAATTAAGACCAGCAATAATGCTTGTACTTAATCCATTAATATAATTATCATTAAAAATAGTTGTTATATTAGGTAATACTATCGATTTTTTAATAAGACTTGCATTTGCACCCAAAACACAATAAATATCGGTTTCTTGCAGTTGAACTGCTTTTTCTAAAGTGATATTTAAAAGCGTCTTGTTGCCAACTTTTTCAAGTTGTTTAATGCTTTGCATACGAGAGGATTTCCCAGCAGCCAATACTAAAATAGCAATACTCATAAATTTAATTACTGTGAATTTTACCTGTAATATTTCTTAGAGAAAAGGGTTCTTTATTTCTTGTAACTGCTAAAATTTCAGCAATAATTGAAATAGCAATTTCCTGAGGTGTTTTTGCGCCAATATGTAGACCTGCAGGTGTGTAAATGGTTTCTAAAAATGCTTCTGTAGTTTCAGGGGAAAACTCAAAAAGCTCATTAAACAAACGCTCTCTTCTTTTTGGAGCACCCAAAATACCTATATAATTAGCACACTTCTTTTTAGATAATTTTACCAAATATTTTAAGTCTTGTACATAACTATGGTTCATTAAAACAATAGCACAGTTTTCTGTAATACCCTTAAATTCGATAGTTTCTGGGCTCTCACCTAAAACTCTACTAGCTCCAGGAAAATCAGACAATTGTTTACTGTCTTTTGCAGGTGTTATCACTTCTATTTCCCAACCAAGATTCGCAGCAATTTTGCATAACTGAACAGCATCATGCTCTCCACCAATAATTACTAGTTTAAAAGCGGGTTGTAAAATTTGTGAAAAAAGCTGGGTGTTTTTTTCAGGAGCAAAAGATGCAAAAAATGAAAATTGTTTTTGATTTTCGAAAGTTATCATCGATCCGAAATTACCAAAATATTCGTCCTCTAATATAAAATTACTTTCAATTTTTAGAGTCTCTCTTCTGGAGTAAGCTGTTGTAAAGGTTGTTAAAAACTCTTCTGTGATAGTTATTGGTTCTATTAAAATATATAAAATGCCTTCACAACCTAATCTGTATCTTCCATCGTAAGTTATAATCTTAGGCTTGTTATCTCTAAATACAGTTTTCGCTCTTTGTATGATTTCTTTTTCTACACATCCTCCAGAAACTGCGCCTACAGAAGTTAAATCTTCAGAAATTAACATTCTTACACCAGGTTTTCTGTAAGAAGAACCTTCTAAATGCACAACAGAGGCCAGCACATTTTTCAATCCTTTTTTTTGATTGATGGTTGCTTGATGTATTATTTCTTTCAGTTCGTGAATCAATGTTAAGAGAGTTTTAATGGCATTTCTGTTAACCGTTCTCCTGTTAACCTTCTAACTGCATTCCCAATTGCTGCTGCAATAGGCCCTAAAGGCGGCTCACCTACAGGTCCTGGTTTATCTATACCTTGTATTAAGTGCACGTTAATTTCTTTAGGAGCGTGTTTAATCATTGCCATCTGATAAGGACCAAAGATGGTTGGTTGCAATTGCCCATCTTCAATGTACATTTTTTCGTGCATTGCTGCACTCATTGCCATAATCATTGCACCCTCACATTGTGCTTTTACTTGATCTGGATTTACAGCAATTCCACAATCCATTACACAAGTTACTTTGTGCACTTTAATTTCATCTTTTATTATTGATACTTCAACCACTTGCGCACAAGGTGTTCCTGCGTCTGTAGAGCATGCAAATCCCATGGCAATTCCATCTTTAACTTTATCTGAATAGTTAGTGTGTTGTAGTGTCTTTTGTATCACATTTTTTAACCTAATACCTTCCTCATCTTCTTTTATCTCCGCTAGTCTTAACTCAATAGGATTTTTATTTCCTTGTATTGCTAATTCATCTACAAAACTTTCTATAGCAAATGTATTGGCCAATAACCCTAAACTTCGCCACCAACTTGTGGCAAAAGGAAGTGGTTTGTGCCACTGTATTGCCCTTCTATTTTTTATTCCACTATAATGTATACTTCCTCCTCGAATTGCACCAAGGTCTGCACCTAGTATTTTATTAGTAATATTTGGTAATAATACAGATTCTGTAGCTACGTTTCCGCTTGCAAAATGGTGTTCTAGATTTTCTATTTGTCCTGCATTATTGAGTTTACCTCTCATAATATGATGAGTTGGAGGTCTAAACATATCATTTTGAAATTCCTCTTGTCTCGTAAAAAAATATTTTACAGGTTGCCCAACCGCTTTAGACATTTGAACGGCATGTATAGCATGGTAGGTGTTTAATCGCCTTCCAAATCCACCTCCTAAAAAAGTTGGAATTATATTTACATCTTCTGTACTTACTTTTAGTGCTTTTGCAACTTGTTTTTGAGTTATGCCTACTACTTGAGTAGATATAATTACTGTAATTTTTCCATCTTTATAAGAAGCTACTGCACCATTTGGTTCTATTTGAGCGTGAGCACCAAGTGGGCTTTTGAATTCTATTTCTAAAAAAGATTCATCTTTTTTTAAAGAGTTTCCTTCTTTTTGAACCAACATTTCATTCCCACTACCTACTGTTATTAAAGACCTTATTTCTTCTTCAGACCATTTCTTTGGAATGTGCCATTCTATATCAATAACTTCTTTTGCTGCGAGTGCTTCAGAATAACTTTTAGCAATAACGCCCACCCAATCATCAATTTGAACAATTTTTACAACCCCTGGCATTTTATTTGCTTCGGTAAAGTTGGCCTTTTTGAAAGTTGCACCAATATGTTCTGGTTTTAAAACAACTGCATGAAGCATATTGTCCATCTCTGCATCCATACCAAAAATAGGTGCACCAAAAACTTTAGCATTTAAATCGATTCTAGGTATTGGTTTGCCAATGAGAGTATACTCTTTAAAAGGTTTTAATGTTGGCGTAGAAGGAATTTCCCATTCAGTAACATTCTCGGCTATTTGCGCATAAGAAAGTTGTTGATCTTTATAAGTAGCTATTCCATTTTTTGTAGTGATTTCCTGAACTGCTATGCCCCATTTTTTAGCAGCTTCTAGTTTTATCATTTCTCTTGTTGTAGCAGCCAATTCGCGCAAAATTGTCCACATAGAAGCAATAGATAAACTACCACCAGTTCCTAAATTATCTACAATGCCACTTTCAGTTGCAGCAGCAATTACTTCTATTTGGTTAATATTTATATCCAATTCGTCAGCTGCAATCTGAGCAAACCCTGTAAATGTACCTTGCCCCATCTCTACTTTTGGTGAATGTAAAAGTATGGTGTTGTGTTTGGTAATTTCGAACCACAAGTTGACTTCTGTTCCGGTTCCTAAATATGGTGCAATAAAAGAATCTGTAAAATCGATTATTTCTCTTCTTATAGGATTTCTAAATATAGCTGTACCTACTGCTAATACACCAAGTGTTCCTAGCCCTCCTTTAACTAAAAATTTTCTTCTCGATATTTTTTTGCTCATCTTTTAACTTTTTTGATCTCTTGAAAGTTCAGCAGCTCTGTGAATTGCTTTTCGCATTCTATAATAAGTGCCACACCTACAAATATTTAAGATTGCGTCATCTATTTCATCGTCTGAAGGGTTGTTGTTTTCTTTTAATAATGCAGCAGTTGCCATCATAAAACCTGATTGACAGTATCCACATTGTGGAACTACTTCTTCTATCCAAGCTTGTTGTACTGGATGAGGATTCTCTTCATTTCCTAATCCTTCAATGGTAGTTATGTGCTTACCAGCAGCAAATTTTACGGCATAAGAACATGAACGTATTTCCGCACCATCTATATGTAAAGTGCACGCTCCACAGGCTGCTTTTCCACAGCCAAATTTTGTTCCTTTTAAGTTTAAATGATCTCTAATCACCCATAAAAGAGGGGTGTATTCGTCTTTAACATCAACTGTAACCTCTTTGTTGTTTATTATAAAGGATATGTTCATTTCTTTCTTTTTTATTCGTGCACTCTATAAATTTAGAGTATTTTACATAAAGTTACTGTAAATTATCTAAATCACATAATAGGAGGTGTAAAGCTTTGTATGTATTCAAAGGTATCTTCTATTTACTATTGTAAATGTCCATTTTAGTTCCATTTTTTCAACTAAAATGTTTCTCTATGCGTTTATTTTACCAATATTAAGAACTACAAGATAACATAGAGCAACCTACTTTATCTCTAGCCCATTCAGGTCTTTTTGCAAACCATTTGTCATTTTCTGGTTGATCTTTATATGGATTTTTTAATAATTGAAACAATTCATCTATTAATTTATAATCGCCATTATTTGCTGCATCAATAGCCAATTGAGCCATATAATTTCTTAAAACATATTTAGGATTTGTAGCATCCATTTTTGCTTTACGTTCATCAACAGAAACTCTTTCTACGGTTAACCTATTTTCGTATTTTTTGAACCAAATATTCCATTTGTTGTATACATCATCAGAAATATTTTTTAAATCATAAAAAGCATTTTCAATAAGTTTAAATCCTTTTTTATAATTAGAAAAATTACTTAAATTTCTAAAGAAAATGGTCATATCTGTTTCTACTAATTGCAAATTGTCTTCTAGTTCTTGAATCAATTTAATATCATCTTCAACAGCAACAAATAAGCCTAATTTGCTTTTCATCATATCTAAAGATTTCTTTTCAAAATCGGTTTTATATTGATTTAAAATGGCTTCTAAAGGAGTTGCGTCTTTAATTAAGGGATACAAAGCATTTGCAAGTTGATATAAATTCCATAACCCAATATTGGGTTGATTTCCATATCTGTACCTTTTATTTTGTCTATCTGTGGTGTTGGGTGTCCAACCAAAATCGAAACCTTCTAGCCATCCATAAGGTCCATAATCTATGGTTAACCCTAAGATAGACATGTTATCTGTATTCATAACTCCATGCACAAAACCAACTCTTTGCCAATCAATAATCATGTCTAAAGTATGGTTAGTAATTTCACTAAAGAACTGAACGTATGTTTCTTTTGATGGTTTTCCTAAATGCGTAAAATGATGATTTATAGTATAATCTGTAAGTATTTTTAAATTTATAATATCATTTCTAGAGGCGAATATTTCGAAATTTCCAAAACGTAAAAAAGAGGGTGAAATTCTTGAAACAATTGCTCCTTTTTCATAAGCAGGATTTCCATCATACATTACATCTCTTAAAACCTGATCTCCAGATAAACTTAAGCTCAAAGCACGCGTTGTTGCAATGCCTAAATGATGCATGGCTTCACTGCATAAATATTCTCTTATTGATGATCGCAAAACAGCCAAACCATCTGCAGTTCTAGAATAAGGAGTCTCACCTGCACCTTTTAATTGTACTTTCCAATTTTTGTTTTGATGTTCAACTTCAAATAAATGAATAGCTCTTCCATCACCTAATTGACCTGCCCAATTGCCAAACTGATGACCTCCATAACACATTGCATAAGGCTTTGTGTTGGCATAAACTTGATTTCCTGTAAATACATTTTTAAATAACTCTGACTTGGTTTCTTTTGTTGTAATGCCTAAATCATTTGCCATTTCTTGAGAAACATGAATTATTTCTGACTGATTTGTTTTTTTGGGATTTACAAAAGAATATACAGCATCTGTTACTTGTCTTCTAGAATTTTCTAGAACTTTATCTGCTGGTAAATTATTTAAAAAGGTGTTTTTCAGGTTTAATTTCATGCTAACTTATCTGCGTGTAATTTTCTTAATTTAGATAATTTTGGTTCTATAACATATGTGCAGTAACCATAACCTTGATTGTTTTTGTAGAAGTCTTGATGTTCTTGTTCAGCTTCGTAAAAAGTGGGTAACTGACTTACTTCAGTCACTATTTTATCATCAAAATAAATTTGTAACTGTTTTAAAACTTCAGCTGCAATTTTTTGTTGGTGTTCATCATGATAAAAAATAACAGACCTGTATTGTGTGCCTCTATCTGCTCCTTGTCTGTTTAACGTTGTAGGATCATGAGTAGTCATAAAAATGACTAGAATATCTTCGTAAGAAATAATAGTTGCATCGTATGTAATTTGAATTACTTCTGCATGTCCTGTTAAGCCAGAGCAAATTTCTCTATACGTAGGTCTGCCTGGTGCATTACCACCTGCATAACCAGATACTACTTTTTCTATACCTTTAATTTCTAGAAAAACAGCTTCTGTACACCAAAAACAGCCTCCACCAACTGTAGCTAATCTATAATCGTTACTCATTTTGCTTTTCTAATTTCATAGCTACTGAATTAATGCAATAGCGCAAACCACTTGGTTCTGGTCCATCAGGAAAAATATGACCCAAATGTCCATCGCAAGTATTGCATAATACTTCAACTCTAACCATCCCAAATGTGATGTCTTTTATATATTTTATTGCGTTTTCTTTAATTGGCTGTGTAAAACTAGGCCAACCAGAGCTCGACTCATATTTTATAGTAGAATCAAAAAGAGGAGCATTGCAACATATACAATTGTACTGCCCAGCATCATATATAGAACATAATTCACCTGTATGTGGTCTTTCTGTACCTTTTAGTCTTGTAATTTTAAATTGCTCTGTAGTTAAGATTTCTTTCCATTCACTCTCAGATTTTTCCATTCTTTTATCTGGGGTTGAGTTGCCTTTTGTGGCAAAATGTATGATGTCTTTCCAGGTTAACATGTAATTATTTTCTATTAAAATTGTTCTTAAAAATAGTCGTTTAAACACTCAAAAAATTACAATTATAAAGTGTTTTATATTGATAAAAATATCCCTATAAATTTACAGCTAAATTTTTAAAATTAAAAGTTGGTAAGAATTGTTTGTAAGAAAAAAAAAGTTGTCACTTCTAAAGAAAAGAAGGTGAGAACCAGACTTATTTTTGTCTAAAATAGATGGTTATTGGAACTCCAGAAAAATCATAAATTTCACGTAATTTATTTTCAACAAAACGTCTGTATGGATCTCTTACATATTGAGGTAAGTTACAGAAAAATGCAAATTGTGGAGTTTGTGTAGGCAACTGCATGCAGTATTTAATCTTTACAAACTTACCTTTAATTGCTGGTGGTGGATAGTTTTTAACCACCTCTAACATTACATCATTAAACTTACTTGTAGGTATTCTGTTTTTTCTGTTTTCAAAAACTTCTACAGCAGTTTCTATAGCTTTGAATAAACGTTGTTTTGTTAATGCAGAAATAAATACAATGGGTACATCTGTAAAAGGTGCTATTTGTTCTTTTACTTTAGCTTCATAATCACGCATAGTATTGGTTTCTTTTTCAACCAAATCCCATTTATTGATTAAAATAACAACTCCTTTTCTGTTTTTTTCTGCCAACCAAAATATATTTTGATCTTGCCCTTCAAAACCACGAGTAGCGTCTATAACTAAAATAATTACATCAGAATATTCAATAGATCTTACAGCACGCATTACAGAATAGAATTCTAAATCTTCTTTTACTCTAGATTTTTTTCGAATTCCTGCAGTATCAACTAAATTAAAATCGAAACCAAATCTGTTGTATTTTGTATCAATAGAATCTCTAGTTGTACCAGCAATATTGGTTACAATATTTCTGTCTTCGCCAATTAAAGCATTTATGAATGATGATTTACCGGCATTTGGTCTACCAACAACTGCAAACCTTGGTAATTCTTTTTTTTCTAAATCTACTTCTTCAGGAGCTGGAATTTTTTCTGCAATTGCATCTAACAATTCACCAGTTCCACTTCCGTTTATAGAAGATATAGTGTGGTAATCACCTAAACCTAGGTTATAAAATTCAACAGCATCTGCATCGCGCATTGCATTATCAACTTTATTAACGGCAATAAAAATTGGTTTTTTAACTTTTCTTAAAAGTTTGGCAACTTCAGCATCCATTGGTGTTATACCATCTTCTACATCTACCACAAAAACAATTAAATCTGCCTCATCTATGGCTAAAGCTACTTGTTTTCTAATTTCTTCTTCAAAAATATCGTCAGAACCTATAGCATACCCACCAGTATCAATTACAGAGAATTCTTTTCCATTCCAGTCCGATTTTCCATAATGTCTATCTCTTGTAACTCCGCTAACAGAATCTACAATAGCTTCTCTTCTTTGAACCAATCTGTTAAATAATGTCGATTTTCCAACATTTGGTCTTCCTACAATGGCTATAATACTGTTCATTTGAATTCTAAAATTTTTGCAAAGATACAATTAAACAAAAGACTTTTACAGGTCTTTTTATTTCAGAGAAATAGAGATAAAATGAGGTGTTTTTGTTTTCTTATGATACTTAAAAAATAGAGAGTAGATTGCAATTAAAAGGCAATAGTTTTTTATTGTTGGTAGCCAAATCTCTTTAATTGGTTTTTATCACTTCTCCAATTTTTATTCACTTTTACATAAAGTTCTATAAATACTTTTTTCTGAAAAAAACGTTCTAAGTCTTTTCGAGCTTCTGCACCAACTCTTTTAATAGCTGTTCCTTTATGGCCAATGATTATTCCTTTTTGTGTATCGCGCTCTACCATAATTATAGATCTAATTCTAACAATTGTATCTTCTTCTATAAAACTTTCTGTTTCTACTTCTACAGAATAGGGTATTTCTTTTTTGTAGTGTGTTAAAATTTTTTCTCTAATTTTTTCATTCACAAAGAAACGTTCGTTTTTGTCTGTAAGTTGATCTTTGGGATAAAAAGGAGGGCTTTCTGGAAGTAATTCTATTATTTTATAAAATACGGCATCTACATTAAATTTTTCTAGGGCCGAAATTACATAAACAAAAGAATTGGGTACTTTATTTCTCCAAAAGGCAATTTTCTCATCTACTTCTTCCTTGTTTGATTTGTCAATTTTATTTAAAAGAAGAATAACAGGAATTTTGCTGTGTATTATTTTATTAAAAAAAGCTTCGTTTTTTAATGCAGTTTCGCCCACTTCTACCATGTAAATTAGTACATCAGCATCTTCAAAAGCAGATTTAACAAAATCCATCATAGAGGCTTGTAGTTCATAGGCCGGATTTATAATTCCTGGAGTATCAGAAAAAACAATTTGGTATTCTTCGTGATTTACAATTCCTAAAATACGATGTCTTGTTGTTTGCGCTTTGGGAGTAATGATAGATAGTTTTTCGCCTACTAGTGCATTCATTAAGGTAGATTTACCCACATTAGGATTTCCGATAATGTTAACAAAGCCGGCTTTATGTATCATAGAAGCAAAGGTAATTAGTTTTGTGGTTCTATGATGTTTTTAGGTATTAAAAAATAATTAAAATAAAGTTTGGTATTTATTTACTTTCTGTTGTTTGTCTTAATAAAATTTAGAGTGCTATAGAAATATTTAACAGAACAGGCTCTATAACCAAGCTTCAGAAAGCTATGGGACATTCATCAATTAATGTTAGTTTAACCTAGTTAAGAGGACTTGAGATAGCTGAACTGAAGGAGGAGGATATGCCTATAATTTAGGCGTAAGGTGTTTAAATTAATTTAAAAAACAACTATTTGATTATAAATTAATTATAAGGGTTTTTAAATTTCATTTTTTATTAATTCCACTAAAGCACTATCTTTTTTCATTAAAACTTTAATTCTCCTTTTATAAAAGTCGTGCCAAAATTTTTTATCTTTTAGTCGCTCTATGTCAAATTGAGAAATTTTTTCATTCCCCGTAAAGATTCTTCCTGAAGGAAATCCTAATTCATTAAGACTTTCATTTTCTAATATTGTGTTTTCATGTAAAACCCCCTCTAACTCTCTATTTTTAGAATTTATTACATTTCCAAACTGTTTGTAAAATTCGTGTGAACTGTATTTATTTTGTAATGCTAAAACCACCTCTTCTAATTCAATAAGTTCTATTAATCCTGAATTTTGAAGCGCTCTATATTCTTCTTGGTTATCAACGAAAATTGTACCTATTGAGATAGCATTGCTAAGATAAAATCCAATTGAATCTTTTGATTTACTTAATAGTTGGAAGTTATTATTAACAATCCATTCTATTGATTTCGAAGCTATATTATGAGCTTTATAATTATATTTCATATTAGCAATATCTACTTTAATATTTTTGCTGATTCTTGTTAAAGATTGATTCTTTAAACTTTGCTTATAATTGTTAGCATTCCTTTTTTCAATATAGAACGATAGTGAAATCCCTAATACAATAACTAAAAATTCTAAAGAATACCTAATGATATATTTTTTCTTCATAATAATTTAGTTTACTCAAATATAATAAATGTAAGTTTAACCTACTTACGAGGTTTAGAAATAGCTGAATTAAAGGAAGAAGATATGCCTATGGTTTAGTTTTTCTTTTCATAATTATCATATAGATATAAAGGTAGAGCTAATGAAAACCCAACCATAAATAAAGAAATCAAATACTTTATGAACTGATTTTTACTGATTGCCTTTACTCTTAATTTATAAATAAGAAAAATAAGAAAGGAAGTGGCTGCAATAGTTAAATCAACTACTAAAATACTCATAGCATAATTCTGATGAATTTGTTCAAAAAATAGTGATGTAGACCATTCCCAGTTGTTTGCTTCTATAAATTTAAATATAAAATAGTAAGGATAAAAT
>Ga0209136_1001276_pt1 | contig 16782 bp, 8 predicted proteins | sample SaaInl0LU_22_DNA_FD_184640 | JGI IMG/M metagenome (GOLD analysis project Ga0209136, IMG submission 184640) | Marine microbial communities from expanding oxygen minimum zones in the Saanich Inlet - ESP_90LU_22_DNA (SPAdes) (version 2) | ecosystem: Environmental > Aquatic > Marine > Intertidal zone... | reverse complement strand
TTGAATCAGCAAAGAGAACCATATCAGGAATAGAAGTAGTTAGAATGATAAAGAAAAATCAACTGGTGAACCCTGAAAGTTCAACCTACAAATCATTTATATCATTAGCTTCTTAAAAAATTAAATCAGTTTAAAACTTGATGCTTAATTTTAGCAGATGCGACAGAACCATACAAACGCTAGTATTATATATATTTTTATTTTCATGGTTGTGAATGTTACTAAATTGTATTATAAATGTTAAATTTTTTCAATTTTGTATTTTTCTTAAAAAATACTGTCCTGTGCTTTCATGTTTTACGAATAAACCAAAATGTACAGGATGGATATGGTAGGTTTTTAAAGTATTCTTGTTTTTTGAATCAAAAAATATCAATATGTTTAAAAACACCTCTTTATTGCTTTATTTCTTAGCCTTAAATTTGTCTTGCACAAAAGCACAAGAAAAAAAACCAAATATTATTTTTATCCTAGCCGATGATTATGGTATTGTAGATACACAAGCCTATGCCGCAAAGTTTTTAAATACGTCTGTTGACAGTACATTCTATGAAACGCCACATATTAATCAATTGATGCGTGAAGGTGTGTCATTCTCTCAAGCCTATGCTAATCAATTATGCTCACCAACTAGAGCAAGTATATTAACAGGTAAGTATGCATCTCGATTAGGTTTTACAACGGCCATGCCGCATAGAGAGACTTATTATAATCAGAATATGACAGTCCCAGAAGGGTATTATGCCAACGACGTTTTAGAACATAAAGACAATATTTTAATAGAACAACCGCATCTTAATGGCACGTCTAATTCTGCCGTGCCAACAGGAATACACGCGCAGACCAATCTAGACGAATTGTCTATTGCTGAAGGTCTAAAAGATTACAATTCTGCATTTATTGGTAAATGGCATATTGGTGGTTTTGGTGCAAAAGGCTTTCAGCCTAAAGACAACGGTTTTGAAACCTTAGCCTATTTTGATGGTGGTGGTTCTACGTATTTTAATTGGCGAGACCCTTGGAATCAAAAATCTAAAGCACGATTTCCTAATATGCCACAAGAAGAGTGGGTGATTGGTGATGCCGGTGAAGAAACAGGTGAACGTTACCTTACAGACGATTTAACCGAACAAGCGTTAAATTATATTGAAGAAAAAGCAAAAGATAAAGACAAACCATTCTTTCTCTATTTTTCTCATTTTGCGGTTCATTCTCCTTACCAAGGAAAAAAGGGTGAAGTCGATTATTTTAATGCTAAAAAAACCAAAGGCTTTAATGGGCAAGATAATGCGATTTATGCATCGATGATAAAAAGTATGGATAGATCTGTTGGAAGAATTTTAGACAAATTGAAATCAACAGGAATTGAAGAAAATACCTTGGTGGTATTTATGTCAGATAATGGTGGTATTGATGGCGAAATCACACCGGATGGCAATGGAACAGAAAATTACCCATTTTTAGGTGGAAAAGCGTGTTTAACTGAAGGTGGTATTAGAGTGCCACTAGTTTTTAGATGGAAAGGAAAAATAGAACAAGGAAAATGGGTTGATGTACCTGTAGATTGTACTGATATTTTTCCAACAATTTTAGAAGCGGCTGGTTATGATGCTGATGCCATAGTAAAAACAAATAGGTTAGATGGTGAAAGTATTATGGGCTTACTAACAGATGTAAGTAATGTAAAGAAAACGTATTCTAAAGACACCCATTTTTGGCATTATCCTTTTAATGTGATCTATAAAAGTCCTTATGATGGTTATGCATTGACACCACATTCGGCTATAAGAAAAGGAGATTTTAAACTTATTTTCGATTGGTACGGACGATTGCACCTTTACGATATTGAAAAAGATCCTTACGAGACAAATAATTTGTACGAGACTAAAAAAAATCAAGGTGATGCCCTTTTTAAAGAATTAGTCACTTGGTTGGAAGCTAATGTGGAAAAAAGATATTGGCCCAAATTAAACCCAGACTATAATTCTGAAAAAGAAGTTAGAGATATTCCTTTTAAAGATTTGATTACAGCATTTAAAAATTAAACTTAAAAAAGAGAAGCCATCTACTTCTCTTTTTTTATTAGTTGATTTCAAGCTTTTTACCTCTTAAACCACCATTTTGTTTTCCAACATTTTCGGGTTTATATTTTGCTTTATCAAAATTCGGATTGGCAATAGGTATAACAGCTTTGGTATCTATAAGGTGTTGTTCAATTAATAGATCTAAGGCTTTCACTTTATTAGGATATACTTTCGCTAAGTTATTATGTTCACTAATATCCCATTTCAAATTATAGAGTAAATAGTCGTGTGCAAAATCTTTGCCTTGGTGAAATAAGCGAATCAGTTTCCAGTCACCTGAATGCAAAGAAATAGAAGTAGGTAACCAATCTGGTACACCAGGCTGATGTGGGAAGTAAGTGAAAATGCCACCGCGTTCAATACTTTTACCTTTTAAAGTTTCAGAAATATCGATACCATCAATTGGATAATTTTTTGGTAGCTCTAGTTTAGCAAGGTGTAACAATGTTGGAAAAAAATCGGTAGATTGAATTAAAGCATCTGTGGTTGTACCTGGTTTTGTCATTCCAGGGTAAGAAATAACGGTTGGTACGCGAACACCACCTTCATACATGGTGGCTTTGCCGCCTCGTAAAGGTCTGTTACTTGTTGGTGCAGCAAAATATTGCTCGCCATTTGGTAAGGTGTCATCAACACCATTGTACATATTTCCTCCATTATCACTAGTAAAAACGATAATGGTATTTTCTGTTAAGCCTAAAGCATCTAATTCGTCTAATAATTTTCCGATAGCCTCGTCCATCGAATGTACCATGGCAGCATAAGTAATAGAATGTTGTGCGTCTGTTAAGTCTACTTTTGGTCGGTAATAATCTTTTAAGGATTCTTTTGCATCAAAAGGCGCATGCACAGAAAATTGCCAATAGTTCATAAAAAACGGCTTTGATTTGTCTATCGTTCTTAGCCATGAAACCGCTTCATCTGCCATTCGATCTTCAATATGTTCTTTGGCATATTTTTCTTTAAAATTTTTGTATTTCCATGGTGCTACAAAACTTCCTGCTGGACCAGGACCAGCAAAATGTGGAATATCGACATCAAAACCATGTTCTAAAGGTGAATATGGTGCTGCACCCAAATGCCATTTTCCAAAATGTGCTGTTGCATAGCCAGCCTTTTTAAATTGTTTTACCAAAGTAGGTAACTTATTATCTAGGCGCGTTACAGATTCTAAAATAACTGATTTGTTTGCAGGATTTGGGTTTTTCTGTAGAGATGCCTTTAATTTAACTTTACCTAAGTGTGCCGTTGGTGCAGTTATACCATTACGAGTTGGTGTTTGCCCTGTTAAAATACTAGCACGTGTAGGTGAGCATAAAGGACTAGCTGCGTAAGCTCTGGTGTATGTAATACCTCTAGCAGCTAAACGTTCTAAATTAGGTGTTTCGTAAAGTTTTGTTTTTCCGTAGAGTGTTACGTCGCTCCATCCTAAATCATCAGCTAGTATAAAGACAATATTAGGTTGCTTTGATTGTGCTAAAATAGTTGGTATAAACACTAATGATACTAATATAATAGTAATGTATTTAATTTTTTTCATATTAATTATTAACACCGTTAAATTGCGTTTCTAGAGGTACGCCATAAATTGATTCTAATTCTTTTATCGATTTTTTATAGAATTTTGTTTTTGGTGGTAGACTAATATTGTTCCAGAAGTCTGAATTATAGGATATGTTATAATCTCCAATATCTTTACTTACGCTAATACTATTTTTTATATCGAATTTCTTTCTATTGGTTTCAATGTTTAATACAATAGCTTCGTGTCGGTAAGAGCTTACTACATTTTTAGTTTTTAACTTTAAAAGCTTTCGCTTGTCTTCGCTAATTGGAGTTTTAAAATTTGCTTCTCTATTATGATAACTTAACACTAATTTTCCGCTTCTATCTTTTTTATAAATGTAGAATGCTTTAAGGTTAGAAAATTCTGACGCATGCCTAGAGACTTCTACTTTATAAAAACTATAGGTATCCATACCAATATAAAATTTTATCCAGTTTTCTTCTTTAAATTTTTTTTGAGATTTTTTTCGGCCTATAATAATATAAAGATCTTCACCATCGTAAGAGGTGTCATCTAAACGCTTCCATTCGTAGTCTTTAACATTAATGTTTTTTCTTAGAGGGTTAATTTGCGTCATTACATGAACAGCATGTGCTGGTTGCTTTCTAAATGCAAATCTGTAATCTGCAGATTTTCGAGCTTCTGCAATACCAACTTCTTCTAATTTGAAATCTGAAGGACCATAATCCATAATATTAAGATAATGTTCTACCATAAAACGGGTTTTGCCCTCTTCTACAGAAGATCTTCGGTAAAGCATGTCTATTTGGTGTACTGTACTTAAAGAGGTTTTGCGTAAATTTTTTAATGCTTTTTTTACAACGTCAATTGTTTTTTCTACAAAAACAGCTTCTAGCATAACGATTTCCTCTTTTAAAACAATAGTTTTAGTTTTATTGTTAATAAAATCTTGAATTTTAACTTTGTAAGTTGAAAAGCCAATACTAGATACTTCTAAACTATCAGACATATTTTCTTTAGTAACTTCCATAGAAAACACTCCTTCGTCGTTAGTAGAAGTCCCTTTGTATTTAGAAGGAATACCAACAGCAGCATAAGGTATGGGCATCTTATATTCGTCAAAAACAGTACCAGTAAGTTCAATTTTATTTTGAGCCGTCGATATGGTAACACAGACAAAAACACCTATAGAAGAAAGTAGATATTTTAAAAAAAATGTTTGAAAATAATTTACAGACATTACAACATGTTTTAGTTATTATTTTTATTTTTCAGTAAGTCTAGTGGTGCATATTTATAATTATAAGTCCACTTACTTTTAGGTTGTACAGCATTAAATTCTTTGGCGCCATAAAATTCGTCACCATATTTTTGCATCCATTCTTGCGTGTAGGCTTCTAATTGTTTTTGTATAATACTGTAGTTTGGATTGCCGTAAAGATTATGAAGTTGACTAGGGTCTTTTTCTCTATCAAAGAGCGTGTTTATTAGTGAGTTGTTACTTTCTCTAGAGGTTGAAAAAGTATATCTGTTTGTTTCTACGCCTCTCCAGTTTGAGTTTCTTGCCCTTCCAATTCTATAATTCCAGATAGGTACATAGTCGTTTTGGGTTATTTTATTTTCGAGTAATTTTTTAGATAAATCTTCACCATCAAAAGTTTGATTAGTATCAATATCCATATAACCTAAGAGTGTTGGTAAAATATCCATAGACCCTAATAGCGTTTTGGTTCTTAAACCTGCTTCTATTTTTTTAGGATATTTAATGATAAATGGAATTTTATTTGAATAATCATGTGGGTACTGTTTTGGTAATTTGGCGTTGTGAGATTCTAACATATCACCATGGTCTGCGGTAAAAACTACTAAAGTATTATCATCTGCACTCATGGCTTTTAATTGTGTCATTACTTTACCTAATGCAATATCTATACCAGTTACTTGTGCCATGTGTCCGTGATACATTCTTCTTCGGTCTGGTGTGTCTTCTAAGCCAGGTCTTAATGTAATGTCTTTTCTTTTGTAAAGCTTCATAAGCTCATCTAAAGTATCGTACCTATAATGCATTTTACCATCTACTCCTTTAAACTTACCCCAATCGTGTGGTGGATGTAATGATATAATAATTGCAAAAGGTTTTGATTTGTCTATATTTTTTAAATAATCTATGGCTTGGTTGGTTTGAGCGTAAGGTTCCCATTCGTTAAAATACTCCTTTTCTCCATCTTTATTCCAAAAGAAAGCTTTTCCGGGTCTAAAATCTACATGGCAATTATTTGTTAATACGTCATCAAAACCATAGGTCATTTCTTTAGGAATACCTCTGTCTCTGTTTCCGCCTAATAAATGCCATTTACCAAAATAAGCTGTTTGGTAGCCTTTTTCTTTTAGAATTTCGGCCATTAGTTTTGTTTTGTTTGGCAATAATGGTACATCGTTTACAAAGGCACCATTTTTTAACGGATGCATACCACTTAATAGCATACCTCTAAAAGGTGTGCATACGGGTTGGCTGGCAAAAGCATTTTCTAACAATACACCTTCATTTGCTAGCTTATCTAAATTAGGTGTTATAATTTCATTGTTACCATATGCACCAACCATATCTGCTGAGTGTTGATCTGATAGCACAATGACCAAATTAGGTAATTGTATTTTTTGAGAACCACTATTTACACTATTATTTGCAGCATCAGCAACTTTTGTTTTGCAGTTAAAAGTAATTACTAAGAGGCTAAAACCAAATATTATTTTTTTCATCCGTATTTTTTATACCAAAAATAGCTGCAACGATTTGCGCTGCAGCTATTCTTATAAATTATAATAATTTACCAACCAGGGTTTTGTGTTAAGTTTGGATTTTTACCTAATTCTACAAAAGGAATAGGTGATAGTTTAAAACGTTCATCCCAACTTTGATTTGGAAATCTCCATAGTCTTAATAAATGCGCGTTATATTCTTCTTCTGTAGTATTCCATCGTCTTATGTCAAATAATTCGCCCATTTCGGCATATAATTCTCTTACACGTTCTTCTCTAATAATTGTTCTAAGTTGGCTAGGGTCTGTAACCGTTATATTGCTTGCGTTTACTCTATTTCTTGCGATGTTTAAATAAGGTAAAGCTTCTGCTGGTTGGTTATTTTCATTGTAAGCTTCGGCAAGCATTAAAAAGGCATCTACATATCTATATACTATGTGATCTTTTGAGTGTATTACATTTCCTGTTGCTCCGCCATCTTGGTATTTTGTGCCACATATACCGTTTCTTCCACCGTACTTATTAGCATTTACATTTAAAGGTAGCGCATTGTAGTTGGTTGTATTTCCATTATTAATACGCACATAAGAGTAAGTAAAGCCATCTGCAAGTCTAACATCATTAGCTTCATATAAATCTAGCATGTCTGGATGCCACGCTACTTGGTACGAACTTCCTTGGTTAGATTGTATACCACCAAATTCACTAAATTGAGGATTTGTCCAAAAAGGTAATACACTCCCTAACAGATTTTGATATACATTTCCGTGCGCAAATATAATTTCTTTATTGCCTTCATTTTGCATGCTAAATACGCTTTTCCAATTAGAGAGTAATTCTACATTATAATCACCTGGGCTGTCTGCTAAAGGTTTTAAAACGTTTATAGCATTTTGGTAATTTGCTGTAATTTGAAGTGGAAAACCAGCTGAAGTTAAATATACTTTACCTAATAAAAATGCACCACCTGCTTTAGTTACTCTACCAGAGGGTGTGTTTTGCCATGACACAGGTAAATGTTCATTAGCATATATTAAATCTTCTATAATAAGATTATAAACGTCTTGTACCGAACTTCTTGGTTTAAAAAGCACTTCTGGATCTGCATTTTCTACCGGCTCACTATATATTGGGAGGTCTCCGAAAAGTTGTGTGAGTTGAAAATAGGTGTAAGCACGCATCCATCTAGCTTCGGCAACATACTGTTTTACAATATCTGGGTTGTTGTCGTTAAAAGTACCAAGAGGTGCGTATTTAATAACTGTATTAGCTCTAGCAATTGCAGAAAAACCTACATTCCAAAGGCGCTCAAATCTAAATGGTTGTTGGTCTGCTGTATTGTAAGCCGAATGCATTGCGAAATTTGCTGTCCTGGCAGTTGCATACCTATTAGGCATTGTGCCTAAAAAATACATGTCTTGCTCCCAAACAACATGTCTAAAGGCTTGATATATTCCTAAGTTTTGAGCTTGTAGCTGCTCCTCGTTTTCGTAAAAAGTATCAGCGCTGTAGGTTGAAAAAATTTCCTCTTCAAGTTCAGTGTCACAAGAAAAACAACTTGTGAAAATAAGTAAGAGAATAACTATGTTTTTAAATTTCATAATACTGTTTTTTTATAATACTAAAATGATAAATTAAGGCCTAATGTAAATACTTTAGGTCTTGGGTAGGCAGAATAATCGATACCTCTATTTAAAGCACCATTTCCATTAGTGCTTACTTCTGGGTCTGGGCCAGTATAATTTGTAAGTGTTACCAAGTTTGTAGCTGTTAAAGTGATGGCAGCACGATTAAAATATTTAATTTTTGTAAAATTATATCTTACACTTAAATTCTTTAATCTCACATAACTTCCATCTTCAATAAACACTGAATTTGGAATATTAACAGCTGTAGGCCCACTAGAACTTGGGTAGTTAATATTGCTGTGTTGATTTTCTAGTGACCATCTGTTATTATAGTAATCTTGTGTGCCGTTTGCACCGGTCCAACCAGAGCCAATAAATGCTTTGTTTAGATTTAGAATGTCACCACCTACAGAGCCTTGAATAAACATTGAGATATTAAAATTACCAACTCTAAACTGGTTATTAAAGCCAAAGAAAAAATCTGGATTTGGATTACCTATTGTTTGTCGGTCTTCTGTATTTATAATGCCATCACCATTTAAATCTTCAAATTTCCACAGACCAGGTGTATTAGCAGCAGCATTACCATTACCTGCGTTATTACGCACTGTTGTTGCAAAAATTTGTTGTTCTACTAGGTTTCCTGTACCATCATCTACAAGTTCTGTTCTAATATTAAAGTTACCACCTGCATAATCTATTAAGTCATCGGTTTGTATTAATCCTGTAACCTTATAGCCAAAAAATAAGCCTAACTCTTGGCCAGGAAAACTCCGTGTTCCGTTTATTTGAAAAAAGTTAGCACCAATACCGGGACCATTAATAAATTCGTTAGTTCCATAATCTACCAATGTCGTTATATTTCTTGTCCAGTTTAATTTAGATGTCCAACCAAAATTATCATTCTTAAAAACGTCATAAGCAATTCCTATTTCAAGCCCTTGGTTATTTAATGTTCCGTCATTTATTGGTATGGTGTTAAATCCGTTTTGTCTAGGTATTTGAAGATTGTTTAATAAGTTTTCAGTAACACGTTCATAAGCATCAATACTTGTTCTTAATCGGTTATCAAAAAGGTTAAAGTCTAAGCCAAAGTTAAGTGTTGTACTGGTTTCCCAGGTAAGATTAGAATTTGCAATTCTTGCAGGAAATGTTGCAGTATTCAAGTCGTCATTTGGGTTCGCGATGCCTATGAGGTCTATGTTATAGGTGTCTAATGTTGAGTAAGGACCAACACCAATAGAACTTCCAACTTGACCATAAGAAACTCTTAGTTTTAATAAATCTATAGCCCTTACATTTCTGATAAATCGCTCTTTATGAATATCCCATGAAGCCGCAACTGATGGGAAAAAGCCCCAAGGCTCTCCTTGACTAAATTTAGAATCACCATCGTATCTTCCTGTTGTTGTTAAGGTATATTTGTCATTAAACGTGTAATTTAATCTGTATAAAAAAGATTGAATGTAGTTATTGGTCTTAACCGTAGAAAAGGTTTGAGCAGTACTTGCTAATTGAATCGCATCTGCACCTAAGTCGTCAAAGGTAAAATCTGAGTAAATTTCTCGTCTTCTAAATGCATTAATATTAGTAAAACTACCACCAACTGTGGCGTTAATTTTATGCTTCTTTATTTTTTTATTGAAATTTAAAAAAGACTCTGCAGTAAATCTATCTGTTTCTGCTTCTGCTAAAAATAAACGTCCGTTAAAGTTACGCCCTACATTGGTTCTTTTTGTGTTAAATACTTGATTGGTGTTATAACCAGATTCAAAACCAAGTCTGTTCGTCCAGCTGAAATTTTCTGAAAATTTGTAAACACCACTTGTTGAAAGAATAATACGTCTGTTTTTTTGAACATTATCTGCTTCATTAGCTTCTATTAACGGATTTGTAATAATTAAACCATCAGTATCAAATTCGTTTAAATCTCCAGTATCAGGATCAAAAGCAGGTACAAATGGGCTAATTCTCATTGCTGTAAAAACGACACCACTTAAACCAGTACGTGCACTGGTTTGTACGCGTTGGTTTCTTGTGTAATTAAGCTGAATATTAGAGTTTAAAGTAAACTTTTTCCCTACTTTCATCTTAGAGTTATATCTTAAATTCATTCTTCTAAAGCCAGAATTTATAATATTACCTTCAATTTCATTATAATTTACCGCTAATAATTGTGTCATAGCCTCTGTACCACCAGAAACGCTCAAGTTGACATTTTTATTAAGACCAGTTCTAAAAATTGCATCCATAAAATTAGTGCCAATTGGTGCATTTTCTGGTAATGGTCTTTGTTCATTTAAACCGTCAAAGGGCAATAAATTATTATCTAATAATTCTTGAAATGTTGATTGTGGATTTCTAAGAACCACTTGGTCATTTCTAAATTGGGCAAATTGCGGTCCGTTCATTAATGTGTAAGGAGTTCCAATTTCAGAAACACCACTTCTTACATTGAGTGTTACTTTAGTTTCACCAACTTTACCTTCTCTTGTTGTAATAAGTACAACTCCATTACTAGCTCTTGCACCATATATTGCTGTGGCAGATGCATCTTTTAGAATTTCTATATTTTCTATATCTTTGGGATTAAGACTAGCTAAAGGGTTTGTGGCTGTAAAATAGAGATCTCCTTCTGCTTGTATGTCTGTACTTAAAGGAATACCGTTTAACACGTATAGTGGCTGAGAGCTTCCAGAAAGACTATTAATGCCTCTTATGTTTACAGAGATGCCACCACCTGGCTCACCCGAGTCTGAACTTACAAATACACCAGCCGCTTGGCCTTGCAGTGTTTCTGTAATATTATTGTAAAATTGATCTTCTAGATCTTTAGCTTTTATAGAGCTTATAGCGCCTGTGATATCTCTTCGTTTCTTTTCTCCGTAACCTATAATTACCACTTCATCTAAACCTTCAGTTTCTTCAATGAGTGTAACATTAATTGTTTTAGATAAACCTACTTCTATTTCCTTAGTTTTAAAACCAAGATATGAAATCACTAAAATTTTACTTTGGTTCTCTATTAGAGTAAGTTTAAATTTTCCATCAAAATCAGTAGGTATACCATTTTGAGTCCCTTTTTGTACTACAAAAGCACCGAGTAGAATTTCGCCATTTGTAGAACTAACTGTTCCAGTTACTGTTTGTGACTGGGTGGTAAAACCTGCAAAAACACAAACTATAATGGTGAGTAGTGCTTTTCTTAAAATATCACTAAATTGATAATTAAATGTTAGTTTCATGTGAATTATATGATTTTATTTATTCAAAAATATGAATTATTAAAAAACAAAGTAACCTGCACTTACTTGTACTGATTGAAAACCTCGTTTTAAGTAAATGATTTTAAGTATCTAGCTTATTGTTTTTTTAAAGGTGCTTTTATTTCATAGCTACCCGAGCCTACTTCTATAATGGTCTCAGTTTCATTAGCTGTTAAAACACGATGTGATTTATTTTTGCGTAAAGCCGTATTGTTTAATTTTATTTGAGATATTTTGTGTGTTGGTATATGAATTTTAGCCGTTGTGTTTACAGGTATAGTAACTGACATGTAAAGCTGATTTTTTTTGATTTTCCAATTAGATGTAATCTTGCCATTAATGGTATTTGTAGCCCCATTTATATATTTTAAATCTTTAGTTATAGCGGGTTTAATTACAATGTAGTTGTAGCCATAACCTTTGGTATCTATACCTGCTGCATACTGAAACATCCATTCTGCAACAGACCCAAAGGCATAATGGCTAAAAGAATTCATAGCAGCGTTTAAATCTGAATTTTTAGAGTTGTCTTTTGTAAAACTATTCCAACGTTCCCATATAGAGGTACTGCCATTCTCAATAGAATAACCCCAACTTGGATATTCTTTTTGTAGAAATAATTTATAAGAAACATCATGAAAACCATACTTTGATAAAGCCAACATTACATGTTTTGTGCCTAAAAATCCGGTAGCGAATTTATAACCATTCGCTTCAATTTTTTCGGCTAAACGTGCTGCGCCTTTTTGTGCTAATGCTTCAGGATATAGGTCAAAATACAATGCCAAAGCATAAGTAGTCATTGCATCTTCTGTAGTATTTCCGTTAGCGAGTATATATTTTTTAGAGAATGCTTTTTTTATATTTTCAAAATCTTGACTATATTTTTTGGCGTCTTCGGTTTTACCAATAGCCATTGCCATTTCTGCCATTAATTTTGCGTCGTAACCGTAGTACGCAGAGGCAATAAAGTCGTGACTTGTTTTTTCATTTACAGCCAACCAATCTCCCCAGTTTTTTCCGGCTCCCGGTCTTAAGTAATCAGTACTTGCCTTTTCTTGAAATTCCATAAATTTCTGCATACCTTCATACATATATTCTACAATTCTGGTATCGTTATAAACTTGCATCATGGTATATGGAATAATGATACCAGCATCCATCCAAGCAGGTGAGTATTGCCCTGGTCTAGAAAATGGAAAAGGTGCGAAATTAGGATAGGCACCATACCAGCGTTGCGCATCATCTAAATCTATACAAAACTTAGTAAAAAACGATGCTACATCTGCATTGTAAGTTGCAGAGCGTGCAAAAACTTGTGCATCACCTGTCCAACCTAAGCGTTCATCACGTTGTGGACAGTCTGTTGGGATATCTAAAAAATTAGCAGCTTGTGTGGTTTTAATATTTTCGAACAACGTATTATTCATTGGGTTAGATGAAGTAAATGTACTAGCATCAGTTTTAATAGAACTTAATTGTTTACCTGTAATTGTTTCTAGCGTTGGGGTTTCTGTTAAACCTGTAACTTCAACAAATTGAAAACCGTGGTAGGTAAAACGAGGTTCCCAAGTTTCTATACCATTTCCATTTAAAATATAGGTATCTGTTGCTCTTGCACGTCTTAAGTTTTCGGTTAATAATGTGCCATCACTTTTTAAAATTTCGCCAAATCGAAGTGTAATTTTTGTACCAACAGCGCCTTGTGTTTTTAGAGCAGCAATGCCAGCTATGTTTTTGCCTAAGTCGAAAATGTAAGTCCCAGGTTTTGGTTCTGTAATCTCAATTGGTTTTAGGGTTTCTTGGTTCTTGATAGCTGTTGTTGGTGAAGCCATCAATTTTCCATTAGGTAAGGTATAGCGTTTTGGTTTGCTCCATTTGCTATCGTCAAAGCCTGCTTTGTCCCAATTATGATGTTCTAAACGGGCATCATAAGTTTCTCCCATAATAATATCGGCCTCTAAAATAGGGCCTTGGTTTGCTTTCCAAGTATTTTCGTTTGAAGCTATTATTTCTGACGTACCATCTTCATACTCAATTTTAATTTGACCCATAAAAGATGGGTTTACCCCATAAAATTCTCTTACTTTATCTAATCTTACCAATAAGGCATATCCAATGTAGCCTGAGTACCAACCGTCTGCAATTATAGCACCTATAACGTTTTCACCGTGTGATAATTGATTTGTGATGTCAAAAGTTTGGTAATAAAGACGCTTGTCGTAATCTGTCCAGCCAGGTAATAAATAATCGTCTCCAACTTTATTACCGTTGAGGCGTAGCTCGTATAAACCTAGTGCCGTTGTGTAAGCCGTGGCTCTTTTAATTTTTTTGTTAATATTAAATGCATGTCGCAAATAACGTGCAGGTGGTAAATATAATTCTGTGTATTTATCCTTTTTATTATAGCCAACGTTATGACCAATGTATTGTGCTTGCCAATCTATAAAATCGAGATTACCCATAGACCAAAAGGCAATTTCACTTTTTGATGAAATACCGTTTTCATCCCAAACCGTAACATTCCAAAAGTATTTTGCACCAGAGATTAAAGCGGAACCATTATAAGAGATTTGATTAGTTTGGTTTGAAGCTATTTTACCGCTATTCCAAACTTTAGAATCTTCTGAAAAATCTTTAGATGAAGAAACGGTAATTTTATAAGCAGATTGCGTTCTATTATAACCATCACCACTTAAAACCCAACTAAATCGTGGTGTAGTTATATCAATGCCTTTTGGGTTTTCTAAATACTCTACACGTAGTTGTTGTATTTGTAATGGTGTAGTATTTTGATTAGTATTTGCAAAAAGGGTGAAGGTAAATAATAGAGAGAATAATGATGTAGTAAATTTTATCAAAAAAGAGTTGCTCATAATAGTAATTTAGGTTTATGGATAATTAGATTTAATTGCAATCAAAAAAAAGCGATATAGATATAGTTATTTGAGCTTTTTATTAAAGACTGATAGTTTTTTTGAACCTCATAATATGTTTATAAATTAAAAATACATAGTACTTTGCTTTAAACTATCCTGCTTTGTCATACAAACAAAAAGACCAAAACAGTAATGCATTGGTCTTTTGTTAAATTTGAAAAAGTTGAATTTATAAAACAACCTTTTTTGTTATAGTTAGGTTCTCTGTTGCAGACGTAAGTCGTATAAAATATAAACCATTTGTAACTGAACTTACATTTATAGCTTCACTTTCTAAATTACCAGATTTAATAGTTTTACCCATTGTATCTATAATTTGATAAGTATTAAAATTTACGTTAGAGTCTACATGTAATGTGTTGATATCTGTCTTGTATAGTTTTAAATTGGTGTTGGCTTGAGTAAATTCGTCGATGCTCAAAACACCTCCATTGGCAGCACCATTAGTCATAACATTGTTTATTGTAGTAGCGTCTAAAACTTCAGTAGTAATTACAAAATCGTCTAAATACGCATCTAATAAACCTACAGTAGTAGAGCTTTTTTGTACACCAATTGATAATTGTGCATTGTTTGTTTTGTTAGATACCTTTATAGGATTACCAATAGTGTTGCTAGCATCTTCTACGCCATTTACATATAACTTAATTGTTTCAGCATCTTTATCCATAACTAAAGCTAAGTGCACCCATGTATTTACTGGTGGTGTTTTAGATGAATTTGTTGTAGCCTCACCAAAAGAGGTGTTTACCGTGTTAGCAGCTGTAGCAATTTGAAAAGGTCTGCCAGCTAAAAAATCAGAGGTAGGCCCTGCGTCTTCTTGGTGTATAATCTTAGGTGAACCTGAATCAGCACTTAAGCTATTAAATTTTATCCACATTAAAATGGTATAAGATTCACCAGACTCAAAAACACTCTTTGCAGTCAAATATGGTTTTTCATTAAATAATGCAGCTTGGCCAAACTTGCCAGCTTCGTAGGTGTCTACAACAGCTGTAGTTTTAGCATTTAAGACTACACCGGTAGCTGAAGCATCAGTAAGAGTGTTGTCAAAAGGGAAATACATTACGTACTTGCTTACATCTGCCGTCTGTGCATTTGTGAATTGTAAGCCTAAAACTATCGTGAAAATTGGAATAAGTAATTTTTTCATAATATTGGTTATTTTGTTTTTAGACCCTAAAAATAATAATCTTTTAGTAATTCTGTGTCCTGCACTATCTGTATTAATAGGTCGTTAATAACGCAGTATTCTATAGTTTTATTTATGAGGTAGTTAGTTAGTTTATTTCCAATCTCGTTTTAATATATTTTGGGTTATTTTCTAAGTCTCCCGATTTTTTCCGCCAATTTTTTAGTGCAGATCTTAGTTCTGTTACTTTTTCTTTGTGTTTTAATTCGTTTATAATATTAACCAACTGATAAGGGTCTTTCTTCATATCATATAATTCTTCTGCAGGTCTTCCATTTTCGAGTAATAGTAATAAATTATATTGCATTGGGTGTGTGTCTTTGGCTTCAATCGTGGCATCATAACTTTTGTTATGCCAACCTTTGTAAGCTCTTAAATCGGCTGGTAATAAATATGATTTATTTGGCATTAAATTTTTTATGTAATAAAATCGTCCATCAAAAACAACACGACTTGGGAAGTGTTCTCGTGGGTCTGGTCCATGAGAATTATGCTCAGCAAAAATATAATCACGGTCTTTTACTTTCTTCTCGTCACCACTAAAAACAGGAAGCAAGGATTGACCTTGCACAGTTTCTGGTATTGATAAATCCAAAAAGGATAAAACCGTAGGCATAATATCAGTATGCGAAATAAGCGCCTCAGAAATTTGACCTTTTGAAACGTTAGGTCCTGCGACTACATAAGGTACGTGCAAACCTTCTCCGTAAGCAGATGCTTTGGCTCTGTGGTAAGGTTGACCATGATCTGAGGTGTAAATAATCAATGTGTTGTCAAATTCTCCTTTAGCTTTTAGTGTTTCTATAATGGCTCCTGCACAAGCATCTGCTAATTGTACACATCCATAATATTTGCTCAAATCTTCGCGCATCATTGGTGTGTCTGGTAAATAATCTGGTACTATAATGTTGTTTACATCTGGCATATATTCTGGAAACTTGTTCATGTGCGAATCAAAGTTTCTGTGCGGAGGTGAAATATTTGCCTGAAAAAAGAAAGGTTTATCGCCTGAGGCTTCAATAAATTCGCCAATTACTTGTTTGTATTTTTCTGGGTCATTATGCACAGGGTTTCTTGCAGAATAAGGGAATTTCCAAGGTGGGCTCATGTGAAATTTCTGCGTAATAGCCGTGTAAAATCCATTCTCTTGTAATATTTCGGGTAGTGTTTTTATATATTCATGAATACCTACTTTATCTACGCGTTTGGCTTGTCTTCCAAAGGCTTCATCACCGTCAGTTAAAGAAGGTGTTATGGTGTTTCGCCAATGACCATTAGCATGTGGATACATACCTGTATTTATAGAACTGCGACTCGGTGAACACGAAGGGACAGAAGCATAAGCATTTGTAAAGCGCATACCTTCTTTAGAAAATGCATCAAAA
>Ga0209136_1001275_pt1 | contig 16786 bp, 15 predicted proteins | sample SaaInl0LU_22_DNA_FD_184640 | JGI IMG/M metagenome (GOLD analysis project Ga0209136, IMG submission 184640) | Marine microbial communities from expanding oxygen minimum zones in the Saanich Inlet - ESP_90LU_22_DNA (SPAdes) (version 2) | ecosystem: Environmental > Aquatic > Marine > Intertidal... | reverse complement strand
TTGTTTTAGAATTAATAGATCTCAATTTCAGAAAAGCATATTTCATAAAACAATTGAAAGAATGGTGGTTGATAAACCTATTTATCAAAATCAAATAAAACAGAACCTAAACGTATAACTCAATAAATTTATCTATTTGTAAAATATTTAAAATTATGATAATTCAGGATTTTTCCCCTTTATATTTTTATAAAATTTTTTAAAACATTTAAAATCTCCTTCTAAATTGTTTGTTATATAATAAGGTGCTGATATTTTAACCTGTTTTTTTTCAAAATCTAAAGTAGCCATAACAATAGGTACATTTGCCCCTTTTGCAATAAAATAGAAACCTGTTTTCCATTTTTCTACTTTTTTTCTAGTACCTTCTGGAGACAAACCCAGCTTAAAACTTTCTTTTTTATTAAAAATTTGAATAACCGCATCTACCAAATTATTGCTTTTACTTCTATCTACAGGTGTACCTCCTAAAGCTCTAAAAAAATACCCAAAAGGCCATTTAAATAGTGAATCTTTACCAATAAAGTGAATCATAGTTCCCAAACTCATACGTGTTAAAATAGCAATAGGAAAATCTACCCAACTTGTATGTGGCGCAGCAATAACAACATATTTTTTAGGTTTTTCAGGAAAACTTCCTGCAACTTTCCAACCTAAAAGAGTGTGTAGTATAAATCTTGCAAGTCTCTTCATCTATCAATTTACATATTTGTTTACAAAATCTCAGTTATAGAGTTTTTTGTTATCTTTTAAAGTGATAAATTTAAGGACTTAAATTCACATGATGACACAAATAATTATTAACCTTTTAATAGCTCTAATATTTACTGTAATTGGCTTATTTATAGGTAAGTTAATTTCTAAATTACAAATAGAAAAAGAGAAAAGTAGTTCCGAAAAAGAAAAAAACACGCTAGAAATCCAAAACAATACGCTAAATCAAAGCGTAAAAAATTTAGAAACCAAGTTAGAAGAACTTCAAAGTGAACTAAAATTTATTCAAAAAGAAAAAGAAAGTTTAATTTCTGATAAAACTCGTTTGGAAACAGAGTTTAAAAATACCTCAGAAAAATTACATAACAACAAAGGCGAATTAGAAAAATTAAATGAAAAATTTACCAAAGAATTCGAAAATTTAGCCAATAAAATTTTAGACGAAAAATCATCAAAATTTACAGAACAAAACAAAGAAAATATTAAAAATATCTTAAACCCTTTGCAAGAAAAAATTAAAGGTTTTGAAGATAAAGTAGAAAAAACGCACAAAGAAAGTATCGATTATCATGCTGCTTTACGTCAACAAATATTGGGTTTAAAAGAACTGAATCAACAAATGAGTAAAGAAACCTTAAACCTAACTAAAGCTTTAAAAGGTGATAATAAAATGCAAGGTAATTGGGGAGAATTGGTTTTAGAACGCGTATTAGAAAAATCTGGTTTAGAGAAAAATAGAGAGTATTTTGTACAACAAAGCTTTACCAATGATGATGGAAAAAGGGTGTTACCAGATGTGGTGATTCATTTACCAGATAACAAAAAAATGATTGTAGATTCTAAAGTTTCTTTAGTTGCCTATGAACAATATATAAATGCAGAAGATGATGATTTAAAAGAGCGTTTTTTAAAGGAACACATCAATTCTTTAAAAAGACATGTAGAACAATTGAGCGACAAAAAATATGAAGACTTATATAAAATAGAATCGCCAGATTTTGTATTACTATTTATCCCAATAGAACCTGCTTTTGCTGTGGCATTAAATGCAGATACGAATCTATATAATAAAGCTTTCGAAAAAAATATTGTAATTGTTACACCTTCTACTCTATTAGCTACATTACGTACTATAGATACTATGTGGAATAACGAAAAACAACAAAGAAACGCTTTAGAAATTGCAAGACAAGCTGGTGCTTTGTACGATAAATTTCAAGGCTTATTAACCGATTTAATTACAATAGGAAAACGTATAGATGATAGTAAAAAAGAGTACTCTAGTGCTATGAATAAGTTAGTAGATGGTAGAGGAAATATTATTACAAGTATCGAAAAGCTGAAAAAAATGGGCGCTAAAGCTAAAAAAGCACTTCCTGAAAAAATTATAGAAAGAGCTAAAAACAACGATTAGTTTTCTTTCAAAAAAAAACACCAAGACGTACATCTTGGTGTTTTTTAAATTATATTTATGGTTGTTTACATAACAAACAGTCTTCTAGAGCTCATCATTTCAGAAACTCTTTCTCCAATTTCATGTAAAGCTTCTTCATTATCTGCATTTTGAATTGCTTCATCAATAAAGTTTACTACTTGTTTCATGTCTTCAACTTTTAAACCTCTAGTTGTAATTGCAGGTGTTCCAACACGTATACCAGAAGTAACAAAAGGAGATTTATCATCAAAAGGTACCATATTTTTATTTACAGTAATGTCTGCCTTTCCTAAAGCAACTTCTGCATCTTTACCAGAAATACCTTTGTTACGCAGATCTATTAACATACAGTGATTGTCTGTACCCCCAGAAATAATTTTATATCCTTTAGCAACAAACTCTTTAGCCATTGCTGCTGCATTTTCTTTTACTTGTATTTGATATTCTAAAAACTCATCTGTTAATGCTTCTCCAAAAGCAATTGCTTTAGCACCAATAACATGCTCTAAGGGTCCACCTTGGTTTCCTGGAAAAACAGCAGAGTTTAATAACATTGACATCATTTTTGGTTTACCGCTTTTTAAAGTTTCTCCAAACGGATTTTCAAAATCTTGTCCCATCATTATAATACCACCTCTTGGACCACGTAAAGTTTTGTGTGTAGTAGAAGTTACAATATGGCAATGTGGTAAAGGATCATTTAAAATACCTTTTGCAATTAAACCTGCAGGATGAGAAATATCTGCCATTAAAATAGCATTTACACTATCTGCAATTTTCCTAAAACGCTCAAAATCAATATCTCTAGAATATGCAGATGCACCTGCAATAATTAATTTTGGTTTTTCTTTAGTTGCAATTTCTTGAATTTTATCATAATTTAAAACACCTGTTTCCTCTTCTACTCCGTAAAAAACAGGATTGTATAATTTACCAGAAAAATTTACTGGAGATCCGTGTGTTAAATGCCCGCCATGAGATAAATCAAAACCTAAAATAGTATCTCCTGGTTTTATACACGCTGCAAAAACAGCTGTATTTGCTTGAGAACCAGAGTGTGGCTGTACATTTACATAAGCAGCTCCAAACAATTCTTTGGCTCTATCTATAGCTATTAGCTCAATAACATCCACAACTTCGCAACCACCATAATATCTTTTACCTGGGTAGCCTTCTGCATATTTATTGGTTAAAATAGATCCTTGGGCCTGCATTACTTGGTCGCTTACAAAATTTTCAGAAGCTATTAATTCCAAACCATTTAACTGTCTTTCTTTTTCTTCTTGTATAAGATCAAAAATTTGATTGTCTAATTGCATTGTTTTAGATTTTATTAACACTACAAAAATAGTGAAAAACACAAATTATATAAATAAGAATTATGAGTAATTTATAGAACTTATTAAGATTTGTTATTAACTTAAAAAAAGGATGTTAAAAATATGTTATTGATTATTTTTCTTTAATAAATGATAAAAAATTACATAAATTTGAGAATAAAATAAAAACACACAAATGATAATAACAGCAAATAACCCTAATAGAAAATCTTGGTTAAAAGTAGATAAAGATTCTGATTTCCCGATTCAGAATATTCCTTTTGGAGTTTTTATTACCAGAGATGATATTATTACCATTGGAAGTAGAATTGGCTATTTTGCTATAGATTTAGGTGCTTTTCATCAATTAGGTTATTTTGAAGGAATCCCTTTAACAGACGATATGTTTTTGCAAGACAACTTAAATGATTTTATTGCAGATGGTAGGAAAACGTGGCGTTTGGTAAGAAACAGAATTGCAGAAGTTTTTGATGTAACCAATGGTTCTCTTAGAGATAATGCAGCACATAAAGATAAAATTATCTTTAGAATGGATGAAGTAGAAATGCTTTTACCTGTTGCTGTGGGAGATTATACAGATTTTTATGCCAGTAAAGAACATGCAACAAACGTGGGGTCTTTGTTTAGAGATCCAGAAAATGCTTTGTTACCAAATTGGTTGCATATCCCCATTGGTTATCATGGTAGAAGTTCTTCTATAATACCTTCTGGCACGCCTATTAGAAGACCTTATGGACAAACAAAACCTGCTGAAGGAAGTAATACACCTGGTTTTGGACCTACAAAATTATTAGATTTTGAGCTAGAAATGGCTTTTATAACAACAGATGCCAATGTTTTAGGCGAAAGAATACCTATTGAAGAAGCTGAAGAGTATATTTTTGGATTGGTACAGTTTAATGATTGGTCTGCAAGAGATATACAAGCTTGGGAATATGTTCCTTTAGGCCCTTTTTTAGGTAAAAGTTTTGCCTCTACAATATCACCTTGGATTGTAACTTTAGATGCTTTAGAACCATTTAGAACCGATAATCCTAAACAAGTACACGAACCTTTGTCTTATTTAAAACAACAAGGAAAAGGAAGTTTTGATATTCACTTACAAGTGGGGATTCAGCCAGAAAATGGAGATGAAACTGTAGTTGCCAACTCTAATTTTAAATATATGTATTGGACTATGGCGCAACAACTAGCTCATCATACCGTAAACGGATGTCCTGTTGAAGCTGGTGATATGATGGGGTCTGGTACCATTTCTGGACCTACAAAAGATAGTTTTGGTTCTATGTTAGAGTTGACTTGGCGTGGTAAAAACCCTATCAAACTAAAAGATGGTACAGCTCGTAAATTTATAAACGATAACGATACCGTAATTATGCGTGCACATTGTAAAAAGGATAAAGTACGTATAGGTTTTGGTGAATGTGTTGGTAAAATTTTACCTGCAAAATAAATAGTTATGTTCTAAATAAAAAACCTCACAAAGTGAGGTTTTTTTTTGAATTATATTCAAAAAAATCTTAATGATGATTGAATATTTGAGGGATTTACATATTTAAATATTTCTATTTTCTTAAACCAAATAATCCATTTGTTTGTTTATTTTATTTTTTTTGCTGGAAATTTTCTAACTTCTAAAACCCAACTTTTAATTTGTTTACTTCACTTTATCATAATTATCATCCCAATTTTTCTCTATTGGATGTTCGTGTAATTTGTCTAAAGATTTTGCAACAATCATAGATACTGTTGCATCTCCTGTAACATTTACCGTAGTTCTACACATATCTAAAGGTCTATCTACAGCAAAAATTAAAGCCAAACCTATAGGTAATAATTCTGCTGGAAAATTGATAGATTCTAAAACAATAACCAACATTACCATACCTGCACTTGGTACAGCTGCAGAACCAATAGAAGCTAATAAGGCAGTAAAAATAATTACTAATTGATTGGAAAATGTAGCACCTTCTGGCCATACTACTTGCATAATAAATACAGCTGCAATACCTTGGTATAAGCTAGTGCCATCCATATTAATTGTTGCACCAACTGGCAAAACAAAACCAGAAACTTCTTTATCTACGCCTAAATGTTCTTCAACCCTTTCCATAGTAACTGGTAAAGTAGCAGCACTAGAACTTGTAGAAAATGCTAATAATTGTGCTGGACTAATTTGTTTTAAAAACCACATTGGTGATTTTTTTGTGTACGCAGCTACTAAAAATAGGTAAAAAACAATCATTAATACCAAACCACCAACAACACACAAAGCATAAACTAGTAATTTTAATAAAATTTCAGTATCATCAAAAGCAATAATAACATTTGCTAATAACGCAAATACAGCATAAGGCGCAAAAAGCATGATTAGATCTACCATTTTCATCACCATTTCATTTAAAGAATCAAAGAAATCTATTAAAGGTTTTGCTTTTTTTTCTGATATTAACAGTAAAGAAATACCTACAAACATGGCAAAAAAGATAACCTGTAACATGCTAGCATCTACAAAAGATTGAAAAATATTACTTGGAAAAATATCTACCAATGCCTGTAATGGACCTGCGTCATTTTGTGCCGTTGCTTTGGTTAGTTTATCGGTTACATCAGTAGAGTTTTCGTACTTCGCTTTAATTTTTTCTATGGTATCTGCAGACATTCCTGTGCCTGGTTTTACCAAATTTACAATAACTAAACCTATGATTATAGCCACCAAAGTTGTACCTATATAGATAGAAATTGTTCTTAACCCCATTTTTTTAATTTTAGAAATATCTTTTAAATCTGATATTCCTTTAATTAACGATGCCAAAATTAACGGTACAGCTATCAATTTTAATAAGTTGATAAATATGGTTCCAAATGGACTAATCCAATCTGTTACAAAGCCTTTACCTCCTTCTATTGTGTTCATTATAAAACCAAAAATGATACCTAATACCATTCCTATTAAAATTTTCCAATGTAGTGCTAGTTTTTTCATGAAGTGTTAAAATTTATTAAGAAGTTGAAAGATAAAAAAAATCTCAAAAAAGGTGTCTCTTTATTCTGAAATTATGTAATATTTTCAGAAAAAATAATTGTTAAAAAAAGTTATCTACACTACTTAAAAATTAGATGTATTTAAAAAAAATCGCCCAATGAATAAAAAAAACATTTAAGAACGAGGAAAACTAGTTGTAAAGTGAAGATTTTAAACAAAACAGAAAATTTAGAACAACGTTTAATAAAATAATAAATAAGTTTTACCCCAAAAAACAGTTTTCTTATTGTGGTTACTTTAAAAATTTATTTCTGTCTTTTCTTCAATTCAGCTTCAATATCTTTTAAAGTGAAACCTTTAGCTTGTAATAACATTAAATAATGAAAGAGTAAATCTGCAGATTCATATAAAAACAATTCATCATTATTATCCATAGCTTCAATAACGGTTTCTACGGCTTCCTCTCCTACTTTTTGTGCTACTTTATTAATTCCTTTATCGAATAAACTGGCTACATAAGATTTTTTCGTGTCTTTGTTTGCTACTCTTTCGGAAATCACATTTTCTAAGGTTGAAAAGAAACCAAAATTCGAATTATTTTCTTCGTTCCAACAAGTATCTGATCCTTTATGGCAAGTTGGTCCTTTTGGATTTACCTGAATTAACAAAGTATCATTATCACAATCTAGTTTCATATCTACTAAATTCAATACATTTCCACTTTCTTCACCTTTTGTCCATAACCTGTTTTTAGTTCTACTAAAAAAAGTTACCAAATTTGTTTCTTTGGTTTTGTTAAAAGCATCTTCATTCATATACCCTAACATTAACACGTTTTTTGTTGTTGCATCTTGAATGATTGCTGGTACTAAACCATCGTTATTTTTATTAAAATTGATGTTCATTTTATTTGGTTTTTGGTTGTTGGTTTTCAGTTTTTACACAAACCTTCAACCATAACTATAAACTATTATTATATTCTTACAGGTACTCCCTGTTTTTGTAATTCTTGTTTTAACTCTAAAATAGGAATTTCACCAAAGTGAAAAACACTTGCAGCTAATGCTGCGTCTGATTTTCCTTTTGTAAATGTATCTGCAAAATGTTGTACAGTACCTGCACCACCAGAAGCAATAATGGGAATATTTACCAATTCTGATAAGTAGGCTAAAGCTTCATTTGCAAAACCTGCTTTGGTTCCATCATGATTCATAGAGGTAAACAATATTTCTCCTGCTCCACGTTGTTCTACTTCTTTTGCCCAATCAAAAAGCTTTATTTCTGTAGGAATTGTTCCTCCTGCTAAATGCACAAACCATTCTCCATCAATTTGTTTTGCATCAATGGCAACTACTACACACTGACTTCCAAATTTGTCTGCCAATTCACTTACCAATTCAGGTCTTTTTATGGCAGATGAATTTATAGATACTTTATCAGCACCACATTTTAACAATACATCAACGTGTTCTACTGAAGAAATTCCACCACCAACTGTAAACGGAATATTTACTTGTTCTGCCACTTTTAATACCATATCTAAAGTAGTTCCTCTATTTTCTAAAGTAGCTGCTATGTCTAAAAAAACCAGCTCATCTGCTCCTAAATCTGCATATTGTTTTGCCAAAACCACTGGATCTCCTGCATCAATTAAATTTACAAAATTGACACCTTTTACAGTTCTTCCGTTTTTAATATCTAAACAAGGTACTATTCTCTTTGTTAACATAAGCCCATCCTAACCTTCCCAAAGGGAAGGGATTTTTGTTACTGTCATTCCTGCGTAGGCAGGAATCTAGATTATTTATTTAATATAAAATTTTCTAATTGTTTTAAGCTGATTTTATTCTCATAAATTGCTTTTCCAATAATTACTCCTTCACAACCTAATGCTGCTAATTTTGGCAATTCATTAAAAGTAGATATTCCTCCTGAAGCGATAAGTTTTAAAGACTTTTTAATAGGCTCAACTTCATATTCGTTAAGTATTTTTGAGTACGTTTCAAAACTAGGACCTTGTAACATTCCGTCTTTAGAAATGTCTGTACAAATTACATATTGAATTCCTTTTTGTTGATAATCAGCAATAAATGGGATCAATTCTAAGCTACTTTCTTCTTGCCAGCCATTGGTAGCGATCTTTCCTCCTGAATTATCGGGATAAAAATCGGCACCCAAAATAATTTTTTCTGCTCCAAATTTGGTAATCCAACTTTTAAAAACCGCTGGATTTTTTACAGCAATACTACCTCCAGTAATTTGATTAGCGCCAGAATTAAAAGCAATTTCTAAATCTTTATCAGCCTTTAAACCGCCACCAAAATCAATTTTTAAATTGGTTTTCGTTGCAATTTGCTCTAATACTTTATAATTAATTATTTGACTTGCTTTGGCACCATCTAAATCTACAACATGCAAATATTGAATACCTGCTGCTTCAAATTCTTTGGCAACTTCTAACGGATTTTCGTTATATATTTTCTTGGTATTGTAATCTCCTTTGGTTAAACGAACACATTTACCTTCTATGATGTCTATTGCTGGTATTATTCTCATTCATTAACTTATTAATAAACCCTAATTGTTTCAGGGTTCTTTATTCTATTCCCTATTTATTTAAAGCTGTTACTTGAATTTCAATTTTCATTTTTTTATCAAATAAATCCGCAGAAAACATGGTTGCAGCTGGTCTTATATTTTCTAAATATTTTTTTAAAACAGGCCAGCAAGATTCAAAATCGGAAGGTTTTGGTAAAATATAAGTAATACGAACAATCTTATCTAAACTAGAATTAGCCTCTTCTAATATGTTTTTTATATTTTTAAAACATTGTTCGGTCTGCGCTACAACATCTTCTTCAATAGTCATTGTATCATAATTAAAACCTGTTGTTCCAGATACAAATACCCAGTCTCCTTCTACTACAGCTCTAGAATATCCCATTTCTTTTTCAAAAGAAGAACCAGAACTAATTAACTTTCTTGACATATTATAATTCTAAAAAATTTTCTAAAATTTTACTTCCTGCAAGTGATGATTTTTCTGGATGAAACTGCACTCCATAAAAATTATCGTTTTGTAATGCAGATGCATACTCAATTTCATAATCTGTTTTGGCAATCATTTCATCGCATTTTTCTGCATAAAAACTGTGCACTAAATACATAAACTCCCTTTCTTTAACGCCTTTAAATAAATCAGATTTTAAATCATTAATTACATTCCAACCCATTTGCGGCACTTTTACATCATTAGAAAAGCGCTTTACAGCAACATCAAATATACCTAAACCTTGGGTGTTACCTTCTTCTGAATGATTGCACATTAACTGCATTCCTAAACAAATGCCTAAAACGGGTTGTTTTAAAGTCGGTATCAGTTTATCTAAGCCACTTTCTTGTAACATTTTCATGGCAGAGCTTGCTTCTCCAACTCCTGGAAATATTACTTTATCAGCAGCTTTAATTTCATCAATAGTATTTGTTAAAACAGCATTAATACCTAAACGTTTAAAAGCAAATTGAATACTTTTAATGTTTCCTGCACCATAATTTATAATTACTAATTTCATTTTTCTATTGGTTTTGGTTGATCCTTTTTGGTTGATAGTTCAAAAAAAACTAATCACTAAGAATTATCATCTATCAACTAAAGAAGTCCTTTTGTAGAAGGTAAAAACATCTTATTCGCATCTCTTTTTACTGCCATTTTCATTGCTTTTGCAAAAGCTTTAAAAATGCCTTCTATTTTGTGATGTTCGTTTACGCCTTCTGCTTTTATATTCAAATTACATTTTGCACCATCTGTAAACGATTTAAACAAATGAAAAAACATTTCTGTTGGCATATCTCCAATTTTTTCTCTCTTAAATTCTGCATCCCATTCTAGCCAGTTTCTACCTCCAAAATCTACAGCAACTTGTGCTAAACAATCGTCCATAGGCAAGCAAAAGCCATACCTTTCTATACCTAATTTATTACCTAAGGCTTTGTTGAACAGTTCTCCAAAAGCAATCATGGTGTCTTCTATAGTGTGATGCTCATCAACCTCTAAATCTCCATCTACTTTTATGGTCAAATCCATATTTCCATGACGCCCTATTTGGTCTAACATGTGGTCGAAAAAAGATAATCCTGTATTGATATTATTTTTACCAGAACCGTCTAAGTTTAGTTTGATGTAAATCTTAGTTTCATTGGTGTTTCTGGTGATTTCTGCAACTCTGTCTTCTAATTTTAAAAACTGATAAATGTTTGCCCAATCTGTACTTGTTAAGGCAATACAATCTAAAATTTCTTGTTTTGAAGTTTCAATTTCGTTTGCACCTAACTCTGGGTTTTCAGACAAATAAATTCCTTTTGCACCTAAATTTTTAGCCAATTCCATGTCTGTGATTCTATCACCCAGAACAAAAGAATTTTCTAAATCATACTCCTCAGAAAAATAGTTGGTTAACAAACCTGTTCTTGGTTTTCTGGTTTCAGCATTTTCATGTGGAAAAGTTTTATCTATATGAACTGCCGAAAAAACAACACCTTCTTTTTCAAAAGCATCAATAATTTTATTTTGTGCTGGCCAAAAGGTGTCTTCTGGAAAAGAATCGGTTCCTAAACCATCTTGATTGGTAACCATTACCAATTCGTAATCCAATTCTGAGGCTATTTTAGCCATGTATTGAAAAACTTTTGGATAATATTCTAACTTTTCTAAACTATCTAACTGATAATCTATAGGTGGTTCTAGCACTAAAGTTCCATCTCTATCTATGAATAATACTTTTTTCATGATTAACTTGTTAATCAAACCCTGAAATTGATTCAGGGTCTTTAAATTATATCTCTAATATTTTTAAATCCGGATTCATTCCTTTTACTAAATCCCATTTCCAATCTTTTCTCCAGTTCTTTAACTGTTTTTCTCTTTTTTTAGCTTCTTTTTTTTTAACAAATGATTCAAAATAAACTAAATCAAATACGCTATATTTTTTTGTAAATAAAGCTCCATTCCCATTTTTATGTTGACTTATTCTTCTTTTTAAATTATCAGTATAACCAATATACAATACTGTTCTATTTTTATTACATAGCATATAACAATAATATAATTGATTTTCACTCATATTTTATTTTATAAAAGTTCCTGAATCAAGTTCAGGATTTCGAAATTGATAAAAGTTCTTTTATCAATTTCTCATTCTCCAAATTCGTTCCAATTGTAAAACGCAATGTGTTTTCACATAAAGGTTGGGTAGTTCTGTTTCTAACAACAATACCTTTTGCAACCAATTGATTGTAACGTTTTGTGGCATCGTCTACTTTTACCAAAACAAAATTACAATCTGTTGGGTAAATTTCTTTGATAAAATCGATTTCTTTTAAACACACAATTAATTGATTTCTTTCTGCTTTAATTTTACCAATTTCTTCTTGTACTTCTTCTACCTTTTGCAAACGTTCAATAGCCTTTTGTTGTGTTAATTCGTTTACATTATACGGTGGTTTTATATTGTTTAAAACAGCAATTATTTGTGCAGAAGCATAACACACACCTAATCTTATTCCTGCCAAACCATAAGCTTTAGAAAGTGTTTGTGTGATGATTAAGTTTGGAAATGCTGTTAATTTTTCTAACCAACTTTTTTCTTCAGAAAAATCGATATAAGCTTCATCAATTACTACTAAACCATTAAATTTCTGTAATAATTCTTCTATTTTTTTAGATGTAAAACTATTTCCTGAAGGATTGTTTGGTGAACACAAAAACAAAATTTTGCTTTTTGCATCTACTTTTGCTAAAATTTCATCAACTTTTGGTTGAAAATCTTGCGTTAATAAAACTTTTCTGTTTTCTATGTTGTTGATATTCGCTAGCACTGAATACATTCCGTAAGTTGGTGGTAAAGTGATGATGTTATCTTCTTTTGGCTCACAAAATGCTCGGAAGATTAAATCTAACACTTCATCGCTACCATTGCCTAATAAAATATGCTTTTTTGAAACATTTTTAATAGCAGACAACAAGTCTTTTACTAAATTTTGTTGCGGATCTGGATACCTATTTACTCCATTTTCAAATGGGTTTTCATTGGCATCTAAAAACACCATTTTATCTGATGTAGCATCTTTATATTCGTCTCTTGCAGAGGAATAGGGTGTAATGCTTTTGATGTTTTCTCTGATGAGATTTGTTATATTAAAATTTTCCTTCATTACTTTTTATTGTCATTCCTAAAAGAGCAGGAATTTTTTTTACTGTGGATTCTCATTTTCATAGGAATGATACGCTATTTTAAATCATTTAAACGTAAAGTTACTGCATTTTTATGTGCTTGTAAACCTTCTGTTTCTGCCATTAACTCTATAGCATTTCCTATATGCTGGATTCCTGTTTTACTAATTTCTTGAAACGTAATGCTTTTTGTAAAACTGTCTAAATTTACACCAGAATATGCTTTTGTAAATCCGTTTGTTGGTAATGTATGGTTGGTTCCAGAAGCATAATCTCCTGCACTTTCTGGAGTATAATTTCCAATAAAAACAGATCCTGCATTTTCTATATTTTGTATATAAAAATTGTTGTCATTGGTACAAACAATAAAGTGTTCTGGACCATATTCGTTAATTAATTCTAATGCAGTTTCATTTGTTTCTACAAAAATTGACTTTGAGTTTTCAATAGCTTTTTGTGCAATTTCTTTTCTTGGTAGCTCTAAAATTTGTGTATTAATTTCTTTTTCTACTTCTGATATTAATTTTTTAGAAGTAGATACCAAAATAACTTGAGAATCTATACCATGTTCTGCTTGACTTAATAAATCTGATGCTACAAAACTTGCTTTTGCAGAATCATCTGCAACTACTAATAATTCGCTTGGCCCTGCAGGCATATCTATAGCTACACCAAATTTGGTTGCTAATTGTTTTGCCACTGTTACAAACTGGTTACCTGGACCAAAAATTTTATAGACCTGTGGTATATTGTTAGTACCAAAAGTTAAACCAGCAATGGCTTGGATACCCCCCACTTTTAATATTTTAGTTACACCACATAAATTGGCTGTATATAAAATTGCTGGGTGAATTTTACCTTGTTTATTAGGTGGAGAACACAACACAATTTCTTTACACCCTGCAATTTGTGCTGGAATTGCTAACATTAAAACTGTAGAAAACAAAGGTGCTGTTCCACCAGGAATGTACAAGCCAACTTTTGTAATAGGTCTTTTTTCTTGCCAACAAGAAACACCAGTTGCAGTTTCTACAGCTACTTTTACTGTTTTTTGTGCTGTATGAAAATTAGTAATATTTGTTTTTGCTAGGGTAATAGCCTGTTTTAAATCTTGAGAAACCAAATTGATGGCTTCTTCTATTTCTGCATTAGAAACAATATTATTTTCTAAGGAAATACCATCAAACTTTTGTGTGTATTTGTTAATTGCTGTATCTCCATTCTTTTGAATTTCAGCAAAAACTTCATGTACGATACCTTCTATATCATCAACAGTTTTTGTAGGTCTTTCTAGAAGTTGTTTCCAGTCTTTTTTTGATGGATTACTAATTACTTTCATCATTCTATTCTCTTATTAACTTGCGTGAGCGTTAGGGATTGTAGCAACTGTTTGAGCTCTTTTTTCTTTTTCAGAAAAAAAGCGAGTGCGAAAAGCCCGTTAAAACGCCCAAAAAATATCATCTTATTTATAATATTAGATGCTGAAACAAGTTCAGCATACTTTAAATTTATAAACTAAATTTAAAGTACCATTTTTTCGATTGGACAAACTAAAATGCCTTCTGCACCATTGCCTTTTAATTCGTCTATAATTTCCCAAAACTGATTTTTAGAAATTACGGTGTGTACAGAACTCCACCCATTTTCTGCCAATGGCAAAACAGTAGGACTTCTCATACCTGGTAATAAGGCTAAAATTGCATCTAATTTTTCGTTGGGTGCGTTTAACAAAATGTACTTAGATTGCCTTGCTTTTAATACCGATTGAATTCTAAATTGGATTTTCTCTAAAATGGCTTTTCTTTCTGCAGAAATTTGTGGAGAAACTGCCAAAACCGCTTCTGATTTTAATAATACTTCAATTTCTTTTAAACCGTTTTTAAATAGTGTTGAACCACTTGAAACGATATCGCAAATACCATCTGCCAACCCAATATTTGGGGCAATTTCTACAGAACCATTAATAATGTGCAAATTTGCTTCTATATTTTGTACTGTTAAAAACTTTTTAACAGTTTCTGGATACGAAGTTGCAATACGTTTGCCTGCTAAATCTTTTAAAGAACTGGCTTTAGATTCTTTAGGAACAGCAATAGAAACCTTGCATTTAGAAAAACCTAAGCGTTCTACAAATTCAATATTGTTTCCTTTTTCAATTAAAACGTTTTCGCCAATAATGGCTGCATCTACCACTCCATCTTGTAAATATTGAGGAATATCTCCATTTCTTAAATAAAATACTTCTACAGGAAAATCTCTAGCTGCTGCTTTTAATTGGTCTTTACCATTGTCTATAGAAATACCAATGTCTTTTAAGATTCTCATAGAATCTTCGTTTAATCTTCCTGATTTTTGTACTGCAATTCTTAATTTGTTCATTTTTTTTTTATGTTGCCTGAGCAAATTTGGTTTAGATTCCTGCCTTTGCAAGAATGACAAATTTATTGTTTTATTGATCCTGACTTTCTTCAGGATTATTTTAAAATCATTTTATGATTTTAAAATAAAAAACCCGTTTGATTTTCTCAAACGGGTTTGTATAATATATTAGACTTTATTCAATACATTTCTACATCGCTTGAGAGCAATTATATAAATGATGATGGTTTTGAGTAAAATTCATTTCTTTTTTGTTTGTGCAAATATCTTAATTTTATTTCTTTAAATCAAAATGATTTTTGTGAAATTTTTGAATCGGGTTCAATATTTATCAAAATTGTTGTTTTTGTTAATTTTTGATTTGAAATATTAAGATATTATCCTTTACCTTCTTAAAAAAAAATATAAATTTTTTAATTTATATTTAACAAATTAAAATTTGACTATTTTAGAAATATGTTAATGGAACAAAAAAAAGCTCAAGAAAATAAATTCTCGAGCTTTTTTTGTTTTTTAAATTTAACTAAAATTATGGTCTGTAATTAATTTTACGCATACGTAAGCTTTCTGGAGTTACTTCTAAATACTCGTCAGCTTTAATATACTCCATACATTCTTCTAAAGAAAAATCGATTTTTGGTGCAATTTTTACACTATCATCTGTACCTGAAGAACGAACGTTGGTTAATTTTTTACCTTTGATAAGGTTTACACCCATATCATCAGACTTTGCGTTTTCTCCCACAACCTGACCAATGTAAATATCTTGATTAGGATCTATAAAGAAACGACCTCTGTCTTGTAATCTATCAATTGCATAAGCTGTTGCTTTACCTGCTGCAGATGATACAATAGCTCCTTTTATTTCTTCAGAGAAATCGCCTTTATAAGGGCCGTATTCTGAAAATCGGTGGTTTATAATTGCTTGACCAGCTGTTGCAGTTAAGATTTTATTACGTAAACCAATTAATCCTCTAGAAGGAATTGTAAATTCTAAATGTTGTAAATCTCCTTTTGGCTCCATAATTAACAAGTCTCCTTTTCGTAAAGAAACTAAGTTAATTGCTTTAGAGGCTACATCTTCTGGTACGTCTATAGAAAGTGTTTCGTAAGGTTCTGATTTTACACCATCTATTTCTTTAATAATTACTTGTGGTCTTCCCACTTGTAACTCGTACCCTTCTCTACGCATGGTTTCTATTAAAACGGATAAGTGTAAAACTCCACGTCCGAAAACATTAAATTTATCTTCAGAATCTGTAGTATCTACTCTTAAAGCTAAGTTTTTTTCCATTTCTTTAAACAATCTGTCACGTAAATGACGAGATGTTACAAACTTACCTTCTTTACCAAAAAATGGCGAGTTGTTAATGGTAAACAACATACTCATTGTAGGTTGATCAACTTCTATTCTTGGTAAGGCTTCTGGGTTTTCTAAATCTGCAATGGTATCACCAATTTCAAAACCTTCTATACCTGTTATTGCACAAATGTCTCCACTTCTTACTTTTTCTACAGAAGCTTTACCCATTCCTTCAAAAACGTGCAATTCTTTAATTCTTACTTTTTTGGTAGAACCATCTGCTTTTATAAGCATATAGTCTTTTGCTATTTCTAAATCTCCTCTAAATACACGTCCAATTGCAATTCTACCTGTAAAAGCAGAAAAGTCTAAAGAGGTAATTTGCATTTGTGGAGAACCT
>Ga0209136_1001272_pt1 | contig 16809 bp, 12 predicted proteins | sample SaaInl0LU_22_DNA_FD_184640 | JGI IMG/M metagenome (GOLD analysis project Ga0209136, IMG submission 184640) | Marine microbial communities from expanding oxygen minimum zones in the Saanich Inlet - ESP_90LU_22_DNA (SPAdes) (version 2) | ecosystem: Environmental > Aquatic > Marine > Intertidal... | reverse complement strand
GATTAGCAATATTCTTAATTGGATTTCCAACCAGATCTACCTCACCCTCAAAAACTGCAGCTTTATTGGATTGGCCATTGCTAGCAGAGGCATAAATACCAATATTCGACACGGCATTATTGCCGTTGGCGACCGCATGAACTCCGTAATTAGTCGGGGCGTTACTTGCTTCGGTAAGAGCTCCGTAATTTATACCATTTTCTGTAGTTGCACTTGCCCTGGCCATAAGGCCGGCATTCCATCCATTTGTTGATTCAGCGGCATCTGCATAACCCCCTATAGCAATATTAAATTGTTCAGATCCGCCAACCCAACCTGTTACACCATAATTTTGTCCATCAGTAGGTTGTGTGGCATAACCTATTACCCCTCTATTTTGACCTGGAGCACCTTTAGCAATTCCCCAAACAGCATAATTGTTACCAATCTCGCTATAAGATGTTCCTACAACACCCACATTTAAGTTTTCTGCATTTTTAGCCTCTCCTCTAATTCCATAATTCCTGTAGTTGGAATTCCCTAAATTAATTCCTCGAATGGCATAGTTATTCCCTGAAGTTCCATTAACTTGACTTTGAAATCCGGTAAATTTATCATAACTATCTGTATTCGTACTATTTGATTCAATCAATGTTCCTATGGTATCTCTAATAGATGTATTTGATTCTACAGACGTTGCGTGAGGAAGAATCATGTCGCTGTTTCTATTTGTTGTTCCCTGAGACATTCCAAAGGGAATAAATAAAATTGAAAGGGATAGAGTTAGAAGTAGTTGTTTCATTGTTTAATAATTTTAAATGATTTTGTGTTGTTTGATTCTGTAGTAACTTTTAAAATGAATGTTCCGATACCCATTTCACTTATATCGATTTGTTTTTGATTGGTGGTTTTTAACTTTCTTCCTCTTAAATCAAAGAGTTCTGTTTGTAAAATATTCGCACCTTGAATGTAGATTCGATTTGCTGTAGGATTTGGATAGACAGAGATTCTAGAATCTAAAGGATAGATGTCTTCAACAGTAAGTGTGGCATCTGCACTACTAGCTGTAACGGATTTAAATGAAACAGGGTCATTAAATGTAAAGCTAATCGTATTGTTAAGTTCATCTACAGTTCCATCATACGTAGTCCAAGAATCATCATCAGCTTGAAGTTCCAAAACAAGATCGCCTTCTACAATATCATTCAGCTCATCCTCAACATAAGAGAAAGTAAGAGTGCCTGTAAAACCAGACAGTAGTGCAGAAGTATTATACACACGAGACACAGAGCTATTGGGGCCTGCAGCAGCAGCAGCAGCAGAACGAGACACCGTATTGTAACCACTAATCACATAAGTATCCGAAGGAGCAACTTCCAGACCGCCAAGAGTAATAGAGCTCCCCGAAGCAATAGACACTGATGAACCAGAATTAACGGTTAATATTTGACTAAAAATAAATGGAGAAACAAATAATCCTAAAAGGGTGAGTAAATTTTTTTTCATGTTTCAAATATATAAAAAAATATAAAAAAAAAAAAAAACCTGAAAATCAATAATTAACCCCAGAGCAAATCACCAAACTTTCTCAAAAAAGCCAGCGATTGTTTCGAAAATAGCTCAATGGGGTGTAAAAATAGATCCCCAAGAATAAATTATTATTCTTGGGGATCTATTTTTTTATAACGCGACCGCTTACGCGGTACTAATTAAATCGTTAAAAAGCTCGAACTGCACGCACTTTGAAGAGGTTGCTCTTACTGCTGAGGTCAGAAAAATAACTGTTGAAACGCTGAGCCCACCCCCAAGTGTTATCGTACTCCGTAGAACTCCAGTACAGAAGAGTCGCAAAAATACTACCACCATTTGCTAAAGCAGTGGCGTTTATCGTTGTCCTTTTTAAATACATTTTATATAACTCATCTTTTGAGGGTAAAAACCAATCGGTATATTCTCCTCCTGTATAGGCCCTTGCCAGTCCTGCTGCATAATCACTTTGTGTGTCGCCTTCTACAGATATAATAGCATCTGTGTTGGCACTTCCAGTCCCTATAGCTGTCGCTGTTGCCCCTGTTGTAACATAACTACCATTGTATACCAGAACTCTGGTCTGCTACTGCCGCAATTAAACCGTGGGTTTCGCCTGAAACATAACCTGTTTCTCCAGGTACAAATAGATGAAAAACAACACCGCCTTGATAAAAATCACCTACCTGTAGTGGGGCTGGTACTACTGAACTTGATACAGCACTAGGCGCACTTGTACCTATTGTATTGGTAGCAGTAACTGTAAAAGTATACCCGGTACCAGTGGTTAAACCTGTTACTGTGATATCACCACTACCTTCTTGACTTACAGTACCTGTTATAGCTCCTGGATTTGAGGTGGCTGTATAAGATGTTATTGCAGCGCCTCCATCACTTGATGGAGCTGTAAACGAAATTACAACTTCTGTGTTACCGGATGCAACCCCTGAAATTGTGGGAGCCTCTGGAATCGTTTTTGTAAAAGATAGTGTACCCCATTTTGTCCCGTCATAAAACATAAAACTACCTCCATCAAAATCTGTGACAAAGACCTGTAACCCTGCAACTGGACTTGCAATCGCTAAACGCTGTGCATTGGTCATTCTTGGCATCAATAATCCTTTTGTGGTAGAGGTTATATCTAAGGCTGCTGAGGCGTCTGGGCTTGACGTACCAATACCCACTTGGGCATAGGTACTTGCAGTGATTAATACTGCCACTAAAAATGTGAAAAAGTGTTTCATTGATTTATTGATTTAAAATAGAACGTTTATTCAGTAAAAATTCCTGTGTTACTTGCAAAACTTCAAAATAAATGGATGCTTAATCGGACTTCTTTATAGGGAACCCCAATTTTGTTTTGTCTAGATTCTAACCTCAACAATCCCTTACATAGTGCGTTTTTAGCGCAGACCTTAAAATTACGATCCCATTTGCTGCTGCTTTTAGTTTTTAAATTAACGAATACGATCAAAAAGGCATTACCATCAGAATATGTAGGGTGACAAGTGAGCACGAATTGCACGCACAAATAACTCAAGATTCTTTTTTTCATGACCAGAATCACCTCCATCAGGATTAAAATGCACGAAAATCGCTTCATTAGCATCTTTCTCGGTAGAGCTCCAATAAAATAGGTCAAAAAACCTTCAGCTTAATATAATTCGAATGTGGTTTTTATTTGAGTCCTTTTTGCATGCAACTGTGTATAACACAAATATAAGTTTTGTAATGAAAGTTAAAAATAAAATCCTTTTATTTAGTTAGACTGCTGTTTTTTTACATTATTTCTTGTCAAAAATGGAGAAATCTAAGAGGAAAATATGATATTGGCAACACCGCAAAAAGAGATACAATGGAAATAAACAACAGCACAAATTCTAAAAATTTAAATTTAATAGTGCTCGCTTTTTAATATCTTTGGAGAAGTCTATTTAATTAAACATCAAAATGAATGAATTTATCCTTTATTTCAAAATGGGTCTTTACCATGTGTTAGACTTTGCTGCCTATGACCATATTTTATTCTTGATTGTTCTAGCGGTTATCTTCAGCTTTCATCAATTTAAAAAAGTAGTCTGGCTTGTTACTTTATTTACCATTGGACACTCAGTTACACTTGCTTTATCTGCCTATGGAATTCTCAGTACAAAAATGGACTTGATTGAATTTTTAATCCCACTGACCATCTGTATCACTGGAATTATAAATGTATTTAGCACTAAAAAATCAACATCAGGTAAAGAAAATACTAATTTAATTTTGGGGCTCGTTTTTGGATGTATTCATGGCCTAGGCTTTTCCAATTACTTTAAAATGATGATTGGCAAAGAAGAAGACAAGCTTTTACCGCTGCTAGAATTTGCACTGGGTATTGAAGCCGCTCAAGTTATCATTGTTTTAGCAGTTTTGATACTAGGAAATATTCTTCACTATTTTTTTAATGTTACAAAAAGAGATTGGGTTATGGTATGCTCCTCAATAGTCATTGGTTTTTCATTGCAAATGATGTTCAACAGAATTTTTTGGTAAACAAATTTTGTTGAATTATTAACGTCTTATTTCTACAAATCTTTTTACTTTCGTTGTAATGACAGAAAAGAAACAATTAAAATACGATCGCGCCTATTTAAAAATGGCCTTTGAGTGGGGTAAACTCTCACATTGCAAACGGAAACAAGTAGGGGCTTTAATTGTAAAAGATCGGATGATTATTTCTGATGGGTTCAACGGAACCCCATCTGGCTTTGACAATTGTTGTGAAGATGATTCAGGTGCCACAAAATGGGAAGTTTTACATGCGGAGGCCAATGCCATTTTAAAGGTAGCCTCTTCTACTCAATCGGCAAACGGAGCAACTCTATACATTACATTGTCTCCTTGTACGCAGTGTAGTAAATTAATTCATCAAGCAGGAATAAAACGCGTTGTTTTTGCGAACGCTTACAAAGATGCTTCTGGCATTGATTTTTTAGATAAAGCAGGAGTTGAGATCATGCATTTGCCTTATGAATAATAAAAACAACCTTCCTCTATATTTTTCTTTAGCTCTTATTTTGGGGGTTTTTATTGGTGCTTTAATGAATGGAGGCTCCTCTAGTCTATGGTCTTTTTCAAAAAATGCTGCGCAAGAAATAAAGATAAAAAAACTAATCAATTTTATTGAAAAAGAATACGTAGACAACGTTGACACCGAAAACTTATTAGATATTGCCATCAATGAAATGTTGGGAGAATTAGATCCACATTCCGTATACATTCCTAAAGAGAACTTACAAGCTGTTCAAGAGAGAATGCAAGGTAATTTTGAGGGAATCGGTGTGCAATTTAGAATGATCAACGACTCCATAACTGTTATCCAGCCCATAAAAGGAGGTCCAAGCATTCTAGCAGGCATCAAATCTGGAGACAGAATTTTAATAGCAGACAAAGACACCTTGTTTGGTAAAAACATCTCTAGTAACAATATTCCTAAGTACTTAAAAGGAAAACCAAAGACAACCGTTGCGCTACAATTGTATAGAAAAAGTAATGATTCTCTTTTCACTGTTCAAGTTACTCGTGGAAAAGTAAATATTAAAAGTGTAGACTTGGCCTACATGCTTTCGGATGCTCTTGGATATATTAAAATAGATCGTTTTGCTCGAAATACTTTCAGAGAATTTAAGTCTTCTCTTCAAACGTTAATTGATCAAGGAATGACCGCTCTCGTTTTAGATTTACGCGGAAATGGTGGTGGTTTTATAGACATTGCAAATCGTATTGTTGATGAGTTTTTAGAAGAGAACACGCTGATTGTATTCACAAAAAACAATCAAAATAAAATTGAAAAATCTTTTTCAAGCGCTAAAGGCAGTTTCAAAAAAGGGGGCTTGTATATATTGATTGATGAAAATTCTGCTTCTGCCTCAGAAATTGTGGCTGGAGCCCTCCAGGATAATGACAAAGGAACCATTGTTGGACGTCGTTCCTTTGGAAAAGGATTGGTGCAAATAGAAATGGATTTAGGAGATGGTTCTGCTGTCCGTTTAACAACTGCAAGATATTATACGCCCACAGGGCGCTCTATTCAAAAACCATATGCTAAAAATGGTAATGAAAACTACTACAAAGACTATCAACAAAGAGTTTTTAGCGGAGAATTGCTAAGTAAAGACAGTATAAAAACAATAGACTCTCTACAATTTAAAACTCCAAAAGGAAAGATTGTTTATGGTGGTGGTGGGATAATTCCAGATGTTTTTGTTGCCATAGACACCTCTTCTTATCTCTCGGGGTTCTACTTCAATTCTATCAATGATTTTGCTTTTAATTTTGTAGACAACAACAGAGCCTCTCTTGGTAAATGGACTCTCAATGCTTTTATTTCAGATTTTGATGCAGACGAAACCATTTTAGAGACCTATTTGACAGGTCAAAAGATCGAAAAAAAATCATCCTTTAAAACAAGACAGCGTATTAAAAAATACCTAAAAGCAGCGATTGCAAACTCTCTTTTTGGTGATCTTGGTTTTTATAGAATTTTACATCAAGACGATAAAATGCTCCAAAAAGTAGCAACGCTAGAAACTTCAGATTAAGAAATCAATTCTTTTTTCTCGTTCTGTTTTAAAGCCATATATACTATTCATTTATGAAAAACTACTGGGTTTACTTTTTCTTCTTTTTTCTTCTGATGAGTTGCTCGTCTAAAGAGGAGGAAACATACATCCCTGTTCCTTATGTGTTAGAAATTCCAATCCTTTTTCAAGACAAATTAATCGCTCCAATTATCCCAACAAACAATCCATTAACTGAGGAGGGAGTTGCTCTTGGAAAAAAATTATTCTTTGATAAAATTTTATCTGGCAACGAAACTCAGTCTTGTGCAACTTGCCACGATCCAGCAGCCTCTTTTACAAATAACGAGCGGTTTAGCAAAGGAATTGATGGTCGATTTGGAACAAGAAATTCAATGCCCTTATTCAATTTAGCTTGGAATTTTGAAGAGCTTTTTGCCTGGGACGGAAAAGAATTTAGTTTAGAAAAACAAGCACTAGAACCGGTTTCAAACCCTATCGAAATGCATGCAGATTGGAAAACTGTCGTTAAAAAACTAGAAAACCATGCAACCTATCCGTTTTTGTTTCAGCAAGCTTTTGGTTCGTCAAGGATTGACTCTGAATTAGTAACAAAAGCAATTGCACAATTTGAAAGAACGCTGATTTCTGGTAATTCTAAATTCGATCAATATTTGCGTGGAGAAAAAAACCTAACCCCTAAAGAACAAAACGGCTTTACTATTTTTATGGATGAGGCCAAAGGAGACTGTTTTCATTGTCATGGAAGTAATAATAATCCTCTCTGGACAGATCATAAATTTCACAACAATGGTTTAGATCTCGAATTTAAAGATCTAGGTTTGGGGGCGATAACAGGAGATCCCTCAGATAACGGCAAATTTAAATCTCCTTCCATACGAAATTTAGCTTTCACAGCTCCCTATATGCATGACGGACGATTTACAACCCTAGAAGAAGTTATCAATCATTATTCAGAAGGCCTAAAACCGTCCTCTACAATAGATCCTTTAATGAAAAAAGTGGCGCAAGGAGGCGTGCAACTTACCCCAGAAGAAAAAACCGATTTAAAAGCCTTTCTACTCACTCTTTCAGATTCAGATTTTATCAATAACCCTGCCTTTAAAGAGTAATCAATAAATCCAATTGTGCCATTAGGTTTCATAATTGAAATTTGAGTCTTTTATTAGACTTATATTGTATATTTGCAACATATTTAATTTTAATCTATTTAAAATTAATCTATTTAAAAACATGATAAAAGTTTCAGATACAGCAAAGAAAAAAGTAGTCGCATTGATGATCGATGAAGGCTTTGACGCTACAAAAGACTTTGTAAGAGTTGGGGTAAAAAGTGGAGGATGCTCAGGGCTGTCCTACGATTTAACCTTTGATAATAAAAAAGAAGAAAACGACAAGGTTTTTGAAGAAAATAACGTGAGAATTATTGTTGATAAAAAAAGTTTTTTATACCTAGTAGGAACTACTTTAGAGTACTCTGGTGGTTTAAACGGAAAAGGATTTGTATTTAACAACCCAAACGCAAACCGAACTTGTGGTTGTGGGGAATCATTTTCGCTTTAAAAATTAGAAAAAGATGTCAAAATATACTGAAGACGATTTAAGAGAAGAATTAAAAACCAAAGAATACGAATATGGTTTTTATACGGATATAGAAAGTGAGACCTTTGCCAAAGGGTTGAATGAAGATGTTGTTCGCGCTATCTCTAAAAAGAAAAATGAACCCCAATGGATGACCGATTGGCGAATAGAAGCTTTTAGAGTTTGGGAACAAATGGAAGAACCTGAATGGGCGAATGTTCGTTATGAAAAACCAAAATTTCAAGATATTGCATACTATTCTGCGCCAAAAGAAAAACCAAAATTAAATTCTTTAGACGAGGTTGATCCAGAATTATTAGACACTTTTAAACGTTTAGGAATTTCCTTGGACGAACAAAAAAAATTAGCCAACGTCGCGGTAGATATTGTCATGGATTCTGTGTCTGTTGCAACCACTTTCAAAAAAACACTTGGTGAAAAAGGGATTATTTTCATGCCTATTTCTGAAGCAATCCAAGAACATCCAGAATTGGTAAAAAAATACTTAGGAACAGTTGTTCCAACAAAAGACAACTTTTACGCAGCGTTAAATTCTGCTGTTTTCTCTGATGGGTCGTTTTGTTACATTCCAAAAGGAGTTCGATGTCCTATGGAGTTATCTACCTATTTTAGAATTAATGAAGGAGGAACAGGACAGTTTGAAAGAACCTTAGTTGTTGCTGATAAAGGTAGCTATGTTTCTTATCTAGAAGGATGTACTGCTCCGAGCAGGGATGAAAATCAGCTTCATGCCGCTGTGGTAGAACTCGTTGCCATGGACGATGCAGAAATAAAATATTCTACGGTTCAAAACTGGTATCCAGGAAATGCAGAAGGAAAAGGAGGCGTTTATAATTTTGTTACTAAAAGAGGTCTTTGTGAAAATAATGCAAAAATTTCTTGGACACAAGTAGAAACCGGTTCTGCGGTTACCTGGAAATATCCTTCATGTATCTTAAAAGGAAACAACTCTGTTGGTGAATTTTACTCAATTGCAGTAACAAATAACCACCAACAAGCAGATACAGGTACAAAGATGATTCACTTGGGTAAAAATACCAAGTCAACGATTATTTCAAAAGGAATCTCTGCAGGTCATTCTCAAAATTCATACAGAGGTTTAGTGCAAATAAATTCAAGGGCAGAAAATGCACGTAATTTCTCCCAATGCGATTCTTTATTGATGGGAAATGCTTGTGGTGCTCACACATTTCCATATATCGAAGTTAAAAACAAATCAGCGCAAATAGAACACGAAGCGACAACAAGTAAAATTGGAGAAGACCAATTGTTTTACTGTAATCAGCGAGGAATTGATACTGAAAAAGCAATCGCTTTAATTGTAAACGGGTTTAGCAAAGAAGTGTTAAACAAGCTTCCGATGGAATTTGCTGTAGAAGCTCAGAAGTTATTGGAAATCAGTCTAGAGGGCTCCGTAGGATAATTAAATAAACAAAAACGCCTACAGTTAACACTTAAAGGCACTTAGTATAAAAAAGGATGTTAAAAATAGAAAATTTACAAGCAAGCATAAATGATAAATCAATTTTAAAAGGATTGAATTTAGAAGTAAAAGCAGGCGAAGTTCATGCGATTATGGGTCCAAATGGTGCGGGAAAAAGTACATTGGCAAATATCATTGCGGGAAAAGAAGAATATGAAGTTACTGATGGAACCATTGAGTTAAATGGAGAAGATATTAGTGAGTTAGCTCCAGAGGAAAGAGCACATAATGGCGTCTTCCTGTCTTTCCAATACCCTGTAGAAATCCCAGGAGTTTCTGTAACCAATTTCATAAAAACAGCCATTAACGAAACTCGAAAAGCAAAAGGTTTGGAAGACATGCCTGCTAAAGACATGTTGAAAATGATTCGCGAAAAGTCTGAATTATTAGAAATAGACCGTAAATTTCTGTCTCGCTCCTTAAACGAAGGTTTTTCCGGAGGAGAAAAAAAACGTAATGAAATTTTTCAAATGGCGATGCTAGATCCAAAATTAGCTATTTTAGACGAAACAGATTCGGGGTTAGATATCGATGCACTGCGTATTGTTGCTAACGGAGTTAACAAACTAAAATCTAAAGACAATGCCGTAATTGTTATTACGCACTACCAACGCCTACTCGATTATATTGTTCCAGACTTTGTGCACGTTTTACACAATGGAAAAATTGTAAAATCTGGAGATGCCTCTCTAGCTCTAGAGTTAGAAGCAAAAGGATATGATTGGATTAAACAAGAATTAGTTTAAGATATAAGCTAAAAAGATGGAATTAAAAGATAAAATATTATCATCGTACGTAGCATTTGAAAACCGTGTAGATACGAATTCTGATGTACATGAGATTCGTTCAGAAGCATTTCAAAATTTTGAAGATCTAGGCTTTCCAACAAAAAAGTTAGAAGCATGGAAATATACTTCTTTAAACACTGTTTTAAAGCCGGATTATAGCATCTTTCCGAATAAAGAAAACGACATTGAACTTTCTGATGTAAAAAAATATTTTATACACGATATTGATGCCTATAAGCTTGTTTTTGTTGATGGTAAGTACAATTCTTTTCTCTCAGAAACGACACATGATAATTTTGATGTTTGCCTAATGTCTGCGGCTTTAAGTAAGCAAAAATATAAGGTAGTTATTGAAAATTATTTTAATAAAATTGCAAAAAAGGACAACCTAACTTCTTTAAACACGGCTTTTGCCAACGAAGGTGCTTATATCTATATTCCTAAAAATGTTGAAGTTAAAAAACCAATTCAGATTATTAATTTCACAACAGGTTCTGAATCGGCAACAATGTTACAGCCAAGAAATTTAATTGTTGTTGAGGAAAATGCACATGTTCAAATTATAGAACGTCATCAGAGCTTGACAACGAATCCTGTTTTAACAAATGCAGTAACAGAAATTTTTGCAGACAAAAGAGCTTTTGTAGATTATTATAAAATTCAGAATGACAAAACCAATGCTTCTTTAGTAGACAACACTTATATAGAGCAACAATCGAATAGTGTTGTTGCTGTTCACACGTTTTCATTTGGTGGAAATATTACAAGAAACAACTTGAATTTTTATCAAAAAGGACAACACATTGATTCAATCTTAAAAGGGATTACGATTATTGAAGGAAAACAACACGTTGATCATCATACTTTAGTGCATCATATAGAGCCAAATTGTGAGAGTCATCAAGATTATAAAGGAATCTATGACGATCGCTCTACAGGGGTGTTTAACGGAAAGGTTGTTGTTGAAAAAGAGGCTCAAAAAACAAATGCATATCAACAAAACAATAATGTTTTAGTAAATGATAAAGCTACAATTAATGCAAAACCTCAACTTGAGATTTTTGCAGATGATGTAAAATGTTCTCATGGATGTACAATTGGCCAATTAGATGATGAAGCTTTGTTTTACATGCAACAAAGAGGTATTCCGAAGAAAGAAGGAAAGGCTTTATTAATGTATGCCTTTGCAAATACGGTTTTAGAAAGCGTAAAAATACCAGAAGTAAAACAGCGAATCACTGAGTTAATTGCCAAAAAATTGGGTGTTAATATCGGGTTTGATTTATAAAAACTTACCTTATTACTAATATAAAAACAAACCACGCAAATTGCGTGGTTTTTTCATTTTTACTCGATCGCCTCCAAGATCCCCTTCAAAAACTCATTCTCTTCAAATTCAGATAATCCAAAGCGAACAACTACTAAATCTTGATCTGGTAAAACATACACCCTTTGGCCTTGGTATCCATGTGCACAATACATGTTTTTTGGAACGTCTTTAAATTGCCCTTCTGTATTTAACCAAAAATGTGCACCATACACTCCGCTAGATCCTGGTGTTGGTGTGGTTACATACTCTACCCAATCTTTGTCAAAGAGTTGTTCTCCGTTCCAATTCCCGTTATGAAGGTACAAGAGCCCTAACTTACCCCAATCTCTGGCAGTTGCCCAGGAATAAGAGGAACCAACATAGTTTCCGCTTAAATCAGCTTCTAAAACCATGGTGCTCATCCCTATTTTATCAATTAAATCTGAATACCAAAAGTCTAAATACTCTTGATGTGTTTTAAACAGATTTCTTAAAAGCCTGGATAATAAATTTGTGGTTCCGGAAGAATAATTCCAAGATTCATTTGGCTTGCCCACTAGAGGCTTGTTTTCTTGCGCTCTACTCATATCCCGGTCTAAAAACAACATTTTAGTCGCATCAGAAATTTCGTCATAATTTTCATCCCATTCTAGGCCAGAATTCATTTGTAGTAAGTTATGAAGTGTAATGTCTTTTCTTGCATCATTCTGCCAAGATTCTACAAGTGCTCTGTTTTGTACATTTAATTTTCCTTGATACTGCAGCACTCCAAAAACAGTACTTAAAATACTTTTTGTCATCGACCATCCTAATATTTTGGAGTCCTGACGAAACCCTCTCGCGTATTGTTCTCCAATAATTTTGTCTTTATAGACAACTACAATAGCCCTTGTATTAGAAGCTTCACAAAGAGCGTCTATTGTTTTATCTAGTTTTTTATAATTGATGTTTCCAAACACGGTATCTTTTTGAGATGCATTCCAAAAAGGATACAAATTTGTGGTATCCAAAAACAATCTATTAGGTGTTGAATAAACGGTTGTTTCGTCTGTATCTCTGAGCGTTAAAACACTTCCTAACCCTTCTCTATAAAGGGCCTTTCTCGACAACAAGCCAAACACAGAGGAGCTGGCCGTTTTATTTTCTAAATCAATTTTATCTGAGGCTAAATGAACTGGCGAAAAATTAGTATCGGTACTATCTGTCAAAGCCAAACTTCTGTTGGCTAAAAAAACAGAAGAAGCTGTGTTTTTTGCAGAATATCCTGCCAAAATATTTAATTTCGGATAATTATAAACGACGGTACTGGTAATCACTACCGTTAATAAAAGGAGTATTCTCTTAAAAATCTTCATCATAAGGTTTTAGTTATGCGAAAATAAGAAAATCATATTGTCTTTTTGAAAACTTTAAAAAATCAACCGTTATCTTTGCATTATAAATTCGATTCGTATGATAAATATTGATAAAATTCGAAAAGATTTCCCAATTCTAAATAGAACCGTAAACGGCAAGCCTTTGGTTTATTTTGACAATGCCGCCACCTCACAAACACCGCAAATAGTTATTGATACTATTGTTGATTATTATAGCAATTTCAATGCAAATATTCATAGAGGTGTTCACACATTAAGTCAAGAGTCTACAGATAAGTATGAGGAAGCCCGTATAAAAATTCAAAAACATTTTAATGCAGCGCATGCATACGAAATTATACTAACCTCAGGAACAACCCATAGTATCAATATGGTGGCTTCAGGGTTTGAAACATTGTTACAAAAAGACGATGAAATTATTGTGTCGGCTTTAGAACATCATTCCAATATTGTTCCTTGGCAAATGTTGTGTGAGAAAACAGGTGCTATTTTAAAGGTAATTCCAATGAGTTTAGATGGTTCTTTGCAAATGGACGTGTATCATAGTTTGGTCAATGAAAAAACAAAAGTTGTCTTCTGTAACCACGTTTCTAATGCTCTAGGAATTGTAAATCCTATTGAAGAAATTATTGAAAAAGCGCATCTATTTGGTGCTGCAGTTCTAATTGACGGAGCTCAAGCAACCCCTCATATTAAACCAGATGTACAAGCGTTAAATGTTGATTTTTATGTAGCCTCTGCCCACAAGTTATGCGGTCCTACAGGGGTTGGTTTATTGTATGGTAAAAAAGAATGGTTAGAAAAACTACCTCCTTATCAAGGTGGCGGAGAAATGATCGATACCGTTAGCTTTGAAAAAACAACCTACGCGGGTTTACCTCATAAATTTGAAGCGGGAACACCAAATATTTGTGGAGGAATCGCTTTTGGAACGGCTTTAGACTATATGAATGCAATAGGTTTTGAAAATATTGCCTCTTACGAACACGACCTTTTAGAATACGGAACAGAAGAATTATTAAAAATTGAAGGCCTAAAAATCTACGGCACAACTGTAGAAAAAACAGCGGTCATCTCTTTTAATGTTGGAGAAATTCATCCCTATGATATTGGGGTTCTTTTAGACAAGCTCGGTATTGCCGTTAGAACCGGACATCACTGTGCGCAACCGATTATGGATTTTTACAAAATTCCTGGAACCATCAGAGCTTCCTTTTCTTTTTACAACACCAAAGAAGAAATTGATGTTTTTATTGCTTCCCTCAAAAGAGCTGTTTCAATGCTCTCATAAAAATATAAAGGGTTTTATAAATAAAAAAAGGTTGAGCTAAGCTCAACCTTTTTTTTATTAGATATGTATGTTCTCTTAAAAAAAGAACAAACTACTTAATTATTAATTGTCCAAGAAAGGTAATACTGAGAACCTGTTGCACCAACACCTGGAGCACTAAAATACTCTTTACCGCCTAAATTAGCCCCTCCAAGTTTAATGATAGATTTTAAGCTTGGTATTGCATAATTTACTTGTGCATCAACTACGGATCTAGCAGCAACCATTCCATCGTAGAAAGAAGATTCCCATAAGAACGAATCTTGCCATCTGTAGTTTACATTAAATCCAAGGTTTTTAAATAGTTTTTCTTTTCCAAACTGAACCTTCACTTTATGTTCTGGAGTATTAAAACCTGCTTCAAAATCTGGATTACTACCTCCTGTTTCTTCAAATTTTGCATAGGTATAATTAACGCCTAAATTAAAGCCATCAAACACCTTTTTTGAAACACCTATACCTAGACCATAAGAACTAATGTCTGAATCAGAGTTAGAATCAAAAGCAACTCCTTTAAAATCTCCTGATTGCAAAGCAATTAAAGCGACAGGAGTTGGCATTGGTACAGGAGAACCAACTGCTGGTGCGATATCTACAGCATCATTTAAAGCAACGCTACCATATAATGGTGCAACTGCATTTCTGCTTGCAATAAAGTCGTTGTACATATTAAAGTAGGCGCTTACATCAAGTGTAAACCCTTCTATAACACCTCTATATCCTACCTCATAAGCGGTTACAAATTCTGGCTTCACAAAATCAATATTAGATTTCTTTAAATCAGCTGGATTTCCAGAAGCTAAAAAGGCTCCAATAGAACTTGCTGACCAAGAATTATTATACGCCATGTCTCCAGTTAAAACTTGAGTGCTTCCAATATTAGTTCCTCCAACTGCATTAAGGTAGCCTGCCAACCCTTGATTAATTCCTAAAGGATATGGCATCGATCTATATCTATCAATATTATCTGGAGCAGTACCTACTAAGATTCCAGCACCTGCATCTAGACCGATATACTGATCTTGAGTTGTTGGATTTCTAAACCCTGTTTGAATAGAGGCTCTAAAATTATGATTTTTGTCTTCTCCAGCAGCATACGATAGAGACAGTCTTGGAGATACATTCCCATCAAAGTTTTGCGCTTTATCATACCTAGCAGAAGCGGTTATTTTTAAACGATCTTCTAATAACTTTTTTTGCCCTTGAACATAAACACCAAGCTCGTTATAGTTAATTGCTCCGTCATAATCTGTAAAAATAGTTCCACTAGAATTTAAAGAGTACTGTCTTAAAGACGCTCCAACTTGAATTTCTGCAAAGTCTATCACATCTCTAAAGTTGTAATTTGCATCTCCATGATATAATTTAGTTTGATCTTGAAACTTAGATCCTGTTAATAAATTTGGATCATTTGTAATTTTTTCTTTAGCTGCTTCAAAATCTGTTGATCCAGGAACAAAACGATTTCTGTCTGCAAAAGCTCTTGCCGCAGCATGATCCATTCCAGGAACCCCTAAACCTGCTAATGCCCCTAAGTAAGCACCTGCATATTCTTGAAACCAAGTCGTATCAGATGACCATTCTCTATTCATGTTAATTGCCGCAAAACGTGTATCATAAGAATCTCCTGCGTCTTCGGCAGTCATGTATCCTCTTACAAAAAAGTTTTTACCCCTAAACTCTAACCTGTGTTGAGCCAATGTAAAGTTCTTGATATTATATCTGTTCTGCCCCTGATAAACTGTGTTTCCTGTACCAAATTTAGAATTCCATATAATTTCTAAACGATCATCTCCAAGTGGCCGGTAATTTAAAGTAGTTGCAAATTTAACACTCTTTGCAACATTGTTCATTAAATCATTGTCTGTATATCCAGTTCTAGTAACTCTTTGTGATCCCAATGTTCCTGCAGGTGTGCCTGCCAATTCATCCCAGTTAAGTGTAGTTCCAACTTCATCTCCGTATACGTTAAGTCCATTATACGATGGGTTCCCAAGGTGGCTTGTAGAGGCGCTATTTACTTCGTCTCTATAATCTGCAGCGTACCACTCTGTTCCTTTTAAATAGGACAAAGTTGCTTTTGCAGCAAATTTATCAGAAAAAGCATGTGCTATTCGGATACCTGCATCAGTATATTCATTGTTCCCTGCAGCTTCTTGACTTGTTACTCCAGATTTTACAACAACACTAATTCCTTGGTCATCAAATGCACTTTTACTTCTCATGAACATAATCCCATTGAAAGCATTTGCACCGTATAGTGCAGAAGATGCTCCGGGTAATATTTCAACAGATTCAACATCTAACTCAGAAAGTCCTAATAAATTACCAACGGCAAAGTTTAATCCAGGAGCTGAGTTGTCCATTCCATCAACCAACTGCATGAATCTTTCGTTTGCAAAAGTTGCAAAACCACGAGTGTTTACAGATTTAAAGGTCAAACTGTTTGTGTTTACATCTACTCCTTTTAAATTCTCTAAGCCGTCATAGAAACTTGGAGCTGAAGTGTTTTTTATGGCTCTAGAATCCATTCTTTCAATAGACACCGGAGACTCCATAATACGTTCTGGAGTTCTGGATGCTGAAAGAACAATCTCATCTAAAGAAGTCTGGTTTTCTACAAGACCTACGGCAACTTTTTGGTTGTTTTCGGTGATTTGTATTTTATTTGTTTCAAATCCTAAGACAGAAACCTCTATGGTAAATGGAGGAGTGTCCGAAACATTTAATACAAATTTTCCATCGAAATCTGTTGTTGTACCAACAGCTTTTCTGGAAATTTTGATGTTTGCGCCAGGAAGTGTTTCCCCTGATTTTGCGTCTTTTACGGTACCT
>Ga0209136_1001271_pt1 | contig 16814 bp, 16 predicted proteins | sample SaaInl0LU_22_DNA_FD_184640 | JGI IMG/M metagenome (GOLD analysis project Ga0209136, IMG submission 184640) | Marine microbial communities from expanding oxygen minimum zones in the Saanich Inlet - ESP_90LU_22_DNA (SPAdes) (version 2) | ecosystem: Environmental > Aquatic > Marine > Intertidal... | reverse complement strand
CATTTTACAGAAACACCTCCGTTTAAAACAGATGATATTGTTACCATTACAGGTATTTTACAATTGAACAGCGATGATATAAATCATTTTAACTACGTACTCAATACCAGTTCATCAGAAAAAGTCAACTGATTGTTTTTGTTCATTTCATAACATCTTTTTTACCAATAGTCATCGTATAAAAAAACGTGTTCTAACTTAGAAATAAACCCTAACCTTTTCTAAATCAACCGTAAAAAGCGTTGAAATTTATTTTTTTAATCCATTGAAAACATATTGAGCTGCCTATTTAATGACAACGATACTGTATAAATTGAGAAAAATAAATATCGTTATTATCGTCTCCTCCAATAATAAAAGTGAAAACCTAAGAAAAACAAACGTTTATACTTACGTTGTTTTCTAGTATCCTAAAAAAGCATTTACCTTTGCAAAATGCAGCAAACAATAACGTTTAAAAATACAATCATTTCTTTTTCAGATATGGGAAAAGGCACTGCTGTTGTGCTCATTCATGGACTTTTAGAAAATGCAACCATGTGGTGTGGTATTACACCACATCTTTTAAAGAAAAACAGAGTAATTACCATCGATTTGTTAGGTCATGGGAATTCTGATTGTTTGGGCTACATCCATTCTATGGAGCTTTTTTCGGAGTCTGTAACCGCTGTTTTAAAACACCTTAGAATTAGAAAATATATTTTAGTTGGTCATTCTATGGGAGGTTACGTAGCTCTAGCACTTGCAGAAAAATATCCTGAAAAAATAAAAGGTTTGTGCTTAATGAACTCTACTTCTAACGAAGACGATACAGAAAGAAAGGCATTAAGAAAGAGAGCGAATAACATGGTTCAAACCAATTTTAATAACATGGTCAGAATGTCTTTTATCAACTTATTTGGACCTAAAAGTAAAACAGTATACAAAAATGAGGTAGCGCATGCTCTTACAGAAGCTTTGCAAACCCCAGTACAAGGCTATATTGCAGCGCAAGAAGGCATGCGAATTCGTCCAAATAGAAATCACATCATGTTTGAAGGGTCTTTTAAAAAATTGATGATTATTGGAGAAAAAGATCCTGTTCTAACTTGTCAAAAATCCCTACAAGAAGCTAAAATAACCAATACTGAAACAGTTGTTTTTTCAAATGGTCACATGAGTCATATTGAAAATAAAGAGGAACTAATTACCGCTTTACAAACCTTTATTAAAAGCTGTTAAAACTAGTGCTAAAATTGCTTTTGGTTACGTGCGTTATCTGTTTTTAAATTTTATGAGTTTAAAGACTGCTTTCGTATTGTCAACAATTTTTTTAATGCTTTTTCACAATAGATATTTCAAAAAATAGGGCGTATTTTGAACATGAAAAATATGGTAACCCAACAGGGTGGTTGTGTTGTAGTATTCATTAACCAAAACTATCATAAAAAAAACGTTAGTTTTGTTTACATACTTTCTGTAAATAACTGTCAATCATAAAAAATTTAAAATGGATAAAAAAAGAAGAGCTATTTTAAAAGGACTTGCATTTACTCCTTTATTGTTAGGGTCTGGTACTGCGTTATCAAACGCATCATTTTCACATGATTTTTTGGAGGTAAAAAAACCAGCCAAAATTAAGTTTAGTGTAAATGCATACACTTTTAACGAACAGCTTAGAAGTGGCGAAATGAATTTTTATGACATGATGGAGTTTGCAGCTGACTTAGGTTTGGATGCTGTAGATTTAACAGGATATTATTTTGCTACCTATCCTGGTATTCCCGAAGATAAAACCCTCTTTAGACTCAAGAAAAAAGCACTAGAATTAGGATTAAACATAACTTGGACAGGTGTTAGAAATAGTTTTATTACAGGGAATAAAACTGAAAGGACTAATGATATTGAATTGATTAAAAAATGGTTGGAAGTGTCTTCTAAATTAGGAGCTTCTATCATGAGGGTATTCCCTGGCTTTGGAAAATACAAAGGATTTTCTAAAGAAGAAGTAAAAGCATGGATGGTAACAGATTTTAAGACATGTGCCAAATACGCAGAACAAAATGGAGTGCTTTTAGGAATGCAACACCATAATGAATTCTTGTATAAGGCAGATGAAGTAGTTGACATATTACAAAGAGTTGACTCAGAATGGTTTGGTCTAATTTTAGATGTTGGTAGTGTCCGCAAGGGAAATCCTTACGAAGAAATTGCAACATTAGCACCTTATGCAAATTACTGGTTTTTGAAAGAATTGGTTTATGTAAACGGTGTTCCTGAGCAAGTAAATATGAAAAAAATTACCGCAATTCTAAAAGAAAACAATTACAAGGGGTATATTTCTTTTGAGAGTTTAACCGAAGGCGATCCAAAAGAAATTGTTACACGTATGTTTAACGATTTTAACGACGCTTACAATACCGTTTAATTTTTCAAACCATTCCAACCTTGCGCTTTCAGTTCAATTTCCTGATCTGCTCTTGTGATGAGTTGTAACCCTTGATTTTCTTCAGTAACATGACCGATAACCGTAAAATTAGGATTCCCTTTAATTTTATCGAAATCTGCGATAGCAATAGTACATAATAATTCGTAATCTTCTCCTCCACTTAAAGCAACCATGGTGGCATCAATATCAAATTCTTCACAAGCAGAAATTACCTGAGGATCTAAAGGCAGCTTATTCTCATATATTTTACACCCTGTTTTGCTTTGGGTACAGAGATGAAAAAGTTCAGAAGACAACCCATCTGAAATATCAATCATACTCGTTGGTTTTATTTCCAACTCTTGCAACAAACCAACAACATCTTTTCGAGCTTCCGGCTTTAATTGTCTTTCAATCAAATAGGTGTAAGCATCTAAATCTGGTTGATTTTGCGGATTTACTTTAAAAACTTCTTTCTCTCTTTCCAGTACCTGTAAGCCTAAATAAGCGGCACCTAAATCTCCAGAAACCACAATCAAATCAGTTGGTTTCGCTGTATTTCTATAAACAATTTCTTCTTTTTCAACTTTACCTATTGCAGTTACAGAAATTAAAATTCCTTTCGTAGAAGATGTAGTATCTCCCCCAATTAAGTCAACATTATATGTGTTACAAGCAAGCTGAATTCCTGCATAAAGCTCTTCAATCGCCTCCAAAGAAAAACGGTTAGAAACAGCTATAGAAACTGTTATTTGTTCTGCAACACCGTTCATGGCATAAATGTCAGAAAGGTTTACTATTACAGCTTTATAACCCAAATGCTTTAAGGGCATATAACTCAAATCAAAATGAACACCTTCGATTAACAAATCTGTGGTAACCAATGTTTGTTTTTCAGAGGCGTCTAGTACCGCACTATCATCACCAATAGCTTTGATGGTTGAACTTTGTTTTACAGCAAAGTGTTTTGTAATGTAGCCTATTAACCCAAACTCACCCAATTCCGCCAAAGATGTTTTCTGATTGTCTTTATTTTCTAACATGCTACAAAGATAGTTTAATCAATTCTTAATAGAAATTACAATTCTTTTTTTTGCGGGAACTCAAGCTTATTATGTCGAAAAACAGTTTAACAAACAAATTGGGATTCTTGTTAAAATAAGTTTTATTTTTGATCAAAGAACACGCTCTGAATAAGTTATCTAATTGTACAATTTTTTACCAAAATTTATATTCTTGTGTTTCTTAAAAGTATTTTATGTTTAAAAAAGAAATAGTACTCATCGCTTTCATCGCTTTTTCTTGTTCTAAAACCAATGTTTTTAACGAAGATATAAAAGTAGTTGATACTCCTTCTGTAAAATGCACTAATGGTTTTGCAGGTCAATATGCGTGTAATGATTATGATCTATTAGTCCATTTTTCTCTTGAAGAATTAGGACTAACAGGCCCTAACGCCTCTGTAAATGATTGCTGGGGATGGACAGATCCGAACAGCGGCAGAGAATATGCATTGATAGGAACAAATGAGGGGGTAACTTTTATAGAGGTTTCTAATCCTCAAGAAGCCGTTGTTCTAGGAACCTTAAAAACAAGAACAGAAAATAGTGCATGGCGTGATATAAAGGTCAATAATTCTGTTGCATATATTGTGAGCGAAGCAAAAGGACATGGTCTACAATCTTTTAATTTAAAAAAATTAACAAACATCACTGAAACTCCGGTGCTTTTTGAAGCTGACAGCGAATATACTATTTTCGGGAGCGCTCATAATATTACTATTAATACGAATAGCAATTTTGCTTATGTAGTAGGAGCAAAAACCCTTGATGGAGAAAGTTTTTTCTACGAAGGAGGTCCTCATTTTATAGATATTTCCTCACCTTTTGCACCTGTTGATGCTGGTGGTTATGCTAAAAGTGCTTATTCTCATGATGCACAAGTAATAGATTATAAGGGGCCAGATTTAGACTACATAGACAAAGAAATTTTTATTGGTAGTAACGAAAACGAAATCACCATTATTGATGTAACTGATAAAAAAAATCCTCAAAAGATTTCTTCAATTACTTACCCATTTATTGGATATACACATCAGGGTTGGTTTACAGAAAATTTGCGTTTTTTTTTAGTAGGAGACGAACTTGACGAAAGAGATTTTGGAGTAAATTCTAGAACTATAATTTTCGATTTTACAGACTTAGACAACCCAAAATTTCATTTTGAATACGAAGGTCCAACTCCTGCAATAGATCACAATGGCTATGTTAAAGGCAATCTTTTTTATTTAGCTAACTATACAGCGGGTGTTAGAATTTTAGACATTGCTGATATTGAAAACAAAAACATATCTGAAATTGGTTTTTTTGATACCTTCCCTAAAAATAACAGTACCTATTTTGACGGTGTTTGGAGTGTTTATCCTTATTTTAATAGTGGAAATATTATCGTAAGCGATTTTAGTAATGGCTTTTTTTTAATTAGAAAAAGCAATACTTAACCACATCTAATTATGAGATCTTACTTCTGGTTTTGTTACTCTTTTTTACTTTTTTTTTCTTGCAATAAAGAAACATTAGACAACAAAGAAATTATAAAAGAACCAAAAAACACTACAAGAATACAGTTTACAAAAACCTTTGGAGGTAGCCTTAATGATGTTGCAAAAGCAATTACAAAGACTGCTGATAATGGTTATGCAATTGTAGGATACACCCAAAGCAACAATGGAGATATAACTAACAAAATTACAGAAGACTTTGATGTGATATTAAAAAAATACAGTGCGTCAGATGTTTTAGAATTCACCAAAATATTTGGTAGATCAAAAGATGATAGAGCCAATTCAGTGATACAAACCAATGATGGTGGTTACGCAATTTTGGGGTATAGTTCAAATACCTCTGAAAAATTAAAAAATAATGGCGGTAAAGATTTTTGGGTAGTAAAAACAAATGCAAAAGGAAATGTAATTTGGGAAAAAACGTTTGGGTTTTCTGGAAATGAAGAAGGTATGGCAATCATTCAAACCAATGATCATGGATTTCTTTTAGTTGGTAGTATTGATATAAGTGCCTCTAAAGGACAGGGAAATGCAAAAACAACATCAAAAAAACATGCTGGTGGAGAGTATTGGGCTATAAAAATTTCTAATCGTGGAGATTTTAAATGGAGTAATTTTTTTGGTGGCTCATTTACAGATACCCCTTTTGATGTTGTAGAAACACAACACAACAGTTTTATAATAGTTGGCCAATCTGATAGTACGGATGTGGATGTTAGTGATAATTTAGGAACCTATGATTTTTGGGTAATTCATATTTCTGCCAAAGGCAATTTAATTTGGGAAAAAAGTTTTGGAGGTTCTCAAATTGATGAAGCTTATGGAATTTCAAAAACCAGCGATAATAATTTTATAATTCTTGGCAATACCAGAAGCACAGACCAAAATATTTCTAACAACAATGGAGGTGCAGATATTTGGTTAATCAAGATAGATATTAATGGAAATTTATTATGGGAAAAAAGTATTGGTGGAAGTGGATTTGATGTTGGTCGATCTATACATAAGACTGCCAATAATGGTTTTTTAATTAGTGGAAGCTCTAAAAGTACTAACGAAAAATTCACGAATAAAGGCACCAATGATGCATGGCTTTTAAAAGTTGATAACAATGGGAACTTACAATGGCAGAAAACAATTGGGGGGTCAAAAATTGATTTTTTATATGATGCTATTCAAATTAACGAAAATAGTTATGTTGCCGTTGGTGAAACTACCAGTAGTGACCATGATATTATTACCAACAAAGGGTTTTCTGATCTTTTAATTGTAAAAATAACAGAATGAAAAAATTCATTTTTCTTATACTAAGTATATTCCTTTGTAATTGTAAAGAAGAAAAAGAATGTTGTGTATTTGCTCGAGAAGTAGAAATTACCCTTAGGTTTAATCATACTTGGAACGAGACTCCTATTTCTAATGCTGATTTTAACCAACTAAAATTTACTAATCAAAATGGAGAAACGTTAAGTATCGCTAGATTACGTTATGTAATTTCTAACATTACGTTAACAGATACTAATAATAACACTCGTTCCTTTTCAGATTACAACTTAGTTGATGTTACCAACAATAAAAATCTTTCATTTACGCTTTCCAAATCCATTAAAACTAGTAATTATAAGAATATTGCATTTACCTTTGGTTTTAAAGACGAAGACAATGTTGATGGAATTTACCAAGACTTAAATGTTGCCAATTTTAATGTTCCTGAGAAAGCAGGTTTAGGCGGCGGCTATCATTACATGCAATTCGATGGTAAGTATTTAAATAGCAATCAACAAAAATCTCCTTTTAACTATCATGCCATCAGAGCCGCCAATAAAACTCAAAAAAATCCATGGGAAAATTTACCAGACACCTCATTTACAATTGATCTAGGTAACATAACCGTTGAAAAAAACACAACTATAAACATTAATGTAAATTTAGCAGAATGGTTTACAAATCCAAATACTTGGAATTTAAATGAATTAAATACGGTTTTGATGCCCAATTTTGAAGCACAAATACGAATGAATGCAAATGGAAAATCTGTTTTTTCTTTAGTTGATTTAATAGAGTAAACAAATGTCAGTTCGAATAAATCTGAGAAGCATGAACAAATTTGTAGCGAGAACTTTTTATTATGTCGTTTTTGGGAGCTTACTCTTTTTAATATGTTGTGCTCCAAAAGACGAAGAGGAGTACATTCCTACTTCATACAAATTAGAAATACCTCAACTACTACAAAAAAAATTAATCGCTCCTTTGATTCCTGATAACAATCCATTAACCCAAGAAGGAGTGTCTTTAGGAAAAAAACTATTTTTTGATACCATGCTTTCTGGAAACGAAACCCAATCTTGTGCGTCTTGTCATGATCCTTCAAATTCATTTTCTGATAATCGTCAGTTTAGCATTGGAATTAACAGCCTTTCTGGAAAAAGAAATGCAATGCCTTTGTTCAATTTAGCTTGGAATTTTAACGATCGTTTCAATTGGGATGGAAGTACTTTTAGCTTAGAAGAGCAGGTTTTTGAGCCTATTAATAATGAAATTGAATTGCATGGCAATTGGCAAGAAATTGAAAAAAAGCTACAAAATCATGAAGAATACCCTGAGTTATTTCAGCAGGCCTTTGGAACATCTACCATTGACTCTATGTTAATAGCAAAAGCCATTGCTCAATTTGAAAGAACGTTAATTTCTGGTAATTCCAAATTTGACAAATACCTTACGGGAGAAGTAACCCTTACAGAAGCAGAAGCAAATGGATTTATTATTTTTTCTGAAGAAGCCAAAGGAGATTGTTTTCATTGTCATGGAAGTGAAAATAATCCACTCTGGACAGACAACCAATTCCATAACAATGGTTTGGATCGCAAATTTAACGATTTAGGTTTAGGAGCAATTTCTGGAGACCCAAATGATAATGGCAAATTTAAAACTCCATCTTTACGAAACTTAAACTATACAGCTCCTTATATGCATGATGGTCGATTTTCCACGTTAGATGAAGTGATTGATCACTATTCAGAAGGACTACAAAATTCTATAACCATAGACCCTTTACTAAAAAAGGTAAACCAAGGAGGAGCGCATCTTACAAAAAAAGAAAAAGCTGACTTAAAAGCATTTTTACTTACGCTTTCAGAGGAAGAGTTTACGCAAAAATTTACAGTAGAATAATCAGAAAAAACAATAGTAACATTGCACTTCTTAATGCAATTCAGATGGTTTTGTTTAAAGCTTGTCGTATATTTGCGTACAATTTAGATTTAATCTGTTTAAAATAATGATAAAAGTTTCAGATTCAGCAAAAAAGAAAGTTATTGAATTGATGACTGAAGACGGTTTTGACGCAACGAAAGACTATGTTAGAGTTGGTGTTAAAAGCGGAGGTTGTTCTGGTTTATCTTACGATTTAACTTTTGATAACAAGCAAGAAGAAAACGATAAGGTTTTCGAAGAAAATAATGTTCGCATTATAGTAGATAAAAAGAGTTTTTTGTATTTAGTAGGAACGACTTTAGAATATTCTGGAGGACTAAATGGAAAAGGTTTTATATTTAATAACCCTAACGCAAATAGAACTTGTGGTTGTGGAGAATCTTTTAGTTTATAAAATTTATTATGAGCAAATACACTGAAGACGATTTAAGAGAGGAGTTAAAAACCAAAGAATACGAGTATGGTTTTTACACAGATATTGAGAGTGATAAGTTTGAAAAAGGCTTAAACGAAGAAGTGGTTCGTGCAATTTCTAAAAAGAAAAATGAACCCGAATGGATGACAGAATGGCGTTTAGAAGCTTTTCGAGTTTGGTCTGAAATGGAAGAACCAGAGTGGGCGAATGTAAACTACGAAAAACCAAAATTTCAAGACATTGCTTACTATTCTGCTCCGAAAAAGAAACCTAAATTGAATTCTTTAGACGAAGTTGATCCAGATCTATTGGCAACTTTTGAAAAACTAGGAATTTCTATTGATGAACAAAAGAAGTTGTCGAATGTTGCGGTAGATATTGTTATGGATTCTGTATCTGTAGCCACTACATTTAAAGAAACATTGGCTGAAAAAGGAATTATATTTATGCCAATTTCTGAAGCAATACAAGAGCATCCAGAATTGATTAAAAAATATTTAGGTACTGTTGTTCCTCAAAAAGACAACTTTTACGCAGCCTTAAATTCTGCCGTTTTTTCTGATGGAAGTTTCTGCTATATTCCAAAAGGGGTAAAATGTCCGATGGAACTGTCTACCTATTTTAGAATTAATGAAAGTGGAACTGGCCAATTTGAAAGAACCCTTGTTGTTGCAGATAAAGGAAGTTACGTTTCCTATTTAGAAGGTTGTACAGCTCCTCAAAGAGACGAAAACCAATTGCATGCAGCTGTTGTTGAATTAGTAGCAATGGACGATGCAGAAATAAAATACTCTACTGTACAAAACTGGTTTCCAGGAGATGCTGCTGGTAAAGGGGGTGTTTTTAATTTTGTAACCAAAAGAGGTTTGTGCGAAAACAACGCAAAAATTTCTTGGACTCAAGTAGAAACAGGTTCTGCAGTAACATGGAAATATCCTTCTTGTGTGTTAAAAGGAAATAATGCCGTAGGAGAATTTTATTCAATTGCAGTTACCAATAATTATCAGCAAGCAGATACAGGAACTAAAATGATCCACCTAGGAAAAAACACGAAATCGACCATTATCTCTAAAGGAATTTCTGCTGGAAAATCACAAAATAGTTATCGCGGTTTGGTTCAGATTAATTCGAGAGCCGAAAATGCACGTAACTTTTCACAATGTGATTCTCTGTTGATGGGGAATGAATGTGGTGCACATACTTTTCCTTACATCGAAGCAAAAAACAAATCGGCACAAATAGAACACGAAGCAACTACAAGTAAAATTGGAGAAGATCAACTGTTTTATTGCAACCAAAGAGGAATCGATACCGAAAAAGCAATCGCTCTAATTGTTAATGGATTTAGCAAAGAAGTATTGAATAAACTTCCTATGGAATTTGCTGTAGAAGCACAAAAATTATTAGAAATTTCATTAGAAGGTTCAGTAGGATAAAAACAAAAGATTTTATCCGTGTAATTGTTTACGCGTTTTACAGCTAAAAACAGGACAATTACACAATCAAACAAATACACAATTAAACATAGTAAGAGATGTTAAAAATAGAAAACTTACACGCCAATATCGAAGGAAAAAACATCCTTAAAGGATTAAATATTGAAGTAAATCCTGGTGAAGTTCACGCAATTATGGGACCTAATGGAGCGGGTAAAAGTACCTTAGCCTCTGTAATAGCAGGAAAAGAAGAATATGAAGTATCTGAAGGAACTATAGAATTAAATGGAGAAGATATTAGCGAGCTTGCTCCAGAAGAAAGAGCTCACGCTGGTGTGTTCTTATCATTTCAATACCCTGTAGAAATTCCCGGAGTTTCTGTAACAAACTTTATCAAAACAGCAATAAACGAAACGAGAAAAGCAAAAGGCTTAGAAGATATGCCTGCCAAAGAAATGCTAGCTAAAATTCGTGAAAAATCTGAATTGTTAGAAATAGACCGTAAATTTTTAGGACGTTCTTTAAACGAAGGATTTTCTGGAGGAGAGAAAAAACGTAACGAAATTTTCCAAATGGCCATGTTAGAACCAAAATTAGCCATTCTCGATGAAACCGATTCTGGATTAGATATCGATGCATTACGTATTGTTGCTAATGGGGTAAACAAATTAAAATCTATAGACAATGCTGTGATTGTAATTACGCATTACCAACGCTTGTTAGATTATATTATTCCAGATTTTGTACATGTTTTACACGATGGAAAAATCGTAAAAACAGGAGATGCTTCTTTAGCTCTAGAATTAGAAGCAAAAGGATACGATTGGATTAAACAAGAATTAGTTTAATAATAGAAAATTCTTAAAGTTTATCAAGCGCAAAAAGTTACCTGTGTAACGTTTAAACTTTAAACTTTTCAAACCAAAAAACAATGGAATCATTTAAAGACAAAATATTATCTTCTTACGTAGAGTTTGAAAATAGAACTGATACAAGTACAACAGTTCACGATATTCGCTCTAAAGCATTTCAAAACTTTGAAACACTAGGCTTTCCAACAAAAAAGTTAGAAGCTTGGAAATACACTTCCTTGAATTCAGTTTTAAAAGAAGATTTCAGCATTTTTCCAAACAAATCAAAAGCTATCGAATTTTCTGATGTAAAAGAATATTTTATACATGACATCGATTCATATAAAATTGTTTTTATAGACGGTAAATACAGCTCTTTTTTATCTGAAACAACACATGATAGCTATGACGTATGTTTACTATCTTCTGCGCTATCAAAGCCAAAATACAAAGCAATTATTGATAAACACTTTAATAAAATTGCTAAAGAAGACAATTTAACCTCGTTAAATACCGCTTTCGCTTCTGAAGGAGCTTATATTCATATTCCTAAAAATAGTGAAGTAAGAAAACCAATTCAAATCATCCATTTTACAACAGGAATAGAGGATGCCATATTATTGCAACCTAGAAATTTAATTGTTGTTGAAGAAAATGCTCAAGTGCAAATAATAGAGCGTCATCAAAGTTTAACCTCTACTCCAGTTTTAACAAACGCTGTGACTGAAATTTTTGCGGATAAAGCTTCGAATATAGACTATTACAAGATTCAGAATGATCAAATTTCTTCTTCTTTAATCGATAACACCTACATAGAACAACATTCGAATAGTATTGCCGCTGTACACACATTCTCTTTTGGAGGAAATATTACCAGAAACAATTTGAACTTTTATCAAAAAGGACAACATATAGACTCTATTCAAAAAGGAATCACTATTATTAAAGGAAAACAGCATGTAGATCACCACACCTTAGTACATCATATAGAACCAAATTGTGAATCCCACCAAGATTATAAAGGGATTTATGATGACCGGTCTACAGGAGTATTTAATGGTAAGGTAATTGTTGAAAAAGAAGCTCAAAAAACAAATGCTTACCAACAAAACAACAATGTTTTGGTTAGTGATAAAGCTACGATCAATGCAAAACCTCAATTAGAAATTTTTGCTGATGATGTGCGCTGTTCTCATGGTTGTACAATTGGTCAGTTAGATGATGAAGCATTATTTTATATGCAACAAAGAGGAATAGCAGAAAAACAAGGTAAAGGATTATTAATGTTTGCTTTTGCAAATACTGTTTTAGAAAGCGTAAGAATTCCTGAAGTGAAACAGCGTATCACAAAATTAATTGCTCAAAAATTAAACGTTGATATTGGATTTGATTTATAAAGCTGATAAATATAATGTATTTAAAAACCACTCTTCTTTAGAGTGGTTTTTTTTATATTTAAAGGCTGCTATATTTCTTTTATTTATTTATTTGAGAGCTAAAAAAATACAACAGCTTTTTATCACAAGACGATATGACAACAGTAAAAGGATTGGTTTTGATTGGTGGAAAAAGTTTAAGAATGGGAAAAGACAAAGCCCAACTCAACTACTTTGATACACCTCAAAAAGAAAGGGCAAAAGACATTTTAGAATCGTGTGGTTTAGAAACTTTTTACGCTGTGGATAATTCTAAAAGTACCTCTTTAAACACTTATGAAATTGCAGATATTCTAGATAATAAAGGACCTCTTGCTGCCATATGTGCAGCATTTAAAAAAGAGAGTAATACAGCTTGGCTGGTCTTAGCAACTGATTTACCTTTTATAAACAAGGCATTTATTCAACTACTTTTAAAAAATAGAAATTCAAAAAAAATAGCAACAACTGTTCAAGGAATACATAAAGAATATATAGAGCCCTTGGTGACGATTTACGAGCCAAAATCTTATCCAATACTTTTAGATCATTTAGAAAAAGGAATTTTATCACCATTAAAAATATTGAAAAAAAATAATATTGAAATTCTACAAGTTCAAGACCGTTACCTTAACAATATAAATACTCCAGAAGAGTTTATACATGCTAAAAAAGAACTCAATAGCAAGTAATGAGGCAAGCTTAAAAATAAGCGCAACAAAGTAGTCTGTTAATTAGCTTTACCAAAGCGTAAGTAAAACCAAAATATAGCGTGTTCAATTAGTGGCAACTGCTTCTCCAGTTCGTTTTTATAAAAGAAAGGTTCTATATTGCACGAAAAACAACCCTATTTTTTGAAATCGATAAGGAAAGGTTTGAAATAGAAAAGAGTATACTTTAAATGCAACCTACAACAACAAACTTTTTTAAACGACAGATTACTTTAAAAGAAATAGGTAAAGAAGGACAAAAAAAACTAGAGAAAACAAGCATTTTAATAATAGGTTGTGGGGGTTTGGGAAGCCCAATTGCAGTGTATTTGGCAATGAGTGGTATTGGAAAGATTCATTTGGTTGATTTTGACACTGTTGATGTAACGAATCTACATAGACAAGTTTTTTACACTTTAGAGGATATTGGAAAACCCAAAGCACAAGTCTTAGCAGATTTTATCAAACAAAGAAATCCATTTACTAAAATAACTGTTAGCAACATTCCGATAACAAAAAGTAATATTTTACAAATTGTAGTACAAGCAGATATTATTGTAGATGCAACAGATTCTTTGCCTACAAAGTATTTGATAAACGATGCTTGTGTTATGCGCAACAAAGCTTTAGTATATGGTTCTTTGTATAAATTTGATGGCTATGTAGCCTCTCTTAATGTGCTACAAAAAGACAATACCTACTCTTCAAACTTAAGAGACGCTTTTCCTGAAATGATAACAGATATTCCAAACTGTGAAGAAGCTGGCACCTTAAACGCAATTGTTGGCATTATTGCAACAATGCAGGTAAACGAGGTTTTAAAACTGGCATTAGGTATTGGGCAACCACTAGTAAACCAATTGCAAATCATCAATTCTTTACAAAATTCATCTTTAAAAATGAAGTTAAATGCCACATACTCTAAAGAAAAAATTACTGCCCTTTTTGAGAAAGAAGACTACTTTGATGCAGGCTGTCAAATTACAAAAGACGACCTTCAAATAACAGCACTAAACTTAAAAGAAATCATTGAACAGCAAAACAATACTTTAGAAATCATTGCGGTCTTACCCGATTTAGCACTACCATTTTCTATAAGTAAAACAATTCCTATAAGCACCTTTGATGCTCAAAGAATAACTATTGATCCTAAAAAAACTTATGTGATGGTCTGCCAAAGAGGAAAAAATAGTTTCATTGCTGCTCAAAAAATAAAAGCAGTACACCCCAATGCAAAAGTGTTAAGTTTAGCTGGTGGAATTTCTAAATACAAGAGTTTATAACGCTGCACATCCTATTAATTTTTAAACCAATAAAACTACTAAGGAGTATTGAAATGTTTGAAACTTTAATAAATGAGGCCTCTAATTTTATTGAAAATTACACATAAATTATTGCTACTTGTAGTGCTCTTTTTCCAAGACTACTTCCATGCTAAGGATTCCATCAAATGGAAAACATCTTCTTTTATATATTCAACTGCTGGTAAAATAGAATCGTAGTTAGGTTTGGCATAGAAATACAAAGAACCTTTTAAAAAATTATGTACACTATCTGTTGCATGAAATTGTACTTGAGAAGCAGCGTTTCCAGTAATTTCATAAATGGTACCAAAAACCTTGTCTTTGGGGTTTCCAAAATCTTTACTAATAATTTGTGCTGCTTTTAAAGTGTGTTTAAAAACTAATTTTTCAGCTTCTAACAACAATTCGTTTAGGTTGTTTTGAACCGGTCTATAGGTAATATCTAAAGATGCTTTTAAGGCGGGATATTTTATCTTTATCCAATTGTTAGGTTGCTTAACTGCATAAGCATTTGAGGCAATTTGAAAGGTATACGGTCTATTTAATGGTAACTCTAGATAGTTTTTCTTTGGATAAGACAAACTCAAATAAGCTTTTGGTTTTGGTAATACATTTTCTTTACAAGAAACAAGGACTAAAATGAATACAGTAGCTAAAATTAAAAATGGTTTATACATTACGTGTAGCTTTAACCTGTTTTATTCTTCTTTTATCTAAACCTTCGATAGTAAACGTATAATTTTTAAAGTTTATTTGCTCTCCCTTTTTTGGAAATTTACCAGAGATTTCTAAAATAAAACCTGCCAAGGTTTCGCTTTCTCCTTTTTCTTCTTCAAAAAGGGCTACATCTTTATCCTCAAAAATACGACAAAAGTCTTTGATAGATGTTTTGCCTTCAAAAATATAATTGTTCGTGTCAATTTTAGAATACGTTAAATCATCATCATCAAATTCATCATTAATATCACCAACAATTTCTTCGATAACATCTTCTAAGGTTACCAAGCCACTGGTACCTCCATATTCATCAACAACGATTGCCAAATGATTTTTTCGAGCTCTAAAATCGTCTAACAAATCGTCTAATTTTTTATTTTCTGGCACAAAAAAAGCTTCACGAAGTAAGTGTTGCCATTTGAAATTGGTTTTGTCTAAATGAGCTAACAAATCTTTAGCATACAAAACCCCAACAATCGTATCAATATTTTCTTTATAAACAGGATTTCTAGAATATCCATTTGCTAAAATCTTTTCTAAAACTACAGCATATGCTTCGTCTTCAGAAATGGCAAAAATATCGATTCTAGGCTTCATTATTTGCACAGTTTCTGTATTGCCAAAATTTACAATTCCTTCTAAAATCTTTTGCTCGTCCTTGGTGGTAGCACCTTCAGAAGTTAACTCTAAAGCTTGCGATAATGTTTCTACAGAAAAACGATTTGCTTTGTTTCCCAGTTTCTTTTCAATCCATTTGGTAAGTGCAATTAGTGGCAAGCTAAAAGGAGTTAGCAATACGTTTACACCATTGATAAATGTAGCCATTGCTTTAGAAAAGCCCAATGCATTTCTAGTGGCATAAACTTTTGGCAATACCTCTCCAAAAAGCAATATCAAAAAGGTTACTAAAACAATTTCTAATAAAAAACGAACGGGAATTGTAAAAAAAAAGACTGTTATACTTAATGTAAAATCACTAAAAAGGCTTTCTGATAAAAAAGCAAATAGCAATACAATTAAGATATTGATAAAGTTATTCGTTATTAATATCGTAGCGAGTAGTTTTCTAGGTTTTTCAAGAAGTGTAACAACAATATTTTCTTTTTTACTATTTTTTGAAAGCTCGTTTAAATCGGTTTGAGATAATGAGAAAAAAGCAACTTCTGCTCCAGAAATTAAGGCAGATCCTACTAGTAAAACTAATAAAACAACAAAGCTAATTACTGTGACAATATTTATAGAACTGATTGCTAAAAATAAAAATTCGGAATCTGGATCCAAAGGCAACGTTTTTAAATTTGTTGTATTCTAAAAAGGCAAGTCATCATTTTCTTCTACAACCCCTTGATTTTGAGTAGTCTTTGTATTCACATCTTGTTGTGAACTCGCATTCATTTGTCCTTCTTTTTTAGGAGTCAACATAGTCATCTCATTAACTTGTACTTCTGTTGCATAACGCTTTACCCCATCTTGTTCCCACTGACGATTTTTAAGTTTGCCTTCTATATACACCTTATCTCCTTTAGAAAGGTATTTTTCGCAAACCTTAGCTAGTCCATTTCTTACAACAATATTGTGCCAATCTGTATTCGTTATTTTTTCTCCTGTCTGTTTATTGGTATAACTTTCTGAAGTGGCAATTGGAAAACGTCCTACACAATTTTGATCATCAAAATAATGCATTTTTACTTCATCTCCTAAATTGCCAATTAAAATTACTTTGTTTATTGTTCCTGCCATAGCTTGAATATTAGTGTATCAAATGTACTAAAAATATCCATTA
>Ga0209136_1001264_pt1 | contig 16873 bp, 18 predicted proteins | sample SaaInl0LU_22_DNA_FD_184640 | JGI IMG/M metagenome (GOLD analysis project Ga0209136, IMG submission 184640) | Marine microbial communities from expanding oxygen minimum zones in the Saanich Inlet - ESP_90LU_22_DNA (SPAdes) (version 2) | ecosystem: Environmental > Aquatic > Marine > Intertidal... | reverse complement strand
TCAAATTCAGCAATTTTAATAGAATTTTTATAAATAGATTTTTTCTTTTTATAATGAACTTTTATCTCATAATTACCAGAAAGTAATTCAATTTTAAAAACTGTATTTCTTGTATTTTGTGAAATTAACAAAGTCATATCTTTAAAATTCTGAGAAATTAAATATACCATTCTCCATTTCCAAAACTGAAACTTCTTCGTAACTGTATAAAGTTTATTTTCTTTAGCATCTTTAATTTCTGCACAAGTTTTTCCAAACTCCATATACCAAAAAGAACTAAAAATAAGTTCTTTATCATTTTCTTTAGTTAAATAAAGTTCATTGTTATTCTGTTCTATTTCGTAAGCAATTTTTTTCATTTTTTTATTTTAAAAAGTCAACCATTTTATCTGGGAAATCTGTAAAACCACCATCTGCTTTTGCGTTTATTAAAATAGTTTGTAGCATTTCATCAAAAGAAGAAAATTCATCTAAAGCATCTGCTCTAAATGTGTAAGGGTGTACAACTAAACCCAATTTATGAGCATCATTCACTAAAGAAGTAAACGTAAAATTACCATCTGTTTTTTTGTCTAAAATTTGTTTATACCAAGGCCCTATACCATTTGCATAAGTCGCAAAATAAGCTAATTGATTCGTTTCTTCTGGATACTCCATTAATTGCACTAAAAACAATTCAGATTTTAATGCTGTACGAATTCGCTCTAATTCTTTAGCATCAAAACATTGTAAAATGCAATTGTCTTTTTGGGTTTTGTAACCATAATCTGCTAGTATTTTTAATACAATTTCAGAAATTTGCTTTCCTTCTTTTTGATGAAATGCAGGGTTTTTAATCTCAGGATAAATTCCAATATTTTTATGGGTGCTTTTGTTTAAACCTTGAATTAACTCAATTTCTTCTTGGAGAGAATGTAATTGAAAATTGCCTTTCCAAATTGGATATCTATTTTTATAAACTTGCTCTCCTGTTTGAGGGTTAAAACGCTCAGTAACTTTAAGTTTTTTTAATTCTTCAAATGTAAAATCTATCACATAAAAACGACCATCTACCCTACTCTTTTCTTGGTATACTATTGCAACATTAGTTACATCATCTAAATAAATATCATGTATAACAATAGGCACATTATCTTTGCTCAGCACCAAATCTTGCTCTATAAAATCAACATTCATTGCATGAGCCATTGCTTTAGCTTCTAACGTGTGTTCAGGTAAATAACCAGAAGCTCCTCTATGTGCAATTACTGTTTTTTCCTTCATTTTAGTTGATTTTTCTGTATGTTGACAATTACTAATTAACCAACAAATCAAAAATACTGAAATGTATTTCATAAAAAGAAAATTAAGTTTTAAAGATAGAACTTTTGTAATTTTGTAATATGAAGTTAGCATTAAAAATTATGTTTGTCATCTTTATTGTTTGGATGATAACTGGTGCATATTTAATAAATACACAACACGAAAAAGCGCAAGTAGTAATGGGATTAGGTGTTTTGTATCTTTCATTTATTTTTATGCCTTTATTCATTTATTATAGATATAAAGATGGTAAATACAAAAAGTATATTATAAATGATGAAAAGCTAAAAGAAGCTTTTAAAAATGTTGGGAAAGATTAACTCTCTTTTTTCAGAAAAGCATACACAGGAAAATGATCTGAAAACCCTCCTTGATACCATCTTCCTACATATGTTCTAAAAGGATTCCCTTTAAATTTACCTCTATGAATTTTCATCCATCTTTTATTAAAAACTGAGGCATAGTAAAATGAGTAGTTGTCTTGTTTTTTCTCTAAAAAATTTTTAGAAAATATAATTTGGTCAAATAAATTCCATTTTCCATTGTAGGTTAACGAACCATACTTTTCTCTATCAAACAAACTTTCCATAGGATTATACAAATCATCACCAACTAAAAATTCATTTATACTTTTACTATTTGGATCATCATTAAAATCGCCCATGATAATAATTTTTGGATCCATTTCATCATCATAAATTTCATCAATAACTCTTCTTACAGTTTTTGCTGCAGTAATTCTCTTATGTTCGGTTTCTTCTGCTCCTGCTCTTCTAGATGGCCAATGATTTACTAAAATATGAGTTAATTCGCCATGTAAATATCCACTTACTTTTAAAATGTCTCTTGTATAATCTCTTTCTCCTTCTTCATTTTCTAAAAAAACAGGATACGTTATTGAGCCTACATAATCAAAAGCAACTCTATTATATAAGAGTGCAACATCTATACCTCTTTCATCTGGTGAATTATGGTGTACAAAATCGTAACTATATTTTCTGAGTAAAGAAGAGTTTGTTAAATCGTCTACCACTCTTGCACTTTCTACCTCTACTAAACCAACAATTATTGGAGGAGTTTTAGATCTATTCATACCTAATTTAGAGATTACAGAACCTAACTTTTTTATTTTACGTTTATACCTTTTTAAAGTCCAATTTCTTTTTCCTTCTGGTGTAAAATCATCATCCTTAGTCTTTGTATCATCATCTGGATGAAATAAATTTTCAACATTATAAAACGCAATCGTAGAGATGCTTTTTTTTCTATGAGGATATAGTATGTTTTTTAACATAAATGGTAATTTCTATAAAAATATAAAATTAGAATAACTTTAAGATTGCCTTTATTTAACTTTCAAATAACTTTAAACTACAATTATGGTCATATTTTTGCAGTGCTAAAAATTCTTAAAAAGAAGAAGTCAACAATAAATAGTGTAAATTTGAATTAATTAAAGAGTCCTCAACATTGTTGAGGATTTTTTTATGACTATTTCAAAAGTTTTGTTCGTACTTTTGTAGTCTATGATAGATGCAAAAGAAGCCATTTCTGAAAAAGCTGTTTTAATTGGCGTTATTACCCAATTACAAGACGAAACTAAATCTGAAGAATATTTAGATGAGTTAGAGTTTTTAACGCATACTGCAGGTGGTGTGCCTGTAAAACGCTTCGTTCAAAAACTAGACAGACCTAACCCAAAAACATTTTTGGGAACAGGTAAGCTTGAAGATGTTAGAGATTATATTAAAACTCATGACATTGGTACTGCTATTTTTGATGATGAATTATCTCCTGCTCAATTAAGAAACATAGAGAAAATCTTAGATTGTAAAATTTTAGATAGAACCAATTTAATCTTAGATATTTTTGCTCAAAGAGCACAAACAAGTTCTGCAAAAACTCAAGTAGAATTAGCACAACATGAATATTTACTACCACGTTTAACAAGGCTTTGGACTCACTTAGATAAACAAAAAGGGGGAATTGGAATGCGTGGACCTGGAGAAACAGAAATTGAAACAGATAGACGTATTATTCGTGATAAAATTACTTTACTAAAAAAGCGTTTACAGACCATAGATAAGCAAATGGCTGTTCAAAGAAAGAATAGAGGTAAAATGGTTAGAGTTGCTTTAGTTGGGTATACTAATGTTGGTAAATCAACTTTAATGAACGTTATTAGTAAAAGTGAGGTTTTTGCAGAAAATAAACTTTTTGCAACTTTAGATACAACTGTTAGAAAAGTTGTGATTAAGAACATTCCTTTTTTAATGACAGATACTGTTGGGTTTATTAGAAAATTGCCAACACAATTAGTAGAATCATTTAAATCTACATTAGATGAAGTACGAGAAGCAGATTTATTATTACATGTTGTAGATATTTCGCATCCAAATTTTGAAGATCATATAGCCTCTGTAAATGCTATTTTAACAGATATAAAAAGCGATGATAAACCTACAGTAATGGTTTTTAATAAGATTGATGCTTATGAGCATGAAACCATTGATGAAGATGATTTAGTAACAGAAAAAACTAAAGAGCATTATACTTTACAAGATTGGAAAAAAACTTGGATGAATAAAAATGATGTTGAATCTATTTTTATTTCTGCTTTAAATAAAGAAAATTTAGACGATTTTAAAGAGTTGGTTTACGAAGAAGTAAAGAAAATTCATATTCAACGTTTTCCTTATAACGACTTTTTGTATTACGAATATAAAGAGTAGTAAAATAATATTTAATGAAAAAGTAATCTCTTGTTATTAAAAGTTAAGTCTAATATTAAAAACCACCCTCTTCTCTATACTTTAAGTTATATTTTACTATATTTTTTATTTATTAAATTAAAAAAAAAGGGTGTTTATTTATTTTCAGATAATGGCTTCATTAAAGCTAGTATTAAATATTCACTATACACCGTATTTAATTTGATTTTTGGAGTAATTACAATCAAATTAATATCTTTTTTTAATGTAAAGAAATTAGGAGGTTTCAACATAAATAAAGTTAAGCATTGGGAATTATTTATTTTTCCTCTTTATATAATTGTAATCGGAGAATTATTATATCCTAGTTATGTCTTATTTTCAAAAATCTCTGTATTAAATTGGATAGTTTTAATCTTTTGGGTGTTTTCTATTGCATTTTTAGAAGAATTAATGTTCAGAAGTTTTTTGCAATCAGTATTAATTAAAAAGATAGCAAAAAATAAAAAATCCCTTATTCTTTGTGTCTTAGCTAGCTCTATTATTTTTGGATTATCACACTTAATAAAATACAATCAAGGTTATTATGGAGAAATGGCTCAGGTTTTATACTCTTTTTTTATTGGTTTTTTAATGGGGACATTGTTATTATTAACCAGAAAGATATGGCCTAGTATATTAATTCACTTTCTTATTAATATTCCTTCTGTTTTAGAAATTTTTGTGACTGAAAAATCACTTTTAACTAAAAATGGGTCTAATTATACTGATGTTAATGACTTTATTTACTTAGTTGTTTTAACATTACCTTGTTTTATTTATGGAATGTATTTTTTAATTAAATTAAGTCAAAAAGAAGTTAATGAACTAATAAGTACTAGCTATTAATCGTTATTATTTTTTATAATCCCAAGGTTTTTTACTCTATTTTTCCAAGATTTTTTAGCTAACGCTTGCAAGTCTGCAACATTATCGGTTTCATCCATAATTTCTAGGCCTAATAAAGTTTCTATAACATCTTCTTGAGAAACTAAACCACTTACAGAGCCATATTCATCAACTACTAATGCAATATGTTCTTTTTCTTTTATCAATTTATCAAATAAATCTGGAATAGATAATTCTCTGTCTGTAACCAAAATATCTCTTTTTATAGAAGATAAAGGTTCTTTACCTTTACCTTGTACAAGAGCTTCTAAAAGATTAGCTTTTAAGAAATAACCTGTTATTTCATCAGGGTTTTCTGCATAAATAGGAATTCTAGAAAACTGTAAATCTTTATGTGCTTCATAAAAAGAAACAATGGTTTGCGTTTCGTCTGCAGTTTCTAAAACAGACCTTGGTGTCATTACATCATTTACTTTGATCTCTTTAAAACCTAATAAATTTCTAATAACCTTACTTTCATTTTTTTGAAAAACACCTTCTTTTTCAGCCATATCTGCCATCACTAAAAAGCTTTCTCTACTTAAAATACTTCCATGACCTTTACCTCCTATTAATTTGGTTGTAAGTTGTAAAATCCAAAGAATACCTGTGTATTTTAATGGAAAAATCATGACTTTTAAAGCCTTAGAAGTAAAATTTGCTAAACCTCTCCAATAAGTTGCTCCAATAGTTTTAGGTATAATTTCTGAGGCCACTAAAATTAAAATGGTCATTAATGTAGAAACTACACCAACCATAATGTCTTCTGTAAATTGAATACCAAACAAAGACCTAGTTGTAGAACCATACATTTCTGCATAAGCAACTTTAGCTTGTACACCAACCAAAATTGCACCTACTGTGTGAGCAATAGTGTTTATAGTTAAAATAGCAATTAATGGTTTATCTACATCCTTTTTTAAGATTTCTAGTTCTGTTGCATATTCATGACCTTCACTCTTTTTTATGTTAATAAAAGTTGGTGTTATACTTAATAATACTGCTTCTAAAATTGAACATAGAAAAGAAAAGAAAATAGAAATAGTAGCGTAAATAATTAATAATGTCATTCACAGAAATTTAGATTGTAAAAATACATAAAAATAAAACCTCAAGTATTTCTTGAGGTTTTATTTTTGTAATGATTTTATTAGAACGAATAACTTAAACCAAATAACCAATAACTTTGTAATTTGTTATCTAAACTAGCAAAAGTTGCAGATGGATCAGAAATTAAGGCATTATTTAATGCTTCTTGTTTGTTATTACGTAAACCAAATTCAAAACCTAAACCAATACCTTTCCATAAAGTATAACCTAAAGCATTGGTCCATGTCCAGTTAGATAAATCACTACTATCATAACTTTGAAATATAGATAGATTCGATTTTAAACTTAACTTATTAAACTTAGCATTATAATCTGCTAATATTTTTGCACCTAATGAAGATTCAAAAACGGTGTTACCACTACTAAACACAAAATTGTAGTTTCCTGGATGTAATACAACAACTAAGTTACTAGTTGGTGTCCAAGTAAAACCAGCACCTAAATCTAAATATCCAGGGTCATTAAAATTATCAATTATTGTAGTTCTATATTCTAATAATCCAGAAACAGCCCATTTTTTATTTAATCTTCTACCATATAATGAGTTAATGTTAAAAACATCTGTAGCTGTATCAAAACCTTCATCTCCAGAAACAGATTTATCATCTAGTTTCACCCATCCTAAATTAATATTCATAGAATTTCTCCAGAAAAATTTATCTTGAATAAGGTTTGCAAAAGCATTTACAGTAATTCCAATGTTACCTGCATCTGCATCAGGAGCATTTCTTGCATACCAGTTGTTAAAACCAGAAAGACTCATACCAACAGTACCAAAAGCTCCTTTTCTCCAACCAGGTAAGGCATCAATTTTCTTTTGAATTGCAGAAGCTTTAGATTGTAATTTAGAAATAGAATCTTTTTTAGAAGCTAATTCTTTTTTTAATTCATCAGCAATTTGTGCGTTTGTAGAAAAGCTTAAACCAACCAACAATAACAAGATGATTATTTTTTTCATTTTGATTTTATTTTAATTTTTATGTAAAAATACACTTTTTAAAAATTAGATGGCAAAAGTCTAATACCTAACTTTTTCATGGAAACTATAATTAACCCCTAACCCAAATAGTTGTCTAAATTGAATTTTACTAGATGAATTATCATCAACTATGGTATGGAAAGTCATATGCATTTTAATATTTCTATTTACTTTAAATCTAATATTTGCTTGATAATCTACATCTATATTACCAACTTGTGCTAAATAATCTGAGTATAAATTTAGAATATTCTCCATTTCTATATTCTCCATTAAAACAAATTTGAAATAACCAGATAAGTTAAAACCTAAAGCAAATGCTGTATTTCTTCCTTGCTCTACACCATATTTTCCAGAAAACTGGTCGTTTACTAAAGTCCATCTTGCAGTTGCTGGTGCAATGTTTAAACTTAAATCATCAGATTTTTTCCATAACATTCCAGGCCCTAAAGTTAAATATGCAGGAGAAAAGAATTGTGATACTAGTTCTCGTGGATCTTTTTTGTAATTATAACCATCATTAAATTGACTTCTAAAATTTCCAATAAATGAAAAAAACCAATAAGTAGATGTTTTAACCCCTAAGATGGTATTCAACTCAAAACGATCATCTGTTTTTCGATAACCTTTATCACTTATGTAACTAAGACCATAACTTGTTATAAACCTAGTATCCCAGTTAATATTATTTTTTTTGTAGTTAAAATCGTAATTAACATTTATGTTCCCAGCTACAGTATTATCTCCACCTGCAGCCCAATTTGTAAAAGAAGATTGATTAAAAATAAAAGCAAATCTACCATGGATTTTCCATCTTGGAGTTGGCTTTTTTTCTTTCTTTTCTTGAGAAAGTAGCAGTAATGAAAATAGAGAAAAATAGAGAACTAAAAAGAGTCTCATTGTTATTGATTGATTTTGCTACAAAAATAAAATTGATTGTAAAATAAAAAAATTATTTTCTAGATTTATACAAAGGGACAGTAGAACATGCTTCTCCAAACATAATACTTTTAGCTATAGGTTGTAATTTTTCAATTAAAAAAGCATAAGCGGAGTTTGGTATAGGCTTATCTGCACAACCTTTTATGATAACAGGTGCATCAACAAATTCTGAATAATCTAAAAAAGAAAGCAGCTCTTGGTAAATAGCTGTTTCTAAAGTTTCTAAATTACCTATAACTACCTTATTAGCAAAAACAGTAGCTTCTGATGCTACTAACATATAAGCCCAAGAAGGTATTATTGCGTCAGCAGAACAAGTTATTGCAACAAAAGCATTTTTATATTGAGACCAATCATGATTTTTTACAAATACTCTAAAATCTCTTTCTTTTAAAATTAATTCTTGAAATAACCAATCTTTAATATCAAATAAAATTCGCTCTCCTTTTGGATATATTTCTTCTAAATCAAACGTTTTTAACTTACTATTTGCTACCCTATTTATGATTTCTTCTGCCATTATTTTTGAAAGATTACCTAGTTTTATTAAAGCATTCCTAGCTCTAATTTTGCCTCTTCACTCATCATTTCTTGTGTCCAAGTAGGATCAAAAGTAATTTCTACCTCACAATTGTTAATTTCTTTTAGTGTCTTAACTTTTTCTTCTACTTCTACTGGTAAAGTTTCTGCAACTGGACAATTAGGTGAGGTTAAAGTCATTAAAATTTTAGCGTCGTTTTCTTCAGAAACAAATACATCATAAATTAAGCCTAACTCGTAGATATCTACTGGTATTTCTGGATCATAAATGGTTTTTAAAACTCGTATGATTTTATCTCCAATTTCTTCTAATTCTTTATCTGTCATCTTTTAAAATCTTACTTTGTTAATTTAGCTTGTTGTGCAATTGCATACATTTTAATTTGTTTTACCATAGAAACTAAACCATTTGCTCTTGTTGGAGACAAATGCTCTTTTAAACCTATTTCATCTATAAAATGAGTTTCTGCTGTTAAAATATCTTCTGGTTTTTGATTAGAATAAACACGTAGTAATAAGGCAACAATACCTTTTGTTAAAATAGCATCACTGTCTGCAGAAAACTTTACAACATCTTTATCTAATTCAGAAAATAACCAAACTTTAGACTGGCAACCTTTTATTAAATTTTCATCTAATTTGTATTGTTCATCAATCATGGGTAAAGACTTGCCAAGTTCTATGATATATTCATAACGTTCCATCCAATCATCAAACATAGAAAACTCGTCAATAATTTCTTCTTGTATTTCTTTGATAGTCATTTTTTAAACTTATTTTTGTGGTTTAAAATCTTTTGCATTTACAAAGTGCAAAATTACTGATTATATTTAAGAAATGAGCAAATTATTAGCAGTTGGTACAGTAGCTTTTGATGCAATTGAAACTCCTTTTGGAAAGACAGATAAAATACTTGGTGGTTCAGGAACTTTTGTAGGTTTAGCAGCAAGCCAATTTGGTGTAGAAACAGGAATTGTTTCTGTGGTTGGAGGAGATTTTCCTCAAGAATATTTAGACATGATGAATGCCAAAGGAATTAATACTGATGGTGTTGAGATAATAAAAGAAGGCAAAACTTTTTTCTGGAGTGGTAAATATCATAATGATATGAACTCAAGAGATACATTAATTACTGAATTAAATGTATTAGAAAACTTTCAGCCAGTAGTTCCAGAATATTTTAAAGATGCAGATATTGTAATGTTGGGTAATTTACACCCATTAGTACAAGTTTCAGTTTTAGAGCAAATGTCTAAAAGACCTAAATTAGTGGTATTAGATACTATGAATTTTTGGATGGATATTTCTCTAAACGAACTACATGATGTATTAAAAAAAGTAGATGTTATTACTATTAATGACGAAGAAGCAAGACAACTTTCAGGAGAATATTCTTTAGTGAATGCTGCTAAAAAAATCCATGAAATGGGGCCAAAATATGTGGTGATTAAAAAAGGTGAACATGGAGCGTTATTATTTAACGAAGGCAATATGTTTTTTGCACCAGCATTACCTTTAGCAGAAGTTTTTGATCCAACAGGAGCAGGAGATACTTTTGCAGGTGGTTTCTGTGGATATTTAACAAAAACACAAGATGTGTCTTTTGATAACATGAAAAATGCTATTATTTATGGCTCTAATTTAGCTTCTTTTTGTGTTGAAAAGTTTGGTACAGAACGAATGCAAGAGCTTACAGAAAAAGAAGTAAAAAATCGTTTACAGTCTTTTAAAGACTTAACACAATTTGATATAGAATTATCTTAAAACAAAGAATCCGCGTGTAAAAATGCGGATTTTTTTATCTTAAAACTGAAAATAAAAAATAATGAGTGACGCTATTAAACATGAATGTGGTATTGCACTTGTTCGCTTAAAAAAGCCTTTACAATTTTATAAGGATAAATACGGTTCTGCTTTTTACGGAATAAATAAAATGTATTTATTAATGGAAAAACAGCATAATCGTGGACAAGATGGTGCTGGTTTTGCTAGTGTAAAATTTAATGTAGAACCTGGTACAAGATATGTTAGTAGAATTAGATCTAACAAATCGCAACCTATACAAGATATTTTTGCTCAAATAAATGAGCGAATTAATGGCGTTTTCGAAAATTTTCCAGAGAAAAAAAATGATGTTGCTTGGCAAGAAGAAAATATGCCTTACATAGGTAATTTATTTCTAGGACATGTAAGATATGGTACGTTTGGAAAAAATTCGATAGAAAGTGTTCATCCTTTTTTAAGACAAAGCAACTGGAAACATAAGAACTTAATTGTTGCTGGTAATTTTAACATGACTAATTCTAACCAAATGCTACAAGAGTTAGTAGAGCTTGGTCAGCATCCAAAAGAGTTTACAGATACTGTAACTGTGATGGAAAAAATTGGTCACTTTTTAGAGGATGAAGTAGGTAAACTTTATCAAAAAGCAAAGAAAAAAGGATTAAACAAAAGAGAAGCATCCCCTTTTATAGAAGAAAATTTAAGCCTTAAAAAAGTTTTAAAAAGATCTTCTAAAAATTGGGATGGTGGCTATGCAATGGCTGGTTTAGTTGGTCATGGAGATGCTTTTGTATTAAGAGATCCAAATGGAATAAGACCAACATTTTTTTATGAAGATGATGAAGTGGTTGTAGTTGCCTCAGAAAGACCAGTAATACAAACTGTATTTAATATTAAAATTGATAAGGTTAAAGAATTAGAAAGAGGTCATGCTTTAATTATTAAAAAAAGTGGAGAAGTTTCTATTAAAAAAGTAAAAGAACCAAAAGATAAAAAATCTTGTTCTTTTGAACGTATTTACTTCTCTAGAGGAAGTGATGCAGATATTTATGAAGAACGTAAAAACTTAGGAAAATATGTGTTCCCTCAAGTTTTAGATTCTATAAATTCAGATATTTCTAATTCTGTTTTTTCTTTTATCCCAAACACTGCAGAAACTTCTTTTTATGGAATGACAGAAGCTGCAGAAGATTTATTAAATCAACAAAAAATAGCTAAAATTTTAGAAGGAGGTAAAAGTTTATCTGCTCAAAAAGTAACTGAAATTCTATCAGAAAGACCTCGTTTCGAAAAAATAGCAATTAAAGATGCTAAACTTAGAACTTTTATTGCAGATGATAACTCACGTGACGATTTAGTAGAGCATGTTTACGATATTACTTATGGTGTTGTAAAACCTACTGATAACTTAGTTATTATAGATGATAGTATTGTTCGTGGAACAACTCTTAAAAAGAGTATTATAAAGATTTTAGATAGGCTACAACCTAAAAAAATAGTAGTAGTTTCTTCTGCGCCTCAAATTAGATATCCAGATTGTTATGGAATTGATATGGCTAGAATTGAGGCATTTATTGCTTTTAAGGCAGCTTTAGAATTGTTAAAAGAAACCAATCAATATCATATTATTGATGAGGTTTATAAAAAATGTAAAGCTCAACAATCTAAAGAAGATGTAGATATTATAAATCATGTTAAAGATGTATATAAGCCTTTTACTGCAGATCAAATTTCAGCAAAGATTGCTCAAATGCTAAAAACAGAAGAAATAAATGCAGAAGTTAAAGTTATTTATCAAACAATAGAAGGACTGCATAAAGCTTGTCCTAACCATACAGGAGACTGGTATTTTACTGGTAATTACCCAACTCCTGGAGGTATGAGAGTTGTAAACCAAGCCTTCATTAATTTTTATGAAGGTAATGATGAAAGGGCTTATTAATACCAAACTAATAAATTAAAAAAAGCATCCTAAATAGGATGCTTTTTTACTTTTTAATCTACTTGAAAAGTAATAGGTAAGGTGTATTTTACTTTTACAAATTTATTGTTTTGTCTTCCAGGTTTAAATTTTGGAAGTTTTTGAATAGTGCCAAGTGTTTCTGATTTTAACTTAGGATGAGGAGCTCTAATTTTTATATCTACAACTTCTCCGTTTTTATCAATAATAAATTGAGTAAATATTTTATGTTTTCCAGAACGTAAACCAAGTTCATTAGCTAATGATGTATTAAAATTACGTTGTATAAATTTATTCATTTGTCTATCAAAACACTTTTTGTTTTCTGATTTAGATAAACCTTCACAACCTTTAAAAACAGGAGCTTCTTCTATAGAAATAAAAGGTACATTATCTGGCTCTGGATCTTTAGGAGGTTCATCAAGTTCTATAATCTTATTAACATCTACTTCAATTGGATCATCTATAGGATCATCTATAATGGTCTCTTTTACAAGATTATCTCCTTTTTCTATAGGTTCATCTATTATAAAAACTTCTTTAGTTGGGTTAACCTTAGGTTTTGGTTGTTTTTCTTTTACAAAAACAATGTCTTGATCTGGATCAACAAAAACCTTTTTAGTGGTTTCATAATTTACTTCTGAAAGTTTTTTTTCTTCAGTTTCGTGTTCTATTGCTAGGTAAACAATAAATAACACCAGTACTAGCCCCAACTGGGTAAAAATGGTTGAGAACTTTTCTAATTGTTTGGTAGGTAGTTTTTTTACGTTTTTCATAATTAGAAAGTTTTAAAATGTTAAAACTTTCTTAAGACAATTAACGTGCCAAAAAACAAAAACAGTTCATAATTGGTTTCAATAATAAGGTTAATTATAATTTCTGAGCAACTTTTTCTAGCTCATCATACCAATCTTGTCCAAACTTTCTAACTAAAGCTTGTTTTACAAATTTATAAACAGGCACTTGTAATTCTTTTCCTAAAGAACAAGCATCATCACATATTTCCCATTTATGATAATTTACAGCAGCAAACTCACTATAATCTTTAACTCTTACAGGATACAAATGACAAGAAATAGGCTTTTTAAAGTCAATTTCTCCTTGATTGTAAGCCTCTTCTATACCGCAAAGTGCTGTCTTTTTTTCATCAAAAATAACATAAGCACAATCTGCTCCATTTATTAAAGGGGTTTCTAATTCATCCCATTCACTGGTTATCCAAGCACCTTCTTTTTCTATAACCTCTATACCTTTTTTTCTTAAAAAAGGTTTCACTTTTGGATAAATATCCTCTAAAATTTTAGTTTCTTCTTTACTTAAAGGTGCACCAGCTTCACCATCTACACAACAAGCACCTTTACATGCAGATAAATTACAGACAAAATCTTTTTCTATAATATCTTCAGAAACAATTGTTTTACCTAGTTGAAACATGCTGCAAAAATAATAATATTTTTTACTGTTTATTTTAACTTCCTTAAATTAGTTAACTAATTTTGCAAAAAAATAATCAACTAAAATGAATTTTAATTTTAAAGAAATAATTACTGCTTTTATGGTATTATTTGCAGTTATAGATATTATTGGTAACATTCCAATTATTATAGATTTACGTAAAAAAGTAGGACATATACAATCTGAAAAAGCCTCTTTAATAGCTGGTTTTATTATGATTTTATTTCTTTTTGTAGGTAAAAGTTTACTAAATTTAATAGGCATAGATGTAAACTCTTTTGCTGTGGCTGGTTCGTTTATATTGTTTTTTATTGCTTTAGAAATGATTTTAGGAATTACTTTATATAAAGACGATAGTAATGGCTCTGCTGCAATTACTGCTACTGTATTTCCTCTTGCTTTTCCTTTAATTGCTGGTCCAGGAAGTTTAACAACCTTATTATCTTTAAGAGCAGAGTTTGCAATAGAAAATATAATAATTGCAGTTATTTTAAACGTAATTTTTCTTTACATCGTTTTAAAGACTTCTTCAAAGATTGAACGATTAATTGGTGCTAGTGGTATACAAATAATTCGTAAAGTTTTTGGTGTAATTTTATTAGCAATATCTGTTAAACTATTTGCCCAAAATATAAAGATGTTATTTATTTAATATGATTTTCGATTGTTTAATTATTGGTGGTGGTGTTTCTGGAATGCAGTGTGCTTTGGTTATCGGTTCTGCAAAAAATAAACCTTTTGCTATTGATAAGAAAACAGGAATTATATTACATCAAAGAGCATCTCATTTAGAAAATGCTCTATTTAATAATGTTTTAGGTTTATCACCCAAAACATTAGGTAAAAATATTTTAAAAGAAGGTAAAGAACAACTTTCTAACTTATATCCTCACATCTCTCAAATCGAAAAAGAAAAAGTACTTTCTATCGAAGAAAATGATGGTTTATACACTATTATAACAAATAAAAATAACTATCAATCTAAACTTGTTGTAATTGCTTTAAACTACGCTAAGCCTTTTACGATTAAAGGCTTAGACAAATTTTTAATTCCTCATAAAAAAGCAAATGTTACTAAAGATAGAATTCAATTGCTAAATAAAGACCATCTTATAAAAGCTGGATTGTATTGTTGTGGTACTATAGCTGGTCATAGAAGTCAATTTGCAATAGCTGCAGGTAGTGGAGCTTCTGTTGCCACAGATATTCTAACACTTTGGAATAGAGGCAGCCACACTAAAGTTCACGACAAAATATGATGAATATCATGTTTTAAACCTCTTTAAGTTTATAATTTTATAATCAGAGATCGAATTTAAGATAATTTGAAAACCTCTGGAGGAATAATTATAAATTCAAAAAAGGTTAAAAGATGAAAACAAAAAAGCACCCACGAAAACAGTTAGGTAATTTCAGCAAACTTTTTTTTCAAATTGGTATTGCTTTGTCATTATTTATAATCTACCTTCTAATTGAACATAAAACTTTTGAAAAAGAATATGCAAATTCTTTAGGTGATGTAACATTGGTTAATGAGTTGGAAGAAGAAATACCAATTGTAGAAATGAAAAATTTACCTCCACCTCCTAAAACACCTGCTATTGTGCAACAAATTACAGTTGTTGAGGATGATTTAAAAATCGAAGAAACAATTGTAGAAACTACAGAGACTGACGAAACTCAAGCAGTTATTGTAGTACCACAAGAAATCACAGAGATAGAAGAAGAAGAGGTTGTTGTAGAAGATGTCCCTTTTATGACAATTCAAAATGTACCTATTTTTCCAGGTTGTGAAGGAAATAATGAAGAATTAAAAAAGTGTTTTTCTCAAAAAATTCAATTCTATTTCTCAAAAAATTTTAATGCTGGTTTAGCAAACGAATTAGGATTAAGTGAAGGTAAAAAGAAGCTATTTGTTGTCTTTAGGATAGACCAAAAAGGGACTATTGGTAATGTTAGAGCTAGAGGACCACATCCAGTTTTAGAAAAAGAAGTCATAAAAATAATAAATGATTTACCTCAAATGAAGCCTGGTAAACAAAATGGAAAAGCGGTTCCTGTAAGTTATAGTATTCCAATTACTTTTCAAGTAATGCTATAAAAAAAAGCCAACTCAATTGAGTTGGCTTTTTTTAAATGATTAAATAATATTATTCTACAGTTACTGACTTTGCTAAATTTCTAGGTTGGTCAACGTTTTTACCAAGCATAACTGCTATATGATAAGATAATAATTGAAAAGGAATTGTAGTTAACAATGGAGTTAATGCCTCTTCTGTATCTGGAATTTCAATAACATGGTCTGCTATTTCTTTTACAGTAGTATCACCTTCTGTAACAATTGCAATAATTTTACCTGCTCTTGATTTTATTTCTTGAATATTACTTACTACTTTTTCATAATGACCTCTATTAGTAGCAATTACAAATATTGGCATGTTTTCATCAATTAAAGCAATTGGGCCATGTTTCATTTCTGCTGCTGGATAACCCTCTGCATGTATATAAGAAATCTCTTTTAATTTTAAAGCTCCTTCTAAAGCTACAGGAAAGTTGAAGCCTCTACCTAAATACAAACAGTTTTTTGCATCTTTATAAACTTCAGCTATTTCTTTAACTTTATCGTCAATTTTTAGTAATTCTTCTACCTGTCTTGGTATTAATTGCATTTTACTAATATAATTCTCAAAAGTATGCTTAGCTAAAGAACCATTAGCTTCACCTAACTTCATTGCTATTAAAGTTAGCACAGTTATTTGTGTTGTAAAAGCTTTAGTAGATGCTACACCAATCTCAGGACCTGCATGAGTATAGGCTCCTGAATGAGTTTCTCTTGCAATAGAAGAACCAACAACATTACATACACCATAAACAAAAGCTCCTTTTGATTTTGCTAATTTTATAGCTGCTAATGTATCTGCTGTTTCTCCTGATTGAGAAATAGCTATGACTACATCTTTATTTGTAATAATTGGATTTCTATATCTAAATTCTGATGCATATTCTACTTCAACAGGTATTCTAGCCATATCTTCAAAAAGATATTCACCAACTAAACCAGCATGCCAAGAAGTACCACAAGCAACAATTATAATTCTATTTGCGTTTAAAAATTTATCAAGATGATTTTCTATACTAGACATCTTAATAATCTTTTCTTCATGA
>Ga0209136_1001263_pt1 | contig 16874 bp, 16 predicted proteins | sample SaaInl0LU_22_DNA_FD_184640 | JGI IMG/M metagenome (GOLD analysis project Ga0209136, IMG submission 184640) | Marine microbial communities from expanding oxygen minimum zones in the Saanich Inlet - ESP_90LU_22_DNA (SPAdes) (version 2) | ecosystem: Environmental > Aquatic > Marine > Intertidal... | reverse complement strand
GGCGGCTATTAATCCTAGCCATAAGAGACCTAACGTCAGGTCATCAGGTAACAGCATATGATCAATATCAATCATAATCATGCTGATCAATAAAAAGCTGGCGAAGATCAACACTAACGTTTGCAGTGTGACGCCAAAATGTAAGGCGACCCACACACCGATTAACCCTGTAGTTAATTCAACTAACGGATAGCGGATACTAATGTGCGTTGCACACTGACTGCAGCGCCCTCGCAAAAATAGGTAGCTGAATATTGGAATATTTTCCCAAGCGCGAATTTTATGCTGGCATTTCGGGCAGGTTGAATCCGGTTTGATTAAGTCAAAACGGCCCTTGGGTTGGTATTTTTTGATGAAGGCTTTAGGTAACTCGGCGCCATAATAATCCAATGTTTGTTGTTGCCAATCACGCAGCATCATGACGGGTAAGCGATATATCACGACATTTAAAAAACTTCCAACAAGAATACAAAAGATAAACACACACAGATAAAACACAACCGGCATGCGTGCGAAAATATCCATTATTACAGCTAGGTCAAACATCGTTATTGTCCATGAAAATAATCTACGTTGGAGTCTATCACACAACATTCCCCATTTGGAAAATCGGTAAATACATCGCGATAATGAGTCCTCCGATGACGACACCGAGCACAGCCATAATAATCGGTTCAAGTAAACTCGTTAATCCGTCTACCATGTCATCGACCTCTGCTTCATATATTGTAGCAATTTTAGAAAGCATTTCATCGATGGCGCCAGATTCTTCACCAATCGCAATCATTTGTACTACCATGTCAGGGAATACGTTGGTGGCGCGCATCGCAACATACATCTGCATCCCTGAGGCGACTTCTTTTCTGATAAAACGAATGGCATCACGATATACCGCGTTACCTGATGCATTGGCCGCTGAATCGAGTGCACTTATTAATGGAACGCCAGCAGCAAAAGTCGTCGCGAGGGTACGAGTAAAGCGTGCGATGGCTGCTTTTTGTAAAATCGGTCCAATGACGGGGATCTTTAATTGTTGGGTATCGACACGATCACGCAATGCGAGTGATTGTTTATGTGCTTTGACAAAGAGCCAGCCTGCAGCGGCAATACCCACACCAATAAAAACGCCATAATACTGAATAAACTCTGAAAGATTTAACACCATTTGTGTAAAAACCGGTAGCTCAGCGCCAAAACTACTAAATATTGCTTTAAATTGTGGTACCACAAAGATCAATAAGATTAGGGTCACAATAAATGCGACGACGACGACGGCAATCGGGTAGAACATCGCTTTTTTAATTTTCGATTTCAGTGCTTCAGCTTTTTCTTTGTACACCGCGACGCGTTCAAAGATAGTCTCAAGTGCACCGGACTGCTCGCCTGTATCTACCAGATCACAGTACAATTCGTCAAAATGGTCAGGGTGCTTGCGCAACGAATAGGAAACGGGATTACCGGATTTAACTTCGTTGGCTACATCCCCAAGGATAGTTCGTGCTGATTGTTTTGAATGACCCGTGGCAATCATATCTAATGTTTGTAACACATTGACACCCGCTCCTAGCATAGTGGCAATCTGCCGCGTGATAATTGCAATGTCTGCAGCTGTGACCTTATCTTTTTTACGACCAAGTAGTGATGTTTGTTGTTTTTTTACTTTTTGAGCCGAAATGCCCTGTCGACGCAATAAATGTTTGGCTTCGGACAGTGATTTCGCCGAAATTTCCCCTTTGACGGAATGGCCTCTACGGTTCGCTCCTTGCCAAGTAAATACATTGATTGAATCTGACATTTCGTACACCTCGGGTAAAACAACAATAATAGGATTAGTAATCTGGAACGGATGAATAGGATTAATTTGGCATAGTGATAAACTTAACTGTAAAAAAAGCCCAGATGACTGGGCTATTTTCAACACATTTAATTACAGTCGATTGCTTAACATAAAGTTGCTGGAACACATGCCGCAGTCCAAGTGACTTTACCTGAGGCTACTTGCGGCGTTAATGTAAATGTACCCGTTCCTGAGATAGTACTATCGGTTGCTTTGGTCGTGACAATAACACCGTCAGTCGTACCTAGTCCGACAATCCCAGCAGCAGCGGTTATATCAGAAGGGATACCCGCAGCACCGCCATCACATGTGGTTAAAGCACCGGTGACTTGCGCACAGACTTCGACGGCTGATTTAGCTGCGGCTGAAGCATTTGTGATTTCGGTGAACTTGGCTTTCTGGGTATAGTTTTGATATGCCGGTAATGCAATTGCCGCTAAAATGCCGATAATGGCAACAACGATCATGAGTTCAATTAAAGTAAAACCTTGGTTGTTACGAGTTGTAAATGTTTTCATATTATTTCTCCGCGATATACGCATATTTAAATTAACACTAGTTAGGTTAAATCAGTTTAGGTGATGCTGTATTCATTACTTGATGCTAAGTATATGGAGAAAAGAGGGTTTGCGAAGTATGCAGGATTATACCTATGTCTAGTGGATTGCACCCTTTGACATAGGCGGTTGTTTTTAATCAATTATTCTCAGTGATAAATCGATGGCGTGAATGTTTTTAGTTAATGCACCACTTGAAATAAAGTCGACTCCTGTATCTTTTAACTCTGCAATTCTTGCATCAGTAATGTTTCCAGACACTTCAAGTTTACTTTTTCCTGCATTAATGGCTACTGCCTGATGGATCTGTTTTGTCGAAAAATTATCGAGCATAATCACATCCGCACCGGCATTGATGGCTTGTTCTAATTCGCTTAGATTTTCGACTTCGACTTCAATTAAGGTATCAGGTGAGATAACTTTGGCTTGAGTGACAGCATTAGCGATCCCGCCACATGCAAAGATATGGTTTTCTTTAATCAAGAACGCATCATACAAACCAATGCGGTGATTTTGACCCCGTCCACATTGCACTGCATACTTTTGGGCGAAGCGTAATTTGGGCAGTGTTTTGCGGGTATCTAATAATGTAATACCAGAGCCTTCAAGCATGCGTACGTAAGATTTGGTAACGGTTGCCGTAGCACTGAGTGTTTGCAGAAAATTTAATGCCACACGTTCAGCAGTTAAAATAGCACGAGCATTGCCGCTGATAGTAACCAATAAGGTATCGGGTGATATGGTGCTACCATCTTTAACCTGCCACTGTATTTGTAGTGCTGGATCACACGCTTTAAACGCATATTCTGCCCATGCAATACCACTGATGACGGCATCATCACGACAAATAATATGTGCTGTGACAATCGTATCAGCAGGAATAAGTTGCGCAGTAATGTCATTACTGGCTATGTTACTGATCATTCCACCATGTTGCAGTGATAAGACACCGAGATCTTCGGCTAATGCCTGTTCGACATCCTGTTGGATAATACTCATTGGGATGAGGGTATCGCTAGCGAGATGTTGCGGGTAATGGCTACTCGCTAGTGGCGAAGATGGGTCAATATTACTCATAGGGTAGGTACTTTTATGGTTAGTTGATTATTTTGTTGACGCAATTCTAAATCTTTTAAGACATTCATACCTAATAAAATTTTATCTGATTGCATTCCTGGATTGATGTTGGCGCGTATGTTTTGTAGTTCTATCGGGCCTAAGGTTAACGAGTCTAACAAGGTATCAGTCACAAACACTGAACCGTTGGCTGTCTGTACAGGATATTGCTGGCCAATAGGTAAACTTAGATTTTGTGCGACTTGCGCAGGTATAGACACACTGGTTGCGCCCGTATCTAATAAGAATGTCACCGGAACACGATTGATTTGGCCTGATAATACATAATGTCCTTGGCGGTTTTGATCAAGGGTGATTGTCGTACCTGCACGCGTAGTTGCATAATTAATATGCTGATTAGGGTTATATTGATTTTCTAAAACGCCATCAAAAACAATCACTAACAAGCCAATGACACTGATCCATGCGGCAATAACCATCCATTTTCCATAAGGATGCGCCTGTGGGCTATCCGGTGTTGTTGCCATTTGCAAATCCTTGATTTATTGTACGTTCATTAACTATATCATAGGTAAAAGTTTTGGCTATTTTCTATCCTCAAGCACAGCTTCATCCGTGTGAACATTTTAATCCACGACCAGATGGTGCTGCTGGAGAAGTCTCTCTCTTAGTCATTCATAATATTTCATTACCTGCGGGGTTTTTTGGAGGGAATTACATTAGTCAGCTTTTTGCTGGAACCTTAGCGAGTTGCGAACATCCATCTTTTAGTGAGCTAGAAGGACTAACCGTATCTGCTCATGCTTGTATTAAGCGTGATGGCAGCGTGATCCAGTATGTCGATTTTGCACAACGTGCATGGCATGCTGGGATCTCAACATTTCAAGGGCGCAGTGGGTGTAATGATTATAGTATTGGGATTGAATTAGAAGGCACGGATACTTTGCCGTATACCGCTGCACAATACTCAGCTTTAGCAAGCCTGAGTAACTTTCTCTTAGCGCAATTTCCAAAGATTACAATTGGTCGCATTGTGGGGCATAATGACATTGCTCCAGGACGTAAAACCGATCCTGGTGTCGCGTTTGACTGGCCGCGTTTGCGCCAATCACTTAGTTTTACGCGAAGCAATCTAAAAGAGCATTCGAATAATAATAAAGGACTCACGGCATGACATTAATTTATTTACTTCTAGCATTACTTGCCGAAAGGTTGATTAGTAAACCGGATAATTGTCATGGAAACTTTTATATTGATAGATATATCAGTTGGTTAGAGAATAAACAATACCTTGTAACAACGACTACTACATCTGTCATGTGGTTGATGTGGTTATTGCCCGGCGTGTTATTTGCCTTGGCATTGATGATGCTTAATAGCGGACTCATTGATTTTGTTGCAACCTTGTTTGTATTATTCATGGCTGTGGGTTGCCCTGAATTACGCAATACGTATAAGTGTTATTTACAAGCGGCTAATCGCGGCGATATTCAAGCCTGTGATATGTATACCCAACAGCTAGGTTTAGCCAGTTATGAACCGCGCTCATTCGGCCAGCATCTGATATGGCTCAACTACCAACGTTACGCCGCGCCTATGATCATGTTTGTTGTCTTGGGCGTTTTTGGCGTGATTGCTTATGGTTGCTTACGCGCATTACATGGTTATAGTCAAGCCAATGCATTGCAAGCACAACCTGCATTAGCCAAAGTCTTGCATATCATTGATTGGGTACCTATCCGAATTACGGCATTTGGCTTTTTATTAGTGGGGCATTTTTCACGTGCCTTACCCAAATGGATCAGCTTGTTATTTGATACCTCCAAGCATGCCAAACTAGTCTTAGCTGAAGTGGCGACGGCAGCCGAAGATGTTATCTGTGCAGATGATGATATTACGACAGAACCCACAACGTTAGTCCAGTTAGCGAAGCGAAATGTTCTATTTATACTCTCGGTTGTTGCTGTTTTAACCTTATCAGGATTGCTCCCTTAATCGTCTCATCGATTTTGTTTTTTATTGTTTACGCCCTAGATGCCTTATCTGGGCGTACTTAGCTCCGCGTAATTAATATTTTTGTTATAAACCACATAAATAAAATCAATAACATTGCTTAAAAAAGCAACAGCAGGCTTGTTCTTACATTTCATATCAGATAAACTGATTAAAATTCTTGGTAAATTGGTATTACCAATTGCGAAATAACGTTAATTTCTGTTAACATTAATTTTTTTAATGATGTGAAAAAAAGAAGAATATGTCAGGGATAAAACAGCAAAAACTATCAGATGTGATCACTGAGCGACTCGAAGCCAAGATTTTGGACGGGAGTTTTGTTGCGGGTGAAAAGCTACCAGCAGAACGCGTGTTGTCCTTAGAGTTTAATGTCTCTCGTCCTTCTTTACGTGAAGCAATCCAAAATTTACAAGCCAAAGGGCTCGTTGAGCGTAAGCAAGGCGGCGGAACGTATGTCAGCCTGCGCATTAATTCAAATATGACCGAGCCATTATTGGCACTCATTTCTCAACGCCCAGAAACACAATTTGATTTACTTGAATTTCGTCATGCACTTGAAGGTATGGCGGCATTTTACTCCGCATTACGTGGACAGCCTGAAGACTATCAACATTTACAATCTGCACTTGCGGGTTTGGACGAGATAGAGCCGACGGAAGATAAAGAGAAAGAGGCCAATGTATTAGGTGAGTTTTATCTCATCATGGCCAAAGCATCACATAACATGGTGTTACAACATGTTATGCGCAGTATGAAATCCATGCTGATTGACAACATCCAACGTAATTTACAAATGTTGGCAGTCAATCCTGAAGCATGCAGCGAAATCGCTCAACAACGCGTTAGTATCGTGGCAGCCATCGTGCAACAAAACCCACAAAAAGCAAGACAAGCAAGCAATGCGCATCTTGCCTTTATTGAAGAAACGTTGTTGAACATTAATCAACGTGACTCTCGTATTCAGCGAGTGTTACGGCGTATTGAAACCAATCCAAGTTAAGCAATTATTGCAACTTGGGCATAGTATAAAAAGGAAACCACATGACTGATAACAAGCATGTTGATCACGATCCTATCGAAACGCAAGAGTGGATTGATTCATTAGAATCAGTACTTGAAGCGGAAGGAGTAGAACGTGCTCACTATTTATTAGAGAGTATGATTGAGAAAGCACGTCGCAGCGGTGCACATTTGCCGTATGATGCGACGACAGCTTATCTTAACACTATCCCTGCAGGTCAAGAACCGACCATGCCAGGTGATCAAACCATTGAAACCAAAATTCGTCATGCGATCCGATGGAACGCGATGATGATGGTGTTACGTGGTTCTAAAAAAGACCTTGAGTTAGGTGGTCACATTTCCTCATTTGCGTCTTCTGCTATGTTATATGATGTTGGTTTTAACCATTTCTTCCGTGCGCCAAATGAAAAAGACGGTGGCGATTATTTATTCGTCCAAGGTCACGTCTCTCCAGGTATCTATTCACGCGCATTTATCGAAGGTCGTTTATCAGCCGGTCAGTTAGATAACTTCCGTCAAGAAGTCGGTGGCGAAGGCATCTCTTCTTATCCGCATCCAAAATTAATGCCTGATTTTTGGCAATTCCCAACGGTATCTATGGGCTTAGGTCCAATGCAAGCTATCTACTTAGCGCGCTTCTTAAAATACCTTACTAACCGTGGTCTTAAAGATTGTTCTGAGCAGCGCGTATGGTGTTTCATGGGTGACGGTGAAGTTGATGAGCCAGAATCATTAGGTGCCATCGGTCTTGCTTCACGTGAAGGTCTAGACAATTTAACTTTCGTGATTAACTGTAACTTACAACGCTTAGACGGTCCTGTTCGTGGTAATGGCAAAATCATCCAAGAACTTGAAGGTACATTCCGTGGCGCAGGCTGGGAAGTGTTTAAAGTTGTTTGGGGTCGCTATTGGGATCCATTATTAGCTCGTGATACTACGGGTAAATTACTCGAGTTAATGAACGAAACAGTTGATGGTGAATACCAGAACTTTAAAGCGAATGGTGGCAAATACACCCGCGAAAACTTCTTTGGTAAATACCCAGAATTGAAAGAAATGGTTGCGAATATGTCAGATGATGATATCTGGCGCCTAAACCGTGGTGGACATGATCCAGTTAAAGTTTATGCTGCATACAAACGTGCTTCAGAAACAGTCGGTCGTCCACAAGTTATCCTAGCTAAAACCGTTAAAGGTTATGGCATGGGTGCGGCGGGTGAAGGTAAAAACATCGCGCACAACGTTAAGAAAATGGATATCGAGTCGGTTAAACATTATCGTGATCGTTTCAATATTCCTGTTTCTGATGAAGATATCGGTGATTTACCGTATTACAAATTCGAAGAAGATAGCCCTGAAATGAAGTATTTGCGTGAAAAACGTGAAGCATTACATGGTTATATGCCTGTGCGTTTAGCAAAAAGCACACATGATCTTCCTGCTCCACCTCTTAAAGCGTTTGATGCTGTTATTAAAGGTTCAGGTGAGCGTGAAATTTCAACCACAATGGCATTTGTTCGTGTCTTAACTGTATTGCTTAAAGATAAGCAAATGGGTAAAAACGTTGTTCCTATTATTCCTGATGAAGCTCGTACCTTCGGTATGGAAGGCTTGTTCCGTCAAGTAGGTATTTATGCCAACCAAGGTCAAAAATACGTACCACAAGATGCTGATCAAGTTGCTTTCTATCGTGAAGACAAAAAAGGCCAAGTATTACAGGAAGGTATCAACGAGCTAGGTGCAATGGCATCATTCGTTGCAGCCGGTACATCGTACTCAACCAATGATTTACCGATGCTACCTGTCTACATCTACTACTCAATGTTTGGTTTCCAACGTGTTGGTGATATGGCATGGGCAGCTGGCGATAGCCAATGTCGTGGTTTCTTAATCGGTGGTACTGCTGGTAGAACTACGCTAAATGGTGAAGGCTTACAACACCAAGATGGTCATTCACATGTCCAAGCGGGTTTGATCCCTAACTGTGTATCGTACGATCCGACTTATGGTTACGAAGTAGCGGTTATTACTCGTGACGGTACTCGTCGTATGTTAGAAGAACAAGAAAACGTCTTCTATTACTTAACGGTCATGAATGAAAACTACGTTCAGCCTGCAATGCCTGAAGGTTGTGAAGAAGGTATTATCCGTGGTCTGTATCAATTAGACACAGTCGGTAAAGCAAAAGCCAAAGTTAATTTATTAGGGTCAGGTACGATTTTAGTTCAAGTACGCGAAGCTGCTAAAATATTAGCTGAGAAGTACAATGTTGAATCGCATGTTTTCTCTGCGACATCATTTAATGAACTAGGCCGTGATGGTATTGATGCTGATCGCTACAACATGTTACATGCTGAAGGCGAGCAAAAAGTCCCTTACATTACTCAAGTCTTATCTAACGTCGGTCATGATGGCCCAACGATTGCGACTACCGATTACATCAAAGCGTATGCTGATCAAGTTCGTGCATTTGTCCCTGGTCAATATCGCGTGTTAGGTACGGATGGTTTTGGTCGCTCTGATAGCCGCGAAAACTTACGTCGTCATTTTGAAGTTGATGCCAACTACATCACGTTTGCTGCCCTTTATGAATTATCTAAACAAGGTCAATTCGATAAGAAAGCATTAGCAACAGCGATTAAAGACTTAGGTATTGACGCTGACAAAATCAACCCACTTTACGCATAAGGAATAATGTAATGTCTGATATTAAAGATGTATTAGTCCCAGATTTGGGTGAAGATTCGGTTGAGGTAATTGAAATCTGTGTTGCCGTTGGTGACAATATTGATGCAGAAGATTCAATTATTACCGTTGAAAGTGATAAAGCTTCTATGGATATTCCTGCCCCATTTGCAGGGTCAATTGCTGAAATTTGTGTTGCTGTTGGTGACAAAATCTCTGAAGGAACATTATTAGCTAAAATCGGTGTGGCAGCTTCTGCTGCTGCACCTGCAGCCGCTCCTGCACCTGCAGCCGCTCCTGCGCCAGTCGCTGAAGCAGCGCCAGTGGCTGCAGCTCCTGTTGCAGCCGCTCCAGTTGGTGAGTCAGTGATTGAAGTGACTGTGCCTGATATCGGTGGCGACGAAAATGTCGACGTCATTGAAATCTTAGTCGCGGTGGGTGATACGGTTGAAGTTGAAGATGGTCTAGTAACGCTTGAGACTGATAAAGCATCAATGGATGTACCTTCACCACAAGCGGGTGTGATCAAAGCGATGCACTTATCTGCGGGTGATAAAGTGTCTGAAGGTTCATTGGTGGTAACATTGGCGGTTGCCGGTGCAGCATCTGATGTGCCTGCAGCGCCAGTGGCTGCTCCAGAAGCAGCTCCAGCGACAGCTTCGGCCGCTGCAAGCGTTAGTGTAATTGAAGTGACCGTGCCAGATATTGGTGGCGATGAAAATGTCGATGTTATCGATGTATTAGTTGCACCTGGCGATGTGGTTGAAGCTGAAGATGGCCTAATTACCTTAGAAACGGATAAAGCTTCTATGGATGTACCTGCTCCTGAAGCGGGTATTGTCAAAGAAGTGCATATCAAAGTGGGTGATAAAGTCTCACAAGGTAGCCTAGTTGTGCATCTTGAAGTGACGAGCAGTGCTTCAGTACCAGTGGAAGCCGCTCCGGTTGCATCAGCGCCTGTCGCCGCTCCGGTAGCTCCAGCAGCGCCTAAAGCGCCACCAGTTCCACATCACCCATCTGCTGCCCCGATCCAACCAACCGGTAAAGTGCACGCTTCACCATCAGTACGTCGTGTAGCGCGTGAGTTTGGGGTTGATTTAACGCAAGTTAATGGTACCGGTAGTAAAAGTCGGATCACGAAAGAAGATGTGCAGTCATATGTTAAATATGAACTATCACGTCCGAAAGCCAATGCTGCGACTGCTATTGCAGCCGGTAATGGTGGGTTACAAGTGCTAGCGGCACCAAAAGTCGATTTTAGTAAGTTTGGTGAGATTGAAGAAAAGCCATTATCGCGCATTCAAAAGATCTCCGGACCGACACTACATCGCAATTGGGTGACTATTCCCCACGTTACTCAGTTTGATGAAGCGGATATTACGGATATGGAATCATTCCGTAAAGCACAGAATGTGGTTGCAGAAAAACGTAAGCTAGGCTTTAAGATTTCGCCATTGGTTTTCATTATGAAAGCCGTTGCCGATGCATTAAAAGCGTACCCAACGTTCAACTCATCACTATCTGCGGATGGTGAGAGTCTAATATTGAAAAAATATTTCCATATTGGTATAGCGGTTGATACACCAAATGGTCTGGTTGTTCCAGTGGTACGTGATGTTGATCAAAAAGGCATTCATGCGTTATCACAAGAAATCATGGAAATCAGTGTTAAAGCCCGTGATGGCAAATTAAAAGCTGCAGATATGCAAGGTAGTTGTTTTACTATTTCAAGTTTAGGTGGGATCGGCGGTACAGCATTTACGCCAATCGTTAATGCACCAGATGTGGCTATTTTGGGTGTCTCTAAATCAGAGATAAAACCAAAGTGGAATGGTAAAGACTTTGATCCTCGTTTAATGTTGCCATTATCATTGTCATATGACCATCGTGTCATCGATGGTGCATTAGCAGCGCGTTTTGCCGTACATGTTAAAGATGTGCTAGGTGATCTTAGACAGATTATCCTATAAGATTGCATACGAATAAATTAAACCTTTGCCAAATTAAGAGATTTTGAGGTCATAATGAGCGAAATTAAAACGCAACTAGTAGTTTTAGGTGCCGGACCTGGTGGATATTCTGCCGCGTTCCGTGCAGCCGATTTAGGGATTGATACTGTACTTGTTGACGCCCGCGCTACCTTAGGTGGTGTATGTTTGAATGTGGGTTGTATCCCTTCAAAAGCATTGCTACACGTAGCGAAAGTAATTAAAGAAGCGAAACATTTATCTAGTCATGGTGTGTCTTTTGGCGAGCCAGAGATCGACTTAGATAAAGTTCGTGGTTGGAAAGATAGCGTAGTTAGTCAGTTGACTAAAGGCCTTAGCGGCATGTCAAAAATGCGAAAAGTTGAGCACGTACAAGGTTTCGGTAAATTTACTGGAAGCAATACCCTTGAAGTGACTGGCGACAAAGGCACCACAACAATTACGTTTGATAATGCGATTATTGCTGCAGGTTCAGAGCCGGTATCGTTGCCGTTCATTCCACAGGATGAGCGTGTGATTGATTCTACTGGCGCGTTAGAGATGAAAGACATCCCTGGCAAAATGCTAGTATTAGGTGGTGGTATTATCGGTCTAGAAATGGGTACGGTTTATCAAGCACTGGGTTCTAAAATTGACGTGGTTGAATTTTTAGACCAGTTAATTCCAGCTGCCGATAAAGATATTGTTAAAGTTTATAACAAGACGATTAAAGACACCTTTAATGTCATGCTACAAACGAAAGTAACAGGCGTTGAAGCTAAAAAAGACGGTTTGTATGTTAGCTTTGAAGGCAAGCAGGCGCCTGCTGAGCCAGTTCGTTATGACAAAGTTTTAGTTGCAGTGGGTCGTAAACCAAATGGTTTATTAATGGCTGCTGATGTCGCTGGTGTTGCCGTTGATGAACGTGGTTTTATTAATGTTGATAAACAAATGCGTACTAACGTGCCGCATATCTTTGCGATTGGTGATCTAGTGGGTCAACCGATGCTTGCACATAAAGCGGTGCATGAAGGTCATGTTGCAGCAGAAGTTATTTCGGGTATGAAGCATTACTTCGACCCTAAATGCATTCCTTCTGTTGCCTACACTGAGCCAGAACTAGCTTGGGTTGGGTTGACAGAGAAAGAAGCAAAAGAGCAAGGTGTTAATTATGAAGTGGCATCTTTCCCTTGGGCTGCATCTGGTCGCGCGATTGCATCTGACGCAACTGACGGTTTAACGAAGCTTATCTTTGATAAAGATACACATCGTGTTATTGGTGGCGCTATGGTTGGTACCAACGCTGGTGAAATGCTTGGTGAAATCGGTCTTGCGATCGAAATGGGTGCGGATGCAGAAGATATTGCATTAACTATCCATGCTCACCCGACATTGAATGAGTCTATTGGTTTAGCCGCTGAAATGTACGAAGGTAGCATTACCGATTTACCGAATCCTAAAGCAAAGAAAAAGTAAGTTTTTTCGTAAATTCGAGTAAATAACAAAAAATCCCTAATTCTGGTGACAGGTTAGGGATTTTTTTTGCTAAAATTACCCCATCTTGTTTTTAATATGACAAATCCATGCGTCAAATAGAGTTATTTACCGTTCCTAGTCCGTGTATCGGTGTCTGTCAGTCTGGCCCTAAAGGCTATTGCACTGGCTGCTTTCGTTCACGTGAAGAAAGAGTAAACTGGCTTAAAATAGATGATAACACCAAAAAAATCATCAATGATGCTTGCATGCGTCGCAAACAGTCCTATGCACGTCGCATACAAGCTAAAACCGCTGCACCTACACATGATATCGAGACAATTCAAAGTGCCTCAGGATCGCAATCAGAGCTGTTTTAGCTGTGGCTGCTATACTCTTTAAAACGTTTTTCAACATTAATAGGGATTGATCCTGCATTAAGTGCAAAGGTCTTACGCCTAGCAAACTCGGCCTTATTTCGTTTTCCCGCTCAGATCGATAATATTGCCCGAGCAATAAATGTTGTCGGAGGCGAGGCTATTTACCTGTTAGTTATGGCCGAAACAGCGAAAAAGCTACAGTCACAGTTTACCACTGACTTAGTAAACCCAAGAACTCATTGGTATAAATCGACATTAACGGGGGTGTTAGCGCAGCGCTTAGCTAAGTCTCATATCCGCGGTTCTGAACGATTTTTTGTATTAGGTTTGCTGTATCATCTAGGTGAGATGGTGACGGCACTGCGTGATCCTGAAAATATTCTCACTACATCAATGATACGCGTGCGCTATCGCCCTGGCGTAAACAACTGCATGCGTTTGGTTTTGACCTTGGGTTGCTCAGTGGCGCAATATATCAGCAATGGCAGTTACCAATACAGTTATATGCGCCATTAATGGATACCCATGATAATACGATGGCAAATAAACCTTTAGAAGAACGTCTGTTGTTACAAGCAAATGGTATCGTGTGGTTGCTTGGGGAACAAGAGCTTTGTGAACAAGCGTATATTATTTATAGAGAAGAACTTAAAATAACGATAGAATATAAAGAGTTAATTGCTCTTTGTGAAGAAGCGCAACAACAAGCACACGCTCTTCAAGCACTATTTAGTTAAAAGGAAAGTTATGTCTCCGAATAAGGCGTCGATCGCCCTAGTTTTATGCGCATTATTTGCAACCGCGCCAAGTGTTGCCAAAGAAAAGAAACCGTTGTCGATGGACGGTGAGTTTGGTTTGATTATTACTACGGGTAATACTGAAGCAACGTCATTAAGTGCAGGGGTGACGGGAACTCAAGAATTAGAAGACTGGAGTAATGAATACTCCTTAGCTGCCTTGTATAAGCAAGATAAGGTAACTTCTAGATCGGGTGATGTCACGACGACGGCGACCAAAACCAGTGCTCAGAAGTTCTTTTTATCTGGACAATCTAACTATAAATTAACCAAAGAAAATCAACGTTTGTTCGTGTTCGGCTCGTATGAAGATGACCGTTTTTCTGATTTTAAATATCAATCGACTGTAGCGTTAGGTTGGAACCAAAAGTTATGGGACGACGCTAAATCCAAATTCAGTTATTCAGTGGGGCCAGGTTATAGTTTCTCCCAAGGTCAAAACGGTGAAGATTTAAATAGTGTGATTGTTCGTGCCGCGTTAGAGTACTCTCATAAGCTGTCTGACACCGCTAAGATTAAACAATCCTTATCTTCGGAATTCGGTGAAGCAAACACCAAAACGCGTTCATTAACTTCTGTTTCTGCCACTATCAATGGAGCGCTTTCAATGAAAGTGTCATTAAAACTAGATCACAACACAGATGTTGATGAAGGTAGTGATAATCTTGATACAGAAACGGCAGTGACATTAGTATACAGTTTCTTCTAAATAAACAACGCTAGAAAAATATCCATATTTTTCATAGACCAAAAAAAACGCTTAACAGGGAAACCGCTAAGCGTTTTTTATTGTTTCTATTAATGCACGGTACTAATATAAAGTATTAGTGCAAGATACGTGTTTTAATCGTTCCATCAATTTGCGTTAATTGCGCAAACGCATCATCGGCTCGGTCTGTTTCAACATCAATAACCACATAACCAATGTTCTCATTAGTTTGCAAATATTGTGCAGCGATGTTGATGTTTTGTGACGCAAACGCTTGGTTAATTTTGGTTAAGATACCAGGTGCATTTTTGTGGATATGCAATAAACGTGAATGTTTAGCATGGCCTGGCAACGACACTTCTGGGAAGTTAACCGCTGACAAGGTTGACCCATTATCCGAATACTTGGCTAGTTTACCGGCAACTTCAATCCCAATGTTTTCTTGTGCTTCTTGCGTACTACCACCAACATGCGGCGTTAAGATCACATTGTCAAAACGACGTAATGGCGACTCGAACTCTTCTTGGTTTGACTTTGGCTCGACAGGAAATACATCTACGGCAGCGCCGTTTAATTTACCCGATTCTAAGGCTGCTTCTAAAGCTGGTATATCAATGACTGTGCCGCGTGCTGCGTTAATTAAAATAGCACCGTCTTTCATTTCGGCGATTTCGGCAGCGCCAATCATGTCTTGTGTACCTGCGGTTTCAGGCACATGTAAACTAACGACATCTGATGTATTGAGCAATTCTTTCATCGTTTTGATCTGGGTGGCGTTACCAAGTACTAGTTTATCTTCAATATCGAAAAATTGTACGCGCATACCTAAATGCTCTGCAAGAATGCTTAATTGAGTACCGATATGGCCATAACCAATAATCCCTAATGTCTTACCACGTGCTTCATATGAACCATTTGCACTCTTGTCCCACTCACCACGATGCGCCTTTGCGTTTTTAGCTGGGATACCGCGTAATAATAAGATCAGAGAACCAAGTACTAGCTCAGCGACTGAACGAGTATTGGAAAATGGGGCATTAAACACTGGGATACCACGAATTTGCGTCGCAGTTAAATCAACTTGGTTGGTACCGATACAAAAACAACCTACAGCCACTAATTTATTGGCGCTCTCGACTACTTTTTCGGTGATTTGGGTACGTGAACGTAAACCAATAAAGTGAACATCTTTGACTTTTTCAATTAGCTCATCTTCCGGTAACGAGGTTTTGAGATTTTCAATATTACTGTAACCATTGCTTTTTAATGTTTCAAGTGCGCTTTCATGCACACCTTCTAGCAATAGAATTTTGATTTTGTCTTTTGGAAGTGAAACCTTACTCATGTGCGATCAGCCTGTTGAAAAAATGTTAAAAAGACATCTAGACGTCTAAATGAATAATTTACCAAAATGTGACTACGCTGAATAGTCTTTTTTAGTCTTATTTTGTAACTAATGGTACCGCTAAGGTCGCCACTAAGGTTACAAGGTCACGACACCGTCGTCTGTACCCACTAGCAATACATCCGCTCCGCGATGAGCAAACAAGCCATTTGTGACGACACCGACGATTTCATTTATTTGTGTTTCTAATTTCCGCGGGTCTAAAATGGTTAAATTATAGACATCTAAAATCACATTGCCATTGTCGGTGATGACGCCTTCACGATACACAGGATCACCACCTAACTTAACAAGTTCACGTGCCACATAGCTGCGTGCCATTGGAATGACTTCTACGGGTAACGGGAAATCGCCTAAAATGCCGACTTGTTTAGTGTCATCGATGATACAGACAAAGGTTTTGGCTACGGCTGCGACAATTTTTTCACGCGTCAAAGCCGCGCCGCCACCTTTAATCATATGCTTGTGCTCGGTGATCTCATCTGCGCCATCAATGTAAACATCAAATTGGTCAACACTGTTTAAATCAAATACTTCAATACCTAATGCTTTTAACTGCGCGGTAGAAGCGTCAGAGCTAGAAACAGCACCTTCAATAAGGTGTTTTTTTTCGGCTAACGCTTCGATAAAATAATTAACAGTAGAACCTGTTCCCACGCCAACAATATCATCACTTTTTACGTAAGCTAACGCGGCACGGGCTGCTGCGCGTTTTTTATCATCTTGAGTCATGAGGATTTCCTAATATGAATGTAATTATTTAGAATCGGTTTGTGTAGAGGGATATTACAACAATTTAGGCAATAGTTATGCAATTTTGTGCTGTCAAAATATGCGACATCGGTATATCCCATTGGGCAACGGGAATGGCATCAATTTGTTGCACGCTATGGGCAAGTCCAATCAAGTTGGGTTGAGTGAGAATTGGCTCTGGGGTATATCCAACTC
>Ga0209136_1001260_pt1 | contig 16888 bp, 8 predicted proteins | sample SaaInl0LU_22_DNA_FD_184640 | JGI IMG/M metagenome (GOLD analysis project Ga0209136, IMG submission 184640) | Marine microbial communities from expanding oxygen minimum zones in the Saanich Inlet - ESP_90LU_22_DNA (SPAdes) (version 2) | ecosystem: Environmental > Aquatic > Marine > Intertidal zone... | reverse complement strand
ATAGTACACAAAACACATTTGGAGGAGAACTTATTTATAAGACTACTTTTCAGAATAATGGGCAATATACCCATATCGATTTAGGAGTTGTCAATGGTGGTGTTGCAACGGACTATATTAACCGAAACAAAGTGGGAACACGTTGGCATGGTAAAGCCATGTACTCAGTTGCTGGTTTTTTAAATCAAGGTGATAATTCTATTGAAATTCATTACACTACGGTGTTAGCAAACTATTGTAAATCTATAGATAATCCTTTAACAAATGTTTGGACAAGACGTTATAGAAAATTAGTTCCAACAGGATTACAAGGACCTGTAAAATTATTGAAGTACTAACTTGCCAATTACATGATGGTACAGGATAATAGTTTCAATTTTATCCAATACTTTCAACAACTCTATTATTAAAATAAAAAAAATAAAGAAAAGACTGTCGATATGAAAAAAAAACAAGTACTATTTGCATTGTTATTTTTAGCTATTTTTAGTTTATCCTGTAAACAAGAATCAATATCTAAAACTACAATGTCTTTTGAGAAATTAACGGTAAACTCAAAAGAAAATCCTATAACAATAGAAAGTAAAAAACCCTTATTTTCCTGGATTATTGATGCAGAAGGTTTTAATAAGTCACAATCCGCATATCATATTTTAGTAGCATCTTCTATAGAAGAACTTACCGAAAATAAGGCCAATCTTTGGAATTCTAAAAAAGTAAATAGTAGTAAATCTACTTTCGTTAAGTATGAAGGAAAACCTTTAAAAGCTCTTCAAAAATACTTTTGGAAAGTAAAAATTTGGGATAATCAAGACAGTGCTTCCAAGTGGTCTGCTATTCAAAAATTTGAAATGGGATTGTTAGCTAAAAGCGATTGGGGAAATGCAAAATGGATTACTTTAAAAAACGACAATAGAACCTCAAAACACCAGTATAGAAATTACCAAACAGGACGAATGAAAACACCAATACAAGTAAATGGTTTTCCTGCGAGTTATTTTAGAAATTTAGTCACTATTGACAAAGAGATTGAAAATGCGCAAGCGTTTATTTGTGGTTTAGGGTATTATGAACTGTCTGTAAATGGAGAAAAAGTAAAAGACCATGTACTAGATCCTGCTCCTTCAAATTACGATAAACAAGCCTATTATGTAAATTACGACATAACAAACCAATTGCAAAAAGGAGACAATGCATTTGCAATTTTGTTAGGAAATGGTTTTTATGGTCAAAATATTTCTTGGAAACGAGATCCTGAATCTGAAAGAGATATGGCTTTTGGGCCTCCTACCGTAAAATTATTGGTAAAAGTTACGTATACAGATGGAACATCTGATGATTTCTATTCAGATGAAAACTGGAAAGAAAATACTGGACCAATAGTATTTAATAATATTTATGGAGGAGATACTTATGATGCAAATTTCGAACTAGGAGATTGGACAAAAGTTGATTACGATGATGCTTCTTGGGGAACTGCGAAAAATACTTCACCAAAAATAAAAAACATTAATGCGCAACAAATTCCACCAATAAGAAAGCTACAGGAGTTTGAACCAAAGAAAGTCTTTAAAGGAGCAGATGGAGAATGGATTGTAGATTTCGGACAGAATATTGCAGGTTGGGTAAAATTAAATGTTGTTGGTAAAAAAGGTCAGTCGATCGATATTATTACTACCGAAGCACTATTAACCAACGGAAAAGATATTTACAAAGGATCTACTGGTGGTGGTGCAAATGGAATGCCTCAAATTTACAAATACATCTGTAAAGGAGAAGGAGTAGAATCTTGGGAGCCTAAATTTAGTTATCACGGTTTTAGATACACGAAAATAAAAGGGATTTCTAGAAAACCAGATGCTAACATGATTAAAGCGGTTTTGGTAGCAACAGACATTCAAGAAAAAGGAACCTTTATCTCTTCTGATGCGTTGTTAAACAAAATGCATAGCATTAGCAAATGGACCATCGTAGATAATGTTCATGGCATTCCAGAAGACTGCCCACACAGAGAAAAATGTGGTTGGTTAGGAGATGCGCATGCATTTTGTGAATACGCACTATATAACTACGATATGTATGACTTCTATAAAAAATACATGGAAGACATTAAAACACAAATGAGACCTACAAAAGGGCACAACAATCCAGAAAAAAAATGGATGGTACCTACAATGATTGCCCCAGGAAAAAGAACTTCTAGTTATGCAAAAATAGATTGGGGGGTAGCAACCATGTATTTGCCATGGTACAATTATAAGTTTTATGGTGATGAAACCATCGTAAAAGACTATTATGAACCAATGAAAGGTTTAACCAATTTCTACCTAAACTATAAGGGTGAAAATGGCATTATGCAAGATGGAATGGGAGATTGGTGTCCACCACTTTGGGATAGAAGAAAAAACCCAAGTGCCATGGAATGTGATCCAATTATTTCGGCTAACGCTTACTTCTATGATGTGTTAGGAATCATGGAAAAATTTGCCAAAATGAATGGTGATGGTGCTTATGAAGCTAAAATGAAACAAGAAAAAGAAGCTTTAAAAGAAGCATTCAATAAGGCGTTTTTGGTTGCAATTCCAAACACAAAACACAAGTGGTATCAAAGTCAAACAGCAACTGTACAAGCCTTACAATTTGGGATGGTTCCAGAAAAAGAAATTGAAACTGTTGTTAATGGTTTAGCTCATGATATTGTTGAAGTAAAAGGAGGACACCATTCTACAGGAATTCATGGAAATAGATATATTTATACGGTTTTAACAGAAAACGGAAAAGCAGATTTAGCGCATCAAATTTTAACAACTCCAGATTTTCCTAGTCAAACTTATGTGATGAATTCAGGTTTTACTACTTGGCCAGAACGTCAGTTTATTTGGGAGAAAATGGAAGGACCCACCAATTCATTAAATCACCCAATGCACAGTGGTTTTGCAGCCTATTTCTTTGAATCTTTAGGAGGAATAAACTCAAGTATAGAAAACCCAGGTTTTAAAGAATTTACGGTAAACCCAGAATTTCCATCGTCGTTAACATCAACTTCAGTTACAGTACCTACTCCATATGGAGATATTAGAAACGAGTGGACAAGTACAGGTGAGAAATTATCAATTAATCTTAAGGTTCCATTTAATACGAATGGAAAATTAATTTTGAACGAAAATGAATTAAACTCTTTGCAGATAAATGGAATGTCTTTTGATGATTTCAAAAAAGAACAGCCTGTTAAAATTAAAGGTAAAACCAATGTGATTCTAGGTTCGGGAACCTACGAAATAAGTTATAATAGAGATTAAAAGAACAACCTATTAGAGCAGGACACTCTATTTTAAAGAAAAAACTAATTTCGAAAATCTTAATTTATAAAAAATGAAATATAGAATCACACTTATTTTTTGTGTACTTTTTTTAATTGCTAACCATACATTTTCACAAACAGCTACTTGTGATGGAACGTTGCCTTTTGAGGAGAAAAATGGTTTGTTAACAATTGAAATGGAGTCTGGAATTTTACCATCAGGTTCAGATTGGCAAACAGGTAGTGAACCAGATCCTAATTTATCTGGAGCCACAATAGACTATATATTTTGGAATGGTGCAGAATCTTTTAGTAGTCTTTCAAATGCACCTATTACTTATAATATTAAAATTAATAATCCAGGCACCTATAGAATTGCATTGCGTGGACGTATTGGGAAAGGTAATTCTGGAGGAGAACACAATGATGTTTGGCTTTTCGTAGAAGCTGATGATTTTTATGCCACACAAAGCAGTAATTCAACTTCTACTGGATCTATAGAGCCAAAACCTAGTTGTAGTAATAACCCAGATAGAAATTGTCCCGAAGGAAATAGTACTAATGGTTATTTTAAAGCTTTTATGAATAGACATCCTGTAAATTCATCACCAGATAGAAAATGGGGTTTTGTAACAAATAGCGTCTTTAATAAAAATTCTTATAGATTTATTTGGGCAACTTTTAATACTGCAAGAAATTATTCTATAATAATTGATGCAAGATCTAATTCTTTTTTTATGGACAAAATGGTATTAAGAAGAAGTAATGTATTTGATTCTGTTGCTTTTAATGTAAATAATTCAGAATCTACATGTTACGATGCTTCTTTGTCTACCAATGCTTTTGATGCCAAAGCAGTAAAAATGTATCCAAACCCTACAGAAGGTAAAATAGAATTGAACAACTTACCTGAGAATACAAACCTAACGATTACCAATATTTTTGGCGCTAGAGTTTTTCAGATTCAAACAAAAGACACAAAACATACCATAGATATTAGCAATTTAAAAAGTGGGGTTTATTTTATTGCTAACGATAGTAAAACAAACCACTTTGTAAAAAAAATCATAAAGTTATAGTACTTATAAAAAAATACTTAGATTGGGTATCTCTAAAATATAGTATCCTACTTCTTTTTTTTTGTTTTACACATTGTAAGACAGTAAAAGATACAGTTTCTGTAAAACCAAATGTAGTATTTATTCTCGTAGACGACTTGGGGTATCACGACTTGGGTTTTTCTGGCAGTACATTTTATGAAACTCCAAATGTTGATGCCCTCGCAGCTGAATCTGTTTGGTTTAAAAACGGTTATGCTGCGAGTAGGGTATGCAGTCCGTCAAGAGCAAGTATCTTACTTGGTAAATTTACAGCTCGCCACGGGATTACAGACTGGATTGGAGCTAAAGCAGGTGAAGATTGGAGAAATAGAAATAGAGAAGATAAACTACTTCCTGCTGATTATGTTCATGCACTTCCACCACACGACATTACCATAGCTGAAGCTTTTAAACATGAAGGATACACTACTTTTTTTGCAGGAAAATGGCATTTAGGTAGTAAAGGTTCTTATCCCGAAGATCATGGTTTTAAAATCAATAAAGGCGGTTTTCATAGAGGAGGGCCAGCTGGTGGATTTTTTTCACCCTTCAATAATCCAAAATTAAAAGACAAAGAGAAAGGAGAGAATCTTACCATAAGATTAGCAGAAGAAACTTCAAATTTTATTACTCAACATAAAGATAAACCATTTTTTGCCTACTTGTCATTTTACGCGGTGCATGCTCCAATACAAACTACAAAAACCAAATGGCAAAAGTATAGAAACAAAGCAGATAGTTTAGGTATAGTAGGATCTGGCTATAATATGGAACGTGTTTTACCTATTAGAACAGTTCAAGACAACCCTATTTACGGTGGATTAGTAGAAACTGTAGATGATGCTGTGGGTATTGTTTTACAATCTTTAAAAGATAATGATCTAGATAAAAATACAATTGTAGTGTTTACTTCAGACAATGGGGGTGTTGCATCAGGAGACAATTACGCAACCAGTAATTTGCCTTTACGTGGAGGAAAAGGATACCAATGGGAAGGAGGTATTAAAGCGCCTTATTTGATTAAAGTTCCTTGGATAGAAACAAAAAACAAAACCTCAGATTTTCCAGTTACTCATACCGATTTTTATCCTACTCTGTTAGATTTAGCTAATATTCCATTGTTAGAAAATCAACACAAAGATGGTATGAGTCTAAAACTTATTATAGAAGGAAAAGAAATCAATATTAAAAGGCCATTATACTGGCATTATCCCCATTACGGGAATCAAGGAGGAGAGCCATCGTCTATAATTCAGCAAAATGGATGGAAATTGATTCATTATTGGGAAGATGGTAGAGAAGAATTGTTCCGACTCCCTTCAAGTGAAAAAGACAAATTCAATGTAATTGATAAATACCCTAAAGTTGCTCAAAAAATGAGTGTTCAATTATTATCTTGGTTAAAAAGTGTTGCTGCAAAATATCCAGTAAAAGACTCTTTGTATAACGAGAACAAAAGGATTGATTATTTAAAGAATATGAGAACAAATAAACTGAATTCTTTAGAAAAAGATAGGAAGAAAATACTAGATAAAGATTTTCAACCTAATGAAAATTGGTGGAAAAGTATGGTTACAACAGATTAAAAAATGAAGAAAGTTTAGCATACAAAGACAAAAAACTAAAATCCAATTTAAATAGAGCTTATCAAAAAATGTTAAAGATCATGAATATAAATAAATATCAATACTTGTTGTTCTTTTTATTCATTTTGTTTTTTTTAGTTTTTACCTCCTGTAAAAGCAATAAAAATACTTCTAATAATACAAATGAATTTTATTCTATTTTTAATGGTACAAATTTAGAAGGTTGGAATGGAGATAGCACCTATTGGTCTGTAAAAGAAGGAGTTTTAGTAGGAGAAGTTACCCCAGAAACCATCTTAAAAAGAAACTCATTTATTATTTATGAGAAAGAACAGCCGACTAATTTTGAATTGAAATTAAACTACAGAGTTTCTAAATTAGGAAATAGTGGGATAAATTATAGAAGTAAAAAGATTGAAAACATGCCTTTTGCTTTAAAAGGGTATCAGGCAGATATTGATGGTAGAAAAAGGTTTACGGGGCAGAATTACGAAGAGAAAAAGAGAACTACTTTGGCGTATATTGGAGAGAAAGTAATTATAAAATCTATGCCAGATAGTATTCCTTCGAACAATCTTCGAAAAAATGTAAAGAAGAATTGTTGGCAAACAAGAAACGTAGTTGCTTCTTTAGGCGAAAAGAGAGCACTAACCTCTAGCATCAGAGATAATGATTGGAACACGATGCATATCATTGTAAAAGACAACAAAATGCTACATTATGTAAATGGTATTTTAATGAGTGCTGTTACAGATTTAGATGTAAAAAACAGAAGTGATAAAGGGTATATAGGCGTTCAAGTACATGTTGGACCCCCAATGAAAATCGAATATAAAAATATAAGACTAAAAGTACTTAACTAAGGGGTTTTAAGAAGTAAAAAACACCCTTTTGTAATAAAGTTAACTTTACAAATACGTATTATTTTCTTCGCTTTGGCCCCCTAGGTTTTTCAGGGTTTTTAGCAATAAAATTTAATAGTATGTTTTTTACATCATCAATTGTTCCCTGCGCTAAGCCGTTGTTTTTATTTGCACCTGTAATCCAATACAATACCATACCAGCATCAGAACAATCCCATTTTCCTTTTTGAAAGTTTACAACATTATCAACCTCTGCTAATTTTCCAATGGTCCATAACAATTGTATACGAGAATCATCGTGATTTTTAGCCCAATTCCATTCGTTTAGGTTTACTTTTAATTTAATGTTTTGATCAGGAATTCTAACTGCTTCAACACCAAAATCTAATATTTGTTGCCAAGTAAAAAAATCTCCAGCATTATCATTGGCAGGATGGTGGGTAATTATCTTTACAAACTGATGTTTTTCTTTAGCGGTCTTTTTCAGTGCCATTCCAATAATATCAGGTTCTCCAGCCTCAATAATCCAAAGAGGATCATTTTTAGAAGAAGCATTTATAGCAAAACACAAATCGTTAATAGTTGCTTCTTTTTGCCACATGGCATCAAAAAAAGTCAACTGCTTAAAGCCTCCCCAACGCCTTGCTGTCACGTCACAAGCAATTTGCATTAAATGATGCCTTTCTGTTTCTGCTTTTTTAGAAATTCTATCATCCCTTTCTAAATCACAACTATGAGAATAATGCACCAATCTATCTTCAAGACCTGCAGCACGTAATAGTGCCAAGCTAATTGTCGTTCCACCTAAATCATCAGGATCTGGAGAATTGCCATCAGCTACAATGGCGATTCTACCCTTAGGTGGCTGAATCGTTTGTGCAGATGCTATAAAAGTAAAGAGTAATAATCCAAAAGCAAATAGTAAATATTGTTTCATTAATAGTAATTTCTAATTTTTAAAATTAAAAAGCATTGTTGACTAGTGTACCCTGTGGTGTCCTGTCCAAGTAGAATAAAAGAAAACAGAAAGTAGAAATTTTATTTTTAAGAAGTTTATAGAAAATTATTTTTTTAACAATTGTACTTTCAGAAGTCCTCCAAAGTGAATAGAACTTCTGAATAAAAAAGAATAAAGCTTTTTATTTTTAGTTAATTATTCTTAAAAAAATATCATATTTAAAAAAAAACAAGGATTGTACAGGATAGTTGATAATAAATTAATATATATTTTGCCAAAAATTTAAACAAAACAACTAAATTTATGAATCTAAAAAAAATAACCAAAGACCCCCCAAATTTTAAGAATTTCTTCTTAACCTTTTTATTGGGCTTTTTTGTCATAGCTATGACAAACGCACAAACAATTATTGGTACAGTAACTGCAGACGGTGATCCATTACCAGGAGCTTCTGTTTCTGTTAAGGGTACTTCTGTGGGCGTAAGTACAGATTTTGATGGAAAGTATTCGATCAATGCTAAAAAAGGAGCTACTTTAATCTTTTCTTATGTAGGTTTCTCAACGAAAGAAATGGTTGTAGGGAATCAAAAAACAATTAATATTACATTATCCACAGATAATAAATTAGATGAAGTTGTAGTAATTGGTTATGGTGCTCAAAGAAAATCAGACTTAACAGGTTCTGTTTCTTCTGTAAAAGCAGAAGAAATTGTGCAGACTCCTGTTTCCCGTGTCGATCAAGCTTTACAAGGTAGAGCAACCGGAGTTCAGGTAACACAAGTAAGTGGTGCTCCTGGTGCAGGAACGGTTATTCGTGTTCGTGGTGGTAATTCCATTACGGGTAGTAATGAGCCTTTATGGGTAATTGACGGTATTATTGTGGGTACAAACTTTAACCTTAACAATTTAAATAGTAATGATATCAAATCTATTGAAATCTTAAAAGATGCATCATCTATTGCTATTTACGGTTCTAGGGGTGCAAACGGAGTAGTTTTAGTAACAACTAAAAGTGGTAAGAAAGCAGTTTCAGGGAAACCTGAAATTAGTCTTAACTTATTTTCAAGCACTCAGTTTTTGCCCGAATTGCCAGATCGTTTAAATCAAGTAGAGCAAATTGAGTTTACAAATGAAAGTGCAAATTTTAGATCTGCAGCTATCCCTTTTCCAGATGATTCTTCTACATATCCAGATAATGATTGGGTTGATCTAGTTTTAGGTCCAGCACAAATTTATAACGCAGATATTTCTGTATCAGGTGCTACAGATAAATTAAACTACTATAGTTCTTTTAACTATTTTAATCAAGAAGGTATTGTAAAAAGCTCTGGTTTAGAAAAATATATATTTAGAACAAACTTAGATGTTAGTATTACAGATAAAGTAAAATCTGGTTTCAGAATCAACTACTCAAGATTAGAGCAAGATAATGCATTGGCAAGTTTCAGTCAGGCTGCTTTTGGTATTTTACGAACACAACCAGCTTATAATGATGATGGTTCTTTTAACGGATTTGACGATGTTGTAGGTTCGCCTTTTTCAAATCCTTTAGCCAATATGGCTTTAAATACTAATGAAACGTTTACCAACAACTTATTAGCAACAGCTTACTTAGAGTATAGACCTTCAGATAATTGGATCATTCGTTCTACCTTTAACCCAGAGTTTAATAATGTAAAACAAAATAGATTTTCATCTAGTCAGTTGCCGGGTAATTTAGCTATTGGTGTAACAGATGGAGGTACGGGAAGTGTTAGAACAGTAGCTTTTAATGGTTGGAATAATGAAAATACCATCCAATATCTTTCAGATTTTAGTGAAGATCACTCTATTACAGTGCTAGCAGGAGCTTCTTTTCAGAAAGAAAAAACAGAAACAGTATTAACAAGTGCTGCTGGTATTACTAGTGATGCTAATGGATTTAACCGTTTAGATATTTCAAATCCTATCTTAGCTTCTGTAGAAAGTGGTTTTACACAAAGAACAATAGAATCTCTTTTTGGTAGAATTAATTACTCATACAAAGACAAGTATTTATTTACTTTAGTAGGAAGACGTGATGGTAGTTCTGTTTTTGCAGAAGGAAATAAATATTCTTTTTTCCCATCTGTAGCAGGTGCTTGGAAAGTCTCTGAAGAAGACTTTATGAAAAACCAAAACGTTTTTAACGACTTAAAGTTAAGAGCAAGTTGGGGTAAATCTGGTAACCAGGCTATAGACCCTTTTAGAACATTACCAACTTATGCACCGGCTAATACTACTCTTGGTGGAGGTGAAGTTCCAGGGGTTGCAATAGGTAGACCAGCTAACCCAAATTTACAATGGGAAACCACAAGTTCTTTTGACTTAGCTATAGAAGCTTCTTTCTTAAACGGAAGAGTATTTACAGAGTTTAATTACTATCATAAAACAACAGATGATTTGTTGTTAGATGTAGCGATACCAAGACAAACAGGTTTTACAAGTCAATTACAAAATCTTGGTTCTTTAGAAAACAGTGGTTGGGAATTATTAGTTAATTCAACTAATATTCTTAAAGACGACTTTAAATGGAGTTCAACCGTAACTTTATCGTCTAATAGAAATAAAATATTAGATCTTGGTGGACAAGAATTTATAGATGTAGTAGTAGATCCAATTATAGGATCAGGTAACACTCGTTTAATTGTTGGAGAATCGGTACCAGTATATACAGGAGTTAACTATTTAGGAACATGGAAAAGTCAAGAAGAAATAGACGCTTCTGGATTAACTTCTCAAGTAGTTGGAGGTTCAAGATTTGAAGATCTTAATAAAGACGGAATTATTTCTACAGAAGATAATGTGGTTTTAGGTAGTCCTTTTCCAGATTTGATTTTTGGTATTGAAAACTCTTTCTCTTACAAGAATTGGGATTTATCATTCTATTTTCAAGGTACTTCAGGAAATGAAGTATTTAACTTATTAATGCGTAACAACTACTTCAATAGAGGAGAAGCTGTAAAGTTTGGAGATTTACGTGATCGATGGACAGTAAATAATACAGATTCAGATATTCCAAGAGCCGGAGCAGACTCTGTTACAAATACACCTCCAAATTCAGAGTATGTAGAAGATGGTTCGCACATTCGTTTAAAAACTTTGAGATTAGCTTATAATTTTGATACTGATAAATTAGGGTTAAATGGTCTCAAAAATGCTACATTTTACCTTTCAGGATCCAATTTATTATTATTCTCAAAAACGAGATTAATAGATCCGGAGGGAAGTAATTTTGGAAGAAATGGTTTAGGAAATATTGCACAAGGTTATTTAAGTGCGCAATATCCTAATCCTCGTGTTGTAACTCTTGGTTTAAATGTAACTTTTTAAAAAATACTGATATGAAAACAAAAAATATATTTTTATACGTCTTTATAATTTTCACATGTTTTAGTTGTGAGAGTTTTTTAGAAGAAAATCCAAGATCTATTATTTCTCCTGATAACTTTTTTGCTTCAGAAAATGATGCAAGACAAGCAATTCAGGGTATGTATGCAATTTTAAAAAACAATTCGATTTACGGTCAAGTTGGATTAGATCATTTTTATGATAATGGCGCAGATATTATAGAACCTAATCGTGCTGCAAATTTTGTGCAGCCAATAGGTAACTATATATTAAATGAAGCATTAGCAGATGTTTCTGTTCAAAAAATGAGTGTTTCAGATACATGGAAAGATCTCTATCAGCTTGTTTTAAATACAAATGTTGTTATTGAAAGAGTAACAGGTAATGAAGATATTGGTACAGAGGCTACAAGGACTGAAATTATAGCAGAAGCAAGATTCATTAGAGGTTTATGTTACTGGCATATTACAAACCTTTGGGGAGACGCTCCATACTATACATCAGTTTTAACTCTTGAAGAAATTGGTTCTTTAGGGAGAACTGTAGAATCAACTATTATAGATGGTACTTTAAAAGATTTACAGTTTGCTCAAGATAACTTACAAACATCTTATACTGGTAATCAATCAGGTAGAGCATCTAAATGGGCTGCAGCTATTATTATGGCTAAAATATACATGAAGCAGCAAAAATGGCAAGATGGCTTAGATAAGTGTTTAGAAATTATCAATCAATCTCCACATAAATTACTAGATAGCTATAATGACGTATTTGATCCTTTTAATGAGTATAATGACGAAATCATATGGTCTTTAGACTTTGCTAGAGATATTACAGGTGTTTTTGATCCTCCTTTCCCTGGAAGATCTTTTGCTGGGAATAGTAGTTGGAGACCTAGTATGTTTAACCCTCGTTTAAGAGATGAGCCTAAAAATTCAGATGAAAGAGATGCTTTAAAAGCTGCATTATCAGCTAGAGGTGAAGCTTTTAACGGTACTGGTTTACAAGTAGCTTCAAAAGATTTTGCAGAGAAATTTCCGTTAAATGATTTAAGAAGAGAGTTAAATATTGTAGATAATTACCTAGGTTTTGACTTGGTATTTCCATACATGGCTAAATTCTGGAATTTAGAATTAGATAGATCACCTCGTTTCAACCACTCAGATAATAGAATGGTATTTCGTTTAGCAGATGTTCATCTTATGGCAGCTGAATGTGAAAATGAAAGATCCGGAGGTAACCCAAATACTGCATTTGAATACATAAGAAAAATTAGAGAGCGTGCATTTAATACTGTTGAAGAAGCTGAAGAGCTTTTGGGCTTAACTCAAGAACAGTTTAGAAAAGCTATCTATGACGAACGTAAATGGGAATTAGCTGGAGAAGCACATCGAAGATACGACTTAATTAGATGGGGTATTTTGTTAGATGTGGTTCAGAATATAGAATATCGTTTCTGGGAGCCTAATGTAAATATTAGATCTTGGCATGTTAAGTTGCCAATTCCATTACAAGAATTAGAACTAAATCCGGCATTGTTAAAAAGTGATCCAACAAATAACGGATATCGTTAAGATTTTGTTTTGAATTAATTTGTTTAATTAAAAAGCCGAAAACATGTTTTTCGGCTTTTTTTTGTTGCGTATTTATCAGTATAGTACAAGATACTTTATCTGTAAAGATGTATTTAATTTGCAATCACAACTTTTTTATATGAGAAAAAATATTTTTTTAGTAGCACTCGTTTTTAGTTTAGCTAGTTTTTCACAGGTAAAACACGGACTAAGAGACGAACAAGGAAGACATGTTATTCCAAGAGGTTTTGTAATTAATACCAACGACCATAAAGGTGAAGTTTTTTTTACTAGTGATGATTATGCACGCCAGGTAAGAATGGGTGCCAATCATCAAGTGGTAAGGTTAGAGTTAGGGAAGTTGAGTGAGTTCCCTGGAGGCACCTTAGATCCAAAATATTTGCAAAAACTTGATGCATTAGTTGCATTAGGTAAAAATCACGACATCAAAACAGTTTTTAAAATGACGGTTTACGGGGTCGATAAATTTGTATGGGAAGAGTTTTGGAACAATACAAAAGACAAACAATACACAACTTATATTAATGCTTGGAAAGTTATTTGGAAGAGATACGCAAATGAACCGTTCGTTTTAGGGTACGATGTGGTTAACGAACCTAGAAAGTTAGCGATGAAGATTTCTTACAAAGATTTAACAGATAAATATCTGGTACCTTTATATCAGAGAATAATTGATGAAAGCCAGAAAATAAATCCACATAAAAAGATATTATTTCAGTCTATTTTTATGAATAAAGGGGAAAAAATAGATAACAATCAATATGCAGAAATTACATCAAAAATAAACCGAGAAAACATTATTTTTGCACCACACATTTATCAAAATGATATCGATTTTATTCAAAAGAACATGGATCGTTTTGATAAAGAATCAGACTTGCTAAAAGCACCTATTTTAATTGGAGAATGGGGTTTTCCAACCTTTGCAAAAACAGATACCACCTTAGTAGGTAATTTGGGACAATTAAAATACAGAGAATTATACATTAGAACAGCAGAGGTTTTTGATAAAATGGGTGTAGGCGCTATTAAAGCTTGGTTTTTAGGCAATAGAACCATGCAGAATTTCTTACCAGGAGGACCTTCCACTTGGTCTATTTTTAGTGACAAAACAGATGCTGGTACTGTAGAAAGAAAGTATATTACAGATGTTATTTCAAGACCATTTCCACAAGCAATTGCAGGAGATATTCAATCCTTTTTCTTTAATTTTGCAACTAGAGAATTGGAAGTAAATCTCATTTCAGACAATAGCAAAGGAGCTTCAAAAATATTTATTGGAGCCAACAGGCACTATCCTGATGGGTTTTCTGTAATCATTAATAATAATTTTATCATGTATTACAATCCGTTAAAAAATGTGGGGTTAGAAGTTTACAAAACAACTAAAAATGCTAATCCTGCTGATTTTATTTGGGATGTTAAAACCCAAAAATTAATAGCTCTAAAATGGGGAAAAGACAACACAAATTACAACATCAAAATAGTACCAGGAATTCGTAATTTTTAATAATTAACAGATAGATACACAATAATGATAAAAAAGAATTTACTACTACTTTTTTTAAGTATGGCATTTTTATCAAATGCACAACAGGTAAGACACATAGAAACCATCAATGAGTCATGGTCTTTTTATAAAGGTAAATTGGAGCATCCTTTTGACAAAACTTTAAAAAATTCTTGGGAAAAAGTAACCATTCCTCATTCTTGGAATACCGAAGATATTTTAGATGATAAAAAGGGCTATTACAGAGGAGAAGCTTGGTATAAAAAAACAATGACAATTCCTCAGGTATATAAAAATCAACAAGTGTTTTTGTTGTTTGAAGCAGCAAATCAAGTTGCTTCATTATTTATTAACGGAAAGCCTGTAGGCGAAGCTCATATTGGAGGGTATACTACATTTGCAAGAGACATTACTTCAGCTTTAAGGGAAGGAACTAATGAAATTGCAGTTAGGGTAGATAATTCTCATGATGATGAAATTGTACCACACTCCGCAGATTTTTCTTTTTATGGAGGTATTTATAGAGACATTCAGTTAATTATCACTAAGCCTATTCATTTTGAAGTTGCCAATTTAGGTGCTAATGCCATTTTTATCAGAACACCAGAAGTTAGCGAGACTTTAGCGAAAGTTTCTATACAATCTAAATTGGTAAGACCTAAACAAGGAAGTTTTTATATAAAACAATCGTTGTTTGATGCAGACGGAAATATAGTCAAAGAATCAAAAACAACATCAAAATACGGTAAGGACGTTTTTACTAGTTTTTCTTTAGAAAAGCCTAAGTTATGGTCGCCAGAAAATCCATATTTGTACAAAGTAATTACTGAAATAGTTGATCAGAAAGGAAATGTCTACGATAGAGTAGAAAATTCACTAGGCTTACGATGGTTTCATTTTGATGCTAAAAAAGGGTTTTTTATCAACGGAAAAGTAACCAAATTAATAGGAACTTGTCGCCATCAAGATTTTTTAGGGAAAGCCAATGCTCTAAGTGATGAAATACACAGAAACGACATCAAACTATTAAAAGATATGGGTTCTAATTTTTTACGTATTGCTCATTATCCACAAGACCCAGCAATATTAGAAATGTGTGATAAATTAGGCTTGGTAGCAACGTTAGAAATCCCTTTTGTAAACAAGGCAGCAGCGAACGAAGCAGGGAAACAGAATACGGTTAATATGTTAAAGGAAGCCATTCGTTTCAATTACAATCATCCGTCTATTGTTGCTTGGAATTTAGGAAACGAAACAACGATGAAAGCTCCCAATACATTTGGTAAAGAATATATAAAACATTTTGTAAGCACTCATGAGGTGTTGGCAAAGACGATTAAAGAGGAAGATGAAACGCGATATTCGTATTCTGTATTTTTTAGAGAACCAGCATATCAAGATAGATTGGGTATTCGATTTACTGAATTGGTCGGGTATAATAAATATTATGGGTGGTATATTCAAGAATTGGAAGCTATTGATAAAAACTTAAGAAATTTGGTAGCTCGTTCGTTAGAGTTAAATCCAGACAAACCATTTATTTTGAGTGAATATGGTGGTGGTGCAGATCCCAGACTACGTTCTTACAACCCTACGCGATTTGATTTTAGTGTAGAGTATCAGTTTTTATTGCACAAATACTACATGAAAACTATTTTAGACATGCCAGAAATAGTAGGTGCAAATGTTTGGAATTATGCAGATTTTCAAGTAGAACATCGTAGAGATGCCGTGCCACATATTAATAGTAAAGGATTGGTGTCTGCAACAAGAGAGAAAAAAGATGTCTATTATTTGTACCAAGCTTTGTTAAAAAAGACGCCTTTTTTAGCAATTGCATCTAAAGGATGGAACAAAAGAGCTGGTATTGCAGATGTAAAAGACGGAGCTTTTGCAACACAACCTATAACAGTTGTTGGAAATGGTAAAGATGTAGAAGTTTTTGTAAACGGAACTTCATTAGGTAAAAAGGCTTTTGAATTTTCAACAGCAACATTTGATATTCCCTTTACAAAAGGACAAAATTTAATTGAAGCAATTAGTAAAAAAGATGGAAAAATATTAAAAGATTTCGCTGTTATAGCTTTTAATTTGATACCAAAAGATTTAAAAAGTAAAACCAATAAATTTGAGGAATTAGCTATTAATGTAGGTTCTTACTGCTACTTTTTAGAATCTGATAATATGGACTACCTATGGATGCCAGATAAGGCTTACGAAAAAGGTAGTTTTGGTTATGTGGGTGGAGCGTTGCTAAAACACCCAAGTAAAAGAAGAAATGCTATTGGTACAGATGTTAGTGTAAAAGGTACCGAAAATGATCCTATATATCAAACGCAACGAATAGGTATTGAGGCATATAAGTTTGATGTGCCAAAAGGTACGTACGAGTTGTCTTTGTTATTGGCTGAGCTAAAAACAAAAGATCAAAATGTAATGGATATTTTAGCAAACGGTAAAATAATTTGGAGTAACATCAATCTAAAAAAAGCATATGGTATTGACAGAGGAGTAACCAAACGTTTTTTAGTTTCTGTTGATGATGAAAATGGAATAACTATCGATTTTAAGTCTTTAAAAGGAAAAACTAGATTGAGTGGAATCAA